>Ga0307517_10000482_pt1 | contig 68359 bp, 97 predicted proteins | sample 23_EM_MG_FD_194515 | JGI IMG/M metagenome (GOLD analysis project Ga0307517, IMG submission 194515) | Populus trichocarpa ectomycorrhiza microbial communities from riparian zone in the Pacific Northwest, United States - 23_EM | ecosystem: Host-associated > Plants > Roots > Unclassified | place...
CTGCTTGTGGAAGCGACCTTTTAATAGCGTGGACTGGATACTCTATTGATCATTGACGATGCTCGTACACCTTTTTCCTTTAGGATTTCACACACTTAGAATACCTTCTATTGCTGTTGATGACGAGCTACATCCCCCTACTTTACGACCCCTCATGGTAGATCTATTGAGCACCGATCGTTCCTTATTTCTTTGCATATTTTTTTCATGACTGTATTCTGTAATTGATTAAGAAGTGGTGATGCTGTGCCACGGTGTCGAACTTCGGCTTGTGCATGTGACTAATCAATTAGTATTGTCAAGTCGTTATATATTCTGTGAACTGACTGAGTGTGTTATCACATCCACACAATCGCCTTGCCCATTACTTCACGTTTGTTCTGACCTTTTCCGATCCGAGGAACATGGCTTTGATATTTATATAGGTCGAACGAATCAGGAATGAAAGATTGCCTTTCAGGTTCTGTCGTCTCTCAAAACCTGAACAAGGTTTCAGGTGCACTACAAGAGATGAAGGACCGCAACACCGCTATGAAACACTCCCTTGCGGTACCTCCTTCTCCTGGTATCCCACCTGCTGTGTTTGGTGCTGGAGGGAAGATGTAAGGTCACAATTCTTTCTGTTGCCTAGGGGTTTATCTGTGGCTGTTTCTTCTCGGCTGTGTGAAGCCCTTCGATTTCGCTGTTCTTTGTGTTTGGGTTCTTATCTGACGATACTTTGAAAGGCTCAAGGAATTCGATCGGTCAACGGTCGTAAGCAGGATGGGTTCCCAAGCTTCGACTCCTCCGCCTTCGGTGAAGGGCATCGGTGGTAAAGGTGCGCTGGTGGTGTGGAATTATCAATATAATCGGGGGGACTGACTGTGCTTTTTTCACTCAGTATCAAAACCCGACTATTCAGAATCCAAGATCGTGCTGGCCATGGTGTGTTGTTCAGGTTTTCATCGCGCAAGTCAAGATTGGAGTGATCGATCTCGATGAATAATAGGTTGGGCTCCCTGCTCGGGGCAAGTCGTATTTGAGCAACAAGATTATGATCTACCTCAAGGTGTGTAGTTCTGTATCCGACTTTTTTGGATCACGATGAATCTGCCCCTCTATAGTGGTTGGAGTATGATGTGAAGGTTGGAGACTTTCGTAAGGTTCTATGGGTTCGGTTTGGGTTTACTCTCCCTTCAGGTTTTCAATGTCGGGCAACTTCGTCGTACCCGGGCGATACAGAAGGCTGAACAGTCAGTATTTCATGCTTTTCGATCTCCTGGCTTATTTTATTGAACGTTTTGTTTAAAAGACTCGGAATCAAGGAAGAACACACGGCTTCTTGGTTCAGCCACGAGAACGCAGAAGCGAATGTGTCACGAGAGAAGTTGGCGCTGGACAGTCTTGAAATGTTGATTCAATGGTTGAAGGAAGGAGGAAATGTTGCTATTCATGGTGAAGAAGTTCATAATTTCTCTCTGCTTTGCAGATTTGCTCAAGGATGAATGATTAGATGCGACGAACAGTACGCGTTCGAGAAGGTGAGCAGGTGGTGAATTGTGTTTCGCATTTCCGTGACCCCTGAGCTCTTGATCATTGTAGGGCAAGAATTGAGGCACGTGTAGCGAAAGAGAAGGGTATACGGCTTATCTTTCTGGAATCGCTTTGCGATGATCCAGCTGTCATCGCCGCCAATGTTGCTCTGAAAGTGACCTCTCGAGATCCGGATTATAGCCATATCTCGCCTGATCGAGCCAAGGTCGATTTCCTGAGGCGGATAAAGGAGTATGAAAAAATCTACCAGACGATCTCGGAGCCCCATCTCTCTTATCTGAAGATTGTGAACGTGGGTGCTCAGGTGGAGGTCTCGCGGATCCATGGCTACTTGCAGAGTCGGATCGCGTATTTTTTGACCAACTTGCATTTGAAGTCGAGAAGCATCTATCTCTCGAGGGTGGGTCTATTGGTCGATTCTTATTGGTGTGGTGCTGATCGAAACAGCATGGAGAAAGTCAGTTTAATGTTGAAGGAAGGATTGGCGGAGATGCTCTGCTTTCGCCGCGGGGTATACAATATTCCGAAGTTTTACCTGCTTTGATCAAGGATAATATCGGAGATGCACCGTTGACGGTAAGATAAATGCTGGTGTTTGTGTGGCGATAACGAGGAGGTTGATGTTCTATCTTTGCTCAAGGTGTGGACGTCGACGATGAGAAGAACGATTCAAACAGCTTCGAAGCTTGATTATCCGAAGTTGACATGGAAGTCGTTGGATGAGTTGGACGCAGGCAAGTTTTGTCCTTTGATAATGGTATGTGGATGGTGCTTAGCATATTTTGCGAGGATAGGTGTTTGCGATGGTATGACATACGAGGCATGGATATATATTTATCTCTCCAGTTTCTGATCATATATGTGGATCTTTATAGGAAATCGAGGTCAGCCTCCACAACCTATTTGAGAACAATAGTACTGATTGGCGGGTCTCTAGCTAGCGTACCCAGATGACTTTTCGAACCGCGATGAGGACAAGTTCAATTACCGGTATCGTGGTGGAGAGTCGTATCGTGATGTCGTTTTGCGACTTGAACCTGTCATTATGGAGCTTGAGCGACAAGAGAATATCTTAATCATCGGACACCAGGTGGGATTTGTTTTGTAAAAGATTTGAAGTTTAGCATGTTGATTCGTTCAAGGCCATTTTGCGTTGTCTGTACGTTACTCTTTGTCCTGGACGGTAAGGCGATGAGGAGCGTTACTAATTTTGAATCGAAAAAAGGTACGCTTATTATCACAATTTGCCTCAGGCAGATCTGCCATACATCAACATCCCATTGCACACTGTCATCAAATTGACACCGAAGGCTTATGGTTGCGACGAAGAGAAGTTAGTGACCTGTGTCTTTGTACCTTTCGGAACTGATCTAAAGGGATATGTAGGTATGCACTTCCTATAGAGGCGGTGGACACGCATCGTCCAAAACCAAGAGGTGTCGCACCAATTATCCAGATCAAAACGGGGCGAGAATTTTTTGTGAAGGAGGGCTAGATCCATAAAAGGAGAAGTGGGGCTTACCCCAATATTCCCACAAGATGACATGTATATAAGTTAGACTTCTGCACTTGAGACTTCCCTCCAATGTCCTTCCGCATAACTACAACTGTCCGCGCCGCCACCGCCAGCATGCGCGGCCGTCGCGCGTTCCACTCCCCCTTCACGCCTCTCAGCAACTCTTCCCTATCGTCGTCGTCGCCATCCAAGGACGACATCTCGTCCGCTTACGAGAAGCATTACGATCACCCTTCAGAACCTGTCTATCACTCTGGACTACGTACATACGTTGTTTCAGAACCAGAGGCCCATTCGAGACACTACCACGTTCCTGCTGGCGCCTATCCTACTTCTGCGCCTTACGGCAAACTCGACCCGACGAGTGCCCCTGACACCGCTGGTAGACAATATCCGTCTCATGAAAATACCCGTGGGGTCGGCGAAAGTGCGTCTGGTGTGTTGGGAATCCGGAGCGGAGGATATGGGGGTTTGGATAAGCAGGGAACGACGACTGCTACCCCTGGCACCGGAAGGCTTGCAGATAGGAATTCCACCGGACGGTAAGAAGTATTCAAAGCAGGCTTGGGAGTTGAGGGGTGTTGGGAGCAATAGCTTTCTTTCTGTCGTGCATTACAAATGTATACTAGCTTGTTGTCTTAGATTCTGATAGATTTTATTCCGATGTGTTGATCACAACCGTTCGGAGAAAGCCGAGGTTCTCACTCATGCATGCACGAAACCGTTTTCAAAGCCTTGCGTGTGGTGGCTTGCCACGGCGACTACTGACGGCAAATACACGGAATTTTTCGGTGCGTTGTGTTTCTCGTCATACAACGACGACTCATGCCATTGTGATGCATACAGTCCACTCCATGTAATAGAGGAGTCACTGCGAGACCGGTAGTGACTTTTAACCCGTGTCTAATGGAAGAAAAGGGCCAAGTGATCGCCAACATCTCCGAATTGCCTCATGTGTTGTATAGACTCGGGAGCAAGCTCAGACCTAGATATTCGCACCACATGAACTATGCTATAGACTACCACCCAGGCCCGTTTATGTACCGCAAACCTCCTTTTCCTGCGGACACCAAAGGCTTCTTTTATTACGATCACGAAAAGGCCATGCCACCCATATCAGGTTCGCTACGTTTCAGGGTTTGTGAAAACTTGGCCGGATTCGACAGCGGACATGACCTGCTCACGGAGATGAAAGAGCCCTGGGCCGTTCCGTTGCTCAGGATTGTGCGGGATAGAATTTGGGCCGTCACTCTTCAACGACTAATTGACGATGGACAAGTGGAGGAGAAGTTGGTTCAGTCTATCAAGAAGCTTCAATTGCCATGGAGGACGATGAGAAATCGACCTCTGTTCGTGCCTAACCAGCCGTTTTCCTTTAATCTGAAGCATAAGTTGCTCGCTTTGACCCTTGTCACATCATCTTCCTCAAGCAGAGTCGACTTCCAGCATTTATTTTATGATAACGATCTCGAGCCTTTGGAAGGTATAAATGCCCGCCCCTGTGATTACTCTTATATATAGCTCATTGGATTCACCCCTAGGATGCCTCAAATTGGTTTTTGAACTTGCGGATCCTGAACCACCAGAGGGACCAACGTTAAATTTGCGGATCTTGGACATATTGACGCCGATAAAGTATCCAGAGGGTCGTAAATGCAGGGAACTGGAGGTTGGCCTGTTGAAACGATGGACTCGAGATGATGAAATATGGAATTATCCTTTGGCAGATAAGGCGAATGGGAACGCATGGCTGGCATTTATTAAATCCACTCGCCGATGGCACACCTGGCCGTGGTGTCCTGCATCCCTGTAGTAGTAGACATAACTTTCTGCTGTTGAATGTGTGGGAACGCGGCATCGTAAACAATTTATAGAATTTCAAGACATTTGACCAGCCACCATCACCAAAGGGTTCCTTTCTCCCCGTCCGCTGTCATCGAGCAAAGCGCCTCGAGGTCCATTGCGGACATGACAATTTTCGTTCCCCTCGAACCGTCGTCTGAAATTCCACAACAGCCGACGTTTCTGCAGCCGAGTAGTAATGTCCAAGCACAATTGGCCAAAGCGATTCAGGCTATCATGAAGGCCAAGCGCATCGTTATCATCTGCGGTTCGTACAGCTGGCATTTTTTGTCAGACAGGAAAAAAAAAAGGAATCTAACCGATATTCAGGGGCGGGGATATCTGTGCAAGCTGGGATCCCTGATTTTCGGTCTACAGAGGGTCTTTTCCAGACTCTTAAGCGAGATAATCCGAAGGAAGCTATGACATCTGGCAAGGAGCTGTTTGATGCTTCTGTATTTAATGTGAGTTCTCTGTTCCTTCGCGTGCAGTGGTTTCATCAACCCTTTCTACTCTATGCGTTGCTTTTTCACAGTCTGAAAACAAGACGACTCTATTTTACCAAATGATTGCGCAACTCTCAGACCTATCGCATGCTGCAGAGCCGACCGCATTTCATAACGTACTTCGGGCGCTTGATAACCGAGGGAGGTTACTGAGGGTGTACACACAAAACATCGATGCCATCGAACAAAAGTCTGGGCTGTCATTCGGGGTCCCAGATTTTGATTGCAAGCGATCGAAAGGCAAGCTGAAGGGAAAGACTCGAGTTCCTGAATTGGGGGACGTCATCAACGCAAGGACGGAATTACCGCCCAACCGACTCCCATCCCCGCCTGCTGATACGCCTCGTTGCATCCCTCTGCATGGCACATTGCAGTCATTGCACTGCCAGGTGTGCAATCACGCATTTCCGCTTTCAGAGTACCTTCCGTCATTGGCGACTGGACAGCCCCCTTCTTGTCCCGAATGTACGAATTTGGAACTTGCGAGGAAACTTGTGGGGAAGAGACCACGGGGGATAGGGAGGTTGCGTCCCAGCGTTGTGTTGTACAATGAGGAGCATAAGGATGGTGAGGGGGTGGGAGATGTGGTTCAGAGGGATCTGATGGGGGGTAAAGGCAGAAGTGGGGCAGATTTATTGCTGGTCGTCGGGACGAGTTTAAAGGTCCCCGGAACGAAGAGGATGGTGAGAGAGTTCTCCAAGGCTGTCAAGGCGCGGACGATCTCCTCACCATGTAGTAAAGTGGAGGGCTACTCCACTACGACTTATGGGCTGAGGTCTTCGAGATCAGGGGGACTTGCGACTCCAGCAGCATCCCCTCGGCGAACTCTGACGGGAGACGATGATGTCCAACTTCCGAAATCTATATATCTGAATCTTGATTTCCCAGTTCCGACGAGAGACTGGGAGGGCGTGTTTGACGTGTGGATACAGGGCGATGCGCAGTTGTTTGCTGAGACGTTGCGGGCTGAAATTGATAAGGAGGCGAGGGCGAAGGAGATTGCTAGTGAGAAGAAGCGGAGGAAAGGTGAAGAGGCAGATGAGTTGCCTGATTTTGGGAGGCTGCGAGAGATGGATGGGAAATCGTTGGGAAAGCGCAAGTTGGGTCATATTCCGACGCATTCACCGTCCAAGAAGCGGAAAGTGATTGTCGAACTTGAGACACCACGGCGCCCTGCTCAGTCTCGTGGAAAATTCTTTATTCGGTTACCACCGAGGACATCTCAATTGGCGAGTCCTGTTGCGACACCACGTTTGCGGAGTTGTCATCAAGAAAGTCAGTTTCGCGAAGGACAGGATGACCTGAATGACATGATGGACATAACAGTTGGGTGATTGTGAATTTCAAGTCCATAGTATTTATTATTTATATATTCAAAGTGACTAGGGTTAGGGTTAGGAGAAAGAAAAGTCGAAAAAAAAAGGAGCCTGCCCAGCCAGAGTGGCCGAAGCAGGACAGGAAAATATTGAGACGGTGCATGAGCCTGAGCCCATACAAGCCGCAAACATCCTCTGAGGACATGGTCGCCGTGCTATGAAGGATCCCCACGGCCCACCAACCCAGTACATGAAGGGGCTGATGCCATCAAGGTAAGTATGAAGTTCAACGTCGTGACTGGTTCCCTTTTAAACCATTCCTATCTGCGCACAGACCATTTGCCCTTGTTTGGCTTCAACCCTGCGCTCGCTCTTTGGGTCGGGCTACGTTCTCATTAGATGAGGATCCTGTGTCTCCAAACTGAAACCTATTCTGGAGTCATGATCTTCTGTGATTGATCAAGTCACTTGGGGTCCAGCACATGCTATGATGTCCCGGAAGCAACTCTATTTCAAAACGGTTGCAAGGATGTCTGTTGGTCTTGTTCTTCTCTCCTTCTTAACCACACGTTTCCTCTCCGCCTGACCAAATTCGCCCTCCAATGAACACTGTACCGCCAGGAGTTGTCTGTTCGTTCCAGGATTACGAGCGTTCTCTCAAGGATCACTCAATAAGTTGCCTTACAAGAGGAGCTTCCATCGGTCTTACTGTCAGTATACCGTCCAACTCCATTTCCGTTGCTCACAGCACGACCTGTAGGTGACGGCCCAGGCAGGTGTGTTATCGCTACTCGCTATCTTATATGTGTTCCTCGTTATCGGGGTAAGTCCTATGACCACGGAGAACCTGGTAACTTTGCTAACACTTCCTTACAGCGCAATGTCCTATGGCGAGTTCAACATATGTCGGCGGCCAAATTGAGGATCTTTCACCAACCAATGGACATACTCATCGTGCAAAGCCCTTCCATCCTAGCCTTTATTATATTTCCCTGACGATAACCTAGTTTACCCTTTTCCTTGCTGACGCCGTACAGGCGGTAGGAATGGTCATGAGTGTAAAATGGGTCCACGATGGGAAGGTAGAGGTAGGAACGTTTTGCACCACTCAAGGTGAGTTACAACTGTCTCATAACTATACCTTATTCACTCCTAGTCAGGTCTTATCAAGATGTTTGGAGCGACAACCGTCGCACTTTCCACATTTGTGAGTCCGGTTTAATCAGCGTCGGTCGTCACCTCATTTAGACGGATTAGTTGATCGCCCTATATACCTTCATTGGCTTGTGGATGATGAAAGGGATATCTTCGATGAAAAATACCGTCATCTCGGTGGTCGGAATCGGTGTCTCTACCGCCATTCTCGCTGCTTTGGCACTCGCAACGCATATTGATCCATCGAAACCCAACTTGATGGGCCCAACACCGGTAAGCGTTCTTCAATATACTCAAGTTGTTGGTTCTAAAGGTGCTCTGTAATAGTATTGGTGTTGGGTGAATACTCGTTATATGGAATGGAGAGTCCTCGGAGAGTACTTATGGATGTGGATTACACTATTATTTTCCCTCGTCGTCTACGTCCCACTTTTCTTCTGGATGAGAGGCTACATTGCCTTCAAAGAGTATACGTGGTGGAAGTTCTCATTTTCCACTCCCAGGGAGCCATTTCTCCTCATCTCTTCTCGACGCCGTCGGTCGCTGGTCATGCTAGTGTAAGGTCAAGATTGCCCGTCTGTTGATTATCGTGCTGACGAATGTTCTCCAGATATCCTGGTGTATATTGTCTTGGTATCATGCCTCTCAGCATCGTACGTTGGATCGCTTTCGTGCAAGAATCCAAGCATGGCGTGAGCCACATGCCCTCGGCAGCTACCTTGGCCTCTGAAGCGATTTTTGGTCTTAGTGGATTTTTCAACGTGATTTTGTTGCTAAGCACGAAACCGGGGTCTGGTTTGTTCGGACAGCTGATGTTCGTTTCTCCCGCACAACCACCTATGGATCCCTATCGAGATGAAAGGTCGACGGAAAATGAATATGGGTTAGGGAAGTTGCCCCTAGTGAAGACTTCAAGGTATAGCGTAGAATAACAAAACTATTATATATTTAATTTACGGGTATACTTGTATATTTGGGGTTTAGTGCTTCTTATATTATTGCGCACAGAAGTGCCCGCCAGGGGGGCATCTACTTCCTACCTTCTTTCGGCGTGCCATTCGCAAAGAATTTTTTTTGGTGATGTAAGGATATCAATTTCCAAGAGTTATCTTCCCACTTACATGTAGCCCTTGTTTTCACGGCGCCGATATGATGGTCTAAGGGTCTACCATCCGAACGATACAGGTTTGTTGTGACCCGGACCGTGGGTATCACTGATACTTCAGTCCGCCTTGCCCTTTGTCATTTGAAACCAATCCTCACCATACGTAACATTACATTGAATCAATGCAACGGCCGCACACCAGAGAATATTCCCAAAGATTGATTACCCTCAGCTATAATATACAATGTAAACGATTCAACTATTTCAATTCACGCGTCACTGATCATGACCAGCTCCCAGATCTCCTAAAACTTTGGAACATCGTACAGTCCATCACGATCTAAGACGAAAAATCAGCCAAGGTTCAATCCCAACAATGCAACCATACCTTTTCCTTGCAAATATATATAATCCTTCTCCTTCTGGCGCAGATGCTTGAGCATGCTACTTTTTTCGTGCGCATAGGCAGACACAGTTTGGTTGACCTTCGCGCCACCTTTGATAGCGTCTATCGCGATAGTAAAACGATCCGTGTCGTTCGCTATCATCATCTGAATGAAAAACTCGTCAAAAAGTGATCCAACCAAGCGAAAGAACTGAAATTGCGTACGTCGAAAGGCGAGGTCGTCGTTCCTTCCTCCTGATATCCACGGACAGACATGCGGTCTAACCCAGGTCGGCCAAATAGGAGACCCTTCAATTCAATAGGATACCCATGGTAATTGAAAACCAAAGCCTTGTCATTGGTGAAGAGCGAAGTGAATGCATCCGGCGAGAGAGAATGGGGATGCAAGCCCGTGTCGGCCAAAATAAAGAGGTCGGTTACATTCACGACACGTACGCGAAGGTCGGGGGCGTGTTTGCGCAAGAGCGACGCTGCCGCGATCACTTCAAAGTTTACTTCAACACCGATCCCGACGAGTACGCTGTGTAAAAATAAAAATGTGTGTGAGTCACCTGAATTCTAACGGGGGAACACAGTTGCAACTCACACATCAGGATTGATACCGTCGTCAACGCTGGCGAATTTCCATACCGATGCGCCAGCAACGCAATGCTATAAAAGAATAGTTAAGTGTGCGAATAACGCGTTGCCTCGAATAACTCACAGCATTTGCCTCCTCAGGTGTCAGCCAGACAGGCGTTGGCTGCTTGCTTCCTACCATTAAATTGATATAGTTCTTCGCTCTTAAACAATGCGCCACCGTGCTCAAGAAACAGTTGGCATCGGGTGGCAAATAAACTCTTGCAAACTTCGGTTTCAAGGCCAATACTGCGCCAATGAAGCCTGGATTTTGGTGGGAGAACCCGTTATGTTCCTGACGAGCCCAAGTAGACGTCTCGATGTAATTCAGCGAACCACACGGGAAGTCTTTACGCCATGAATCGCTTGCGACTTTGACGAACTTGGAGTATTGCACCATCATTGTGTGGACGATTCCAAGGAAGGCCTCATAGGACGGGAAAATACCAGTTCTGCCGGTAAGTGTATATCCCTGGAGCATCCCTTGACAAACGTGTTCAGAAAGGATCTCTACTACCCGACCGTCATGACCGCGTGAGGCAACATCCCATTGGAAGTTACGAGAGGTGACATCGAAAACGGCGTCCAGCTTGTTGGAGACAAACTCGTCAGGAGAGAAAATGCGGAATGTTTGTGGATTCCTAGAAAAGGGTCAATTGATTCCGCGGGGTGAATGTTTGAAATCGTAAACTTCACTTCTTGATCACCTCTCTGAGGAACTCTCCTACCGCTTTCATGCAGCTCTCTTGGGATCCTTTTTTCACGCAAAGTGACTCCCATTCTGGTGTCGACAACGGTGTGTAGTTTGCGTAGCTCTCTTTTTTCTGCCCCAATTTCTTAGCGTCTATTTTTGGAATGATGCGTAAGACCGTTTCGTTAGGTACTCCGTCCTTCGTGAATAACTCTTGTGGGTTATAGGAAGACAACCAGTTTTCCAATGCTTGAAGCTCTTCAGCCGATGTCTTCGCGGCAGGAAGAGGCACTTGATGCGAACGGAAGGACCCTTCGATGTATTCACCGTGAATCTGCTTTGGTCCAGATAAACCTTTCGGGGTGCGTAAGACCAGCATTGGCCACCGAGGTTTGATAATGGGTTTGCCTGAACGCGCAGCGTCTTGAATCTTCTTGATCTCGGAGAGGGCCCAATCCATTGACGCAGCGAGGTCGTTGTCAATGTTGGGTAAATCTTCGACGATGCGAACCTGGTACCCGTATCCTCTGCAGAGACAAGTTACTACAGAAACGAAGAAACGAGAGGCCGACTTACGTGAAAAGCGACACGATTTCCTTGTTATCCATGGTTCCGAAGATAGTTCTCTCCGAAATTTTAAAACCGTTGACGTGAAGGATGGGCAAGACGGCACCAGATTCGGCAGGGTCGATGTACTTGAACGCATGCCACGCCGTAGCTGTTGGACCGGTTTCTGCTTCACCGTCTCCGACGACACAGGCCACGACAAGGTTAGGATTATCCATTACGGCTCCAAAGGAAACACTGAGGGCGTATCCAAGTTCTCCACCCTCGTGTATACTTCCTGGGGTTTCCGCGTTGACGTGACTAGAAAAGCACTTCAGAAAAAGCTTGGATCAACGAACTTTTGAATTTCCATACCTTGGGAAGCCTCCAGGAATGCTAAAGCGTGTAATGAGCTTCTTGAGCCCATCGTAATCTCGCTTGTATTCGGGAAGAAATGTTCCAAGCGAGTCTTCTAGCCAGAGGCTGGACAAAATGGCGGGTGCGCCGTGTCCCGGTCCAACGACGTACAGAGCATCGAGGCCTGTTTTGCGAATGATCCTGTTGAGCTGTGCGTACACCATCACAAGACCCGGACAGGTGCCCCAATGGCCCAAAAGGCGGGGTTTAATATGGTCGTGGGTCAGCTTTTCCTCCAGGAGGACGTTGTCGCTGAGGAATATCATTGCTAAAGGTCAAAGTAAGGACATGCGCTGTCGGCCAACAACCCAGAGAATACATGCCTGCAGCGATATAGTTGGCGGCCCTTCGAAAGAATTGAACAGCGTCGAGGTCATCTTTGTCGAGATAATCCTTCGTGTCGAGTTGGACGGCCAAGTCGAGGACGCATTTTGGGATGAGGGAGACTTCGGGTGGGGGGTTTGGTTTTTCGATGAGTTGTCCAGGCATTCTGAAATGTGGTGGAGTATAAAATGTCTCGATACTTATAGGGAGTTCTATTTTGGGACTCGGAGTAAGTGACATCATACATAGATCACCGGTCTAGTCTAGACTAATCCTAGGCGGAGACTAGTAAGTACTAGGTCTATTAAGGTCACTCTAATCCAACAAGGTCTAGTCATGGCTCTCATTCTATCTGTCAATGCAGGGTCTTCCTCCCTCAAATTATCGCTTTACTCTATAGACAAAGTCAACCTTGTCCTCACCTCCAGTGTCTCGTCTATTTCGTCGCCACCAGCCAAGTTCTCCTATGGACATGATGGCACAAGCGAGGTCGACAGTATCCAAGACCATGCGTCCGCCTTCGAGTACTTTCTGGAAAAGTTGCGGTCAGAAGGTTCCACCGACAGTACGAGAATCAGTTACATATGCCACAGAATCGTTCATGGCGGGGATTATACAAAGCCGGTTGAGATCAACCAGGAGTCGTATCACCACATCGAACAGCTTTCGGATCTCGCCCCTTTGTGAGCTTGTTATATTCTGGTTCCATGATCTATCAACTGGCTCCCCTTCTAGGCATAATGGTGCCGCGCTTTCAGTTGTCAAAACGTGTCTGCAGTCTCTTCCTAATGCAAAGTCGGTTGCGTATTTTGACACCACCTTCCATACAACAATCCCTCTACATATTTCTACCTACGCTATCGACCAAGCTATAGCGAGGCAAAAAGGTCTCAAAAAGTACGGATTTCATGGTTTGAGTTGTATGTCCATCCCTTCCTCTCAATTCTTTGACTCCTGACAGACAAACAAAACAGACTCTTTCGTCGTTCGTGCGGTTTCCGAATTTCTCAATAAGGTTCGTCGCATTCAACTATTATTTGAAGTTTGGACTGAATTACACATAGCCAACTTCATCGATTTCTCTGATAATACTCCATCTCGGATCGGGCGCCTCGGCATGTGCTGTTCGCAATGGTCAATCCCTTGACACTTCGATGGGTCTCACACCCGTACACGGGCTTCCTGGTGCCACGCGATCTGGTTCAATCGATCCTTCTCTCATATTCCACTACACCAACAATGCGGGTAAAATCTCACATGACCCGGCTATGCAAACTATGCATGTAGGCGTGTCAGTTGCCGAAGATATATTAAATCGAAAGGCAGGATGGAAGGCCTTATGTGGAACGACAGACTTTGGTGAGATAGTTCAGAAGGCAGAGCTGGAGAAGGCTCGGGAGGACGTGATGGACCAAAATCCCTATCGACTTGCCTTTGAATTATTCTTAGACCGGCTCTTGGATTACGTTGGGTCTTATCATCTCAAGTTAGACGCACAGGTTGATGCACTCGTTTTTGCGGGCGGGATAGGCGAACATAGTGTGCAACTGCGCGATGTTCTTGGGGAGAAGATCAAGTGTTTGGGATATAACGAGGTCGATCAGGAGAGGAATAGAAATGCCAGTAGGCAAAAGGATGTGGTATGTTCGATTTCCGTTGATGAATCTCGTCGTATGGGCCGGATTCTTGTGGTAAAGACGGATGAGCAGGTTAGTGCCACGACATCTTGGCATGAATTTTGTACTGACGTTTGTATTTCCAGCTCGAGATGGCAAGACAATGTGTGCTAGAGCGACTCTGCCAGTGAACAGAGGTGGGGTGTGCAATAATAAATGATAATTTAGCAACCTGAATACCAATAAATTATACGATTATTGCAAATGCAAGGATTCTTAGTCTATATAGGTAACCTATGATGGGGTCCAGTGCAGAACCATCAAATAAGAAATGAAGGGCGACGACAGTTCTTCTTGTGCCGCTTCCACACAGGGATTGTTGTGAATCCCAGATGACAGACGTCGCAGATCAGGTCTGTGATTCCGCAATGAGACCTCAGATGGTCTTACGAACATAAAAATTGGATTTTACATAAGGAATCAAAAATTAATAGACACACCACTCACTATCAAGATTATGTTTCCTGGTAAAGTCACCATTGCAGCCATCAATCGGACACTTGAATCTAGCAGCGTGTTTGCGCCTAGCAGAACTGGCCTTACGGGTATTCGGAGTTGCGACAACGTCCTTGGCAGATTTGCGGAAAGTCTCGGTAAGGGGTTTCCCGTTGGCTTGAAGCATCAAGCATTCGCGCATTGCCCTGGGGTCACGCTGCCAGTCGTATGATGGATTACCATGATTGACGAAATAGATGTCCACACCACTGCAGTTCGGAAGGAGGCTAGTTGGTTTAATGTGACAGGTGGTCATTGAGGGTTCTTCAGGAAGGAGGGTTCTATCTGGCTTTTGAAAGTGGTGTGTAGCATGCGTAGGTGATATTTCCCCATAACTGATAAGATCCCGGGAATTTGTGGGCCAGGGGACATCAAAAGTCTGTTTCGTCACTGGGGCACAATCAGACCGAAAGGCATTTGATACATGTTGCCACAAGTCGTCGGCGAAGTGAGAATCCATTGCTTGGTGTAAATGGTTGTTGGGAGATGTCGTTGAGTGTCCACCATCAAATTGAAGCATGGGTGCTAGAAATTGTGCAAAAAAAAGTCAGTACAGGACATGAGACAGCCAACGACACTTGCAGTGGAAGGAGACACTGGAGTCGTGATGTAAGGTTGGTGTAGGTGACTCTGAGATCCAGCCGCTACCTTCGGAGGAAGGAGACGGTGCTTGCATGGTGAGGTCTGTTGCAGCCACCATTGACATTAAATGATCCAGTGATTCCTCTGGGATTCGTTCAGTATTCGCAGTACTTGTAAGTCAGCAATTACGAACCAAAGAAAGGTGTTGGGTCGGGACGATAGTGAGGTGGTTGGTACCCAGAAAGTGGAGTAGGTAGAGAAGCAAGCATCGCAGGATGTGGAATTTTTTGCAAGGTAGGAAGAATTATAAAAGGGGGCGAGCATTTTCAGTACGAGGGAGAAGTTACGTGTGCCTGGGGATGTTGAAACAATTCCAAAGAGCACACCACTGCATCCATAATACACGTACAGGTGTGTAAGTTGCAGGGGAAGCGCCAGTGCCCAGGTTACAAAGCAGAAAATCTGTGATCAAGATCGGTTTGGTGATTTGCTGAAGCGGAGCTCACCCAAACAGAGTTCGGTAAGTACATATGGAAATTTATGAAGGAATCGAGTCGTTCTCAAAAATTGGCTTCAATACAATAACTGTCAAACACGTGGCGTTGTCGGATCGTCAACGTCTGCCCAACCGTTATCTGTGAACAATGGTTAAGTTCACCTGTGGCGTCTGGCTTCGGGCTCATACGTTTCGCCTTGGCTGGTCGATTGAGTTGGGACTGCATGCGCAGTAAGTGATTTTCATATACAAGAACTGACAAGAACCGTCATGTCCGGCACTAACTCGGATCAGATTTCCAGACAAAGAACACCTTATAAGGAATAACTTCCACGCCTTGGCAAGGCAGTGGACAGCCTTCACAGCTCAGCGTATTCGGCCCTTGCCCCAACAGAAGCACTGATATACGAATGGAGTTTAACGGTAATAGCAATTGTCAGATTGTGCAGGCCCTAATTTTGAGCAGCTTTTCGGTTTCATACGATTTTCCATGAGGTAGCACTGATAAGATTTAATAATTGTCGATAATCGTGAAGTAGGAATTGAATTTTGTCTGAAACGAGGTAAGCTGGTACAGACACTATGAGAGTGTGTGCACAGCTCGTGCATTTAATAACCGTTGCCAATCTAAATAAAGGACTGTAGATTAAATTCAAACGACACAACAAAATCCAGTGTAAAATACTAGATGGTGGTGATACATACGGTACATCAAGTCTGAAAAATCATAGAAAGATAGAACTTCAAACGCAACTACCAGTAGAAACCAAATTCGATCCAGAACCTTTAAAGTGATACACTAGACGAATCGTTAACTGAATAACCAACCTTGTCAATGCTTGCAAGGCAACAAGGAGTACGGACGTCGATGAGCCAACTAGGGCCCGTAGTATGTGTAGATATACTAACTATAATGTACTATGTATGTGGATTATATCGTGATTGTACTCACGTCATGAGATAAGTACTTTCGATTCAAGTCCTTCAGTCGTTATCATGGTCAAGAATGCCTTTGGATGAGAAGCCTTTCGCGTTCGGGAGCAGCTCTTCTGATGACGCTTCCATACAGGAATCGTCGTGAACCCCTTACCGCAGAGAGGGCAAATTAGGTCAGTGACACCGCAGTGGGACCTCAGGTGATCTGCAAAATTATTAATGCTTTTAACAGCAGACAGCACAGGTTTACATACTTTCGAGGTTGTGCTTCCTCGTGAAGTCGTTGCCACAACCGTTGACGGGACATTTGAACTTAGCGGGGTGCTTTCGCCTGAGAGCACTGGCCCTGAGGGTGTTGTCGGTGGCAACCTTGGTCTTTGGGTGCTTGCTGAAGACCTTCCGGACGTCGCTTTCCTCGACAGAGCGGCTGGAGCGGGCCAAATGAATCCAGTGTTTACGCATCGCATACGGGCTACTCTTGCACCCTCCAAGATTGAGGTTGAGCGTTCGTTGTGCAGGGAAAGCACGTGGAATCGAGTCCGGGGCTGGATGCTCAAAGGGGGTGTGGCTGTTATGGCTATTAGCATTTGTGGAACAAGGCCGGTTGCGAACTCTTACACAGCCTTGGGGCCTTCATTTCCGAAAGAGAGTACTTGGAAATGCGGTTCGGGCCAGCGATTATCTGCAATCTCGGTGCCGTAATCTCCAAATCCGGGGGCGAGTCCCAATTGGCTGACCCCGTCAACCGGTTCCAAATACCCAGATGAGTCGAAATCATCGGCCATTGCATTATTATTGTATCGGACCTCAGGACAGAATGTCAGATTCTCGTCTGACCTGAGGTCTGAGGCGTGAAACAGGGTGGATTGCTCAGTGATATTGAGCGCTGAAAACAAGTTATCAGCAAAGTTTCAGTGTGATCAACGAATTATCCCTACAACTGCCAAAACTCGAGAGACCTGATGACACCATTGGAGAGGCCTCAGAAGACGAACACCAATTGCCAGGAATTGTAGGCGATGAAGACGAACTCCCTTCAGTGATACAGTGATAGTCAAAGAAAGAAATAACCGGGCTGTCTCGGTCATAGCCTGATCCACAAAACAACCCTTTAGTATCCTTTATTAAGAAACAGATCAAATCCACACACCGAATGCCTTAGTTGAGGATAATGACGAGTCAGGTGTCACTTCCAATAGCTGGTCCCTACTCGGGACGGCAATGTTAGCGGGCACCAACATGAAGGTGGGTTCTCTCACCCAACAACGCAGTGATAACGGGGAGTCATCCTGGGACCAGGGGGATATCCTAATCGTACCAGGATTTTGGCAGGACTATATATTCTTTGAATCCGTCATGAACACACCGTGACAAGCCGGGGCGCCCATCTAGATCCTTAATGGTGTGCAGGTATTAAGAGGACCCCCCCAATGTCACACCGCATTTCCCGACCAACTGTGTAAAGATCACATGGCATTCAATTATTTTTCCTCACCCCCAAAAAATATGGACTATGAATGAATAGTTTCGTAAAGGTAGTCGATGGGCCATAGCAACCATTTATCACCTCGAGGCTGACGTGGCGCGTGGTCATTACAACATAACCCGGACCGTGTGATATGACTATTCCCTTTTAGGAATAACCAAAATGGATTAGACGCCCGCCCTTTGCACAAGAATCAGCTCATGTAACAAAGTGTGTTGTGCGTTTCTACATGCCATGTCTCTGATGAAAGAACAATGGTATTCTCTTACAGTTTTACCATGGTCTTTTGGTGAATAATGTGAGTCTGAACTCAGATCCCACCAAGGGTTGACAGATCCCCCAGAAAGAGCATTGTCTTCTGAATAAAATATTGGGAGATTACCCTATGCACGTTCCTCAGAATCGGGGATTGTAATTTTAAGAGGGGTTGCATCGCGTTGACTTCTTGAGCATAGTATTCTGGGTTAGGACCGAGGTTTCATCAGGGCGCCGGGTCCTTTGGTGTTGGCAATTGGACTGAAATTTTATAAATGGAAAGGGTTAGGTACAATTTTCAATGAGCTGCACAGCCATGTTTTTCTTACAGGATAGAAAAAAGGGGGACAACATAAAATTGTGGGATCGCAAAACTGTTATTACTCATGGGCCCCAAAGGCGCGTGGTAGCCATGACTCATTGACTGAATATGTCAGGAGGAAAAAAAAATCTATACGGAATGAGCAACGGAAATGTCCTGCACACCTGTTCGTGTGGCAGATGGTTGTTAAGCTGCCAACCCGGGGATCCTTAGAGTGTCATACATGAGGCAGTGACATGTGCAGGAAATTACGGCAACGAATTATTTGATAATACGACAAGAAGTTTACTGACTATCAAAGGAGTAACTACAATCAAGATGGAGTGCTAAAGCAGTGCCATTATATTGATTAAATCATGTATATCTACAACGTAAAAAGAGGGAGTCATCAAATAAACAGATTAATGCTTGGATTTCAAAATCAGAGACATCTATGTAAAATTGCAAAGAAATTCGAAAGCAAAATTCAAATACGATGCAGTGTTATAACACAAGCAGGTATTGTGGATGTCGTTCATGACTCTATTTCCTCAGTAGGCGTTCATGTAACTCCGCACTCTTGAGCTTTGCACGGAGAAACTCTAGCCGAGCGTTATAACGGGCAATCAGTCGTTCTTTCCGTCGTCTGACATCGATCAGAGCGGGATCATTTTCAGTTTCCGTTTCGTTGGTCCCTTGACCACGAGAGGAACTCCCGCTGGTTCGGGTTTCTTCTTTACAAGAGGAGGAAATGGAAAGGAGGGTCTCTTCTGAAAACATCCATGACGACCCCTTGAGGCTCTTCAGTCCGAGATGACTCCTGCTTCGCGAAAGCATAGAAGATGGCGGCAGATTCCCAGTCGCACTGCCGCTGGGATTTTGGGCAGGTAGCAAGGTTTCTTTACGGTTTGTGCCTGATCTCGACTTCAACGATGACATAGAGGTAGTCGTTGACGATATTGAGTCCTTCCGTGGAGGAGCGAGGTTCCTCTTGCCAAGCAGGACGGAAACCTGGAGAGGGGAACCTACATTTAGAGGTGTACTTCGGCTAGATGAACCAATTCCGTGTATAGAAGCTGTGGAGAGTGGATGAGATAGATCCGTTTTATACGACGATGCAGAACGTAGAGAAGTTCCATCACTCGCAAAGCTATCTCGGGTCGGGGAAGCAAAGAGGTGTCGATGGCTCGAATCGAGAAGGGGAGTAGAGCGGGGTAATGAAGGAATACGTCGGTGTTCTCGCCATTCTTTCCCTTCGAGGAGAATATCGACAGTAGCCGGCGTAGTTGCGGGTAGTCGATGCGCCTTCTGTTTAAGAATTTGTCTTTGGGTTTTTGTTTCGAGTGCCTGGAATGCATCGATGAGTTTGCTGAGCTCGTCTTCGGTCTTAGAGATGGCGATGCGGACATCAGTGGAAGTATAAAGGTTGTCATCGCTGAAAATATCGGTTTCTCTTTGATTGACAGGGGATATTGGATGCATGTCCTGAGAGGTATTCAGGGAAAGACTAGATTTGTTTGTAATAGGAAAATTGCTTGATTGGGGGGATATGGGTGATTGAATGGGTAAAAATTTCGATGTCCCAATCATTCGTGAAGCATTCAGGGCGTCCGTCAGTGGACGAGGCGTTTCAGGTGTGCGGCGGTAAGGTGGTTTCCTATGCAGCAATTTAGGAATCATTGCGCTGAATCTCAGGGTCCCGCTGGGGCTCTCAAGTCCCGGTGTACCTGGCTTGCTAAGACCACGTCCTTCCCGGGGCATTGGTGTGCTTGATGTTGAATCTCGGGTATGCTTCGGGGTTCGACGTCCGCTTGCTTTGCTAAGGAGACTCGTAACACCCGAAGTAATAGTTAATTTCGGTCGACCTGGTGAAGGAGTGGGTTTGGGTATTTCAGGAAGTTCGGAAGGTGCTATAAGATATGATAACCAGAGTTAGGGAGGTCAAGAAATACAAAAGCTGCACATGCCAGGGATGAAGGTGTGCAAGCGGGGGTGAACACCACCAGATGCCCTAATCGGCACAACTGGGGCTTCAGTGGGAATTGCCACGCCAACGGAGTACTCCTCAAAGGCGTTTTGGCGGAGTAACCGATATTCATCATCACTAAGGAGGTCAGGGAGGTTGTGGTGGTAAACTCGAGAACTTACTTGAGGAAGCCATTTGAATTTGCGAGGGCAAGTGTGTTGAGACGCTGTGCTAGCTCAGTCATAGTAGCATGGCAAGAAAGACGAGAGAAGAGATCCGACAATGACCACAGCGTTGTAGCCTTTGACGCTGCATCAAGCAATTTCCTTGTTTACACATTTGATAATTTGTCGGTGCCGGAATGATTGCCCCGGTTCCACTTGATCAACCAATATGTCTGAGCAAGAACTCAACCCAAAGACAAAACATTACGAGTTCCTAGGTCCACCGGGCGCATTTCTCATTTCCATTGGCGTACCTATTACCGCGTATTCGCTGTATTTTGGCTGTTCGGAAGCCACGGGCTGTCCGTCCATCTCCGTCGCCCCAATCCCTCACGCGTTGTCGAGCTTAGATTGGTGGACGGGGTTGTGGGACACTCAAGCTACTATTGCATACTTTTCCTGGTACGCGTTTTGTGTCCTTACTTGGGCTATCTTGCCTGGCGATGTGGTCTATGGAACACTGCTGAGAAATGGGGGGAGGAAACTTTATAAAATCAATGGTACGACTTTGTTACGTTGCCAATCGTGTTTTCCTCTTACCGTCTGGTTTTGTTTTCTAGCGTTTTCGACATTCCTCCTTACCCTTGGCATCTCTTCTGGAATTATTCTGCGCTTCGGTCCGGAATTGTTTACATTCGTCTACAACAAATGGGTCGGACTCCTCACTGCCGCGCATTTGATGGCGTTCTTGCAGGCAACGTACTGTTATATCTCCTCACTCAAACGTGATAGACTCCTGGCCCTGGGTGGTAACTCTGGAAATTTGGTTTACGATGTAACCTTCTTTCTAATCATTCCCAATATGTTTCTGACGAGAGAATAGTGGTATATTGGACGTGAACTCAATCCGTCAATTGGCTCTCTGGATTTGAAATCCTTCAACGAGCTTCGCCCAGGTCTCATTTTGTGGGTCTTAATCAACGTCAGCATGGTCTGTGAACAGGCCGTGCGCCTGGGTGGTTTCAAAAATGTGACGGACTCAATGTGGCTCGTTCTTGCCTTTCATACTTGGTATGTCGCTGACTCCCTATACAACGAAGTATGTATCCATCAATCTTGTCCACTTAAAAAGTCGCTTACTCTTGTTATAAAGCCCTCACTTTTTACTACAATGGACATCGTAACAGACGGCTTCGGATTCATGCTGTCAGTTGGTGATCTTGTGGTTGTCCCCTTCACCTATTCTCTCCAAGCTCGTTATTTGGCGTTCCACCCTGTGGAACTCGGCCCTATCTGGACGTTGGCTATTCTGGGAACTAATTTATTGGGTTACTACATTTTCAGGACAGCCAACGCAGAAAAGGATGACTTCAGGAATGGAAAAAATCCTAAGAGTAGGCTTCTTTTGCCACTGATTTCCGCTAGTCCTGACGGTGAATACAGACTTAACATATATGCCAACCAAACGAGGAACAAAGCTGCTTACCTCGGGATGGTGGGGACGCTCTCGTCATCCAAATTACTTGTGTGTCGGCATTGCATTGTCCGCCAACTCTTGAAATTGACCTCCTTATCTAACAGTGGAGACTGGATCATGGGTGTTGCATGGTGCCTTCCTACAGCCTTTAATACACCCATCACCTACTTCTATGCAATATATTTTGCTGTTCTACTCATCCACAGACAAAGGCGCGATGACGAGGCCTGCTTGAAAAAGTAAGCCCGATTTACATCTGCCTTGCTCCTGCAATGTCATTATTATTTATCAGGTACGGAGATGATTGGGAAAAATACACAAAATTGGTCCCATACCGAATCGTGCCATACATTTATTGATCCTGGTTTTCCCGTCCTTCCCTCTTGAACATATTCAATTAGTATGTAATTCCTGGACGTTTTGGGAAGGCCATTTAGTAACGGTGTTGCAGCACTCCTTTCGGTCACTAATATAATTGTGCTGTACCAAGTTCCAGGGCCGGTGCCGTTAGTTTCGGTACTGCAGTATGAATGATGCTGAAACATCTGTCAGTCACAAATACTTTTGGGGCTGACATGCAACGATCTCAAGATCGCAAAGGCTACCTGAAGACCAATGACACACCTTTTCTTACCTCCCAGAGAAAGCCCGAATTTCGTCATCTACTTGTCTCTCGTATTTTTATTCACTTTCCCATGCCAGGGTCCAGAGATACGAGAATTTCTATCCAAGAAAACAAAATTCATTAAATTTATCTTTTTGGTGAAGTGATCCATACTCGTTAGATGACCACTCCTTCTTTTAGAAGGGGTATAATTTCCAAGGATTTGCATAGCATCTACACTGAATACTGCAGCTCCCTGGACAAGAACGGAGCCAAAAGATGGGGATTCGTGGCGTTATTGATATTTTTACACTCCCCAGTTAATACATTGTCCATGAGCCTGGCTGAGCAGAAGAAATGGACTTCCAATTTCCAAAGCGAAATGTGGTGATTTGATTCTTCAGGGTCGGTTGGAGGCCTAACCGTTTGGCACCACATCGGTTCGCGTCCTTCTACGCAACACTGGAGAGAGCTTAGTTGCTGGAGCCCGAAAGTGGGCAAATAGTGGGCCTTCGGCCTAAATGAATGTTCTCAGTTCGGTCAAGGGAGGAGCCTTGCGCTTAAGAAAGCATCACCAGCAAGGGATCCAATGCCGAGGATCACAATACTGAGCGGTAAAAAGTGATGCAGAGCATAACTGTGGATTCCTGTTACGGGCGCTAGAGCGTACGCAAGAAAGAGTGGATTCACTGCCGAACCATTGTATGAGGACATACCAACCACATAGAAAATTCTGTCGAGGTGATGAGCAACGGATATATTGCAATTCCCAAGTTGCGTATCTGAGCTTTGGAAGTCACAACAGAGCATCAAACAAATCTCTACCCACTACAAACACTGGAGTCAAGATTTAAGAAGCTCCACGAAGGAGCAAGGAGGGAAAAATTATTTTATATAACGAAGCAGAGATCGAGATATCTGATTCGGTGGTGACCCTCGTGCGCATCCCCTCCACCCCATCCATCAAAGAGAACGGGGTCGCCTGTATCCCGACCTTCCACACCCGGTCAACGTCGAGCCAATATTACAATTGTAATATTCTACCATGACTGGTAGGCAGGAAGTACGAAACCGCCAAGACGGTTCATATTCCTGGATGCTATGGGCGTGCAGATGAGGAATCAGACGATGAGCTACTCCGTAGCAAGTAGGAGGTCACTACCAATAGTGAAGCTTCCCTTGACATGCAAATGCGACAATGCCAAAGGGAGGCGCAAAAGCACAGGTGCGTCGATAGGAACACTGGCAAAAGGCGTTGCGTGACTCTAAAATTATGTCGCGTAAAAAACACGTGACTCTATGCTTAGAAAATACCAAGTGGTCTGATATCTCTGGAGAATAAATAAAAAGACACATGGTCGCCGTCATCCTCAACAACTACCACCACTATGGACCTGATCCTACACATTGCCGACGAGTGGCTTTTTGACAAGGTTTGGGCAACACTCGTACCACTCTCTGCATTCGCGGCGTCTCCAGGATTTGCGAGCTCATGGAACGCGACAACCTCGAGGTCGCCATGGTCAAGCCTCGTCTCACACTTGCCACACCCACCCCTGCTGCATGAGCAATTAGCATCGTCCCTACGCCCAATCTCAGCTTGGCCTCGTGAATACATTCCTCGTCAATTGGCGTCTCTTTGTGTTATCACTCTCATCGGAATTCATACGCTATACTTCCTATTTGCGGGCGTCTCCTACGCATTCATTTTCAACCATGAGATGATGCGCCACCCGAGATTTCTGAAGAACCAAGTAAAACTTGAGATTCAGACAAGTTTGAGAGCTTTTCCCGTGATGATGCTCTTGACATTGCCATGGTTTCAGGCAGAGGTGATGGGTTATTCAAGAATGTACGACGGATTGGATACATATGGTTACTGGTATCTTGTCGCGTCGGTGCCCTTGTGAGTCTGTGTCCCACCAAATCGTTAGATTTCGCTAACTCCACTTGTCTGCGTCAGGTATTTACTCTTCACTGACTATTGCATTTACTGGATACACCGGTGGTTGCACATACCACTCTTTTACAAATATCTGCACAAGCCCCATCACAAATGGCTTAGTACGACATTCTATTCCAGTCACTCGTCGAGCCTCTGACCTCATTTATGGCGTAGTCCCCACCCCGTTCGCGTCGCATGCGTTCCACCCCGTAGATGGCTATCTGCAATCACTCCCTTATCATCTATTCATCTTTCTTTTTCCGATCCATCGAACGCTGTATCTCGTCCTATTTGTGTTGGTGAATTTCTGGAGTATCTTTGTAAGTCGTATCCTATTTTAAAAAAATTGTTGACCAACACACGCACCTCTAGATCCATGACTCGGATATGGTCACAGGCCATCTTTTCGAGAGAGTTATCAACGGGCCTGCTCATCATACTTTACATCACCTCTATTTCACTGTCAACTATGGTCAAGTAAGTCCCTCGAACAGATGACATGCATCCATATTGAAAAATATGTAGTACTTTACGTGGGCAGACCGTGTAGGTGGATCATATCGCCAACCAAAGTCAGAACTAGATCCTCTGTTGGATGTCAAGGCACTGCCAGAGGATGGCAAGAAGGAAGATTAACCTCGACTCAAAATTATTATTATATCCATAGTTTATTGTGATAAGGTTCACACTATATTGTATGATAAGTTTGTAGAAACGCTTTATTACTATTACTAATATACTAAGCAGATGTGCCCCATGACCCTTCAGCACAGCGACAGCGTATAATGTCAAGCCCTGCTGTAGAAAAGTTGCAGCATACAATCATCCACCTAACAACGAAGGCATTCGCATTTCTTTTACCTGACAGTTGTCAAGGCCTCATCTTGAGCCGCATATAGGCATGTCCAATGTCCATGGCCACAGCATTTCCTAAATGAAAGCACTCTGCAACCCGCATCTTGTTTCTTCAGTGTCTTGTTACATCCATCTCTTGCCTGCACCTCAGGACTGTGTCCCAGGACATATAAAGCTTCATTGACGAAGTACCGATAGGTTCTCGTTGCGAAGTTGGTTGCTGTCGTGGTCAATACAGCTTTTCAACTAGTTGCCAAGGCACTCCAAGGATATGAAAAGGCTCCTCCGCCGGCTTGCCACTCCGAGGTGTTGAAGAGATGCATGTACACATGTGCGTGCTCCGCGTATCTAGAGGTGCCCTTCCTTACGGATCCTCAGCATCAGTCGGACGACTCTTTTCCTGAAAGAAGCCCAACACCTTATTTCAGGATTGGGTTACCATCGTCAACGTCAAAATTCTTCAAACTCGATAAAAACCCGCCTTGAGTGTTGCATGATGATCCCCGCAATACAATGATCCTCCTCTCGACCTTCACACTCGTTCTCGCTGCCGTCGCCTCTGCCAAGCATATCCACCCACACCACAACCACCTCCCGCGTTTATTCAGAAAACGCACAAGTTGCCATTCTCCCCTTACGTCGTCGACCAAACTCTTTCCCACCCCGGTCCACGACGAGCATGGTAAACCACCTGCCCGCTCAACGAATCAGCCGTCAAATTCTGCCTCGTTCACTCCAAACAACAATAAAGCAGGTATTGCAGGAGGAGATGCCTATCTGATTTTCAAAGATCATATTGGTTGGTGGTACGATTGGTACGTTTACTCCCAACCCACCCCAATGAAACAAACATTCGCACTACAGGTCTCCAACCCCATCCAAGCCTTCCTCCTCTGGCCCGACTCCCCTCGCTGTCCCTATGCTTTGGGGAGGAGGCACAGCAGACGGCCAGGACGCCCAGCGTCTCAGTGCATTTACCAAACTCTCTAAATCTGTCTCCTCTGCCGTAACCCCTGATAATATCCCGCTCTTCGTGCTGGGTTTCGAAGAGCCTGATTGTGAAAGTGGATATGGATCAGCTGGGATGACCGTCGCCGAGGCAGTTGAGAAGTGGGAAAGTTTGATGGCTCCGATGAAGAAGAAGGGCGTGAAACTAGGGAGTCCAAGCATGTGTAGTAGGTTTTATCTAGCTCGTTTTTGTCGAATTCCTTGTTGATCCCCATGATAGAACAGGCAGATGAGACCTGGCTCTCCGAATTTAAATCCAAGATCAAAACGGATTGGGATTTCACAGCGATTCACGTTAACAAGAATAATCTGGACGGGGTGAAGAAGGATATCGCAAGTTCTTTTTGTTTCCCTGTCACTATTACTAAGTCAACTTCAAGGATCATTATTTGTCATATGGAAAACCGATCTGGGTAACCGAATTCGCTTGCGTCAACGGTGTGTATTTTCATTTCTTTTCAATCTTACTTACTTAGAGTCCGCTCACTTACCTCTACCCCAGACGTAAACGGCTTCGTACCCTGTACGAATCAAGACGAAATAAACAGATATATCAACGCCGTTATACCTTTCTTCGAGTCTCATCACCAGATCTCTGCATATGCGTATAGCAATGGCCTGGGACTTGGTGATGTCTGGCCTTTGATAGCCGCGAATGGGGAGTTGAGGTGTGTTGAAGATATTCCCTGGTTTCTGGGTTGTGGACCTGATGAGCCTTACTTTTCAGTGAGTCTGGGAAGACATACCTTCAAGCTGTCAGACAATATCATTGAGCGAGATGAAATAATTGGTTGATTCTGATTGAGGTTTTCGAATTGGTTTCCCTTTTCTTTATTGATACACTAGTTAATTTTTTAGCCATACACAGATCTTGTAACAAATGATTGACAGACCAATCTGAAAATTGGTTCCCAACTTCACGACTGAGAGCATAGCCCTACACAGATCGGGGCCAAAATGTCGGTTTTACACCCATCCGCTATAATGGGTATAGTATAAGCAAATCCCACCCCCTGAGGCCTGTCAACCAGTCACCAGTGGAATAGGTTGACTTACCAGGGCCCAACGGGCTATGTATGTGCTATCGGTAAAAGATGTGCATTGTTGACGAAGAAAACAGGGGCATTGGAAAAAGGGGTGCAAGGTACGTAAGGTACGTCACCAATGATTCAAAGACTGGCCTTCATAGCTGCATGATTTAAATTTTCAGTGCACCGACATGAAATTTTGTGAAAGCCTGAGTGCACATATCTGCCTTAGACTACTCAAAAACGCCGAACGAACGTCTTAACCGTCGATCTTCAAAGCACCGGCGCTTGGCACCAAGAAGGACAGGGTCGAGACGCATCGCCTTGCCTAGTTGGGACGCGACTTTGGGTCACGAGGTCCCATGATGCATAATCGGACCTGAACTCAACCGTTGAACAAGACTTCAATGAAGCTTGAAGAAGCGAGGCGATGACAATTTCTGCCCTGTCACCTGAGCTTCACAGCAATATCAGGTTCTGTATCAGATTTCGTCGTATAATAGCTGGGAAAGCCCCTGCATTTACATAGACTCGAGTTCCAAGGTCTCCAAATAAATTGTAATGGTGTAAAAATGTATAGTCGTTGCTCTCCAATCGGTCCAGTGGAACCAAATATGACAAACCTAACCCGTAGTGATGGTAGCGAAGGTGCTACTTTTGGCCTTACATACCCTTGCCAGAAAATAAATAGAGCGAGGTTATGATGGTTCACCAGACATCCAAATGGCGAACAACACGACTTTCGCTGAGCCAGGCGTGAGCAGTTGCCACATCGACGCTCAGACGTTCTTGGGGTCATCAAACGAGGGGAACTTAATGGAGATGTGGGAGGTCCATTAATAGCTATATCCAGTAAGTAAATCTGAAATTGGCAATTGAGCACTAGTAGTGCTAATCATCTGGTAGACATTCTGATTAACCTATCCGTTCGTAAGTCTCTCGCTCTGTAATTTTTGGTTTATTTTATAATCTTTCCTTACAAGCTTTTCTGCTCAAGTGGTCACCCGCGACCCTATGTGATTCTTATGTTCAGCCAGTCATACCCCATTATTCAATTTATTGTAGCGTCGCTTTTGAGTGGCCTACGGAAACAGATCTCTGACCGTTTTCGATTCTCACTATTCCCTGTGTGTTTCTTTCATGCTGTCTACTGCAGTGTTGTGTTGTGGAGACCTCCCTCTTCCAGAAAATACTATCATCCCAGGCGAGAGCCTTACATAATTTTATGGCTGGGAATCACATTTTTGCCGCTCTGGCTTGTTCTGAGTACGTCTTTTTCTGAAACTGGGTTTACGAACAGTTATTACTGTACGGGAATGACTGTGCCCGCCTATCTTGAGTTTTTGCTCATCTGTCGTTCTCATCGCCGGTCTTCTCATGGCTAGAGCCCCTTCGTATCGTTGCCGATACCCCAAGAGGTAAATTTCTTCTTTTCTTATTTTCCAACCGCAACTTGAATACTCTCAATCTTGGTGGTTCTGGCTTGGGTTCTGGCTTCATGAATTTGAAGCCTTTCCAACTGAGATTATCGTCAATGGGCAGTCTAACCCAGACATCTTGGCGTCCTTGACAATTCCTAATGTAAAATACCCATTGAAACGGTCCATGTACGTCCTTTCTGACAAAGATAAATTATATAATTGGCCACCGTTGACTCACGATGCCAAATCAAATCGATGTCTCTACCAAATTATACAATCACCACACACTGTCGTAGAGGGTCTTAGGGACCCCTTTTTTGAAAATTTCGCGGAAGATTGCAAGAGGGGTTTTAAATGGTTAATTTAAACATTAGGGTCCAGGATTGTCAATGACGCCAACGCAACAACTTTGCGACGACACTGGCGTTTTGCAAATTTCGTTGAAAGCGATTATGTAGTCAACGATCATTGCAGGTGATAATGTTCACTCCTTCAAATATCGACGGCCTCACAACCATCCATACCTCTGAGAATATTTTCCATCTGGACTGATTTTTATGTCATTTCGGTACAGATGGCAGAATCTGTGTTGAACTCACGGGGGAGGCCCTGAGGCATATATGGCTGTTAAGACCTATCAGTAGATAAAGGAAATTAACCTCCATGGGATTGTAAGTTCACTTGTCTTCGAGTTCGCACAGCCAGGGCCAAGGCCCAAGGTTTAAGTTCAATATTTGCGCTCAGCAGTACTCAGGTCAGGAACTACTTAGTTGCCACGACATGGTTTCAAAAGTTTCTAAAAAAGAAAATTGTTAAACAGTGTAGAGCTATACATTTGTCCTTCCTCAGGCTCATAACCATGGAGGTTGGTCACCCCATGATATGAAAGAAGACTTGGGTGTAAAGATGGATGATGCCATATTGACACTATGCAGCCCGTTTTTGTTGTAAACCGATGCGATTGAAGCGGTCTAAGACAAATCCTGGAAACTGATTGGCAATTTCAGTCGTCAAGTTGCATTCGTGGAAGAAAAACAATTTGGCTTGCAGCGCGCGATGACCAACGTCTCCGGCAGTGGTTCACTGTCCGTTCATGCCTTGGCGAGTGTGCATCGAGAGTCAGTCAATCGCAACTTGGCCATATGGGTGATGGACATCCCCCGTGTCAACTGCACTGGTTGTAAGCGAGAAACTCCGCAAGAAGAGTTAGCCCGTTCCCCAGTAGTATCGAACTTCGATACTGGATTGCATCTCGCAGGTACGGAAGTCCACTCGAGATCCAAGGCATCCATCAAGTGGCAGTTGTCCGAAAACGTACGTCAAGTCCCATCCTCCATCTTAATTTTCGACCCATTCTCCCGTCCTTCGTCATCATCATCGATAACAACACCCAACCTCGACAACCCAAGCAACAAATAAGGATCCACCGGATGTCTCTTCGTCTCTCTCCCCTGCCCTCGTGTGAGCAATCCAGAAAGAATATGCGTCGGAGTTAACATGCGCGTCGAGTCAACAACCTGGGTTTTTCCTCTACGAGAAGGAATGTAGGACACTGCTTTGGCTTTGTCACGGTTGGAGACGTCCAGTCCGCGACTGACCAGGGTACGAATTAGTTGTTTGGTGAGGAGGGAGATGAGTGCATGTGGGGCGAGATGGGTCTCAACTTGATGGTGATTTCCTCCGAATTTTTCGAGGGGAAATATTGCAGATATCTGGTCTTCCATTTGGTGCGATTGTCCGTCGGAGGCATTTCCATGAAAAGTATTGAATTTCCATTGTTTGGTTAGTTTATGTATGCATTGTACCATGGAAGGATCTGCGGCTGCAAGCAGGGTCCTTCTGTCGAAGGGAAAACTGACTCCATGGGCGACAGCTTGGTCGGGCAGAACAAACCACTTGACGTCTATGCGAGGAAGTTTCGTGATCTGTAGCCCTGGAGCAACGACGGGACATTCAGAGATTTGTAAGTTTGTCTTGGAGTCAAAACTCTCAGTTGGTGGTTCGTCTTTGGGGAGGTAACTTTTGTTCCCATGCAGGTTGATATTGAGACCACAGAATCGACACCAAATCGGTTCTACATCTTCATTATTCGTATGTGTGTCGTTGGGAGTTTTCGCAGAACGTTGGGATATGGAGTGAATTGGAGCAGGATTCGGTCTTGGAAAATGCCCATTCTCCGCGAGCCAGGCGTACACATCGGCTACGCTCAAGGTTGCTAGCTCTGGTTGGAATAATTCCGCGAGTGACTGGGCGTAGGCTTCGTGGATCGCTCGGGCTCGACCCCACTAAGGAAGGGTGGGTGGATCAGGTCTCTGAAGGAGTTGTTGTGGTGAAAATTGCTCCTTACTTCAATGGCTTTCCTTCTGCCAGTTACAAAGGTCAAGAGGTGTTTGACAGAGTTAGCAAGCATGTAAGGGAATTTTGGGAGCTTGTTTCGTTTTCCTTTGAAGTCTAAGGAATAAAAGGAAAATGTCAGCCTATATTTTTCAACTCATTATTGGCTGACCTTCAATTGTCATGGGAAAGCATTTTAAAATCTCCGCAAGTCTTTCTTCGTATTCTGGGAGCATGGAATGTCAAATAAGGTTAATATGCGGTATAAATATTACACACTTTCCACAGGTTGCCCAGGCTGATCCGTCTTGGACTCTATGGGGGCAGATGCTGCCTTGAAAGGCTGATTCCATAGAGATCTTGAGTCGACGGATGTATAATCCCGTCGAGGAGCCCTGATGATTGTGTCTTTGTCCAGTTCAATGTCGACTACTTGGTCTTGGCCTTTGATGATGTGGGATTCTTTAAGAGGGTACAACTAAAGCAATATTAGTTCGTGTGAATACAAGATTAATAAGAACCAACGGACATCAACCCAATGTTCGAAGATTAAAGTTTGCTCTGATAAGGATAGTCCGGCTTGAGAATGAAGCCCGGAGAAGGAGAGGGTGACTTTTGCTAGGAAACCTTTGTTCGCCAGGCCGAGGACGGCGAAAGGTGGGCCTGTTTTTGGAGGTGGAAAGGGGATGTGTACGGTAGATTCCACAGGAGTGACTTGGATACTGTTCAGGATGCTTGTAATGTGGTGGGCCTGTACATTTTTCAAAGAAGTTGGTCACCACAAAGTTAGATAATAACAAGTGAACACGTACATAAGAAGGTGAATCGATTGATATCATCCACTTATGGGTGTACATTTGGTGTTCTGGTATTCTTTCCTCTGAAATGAAAGACCTATTTAGCTGTGCTGGGATGAATGTGCAGAGAGCAAACCTGCTGGAATCCATAGGCTGCGGTCTGTGATAACAATGCGGGAGACGAGATGAAATCTGCTATTTGCCGGGATTGTAGACTGTTTGATCATCTGAGAATAAAAAACGATCAACATTTGGTGAGTATCGTGAATGGAAAACCCACCGAGGAAAGATGATTTTTCTCGACTGTTAAAGAATCATTATTTGATTTTTCTTCGATGCTCTGAGCTTCGGAAACAGTAAGAGAAGAGAGGCTGGAATGCCGATGACCGAATGGCATTCGCCAACGTCGAGATGAAAGCATGTCGGTTGCACCCTCAATATCGACATCCTCGTCTACGACTCTAATCTGACGACGGATAGGGTCTTTCCCTAAAAAATGTGCCAACGCAGGGCTTTCGTCATGAAGGCCAAGAGTTTGATTGAGAGAGGCTGTGAGGGTGGACAGAGGCGCCTCTGTTGAGGGAGAGTCATCTCCTCTGTTCTCGAGGTCGGCTGTGGTGCTACGACCGCGAACTGCCATCTGAAAAATGTTCCGAAGGCCAGGTAACACACCGGTTGGACCAAGGCCGACCTCAGTGCCGGAAGACACGTCCAAATTATTGTCTGGAACTGCACATGCGGATATGCATTCTTCATGAGTCCCCCATTCCAGACTATGAACTAGACGAGCGTGGTTTAGAAGGCCTTGGAGGGAAGTGAATGATATTTTCGAACATTCCGGACATTTGAGGAGATATACTGTATCACCGTCGTTCTTGCCATGGAAGGGAAGACCGAGTTTGGATGAACGAATGAAGAGAAATAAAGGTTTCGATTTTGTGGTGGCGGCATTTAACGGAAGTCTACGAGGGGGAGGGCGAATGGATTGAGCAGATTTGGGGGGGAATGGAGGAGGGGGATCATGGCAGAGCAGAATGTCTGATGGGGCTTCTATTGCCCGGAGTGCGTCGAGTGCGACCTTGCGAAAAGTTTCAGGAGTCGCGTTTCCACCTACTACGGGGATCCTCCGTTGAATATTATCTGTGTTGGATTTAAAAATGCACACCTTGTTGCTGCAGGATTTCTTTCAGAGCAATAGCCCAGGCAACCCTTGCTTCCAAAGTGTCGACAAGACGCTTTCTGAGTGAGATCTCGAGAGCAATTTCCGCATCAACATCTGAAAAGAGAGACTCGGAATAAACGTCGTTTTCGTCGTCGAGCTCTAGCTTCCGTTTCTTTGACAGAGGCATAGGAGCAGTTAGTAGATGGCGGGCCGACCAGATCCGAGTGTAATTATATAATTGACTCCGTGCAGCTTTTTCTCTTGATGAAAATGATGGAGGCTCGGAAACGCACACCCACGCAAAATAATCTAAAAGGGTGAAGGGTCCAGTTCAATCGAGATTCACTCTGAGCCCATCCCATCCTTACTTTGGGTTCGAATGCACGGAACTCGTGTAACGTGTTTATTCCTCTAATTTCAACCAGACTTCGGAACTTGGAGAAGCGTGCAGCCGCAGAGTTTCATTTGAAGGCCAAGCCCAACACTTTTGGAACTTTGGTCCCGGAAAAGTAAATCAAGGCGTCTAACATACCGGCCCTTTCCGTGACTTATTGTTAGTCTTTTCGTGCCTCAATTCAACAGACGCTCTCTTAAAATAATTTAACTTCCTTCCGATTCCGACGAAATCGTCAGTCACCGCAATGATATAAGAGTTCGACTACAACCCGTACAAAGAAAAAATCGAAGTGTGTGCGAATAACAACAGGTGTGATGCATGTAGCTAGATGTACAAAGCGGGGTGATAGATACATTAAACAGCAAGCTAGCAAACGTGATAATCGATGCGTTATAATATTATATAGTAGCAGCCATGCGAACGAATAGTGAACAGAAACTGTACGCCAAAAAATGACGAAGATAAAGCAAGGATAGAGGCTTGTGAAGAATGAAAGATGAAATATGGTCCACTGGACTGAAGGAATGGCATATTTACAAGAACGACTTTGAAAGAGTCACAAACAAATAAAACTTGGTTGGCACAGCCAGGAATTCCGCACACGTAGAGGCTGCATATAACAAAAAAAAATAGGGTTAGGCTATAAGGTAACAGGAATTGAAAATGTGTCCGTAGAAATGAAGTTGAAGAGAATAACATACCCATGCGAAAGTGATGCATGGTCGTTCTATGTTTTCTATGCAGGACGTTGTGCGGTCACCGCGTCCAAGAATCTTTTTGGAGTCGCTGTCTTACTGGAAGAAGCTGCCTTCTCACAGCTCTTCTGGTGGCGTTTCCATACCGGAATGGTGGTAAAGCCTTTCCCACAAAGGCCGCATATCCGATCAGTCACGCCACAATGCGACTTTATGTGATCTAAATTAATGGGCGCTTAGAAAATAAAAATAAAATATACAGACCATCAAACTCACTTTCAAGATTATGTTTCCGGGTAAAATCGGCATTGCAACCTCGTATCTGACATTTGAATTTGGCGGGGTTTGTTCGTCTTGCGGCACTGGCTTTGATTGTGTTAATCGTGGCCACCTTCTCCTTCGCATGCTTGCTGAAGATCTTGAAGACCTTACTGCTATCAACGAACCGACCGTAGTCCGCCATCCAATTGCTGCGCATCAACTCTGGATTTTTCTTGTAATCCATGTCTTCAGTCACGGTACTCAAGGGTGACTCATAGCTGTGCATCGGGTAGCCACGTGTTTGGAATTGACCAGTGGGAGGTGATAAAGGCTCCTCATGTTCGGAACGGCTGTGTGGGCCGGGGATAACGCCTGCGGGAAGGCCGCGTGAAAGGTGGGCCGTCTCTGCATGGGTAAAGAGCGACGGAAATTCAGGCGGATTTCCGACAACCGAGCCAGACGACCCTTCGCCAATTATGGGGAAATCGTCGAAATAACTGGGACCGGGAAGCTGTGTGTTAGCTGAAATCAAAGGATCTTGTGTGAAGCCATCAGAATAAGAGGCAGAGCGAAAGCCACTGCCAGGATCGTTGAAGGAGTGAGCCCATGAAAGGTCCAGATCTGGAAAAGTTGTTCGTGAGAGGAGTCCATGACACGATGTCGACTTACAATTCGGGAACGGAGTTGGAGGAGGGATCGATGAGGGTGAATCCCACTGACTGAGAGAAGATGGCGGGGAAGCGGGACAACCCTCCATGTTGTGTTGGTCTGGGTTGTACATATCCAGGAATTGAAGGTCGTTGTAATCTAATATTCATCAGGAATGCCATTTGTTGTCGTGAAGAACAATGAATGGCACCAACCAGGCAACCCGTGGCCAGGACCGATTGGAGCCGAGCCATAGGGCTGACTGGAGGAAAGTGTATCAGCAAGCACGACGACATCGAGGACAAGCGCTCACTCTGGATTGGTGTCGGACATGGCGACGAGGAGAGGAGGCGATGTCATGGAATTGGCCTGGGTCTCGGGAGTATATTTATACTACCAAGTGGTGGCATCAACCTGATGGGGGTGAGCGTAGAAAGGAAAGTTGTGCTATAAAGCGTGGTGCACACCTTTAATGACATATTGGGTGCCAAGGAGGGAATTACGGAACATAATATTCTGGCAATATACGGTGAACAATCATCTCATCATGATCGACGAGTGCCATCGCAACGGAGGACCTATTGAACCTGAACAACTCTTCCCAGTATTTCGGCCGAATGAAACAGTTTCTGACCAATATAGAATTACTTCGGTGTCTGATTAATTTGCATGAAACGAATTCCAAATACAACAATTGATTACACAAGTCCCAGAAACAAATAGTATTGTAGATAAGAAATAATTTGAAAATAGCCATGTAAGGAAACAACATATTCCGAGCAACGATGATGGAAATTAGGACAGTAAAACAAAGATAGCGATCCGGGTATTGAATAATGTAATGTATTCAAAGAAAAAGGTTGGAGTCAGGGTAATACAGAGGATACTGGGAGAAGGAAACAACGGAAAAATAAAACGTTATCGCGGACTCAGCGATCATGGAACTGAGCTCCGGAACCCAGACGCTCTTCAGCGAAAGAGGTATATCTGCGACCATCCCGGAGCTAGAGGTCTCCACCGACACGTGTGTGGGGAGCCATTCGGAAGGGGGGGGTATCATTTCCTTCGTTTGGGTCGGACGTATCGAAATTCTGCAAGTTCGGAAAGAGAATCATGGGCCATCGAGACGGCGACATTTTTGTGCACTTTCAGTATGACGTTTTCGAATTCCTTCCGTCCTGAAATAGTCTCCGCACCTAGGACAGCGGTACTGGTCCATTCGGAGATGAGATCGGTAGTGGTCTAACAAGAGGACAACCGTAAGCCTCTTCCAACCAAATCAATAACAAAAACCTACTCTGAAGGTTGTTATTCGTAGTGAATCGATTCTTACACAAAATGCAAAAGAATGTCGGAGGCCGTGATCTTCTGTCCTGAGCCCTTTGCTGCCCCGCTGGAGTGCTTTTAACCTTGCGCTGTGAAGCGTCATCAAATACGGATCGAATAAGAATCGATTTCATCTCGCGGGCGCGATCCATGACTTTTTCGAAAGCCTTATCTTTCGAGGTCGACTCAGTGAGAATCTTATAAACCCACTTTTTGGCCTCAAATTGAGGGTCAAGGTTATTGTTGTTGGAGGCTCGGGGAGATCTTCGCAAGGAAGTCGAAGATGATGCATCCGCACTGTCGTGCGACGATGGGGATGGCGCCGTTATGTCACTGAATCCACTGTTGAAATAAGGAAATCCTTGGTTTTCGTTGTTCAAGGTGCCAATGCCAACGTGTCCGGGGGCAGCCGTGCTACCGACATTCCCATGGTGGGCCATGCTTCCCAAATGGTGTGAAGAATGAGAAAAAAAGTGACTGGGTCCCTCGGCGGCTGAGGTGTTCTTGTTCTTGTCGCAATGGAGATATGTGCCAAACCCAGTGGGAGCACCTGGCATGTGGAGGCTGCTGGTTACTAGACTTCGGGGACGAACACCATGTTTGAGGGGTTTGCTGATGGAAGACCCATTGTTTGGACTTCTGTGCATTTCATGCACTGTAGTCGCCGACGTTCTGGGATGAGTTCCGGAAACGTGCTGCCCCCCCGAAAGTATGTAATCAACAGCGCGAGTTTCACCTTGGGAACCAGCAAAAGAGAGAGCCCCGTTGTTGTCTTGGCCCTCTGAAAAAATGTGTACAGGAAAACTCGAAGAAGCCATTGGCGAATTCCCGTACTCCAGGGTCGAAGGCGAGGGGGAATCAAAATGATTGAAGGACTGCTCAGAAATCTCCGGAGATGCGGCGGGGTATGACAGAGTATCTGCTGGTGATGTAGCGGAAGATTCGTTTGACGAAAATGGACCCGTGAAAAGAGCAGATTGCCCTCCACTCAAAGAAGAACCAATACTGTTGTCCAAGATCGATGGGTCAAGGGAATCCAGATATCCAAAATATTGCAGATCAGTATCGCTGGCTTGAATAAGAGGGTGTGCAGGATTGTCATCGGTATTAGTGATGCTGATGCTGGGGCCACCACCACTGTTGTCATGGTATAGAACATCATCTACGGTAAGATTGAGTGGGGGGATTGATGCCATATAATCGGTGTTTATGTCGAATCCGATGGATCCACTGGATTGGAGGAAACCTGCTTCAGATGGGTGAAGGTGAGGAGAGGGGGACAATTGGGAGTGCACAGAATGTTGGGATCCAATTGAGGAAGTCGATGAATTCGCATGGGTAAAAATGTTGAGGGAATCCAGCTCAAGAAGGGGAAATTCGGGAGAGGGTTGGTACGACCCAGTTATATCGTAGGGATTGTATACCCCATGTGCCGGGGGGAGCTGGAACGGTAGTAAACGACCAGAGTCTTGGGGGTCTTCATAAGACGAACCACTCGGTGAGGTTGTCGAAGCAGCAGGAGACCTTGGTTGAGAATTGCTATACGCTCGAGGTCGGATGACAGATAGATTGATAGGACAGAAGTTGGACGTCGGTTCGGACGGGACACTTGTTGAACGACGACGGGTTAGGCCAGACTTACTAGAGTGGTCTGGTACATTAAGGAATGCCGACCCAGGCTGACCTAGAAAAAAAAACAATGATACTTGTCAGACAGGGTGAATGATGGAAATTGAACAATGCGTACCTGAGACGGAGGCTGCGCGGTTGGAGCGGAAAGAGGCAGAGCGTTTCCTGCGGCTCTCAAGGGTGGAGGAAGAAGGCGGGGAGAGAAGGGCTGGGTTGGACGGCGAAGACCAATCAAAGGAGGTTTCGTTTGGCTCCGTGTGTGGCCCAGTCAACGAAGGTTGTTGGGAAAAGATATCCAGAGGAGACAACTCGCGGCGTGTTGAACCAGACGGAAGATCGATGTCGGGGGGTCGCGAGTCCCGACGGAACGGCAGCCTGCCTCTTTGGCTGGAAGACCTCGCTGCAGGAGGTCAGAGATGCGGGAGCTGTGTTTATAAGGAAGACATACTGAAAGACATTGAACGTTTGGCAAGACGTGTCGTGAAAGGCTCCTTTGAAAGTGAGGTGCCTGGGGATGCGCTCGCAGAATCGGTGGGATCGCTGTGGTAAGAGAAATCTTGACCAAGGATGTGGGGTTGTCCAGCATTGAGGATGTTGTCGGCTGGGGTATATGGGAAGGACTGGGTTGAGGATGGGGTAGCAGCTAAGGCATCAATCTGCGGATCCACAGCTGGAGGCGGGGAATATTAGATATTGGGGAACATGATATAGAAAACGGTGCTCACGGTCGACGGGTTCGACGGTGATACCGATGTCTTCATAGGACGAAGCAAGAGAGTCGGATCGAAGGGAACAAGAGAAATCCAGCTGTGAAGATGAGTCTTGAAGGGCGGTAGTACACGTTAAGAAGACGGATAAACCCTGTTCGCTGGTGAAATCTGCAAGCTTTAATGAGCTCGGGTCGAGATTTTGCCAAGAGGCTAAAGGGCAGACGGTTAACAAGGAGATGGGAGATAGCCGAGGCACCTTACTGAAGCAATCGTCTGGGTCCGAGAAAGCCTGTGGATTTGACCTGGGATCCATTGCAAGAACATGCAACCGAGGATGTGGATGCGGACAAAGGAAAGAAAACAAGGTGGCTTTTAGTTGTATTGGTGTCTGTTTTGACTGGTGTAAAAGGCTGCGCCAGCGCTCAACAGTCCGTAAGCGGTGCGACCCGGAGACTCAGTGACATGCGATATACATGCGGCGGTCCAACGAAGCGCTCGACACAGAAGAGGGGAGGAGGGGAGGAGGAGGAGGCAGTGCGTGTGACCATGTGACCATGTGACCATGTGACCATGTTACATTGAGCAGTCGTCTCTTCTCTGTCCTCGCCAACAAATATGAAGTGGTCGTCCGTTTTTCTTTCTCTCCTTTTTTCGTATTTCGTAGCTGCCCAGAGTGATATTATACTGCCGCAGCCGACCTCGGTGGCCTCGACGCCCACAACCACCCCCAGCAGCATCAGCACCAGCCGCAGCTCGGCGTCAAGTACGGTCAGCTCAGCTTCCTCCGACACCTCACGACCATCGTCTACCACTCCTCCTTCGTCCTCGCCACCGTCGCACACAACCAGCCCTGACGTTGTCTCATCGACCCTGGGTCGAATCACAATCAGTTCAGATGTCGTTGTCACTCGCACTAGTTCAGTTCCGCCAAGCTCCACCGCAACACCTGACGCCAGTCCCCCTTCCTCAGACTCCGGTCTTGGCACCGGCTCTATCATCGGCTTATCTGTCGCGGGCGGCGTAGCCGTCATCGGTGTCGTTGCTTTCTTCATCTGGAAATTCACCAGGAAACGTTTCACCGACTTTGGTGACAGTTCGTATCTTTCCTCGGCTCTTCCTGAATCCCTCTCTCATCGTTCGTATTTCTAGACGAGGCTATCAAATGGCCTGATCTCAATAATCACGGTTCTGGAAACGTCGAGTCCCATCCTCTCCCAGTAAAAAACACCGGTCGCTCTGGTTTTGACACTGGTTCAGACGGAGACCTATCCCTCGCAAACAACTACTCTACCCCTGATTTTAATCAAAGCATTACTCCTGACCCTTATGCTGTCCCTCCACTACCTCATCTCAACCCTAATCAACCCTACAGAGACGATCCGTCCAATTACTACGATCCTTACCGTGGACCTGTTCCAGGTACAATCGAAAATGGCGTCCCGACGCCTGCACCTGAATGGGGCACGGAAGCCATTCCAATGACACAGATGGGTGTTGTCGTGGGGGCAGGCCCTGGTGGCCGAAATAGTCCTGCCCCTTACGACCTTGGGAGACAGAGTCCCGGGCCTTATGCGGCTTACGACGTCCATGGAAGCGGTGTTGGTGTATCTGGTCGGTTCTCGCCTGGCCCACATTTAGCTTACAATGTCGGGACCGTCTCACCTGTTCCTGGCGCTAGGTCATAACGATGGAGCATAGAAAGCAAGTTCAAATACCATCTTCCTTCTAGAATAATTTTGCACAATCCACTCATTCTAACAATCGTTATACTATTTATCTACATTGAACCTCTGTCTTTTCTCCTATCGAATTCACTTTCATCGCCGACTCGCCCTCGCGCAGCATGAATAATTAATATTATGATGAGCTTCGCCTTCGTCGGCTGTTCACGCGAACACGTGCCGATGGCCGCAACTCAAATTAAGAAACACAGCCATTATTTTGACTGGTAACTATATAGCAGTCGCTCCGCTTACCTGCCCCCGACTCGACAAATTCTAGCCTACCATGGGTCTGCGGGACAAATTCGAAGATATGCTGGCCTCCTTTCGCCCCAAATCAAGGTTTTTTGGCGGTGGAATTGGTAGTGGTCATGGAATGGTTGCTAACGACGACGTGAGTTGTGAGCTTTGAATCAAAGGACCCTGATTTTGTAACCATGGAGTTCGTTGGTTGAGGATCCTTGATGCTAAAGGACTATCTGGACTTGGGTTCTTTGCTCTCAACGAGACAAGTTCTGAACTTTTTCTTCTCATAGATGATCGTCACGAAACCGGCCATAGTCATCCATGTAGCTCAAATATTCTTCAATTTCTTGGCTTTGTGCTGCTTTGCCAGCGTAGCAGCCTTCCAATCCAAGTGGAAAGTAGGACCGTGTACGTTAACTTCCCTTCTTTATCGTCCTATCTCTGATGTTCCTTAAAACAGCCGGACTGTCAGGATTCGCACTCTTTGTAGCCATCTTCGGAATTTTGCTCTCCTCCTTTATGCTCCTCGTCCCAGTCGCGTATGAAAAGTACAACAGACTCATCAGACTAGCACACGCGGTCAGGGAAGTTCGCGTAAGCTTCATTATGACGGGGACAGGCGTCACATTTAGTCTCCTCATCGCGTACGTGTCTTACAAATGCAGAAAAAGGACGACAAGTAAAACGACTCTTTATACAGATTCATTGTTACGATTTCAGCTTGGACTCAACCTGGGTGTAAAGATCCCAAACAAGACCCTAGCGCAGAAGCTAACGGTGACGCCTTCAAGAAAGCTTTACCAGGATGGTGCACCACCAAAAAAGCAGCCGCTATTTTCTTCTGGATTGCTTTCCGTTAGTTTCCTCTCAAATCACCTCCTCGAATTGTGTTGATTTTAAAAAAATTCCAGTCTTTTGGGCCGCATCGCTGGCCATGCTCATACTAGATTGGAGATCTGGAAAATTGTTTGCAAACAATCAACGCGATACACCTTTCCAACCTCCGATCAGAGACGAAGAGGAGGCCGAGGAAGAAGATTATGTGGACATCCCTTCTCGTCAACCGCGACCCGCATCGGGATACGACTCACCCAACACGAGTGGTGGATATTCTCAGCTCAACCCGCAGCAACGTCGATACTCTGGGGCCCCAACGTCGAACCAACAAACGCCGTCGCCTTACTCTGGTTCACCCGCAGCAGGGCGACCGAGCATGGACGCCTATGGCGCTTTCTCGGATCCAGCACCAAGTGGGTTCGGGAGCTCAGGATACAACAACAACAACTCGAATTCAGGAAACACCTCCCCACCTCATCACCATAATAGGACATCAGTTGGCCCACCGACGATGCCTGAGCCCGATTTCGGTCAGCCGATGGTTAGTCGGACAATGCAGTACGCAGATCCGTATGCAGCTGTCAGAGCCTCGATTGGTAGCAGTCCGACGTCACCCCAGCAGGGGCTGCCACCAAGTTATGAGAGTTATACCGGGTATCGGTGATATAATTTGCCACCTCTGTAGCATTTCCCATGCACGACGAAATGGATTGGACAGTTAATTGCTTGCTGGTATTTTCGTTCTACTTCTATGCCCCACAGGTATAATTATTCTTTTTTTTGCTCATGGCATGTTCCTCGGTATCTATGCTTTTATTGTAATGACAATGGATTTGATCGACAGATTGAAAAGAATCGATAGCATTTCACGATAACCGCTAATAAAGAAACGAATAAGGTACATATAACAACCAAGATCGTGGTACATGAGGATATATAAGTTGTGTCATGTCTGAGTACTTCTTTTAGATGGCGGCAAATACTCATCATCATCATCACCACCACGCTGCCTGCTACTTCGACTCGCAGACCGTCTATAATGTCGGGGTTCTTCCCCGTCATCCTCAACAGCCCCTTCGACATACCCTACTCCCCTAAACACAGGAGCACCAGCCGCCCCTCCACCAGGCAAGAAGCCCCGATGTTTACTTCTAGTTCCTACACCAACCAAGACACTATCCTCTTGAGAGCCGTCTTCCTCGTCGTCCTGAACATGCATTTCATCTGGATAGGAGGAAGAGGCAGCAGCAGCGAAAGCATTACGCAATTCTTCGTCCAGAGTGAGTCTTCTACCTGATCTGCTTGATTCAGAAGCGGAACGATGCCGAGATGATTGGCTTGGTCGAGATTGAGATTGGGAAGACGCCGGAGCTTTGGAGGCGGCACGGGATGAGGGCACACGTCTGGCTGGTGGTGGTGAAGTACGACTGTTAGCATCATTCCTTTGTCGAGTTTGGATTCTTCGAAGTCCTGAGGCCTGTAAGGCTCTCTCTGGTGACGAGAATGTGAGAGACAAAGGATCTTCATCATCATCAGACAGCGGTGGACTACGCGGCGTTGAGTGATATGGGAAAGTATGCTGGTTTGTTTGCGTTTTACGAGAAGGGGGACGCGGCCGACGAGGTGATTTATTTGGGAAGGGTGATGTTGGGGGACGTTTATCGAATATTGTAGGTTTCGCGTTAGGCTTAAGCTTGGGATCTGGGTGAATAGATTCTTGCTCGGGTGGAAGCGCATCGGCCATGGTGACATCGCTGTTCCTTCTTTGTAGTCGTTCTGGGTCGACAGGAATACCATTCCCTTTGAATCGGAAGAACGCTCTTGATGGGCCTGTTGTTACTGGAGGGGTGGATGGAGATTGTTCACCAGGACTGGTTTCGTCTCGCTCAACGTCGTTGTCGGAACATAATGAAGGCGTGGGTGCATCGGTGACTGAGGAGGATGGCCATGACGTGCTGGTAGAGTTTGCTGGTCCGAGGGGAGGAGGATAGGATTGGGATAATGAAGGTTCGGTTAAGGCATCAGGGATGAATGATGTACTTGAAACTGTCGCAAAACTTGATTCTGCAGAGGACGCTGCTGAACGATGGCGGAGAGGAAGGAGGGGGGGGCCTTAATGAATCATCGATAAGATGACGAGAAGCAGGCATGATAAGACAAACTTACGTAGCTCTTCTTGAGACCCTGTGATGGTCCTTTTCCGTTTTTCACCCCTACGAGTCCCGATTTCATTCATGGAGTGGTTAGCGGTGGCAGCAACATGTCTAGAACTCCACGGCGCATCCGCCACTCGATTCAGAGAAGAAAACGACCTCCTGAACAATGACGAAGAAGAGGGGATTGCTCCATCACCTGTACTCGTATTTGGAGCAGAAGGAAATGAGGTGGACCTCTTTTCGGAGGCAGACACTTTTCGTAATCTGACTGTTTTCATTTCATTGAGGAAAGCGACCATTTTGTCCGGTGGGATACCAACTGTGGGCATGCCTGCTCGTCGGGATGCAGGCATGGGATTGATCGGATTTTCGACGGGTGCTGGGGCGTGGCGCAGTGATGCCCGAGCAGAGGCGAAAAGAGTGGGATTGGATAATGTATCTGGGAGAGCAATTACAGACCTGATTGGCGGAGGTGGAGGAGGGGGAGGGGGAGGAGGGGGAAGCAGATTGGCACCACTAGCCGATTGTCGTGTCAACTGCAATGGGTTCAGGACTGAAAACTGTCGAAGGCATAGGATACTAACCTCTTTCTTCAATCTTTCGATTTCTCCTTCAAGCATTCTGATTTTCTCTCTGTCTCTGTCTCTGTCTTGTTTAATTTGCACAAGAAAGGATGACTCGGTGTCATCTGTTCTTTCCAATCGTCGTTCATTTTTGTTAAGGTCTTCACGAACAGCCACCAATTCCTTTTCCTTCCCTCGGACTCTGAGGACCCCAGAAGTATCACGGTCTTCAATTGGAGTGTCCTCAATTGCAGTTCTTTTGCCCTTATCCACCCCGCTGTGCTGATGAACTGCATGAGGGGAGGTTTGTATTTTGGGTAGAAGTATAGAAGAGTCGGCGTCCTCCTGAAAACGACCAACAGCAGCTTGAACTGTCAGGTCAAATTGTTTTCTATGACGTGGTGTGCTCGGAGATGATGATGAAACAGCAGACTGTGGTTTAGATACACAAGGAGAGAAGTGTGGATGTGGCGAGTCAGGGATCGTCGATGCGAAACGGACGCATTGTTCACGCTCGATGGTGGACAAATGTTCTGGTTCCAAAGACGGGGAACGCGGAAAAAGAGAGCCTGGCATCGATATCGATAATCTGCGTTTCAGCGCGCGGGGAAAAGGAGGAGGCGATGGCGAACGGCCTGCCAAATTGTAATTTCAGCATTTGGAAATGAAGCAACAATCCAGCAAACCTCCAATATCAGGGATGACATGCTCCTCTAGATTTCCTGGCCTATTTTCCTTCGAAAGAGTCGATGAATCGAGTCGACTGTGCTGCACTCCTGGCGTCGGTGATTTAAGGTGGAATTCAGTTTTCGTACGTTTTTTCGGAGGGGATCGAGTATCGAGTAGTTCCAAAGAATCTTCATGCAGAAATCCATGTTCTTTGTCGTCGAATTCGTCGTCTTCCTCCTCCGAAAACACGTCGGATTCCTGTCGCATTAGTCCGTTTGAATAAAACCGGGCCGACATTTCTTAAAACGCACGGGAAGAGCTGAACCAGTAGCATTCGTAACAAAATTCTCGATTTCCCTGGATACAAATTTGAATACGCCCGAGAAAAGGCTTGGATTGGCCTTTGGCTCAGCAGGCATCCGGAGCTCGAGATGAAGTGTTTAAGGCGTCACAGTCACAACTTGTGACAAACATTGAACAACTTAGGTTCTCAGCTTTCGTCATGTTCGAACCTGTACGCGGAGGAACTCGCGGTGGCCAAGCAGAATTCAAATGGACAGATGTATCTGCTGACAAGGACAGAGAGGTACATTTTTTGTCCCTTGAGGAATGCCACTGACTGTGTTCGTCTTAGCACTATCTCGGGCATAGCGTCAATGCACCTACCGGACGTTGGCAAAAGAACAAAGACATTCATTGGTACAACCGGGATATACAGCAAACTGAGAATGAAAGGATTGAGGAAGTCAGAAAAATTAAGGATCTCGAAGCTCAGGCGCTTGCTGCTGTGTTGTACGTTGACTGGTTTCATGGTCAAGGAGAAACTTACCACGGCATGCAGGGGATACGAGCCTACTACGATGAGTAATTCTAGTGGGCCTGCATCTGGTGCAAATGCCATCTCGGTACCTACCCCGAATGCCAACTCTGCCAAAGCAGAAACAAAGACAAAAGACAAAGACAAAAACAAAAAGCGGCATCGAAAGGAGGAGAAGAGAAGCAGAAAAGAGCTCAAGGGGATGAGTCAAAACGCTGCTCATAGCCTATCCGATCTTGCAGACAGGCCCATCCGAAATCCTTCTAGATCTCGCTCCCCAAGATACAGGTCCAGAGAGAAAAGAATTGTGGATGACAGGAGAGCCCGGAGTCGAAGTCGGAGCAGGACGCCAATCAGATCATTAAGATCGGATTACGATGCTACGGAAAGGGAGCGTGAAAGGGAGAAAGATCGTCGTCGGTGGGACTACAACTCTCGACGCAACCAGCCGGTGGATAGAAGGAGGTATTGATGATAGTATCTCAAGTAATATCATAGAACTCCCTAAAATACTAACTCTGTTGCAATTACCATCACATTTGCAGTTAAGACTATGCCCCAGCCTTCCAATAGGCAATATCGCCATCAACCACTATCGATGTAGGGGGTTAGTTCGTTATTTTCATTCGCATGAAAGTAGTAGACCCACTTTCATAAGGCTTTCCCTGTTGTCTAACTCTCCCTGCAGCCTTGGCAGCAGATTCGCTCCCATGCTCTTTGAGATCTTCATAAGCCATGATTTCACCACAAACAAACTTGTTCTCGAAGTCAGAGCTGAGAAATAAAATGAGATTTGGAAATGTCGAAAACAGCCATTGTCACGTACTGGATAACCCCAGCTGCTTGTGGTGCTTTCGTGCCTTTCCGGATAGTCCACGCACGTACTTCGTCGGGACCACATGTGAAGTAGCGGATGAGCTATAACATGTCAAATCACTTGCTCAGGAAGAAGATCTACCTACCTCGAGGCATGCATATCCAGCGTGGGTGATCTTAGGCAAAGCACTATTAGCGACGACCTTTTCCTCTTCTGCTTTCCTGTCTTCGGAAGCCAAAGGTGCCAATCGCTCCTCGAACGATACCGAGAATGGAATGAGAGGGTCGCCTGGGTTGTTGGTATCAATCCATTGCTTGATTTTGGGCAACCATTTGTTCTTTTTTCGAATGTAGTCTTTTTCACTCAGATTAACCAGATATACTACGGGCTTAGCCGTAAGGAGCTGTAGACCGTTGACCACGTCAATCTAAAGGAATGAGTTAGAAATGTGTCAATTGAGTCGCAAAGAGTAATGATTCAGAAGGCGTTTGTTCTCATGGATTGTATTGGGGCGTTACTCCCTTCTCGACGAGCTGGGTTATCGAGCATATTGCTCTTTTTCATCGTATAGATTGTGGATGCGGAGGAGAGGGAGAAATGGATAAGTGATCCACTAACCTCTTTATTGTTCCATTCAGTCTTTCGGATATCCTTGCCATCCACAGTAAGAACTTTATATATTTTTTCGACTATTGCCTAGAGAAAAAGATGTCAATGCATGAGAAGGAAAACGAGAAAGTTGAGCATACGATTTCCTCTTTCTTGGCTTTGTCCGCTAAACTCGTATTACCCAGACTCCTACCAGCCTTCTTGAGGTTGTCCAATGACTTTTCAACCCATTCAATATCCTTCAGCCTCAGTTCAGTTTGGATAATTTCCATATCACGGAGTGGATTAACATCTCCTTCGACATGAATAACTTCAGCATCATCAAATGCACGAATAACTTGGAAAATTCCATCGACGGCGCGTACGTGGGATAAGAAAGCATTTCCTAGACCAGCGCCGGTTGAAGCCCCCTGTAAGTTCGGTTCAATGACACGTCTCTCTCTGGAATATAAAGAGATTTACAGCAGTTAAGCCTGCAATATCGATACAAGTGAGAACAGCGGGAACACGCGATGCAGGTTTGTACAGATCACAAAGCCAGTCAAAACGTGCGTCTGGAACAAGTACTCGGGCTTCTTCTGGGTTTATTGTAGCATAAGGGAAGTTGGCAGCTTTTCCGAGATCTATACTAGGTGGTTGAGATTGAACAACGTTCAGGCAGGGAGATCAGACCTGTCTCCGAAAGCACGTTAAAGAAAGAGGATTTTCCTACGTTTGGAAGACCTGTGGAGAGGCGTTGAATCGAGAGAAAAAAGCGAATACCTCAAAACACACCTACGATACCGATCTTGAGGTTATTGCCAGGTCGTCCTAGGAGAACTTTCTTTTCAGGAAGGGCCTTTTTTGGAGGCATTTTCTTTTTTGCAGCTCGTGTGGCTGATGTTGAGAACAAGCCTATGCGGCGGAATGCGATTGTGTATCGATGAAGTTGCTGATAAATGCCATGGCTTATCATCGAACTGAGCAGAAAAATGCTAATAAACAGACGTAAATAGAAAATATACATAATCGTTTGAACAACTTGCACCGAAATAAAATAGCTGGGTTGTAAGAAAACGAAAGGTGTGCAGTAGGATATGCCCATGTTCCATGTTCGCTGAACCTGGTTGAGCTAGATTAGCTGCTCAGCGCTCAGCCTTCGTGGGCCGCGACTGCGGTTTGCCTGCCACCACCATGTTCAACATCCCCAGGCTGCTACTTTTGCTAGCATTCTCACTTGCAGCCAACGCTCAGACGACGACGACGACAGACGCGTAGGTTGTTATTATTGTACCAATACGTTCCCCCACATAATCATTTCGGTTCATTCAAGTAATGGAAGGACTGTCGTTGGAGTTATATCGACAAATCCGCAAGGACAGACGACGACGCGATTGTTAGTCTTATGATTACCGTTTTTTCTCATTTGGTTCTTATTTTCTGATTGTCAAGCTCAACTTTCACTGGGGTATCCAGCACGAGAACTACGACAATAGGACCTGGACCTGTAGATAAGCCCGCGCCTACAACAGCCACGCCGGGTGCACCTATCCCGTACACCTACACCACGGTGGTGAATGGCGTTACTCAAACTTTAACGGATACTTTCACGCCAACGAGTCCAGCAAATTCTACCACCACCCCACCCGCCATTGGGACACAATGGGCTTATTCCTCTTGGTATAGCGTATATGGGCCACCAACAACAACCAGTGCTGGGAGTCGATCAACAGTGCCTTTATCAGTGATTTTGGCGGGTCTAGGTGGGGTCTTCACATTGTTTGGTTAGCCAGTGGGAGATTACGAACATTCACGTATTCCATATTCCATGCAAGTTATGTATTTCACATTCAAATCATATAGTCAGATGCTGGCTGTGCAATTTTCTTGTTATCGTTACCAACCTTTCTAGCAGACGTTTATTTGTTGAGGATTGAACGGTATAAAAATAAACGAATACCTTCTGCCACTGCTCTCATGCAGCAGGAACCACAAACACAGCACCAACTAACGGCCCTTGCAGTCGTAATTGAATCCTCTCTGGTAATCGCACAAGAATGGCCCAATCCACTCTTTCAGTATTGCATGCATCTCTTCAAGCGTATTAACGAAGGGTATCACCCCGCCAAGGTACTAGGACTCATTGAATAGTCGCCCCGATCTCATTCTTAACCCAGCTCAGGGGAGCTTTCGTAGGTTATGGAACCATCGATACTGTGCCGTCTCCGATACACTGCAAGAGATTCTTTACAGAGAATACAATGGTGTTCAGAGAAATCTTTGAAGAGCCTATGCACTTTGGCATTGGAATGACAAATTCCGGAGGTGCGCGAGGTATGGCAGCACTTGAGGGTCTTGTAGCTGCACTGGAGGTAATTTAAATATCGTCGTTGAATCGCACTTCGTCAATTCACAGTGATTCAGTTGTTTGATGATCTTCACAAATTACCAAACACCAAGATTTGTGGATCCTTTATACTTCATATCGCTGCATCCGCTCCAGATGATTCTCTACGACCTGAATGGAACGACTCGGAATTAATGGATGATATGACTTGGGAGTCATTCCCAGCCGAGTTCAAGAAGGTACGTCGTTTGTCCCTTCAACCGATCCCAAAGTCTCATCAACACTTGTCATGTTTAGAGGAATATTGGGTATAACTTGCTCACCTTGAGACCGCCCAAAGGTCGTTTAGCAGAATTATATGATGCGACGAATACCAATGCGGATGCCTCGCCGCCATGGTTTGACCTAAAACCATCGTATACGCTGTCTGCTGCTTCAATTGCGTCACTACAACCTGTGAAAGGTATTGCGTTTCATGGCGTATTGGACACTCTTATTAAATTTGGTTGCTTTCAGCGATAAATAAGCGCCAGAACGAAGTGCCACCCAATACCGAACCTTCAGAGAACAAAAGACCTCGATTACAACCAATTGCCCACGAGTCTCCGAAACCCACACTCAAGCCCCCTCCTGCTCAACCACCTTCTGATCCCCCTCTCCCTGTTCAGCCATCCGAACCCGATCTTTCACCTCAATCACAGTCACAGTCCCAGCCTCAAGCTCCACCCCAACTTCAACCACAGTCACAAACCCAAGCACAGACACAACCGACTATCCACCCACACTCACAAATTCCAAATGTCCCCATGCAGCAACCAGCCTCTTCAAGCAACCCGACTCCCGAAGAATTGTTGGAACGTTTCGCTACCGCAACAGAAGTGATGCGGAAGTATGAAATGGGAATACAGGCTGCAGTTGCGGCAGGAGATATGCCTAGAGCCGAGGCAAGAAAGGTGGAATACGAGAAAAGGAAACCTCAGTATGAGAGATTGAAATTGATGGTTAACTATTACCGACACATGTCGGCTATGAAGCAGAGTTCTGGTTCGTATACTTTCTTCCTTCTTTATTTTCGAGTAAGTAATCTTTATTATCCCTTAGCTCAATCAACAAATGACGTTGGGATTCCCCTTGGCAATGGGGATATTATGCCGACGGGGAATACAAATCCCGCCATAATGACCCAGTCATTGGCAAATTCTGAATTAACTCAACCTCAAACCAACTCGCATATGAACGAGATTCATCCTTCGACCTCTTCTATAGACGCCGCGACACCCAACAACCCAAATCTCAGCATCCAGATGCAGAACCTTATAGAACAAAATCAGCCATCACTGCAACCTGGCAGTAACGTTGTCGTGAGTGGTGTGAGTCCAAATCCCTCGGTTTTACCCTTCGCTACTGGTGGCGAATCTGTTGTAGGGATGGCTGGAGTGCCTACTGAACCAAGGCAATCTCGCCCGGCTGTAGAATGGACAGGAACTCTCAAGTGGAGTGGCCAAGGTCCGAATGGCACAAAGGAAATGCAATGTGTTGTCACCGTCGCATCTGCTTTGGCGCCGGAGAAAGCGTAAGTCCACTTATCTCTTATAAAAAATTGGGGTTGAAGACTGCGCTAGGCACACCGAGATGTGGCCGGAGACAATGGAATTGATTCCTGTGGACAAAATTCCTATGACCCAACTTCAGGAATGGATAAAGAAGCAACAAACTTGCCTGTGTTCGTTTAAAGCACTCTCTTCTGAGTCTGACCAAGCGAGCTACGCAGTGTTAATGCAGTTGTTCGGTAAGTGAATGATTCAAATTCGGAGTGATTCTCTCGCTCATATTTTATTTTACAGACTCTGTGTTTGCCGTGGCTTCGTGGACGGTCCCTTCTGGAACGCATCCAACTCGGAATGCCATCTTCTTTCCTTACCACCAGCGCACCACAAGCTTCATTGCAGGTGCCATCTTCCCATTGACGGGCATACCGGATACATTGCCCAAGGCAATACCGCAGCAGATGGGAGTAGTTCCATTATCTGGTCCTTCTCTTCCGCCGAGCATGCCTCAGGCTATGATCCAAGCCTTGAAAGCGATGTCCCAGGCGGAGAGGCAACAAATTATGGCTCAGTGGTTTATGCGTCACAACCTCATGGTATTTTTTCTTGTCTTCTAGCATTACCTGTTAGCTAACTGGATTGTCTAATGTCGTCCAGAGACAGCAGCAGCAACAAGCATCTGAGCTGGCAACTCAGCAAGGTTCTGGTATCTCATCTTTCAACCCGAATATGCAACTCCCTGCTAGCAATCAAGCTTCTGGTTTAAACATGATGGGTGTGCCGCCTCAAGGAAATTTCATGATGAACCAGAATTCTCAGACCCAAGGGGGGCTCCCTGCTAACATGTCAGGTTCGGTTGGAGGTACGATGCCAATGATTCCTGGAGCCCACACAGGGGGAAATATGAGTTACGAAACACTGCAATCCTTAATGCAACGAAACGCGGGTAATGGGATGAACCTGGGGCAAAATATGGGGTTATGATGGAAGCGCATATAATTATTTTTGTCGCATCTGTTACATGAAGTAGTGTACAGAGTTCTTTATTCAATGGCCTGGAGTACTCCAAGTCCCATCTGTGCCTCGGATTTTTTCGTGATCAGCAGGGTTTGCCTGGGCTTCGTAGACGGTGATAATGGGTTGCTGCTTGGCCTTAATGGAGTCATTACATGTACTAATCTTTGAGAATCAAAAACTCTGACCGCTGTCCAGGAACCTAAAAAACCGATATAGTAAACGCAACTGGTCTCTGCACCTTGAGAAGAAGGAACAAAGAGTGTCAAGCTAGAGATGTTTGAAAACTTTGCTGTCCTTGGGAGCAGCGGTTGTCAGCCCAGCTTCTTTTCTCGAATATAATACTGCAGACACACTTAAGGGAGTACTCTCCAACCTCCCGGCTTTGAGGGATATCTAGTTCCTGGGTGGGGGTTGCATCGTTGATATCGTCAAAATCCAGAGTCTGTGCATTGGCGAACTAAAAGAGAATTGAGACAAAGGCGACAGTGAAACAAGTGGTCGGATGAACCAAAGCAACCCTAGAGGGGGTCTTATCCCCGGGTCCAGATTTGAGCAACAGCGATTTAAGGCGCACAGAACCAGTAAAAGGTACGCGAATGATTCTGAATTAAATCTTTTAATCGAGAGCAAGCGGAGAAGAGAAGAGCCACATTTGGTCGTCAGCGTCCGACTCCAGATGCTATTTTCAAGCGTTGAGATGCTCGTGGACTACTTGATGGTTCAAGCCACTGTACCTTGGTTTCGTCGAGACGTTCATGCCATGGCTTTATGATGTCTGAGGCCTTGCCTTGAGAATTCAGTGCAACGACGTTGGGCCGATCAATGGAAAGGAATAGGTTATCTTGAAATCCAAGCTCGGGATCATGGGTATGGTCATGTTCGTGGCTTTCATCGCCACATCCGTCGTGGTGGTGAGGCATTGAAAGTGAATCAAATACAGACAAATAAAGTTCTTCAACTTGTACTCTCTGTAAAGTAAGTTACCCTCCTCATGGGTTGTCGACTTGTATGATGATTTATTGTAATTTGCGTTCGACGGCTCATTCTCATGCCAAAAGGATCATCCGCCAATGCATCCTGGGGATGTGCCATGAGACAGCTATTTCCTTTCTGACCTCCGATTTCCGTTGTATGATTGGATTTAACCTAACCTCTAATTGCAGGCAATTACAAATCACTTGATTAAGCCTAGTCCTACACAACTTCTATCACCATGTCTGCCCCTCAGAAACCTGATCCTGCCCTTTCCGTTTCCTTAGACCACTCTATAGAGCCCTCAGTGGGATCCTCAACCAACGAAAAACCGAAACCATCCGATTTCAAAGTATACAAGCCGGCGCTGCGAGCCCCACTGCTTCGTAAGGATCACTCAATTCAGGCTTGAAACCCGCTTCTAAGCTCCGTCGGATATCAGCCACTCTACCAGACAGTTTCTTCACACCGACTCCAGCGGATTTGCGTGTTGCACAAGCGCAGCTCGAAGCTCGCACGCAAGCTCTGACTGATCGACCTCTGCAAGTGCGCGCACAACGGGAGGCTGAATTGAAGGGAAAGCAAGATCGGTGGCCAGAAGTAATCATCAAGCATTTGTCTTTAAACCCACTCTTATTAATCCATCAGACCAGGATACGCATCAAGTTTACAGATGGCACACAGCTTGAAAAAGTCTTCCCTTCTGCGAACAAAATCAAATCCATCTATGCCTTCGTCCGAGGTTGCCTGAGAGAGGACATCAAGCCCATAAAATTTGTCCTCTGTACGACATCCATTACTTGTCTCAATGAAAATAATTGATTCTCCTCTCTGGACAGGCCAACCTCCCAAACAGGACTTGAAGGTATCAGACCCTAAAGTCCGAGACCTCTCTCTAGCACAACTCCAACTTGCCCCGTCCAGTCTCTTGTTATTGCGGTTTGAAGATGAGTCACTGAATCGTGTGTATTTTCACTTTTCTGCACGTCTCTCCGAGTCTAATCACTCCTGTTAGATGACAATGTCCGAGCTCCCCTTGATCCGAATATTCTGACCAATGCAATCGACCTGCCTTCACCGCCATCAACCGACGACAAAGGCGAGGGTTCATCCGAAATGACACCCTCAACAACATCCTCAACAACCTCTTCATCAAGTAAGGAAGGTGGCGTCAAGGTTCCAAAGTGGTTGAAGTTCAACCAAAGTCAGTGTTATTGGTACCGCCATAAAGTATCAACTAATGGTCATTTGGATAGAGAAATAGATCGACATCGTAGAATACTTTCGGAATGAGTCTGTAGAACTTGGTCCTAATAGACAGGAAATTCTGGATCTACCTGACTAGACCAGGCTCGAAGGCCCCCAATTACATCCTTGACGATCAAATTGTCTGAAGATCTCCTTAGAGACTCGGCAGCAATCTGCGAGTCGTTTCCCAATCTACAAACAATGTATAAACCATCATTTGAATTATTCGTCACATATGGCTTAGGATCACAGAGAATTTCCTTGAGCGGTACATCTTACAAGCATAGGTCATATTGAGCATGAATCAGAAGCCGTGATGACTTACTCTCAGACCCTGGAAGATGGCATATCCCAAATTCTGTCGGTGAGCGTACGTCAAGAATTGTGGGTACTTTTCCGGATGAGAATAACTCGCGTAATTCCTGCTTGGTTTTTGAGCAACCCATTTCAAGATGTCAAGTCGCATCGTACCTTTACACTAGCCCGGAGATCACTATCTCCTTCTACTAAGCCCTGTGTAACCCAGTCTGGTGCTGGTCCCCCGCAAAACTGGACATAGTCGGTATTGTGCACGTTTCTTAGGCTCTCGGATGGGTTGTTGCATGTTTTGCAACTGGGCTGCTTCGATCGCAACTTGATACTGCGAAAAGGAGGGCAGCCAAGTGCATCAAAAAGAATTAAGGATGGCATCGGATCTGATGTCAAAAGGGTAAATCATTCCCCCAAGGTGGGCCAGGCAGGATGCGACATGCCTTGGCGTCCAAGTATGATCTTTATGGTTTCCAGAGCCTGTAAATTTCCGATGGTTCCAGTGACAACACCCAAAATGCCTAATTCTGCACAGGAACCGACAGTTTCTTGTGGAGGTGGTGTTGGATACAAACATCTATAACAAGGCCCATTTGGGCCAAGATTGAACACGCAGAGTTGCCCTATCTCAAATAATAATTTGCATTCTTGCATGAAGTTGAACAATTTACCTTCAAATTTTTGAGCGGCCCCACTGACCAGAGGTTTCCCGAGAGTTACAGCAGCATCAGAAAGAAGATAACGGGTTGCGATGTTGTCTGTGCAGTCAAGTATTATGTCGTACGTGTGCAGCAAATCGAGTGCATTGCTTTGATCGAGAAGTACTGTAAACACGGCGATATTAAGTGTTGACTTGATCCTGAAACAGTGCATTTAATAAATTTTCAAGAATTAGAAAAACTGGAGTAGGGACACCTTTTTAGTGCAACGGCTGCTGATTCTGCCTTAAACATACCGATGGTTGCTTCCGTGTGCAGTATTTGTCTTTGGAGATTTGATAATTCGACTCTATCATGGTCAACGATTCCGATTTTACCTAGGCATACTATTTATTATTGCTTTCCGCGCATTCCAGTGGGCTCACCTACTCCTGCTGCTGCTAGATACTGCAAAGCAGGACATCCTAGGCCACCTGCACCTACCACGACGACTGACGCAGACTGGATCCTAAGTTGGCCTTCAGATCACCACGCAGTTAACATAGAAATTCGAATTAAGACTTGGACTAACCCGGAAGGCCAATCCCGTCAAGGATCATTTGGCGACCATAACGCTGATAGTCGTGCAAAGGGAGCAACGACATGAAGGAAAGAATGAAAAGAGGCTTACATAATACGTACTTGACGCTGATCAATGGCAACAAGCATTTCGAGAGAGATATCCGCTGTCCCGGGGGTCATTCATTCAGGTATATGTCTATTGGTTTTGTCCTCGTAATCATTAACAGAAGATATAGGACCAACACAGCCATCCGATTTGCCATGGCCAGATATCTCTTCACGCGCTAAATGGTCTGTGTCGTCTTTCAAGTTCGGTTTTGGAGTAGAATGTCTCCTTGATGGTGACCCAGAGACTTTCTGGCAGTATGTAACCTAAACCTAAATGAAAGGTCTTCTCATTTTGCTATAGCTCTGACGGTCCTCAACCTCATTTCGTAACTGTTGAATTCCCTCGAAAAGTTGCCATACAGGTGAGTTGTCCAGAGAGGAATTGTCCTATGCTCACTTTCTTTCTCAGAAAATCAGTATTTATCTCAATTACCAACTGGATGATTCGTACACCCCGTCAACACTAGCCATACGCGCCGGGACAGGGCCAAGCGACCTCCAAGACGTCCGTGTTGTAACTTTAGATAAGCCCGAAGGTTGGATTACATTTGATGTCTCTTCCGAGCCAAACGAGGATGGAGATGGATTGTAAGTTCTTTTCCATTTTCTCTGAACTTTTTCATGAGCAGCTGTCTACAGAAACCCAGTGTATGCTTATGTGCTTCAGATCATTATAGCAGCGAACCACATGAGTGGGAAGGACACCCATGTTCGTGGACTGCGAGTTCTAGGCGCCTTAGAGTATGTTCTCGCCTCTGTAATTCCAATTTGGGCAATCTTATCTCTCCCATTACCAGAGACCGTTCGTCAGGAGATGATCCTTTTGCTTTCAAGGCACTTGAGTATACCATGTACGAAACACTGCGATGAAAAAAAAGTGCCAATCACATAAGTACAGACAACGGCTTTGTTAATATTACCAATAAATCATGGCATTACATCTCGAATAATTACTCTATATCAAGGACGGGAAGGGGTCGGATAAGGTACAGGTTTCTTGTAACCCGCAGAATGGTTGTCCGTCGAATATCTAGGATATGATGTCTGTGGTTCATGGTTAGAATAAGTGTGGACAGGTTGGAGGTCATGATTATCGGGAGTATATGAGGAAGTAGAGTTTCCGGACGGTGGCGCTGCATTTGTGTTCCAAGAGGGAGTCTTGCCAAAGAATGTTTGTCAGTTTAGTCAACGATGAGGACTGTACACACCTGTGGGACAACATAATCGAGCAGGTGTTGTTGAAATGTGTTCGAATTATTCGTGTTCGTATACAATGATTGAGCATTCGGATGCAACGTCTTATTTGGTGCACTTGCCAAAAATGCATGTTGTGACGGTTGATAATGGCTGAATGATAATATGGAGTGGCCAAGACTGGATGGGTATTGCGCATTAGGGTATTGTTGTCCATTAGGTCTCCCATATTGATTTTGTAGTGAAGGATTGTTATAACCAGATAAGTGGTGGGATGGACTGCGAGAGTCCTGATGTATGCTGCCCGAACTTGATGCCATATTTAGTTGAGGGGGTGTATAGGTTTTGAACGGCGGTACTTGATTTGAGTTCTGCGAAGGTGATTGTTTTGAGGTGGGGAGGTATTGGTTGTTGTACTGAACCCGTTGAGTAGCACGACAGCGACTGCAGGTGAATTCTTCAGAATTCCAGTTTCGACGAGGACGACCTGTCATGCGATCAGCACGATCGTGGCATTGGATATGCTGCCATCTCGAGCAGATGCCGCACGACATCATGGGAGTGCCATCATCCTGAAAGGGAAGTCAAAAAATCAGGATATTTCTGGTTTGAGGGCGAACATACAAGATTAACTCCTTGCTGATTGCAAATTTCGCATGCCAACTCCCAATCTTCACCTGCAGGTGTGCGAGAACCACTGCTGGTATCTATCCTATTGGTCTTCTGTGCATTCGTTTTCCGCGTATTATGGGATGGCCACAGAGTTTTGCGTTTCTTTGCAGCCCTTTCGGCTACGTTAAGTGCCTTCGCTTCCTCGCTACAGTCAGTCAGCAAGGCAGCATTACGTCGAACCACAACACTTACTCTTCTAGTTGAGCCTTTCTCGTCTCTTCCTTCACCTCCCGCTCCTGTCTTCTTTGTTCTCTTGCGTGTTCCCTTTTGATGCGTTCTTCCTCTTCCCTTTGTTTCCGAGCTTCCAGGCGACGAGAACGACTCATTTTTTCTTCTTCCTCCTGCTTCTTCATAGAAGACATCTGTGCCTCTTCCTTTTCACTCTCTCTGAGTGCAATTCGTGACGATCTTTTTCTGTGGACAATAGCCTCCTCGAGATGTCGCTTACGTCCAATTTCCTGATGGGTGAATAAGCTGAAAACGATGGTGGATGACTCCCGCAGCGACTTACCCTCAATTCATGAATAATAACTGGAACAATATCATTAACCAATACCTTGTACAGCGCTTTCTCACTATAGTGTGAAGCCCTCTCGAACCGTTCGGCGATGTGTTCCCATTCCTGCAGTGATGCGCAGATCTGTAACCAAGGACATTAACATAGGCATGGACTGGGATTGCTAACAAACCGTTTCCCATTCTACAAAATCTTCGGGAGGGGGCTCCGCGGGGTAGTCGTCTTCGTCGTCTTCACTAGCCTCGTCATTGCGTCCACTTAACTCCCGTATTAAAGACATAGACGGCGGTTCCGAACTATCTTCACTGAGTTCTGTCAGTTCACTGACTGATTCCTCGTCAGTCTCCAAACCAGTCTTAGTCTCCAATCTAATAGAAGCCCTGGTCTGGTTGACGCCTTTCAACCACTCTTCGGGGATGCTCTGCCATTCATCATCCTGAGTACCTCGTAGTCGTGCACTCGATCGTGTACCCATGACCAGGGGAGTTGTTGAAGAACGGAGTGATCCTTGCCGCCTGGTTCCGGAGTTCGTCAAGGCAGCCTGACGATTGAGGTCAGCTAACTCCTTAGCCTGTACACCGAGTCTCTTTTTGGCTTGGTCTTTGGCAGCACGACTGTGTCGATTAGATGGGGGTGTTGAAGGAGTCAGATGTGTAGAAAACTTCTCAGGCGAATTGATTCTTAGCCTCTTTGCATTTTGTGCAGACAACTCCTTTTTTTCGAATGTCCTCTGCAATGGCCTCTTTCGTTTCAGAACCATTGGTTTCGGTGCTTTGGGTTGCGCGCGTTGAATCCACAGACGATCAGCTAGGTTATGATAAGCTTCAAAGGGGTTCGACTAAGACGATATAAACCTGCCTCCGATTAACCAGTAAGAGTTCCCCTTTCTATCATAGCCAATGGGTTCAACACGCTATAGACATTGTCAGAGGACCAATGAGAGATGACTCGGGGAGAGGACATACCCAGCTTGCAAATTCGTCATCACTTTTCATAATTGTCCTAAGCTTTGTGGGATTTTGAAATTGCCATTCGGCGACCGTATGCATAGACTCGAGTTTCGCAATCATGGGAAGGTCGAACCAATCAATTAAATTCTGTTGGGGATGGTCGATATCATTAGAAGTTCTGGGAGCGCGTCGCTCTTCTACAACACTTGATTGACGCGTCGAATCGAGTTCATTAAGAGGAGTGGACTGTAATGAGGTGAAATCGCCAAAAGATGCAACCGTGATAGAAATGCCTCTTTCACTGACATTAGGCGGGTCATCCTTATCGTCTGTCCCGTCTGATGTACCTTTCTCGGTATCCTGTTCAGTGTCATCTTTTCTCAATGAAGTGGAGGGTAATAGCTCTGGCCCAATCGGATTCATTTGGGGAGTCCTTTTGTTATATTGTTTTCGAAGGGCGACTTGCCAGTTATCGACACTGTAAATACGAATAGTCAAGACGGGTGGTCACTCTATATCGGTGGATACACATACGAGACCTTGCGATCATAAGACAAGGCGTAGAGCAGTTTTTGCATGATGCGAGGTAAAACCTGCCTCGTATTGCTAACCAAGTCTTGTTCAATGTCCTGCATTGCAAAAGGTTTGGTGAAACAAGGTAATTTGGTCGGAATGATGACATACCGCAACGGACACATCGTTGAGGGCAAACAAGGGAAAGAAGGTGAAGAAAAACTGGCTGAAGGCGGCCCAGCGCCATTGTGTTCTGAGGATGGCAAGGTTCTCTGCTTGTGAGTCTTGTTGTGAGGCGGGTAGGTCTTGTATTGCAGCTGCAAGATTTGCACGACGGGGCATATGTTTTCCTTTGAAGAGACTTGCTTCTTTGGCAATTCAGAAACAGATTCAGCGACACATCATATGCGCTTAGCTAATATTCGCACGCTCAGTTCAATGTAAATAATTAATTCAGGCATAGTATAATCTAAGAGAGAAGAAATCGTCTTTGATCACCAACGGCTGCCTCCTCTACCTCCGTTTCGACCGCCATAGCCATTGTCATAGCCGCCACCAGCGTTTCTATTTCCAGTCGCTCCGCCTCTTCCTCGTCCAGCGCCGCCACCGAATCGACCTTGGAGAATTTTAGTTTCTTCAGAATCTCAGTCGGGAGTGACTAACCTCGGCCTCCTGAACCTCCGTACGATGCCATTTCTTCTAATTGCGGGGGGATGACCGCTTTGGCCTCTCTCAATATTCCAATAAGTTCACGAGCCGACTTGGCATTGTCTGTTGTGAAATATGTGTAGGAAATACCCTTCATTCCCGCACGCTGTAAAAATGTGAGCATTCAAATCGACATGGAAGGAACCGAGTCCCTACACCAGTGCGTCCAATTCGGTGGATATAGTCTTCGCAATTGTTAGGGAAGTCGTAGTTCTGCAACAAGTATTAATAGATCGGAATGTAGAAAACATGTTGAAACACGCACGATGACATAGCCTACGTCCTTTACATCTACACAAATGAAGTAGGCCAATGGGAAGTGTTAAGAAAACCAGTGACGTTGTAACGAATCCGAAATTAGCATAGGAAAGGAGCAAACAAACATCAGGCATCAATACATGAGTTAGGGAAGGTAAGAGTGTTCCAAGCAATACAATGCAGGCATCCATATCACGAAAATGAGAATGAGAACTCAAGTCGGACATGACAGGAGCGACCAATCACGGCAAGCGGATCCAGAACGCAGACAGGTCGGAATCGTGCAATAGGCTGGGTTGTAGAGACCTTTGTGAGAGCCAAGCAAGATGTTCCTAACGTCCATAACCGCAGCAACACCAAGAAACTACTTCAGAAAGTTCATTGGTAAATACCCATCAGCACCCCAACGATAGAGGAGTAAAGGGTCATTTTTGCTCATGGTTAGCGGGACCCAAGTTATCTTGCCCAAAAGGTACCAAAAGCATTTATCGCACTGAACCTGTCCAAGAATCCGGAAGCGCGTCCTGAGGAAGATTAGACCCTGCACCAAGTTCGTCATCAGGCCTGGGACAATCTCTTGAGATGTTAGTCTCAAAAAATCAGCGGGCGGCATAACCACTGGAAAGCTTGGTGACATGGATGCAAAGGCACCATGCTCAGATACACTCGTTCAGAACATCACGTACCAAGCCCACGAGACGCAACATCTGTGGCAATAAGAATAGGAGATCGTCCCGCTTTGAACTCTCCAAGTACCCAGTCTCGTTCACGTCTGGTAAGTGATCAGCTCAAGTAATACAAAAGAGACAATCGACATACTGCTCTTTATCGCCGTGAATTGCTAAAGCAGGCCAACCCTCTTGACGAAGATATTTCGTGATGTCGTCCGCAACTCGTTTCGTGGCTACAAATATGAGAACCTTGGCATTCTCGGCGCTGATTTGATCCAGGTGATTGATCAACTTGTTTCGTTTCTCAAAATCGCTACAAATATCCACGATTTGTTGGATATTGTGATTGGCAGTAAGCTCCATGGATCCAATGTTCACCTGGATCATGTCTCTCAAAAAATCCTGTGAAAAACGGTCATTAAACTAGACGGGAGTAAATAGAGTATTGGAAAACCGACGTTGGCTAATTTCTGAACATCTTTTGGCCAAGTCGCGCTGAACATCAAGGTTTGGCGGTCTGGGCGAATTTGACTGACGATTTTTCGAATCTGGGGTTCGAAGCCCATATCAAGCATCCGATCAGCTTCGTCCATGACAAGGTACGTCACCCGGCGTAAATTGGTTTTCTGAGTCTCAAGCATGTCAATCAAACGACCGGGAGTGGCAATCACAATTTCGACTCCACGTTGCAAGTCACGGATCTGGGGACCCTTGGGAGCACCGCCGTAGATGGCTGTATTTCTGATGCGTGAATTTGCTCTGCGAGGGAATCACAAGCTGAAATAAAACGCAGAAGAATCGGCTTACCCAAATTTCGTGCATTCTTGTTGAATTTGCACCGCCAGCTCGCGAGTTGGAGCAAGCACAAGTGCAATTGGCCCGTCACCGGGAGCAAGCAATGGTTGTCTGGATATGGAATGTTGGGGTTGCAAAAAAAAAACAAGAATGACTCGGACGTACGCATTAATGTGCAACATGGCGGGAAGTGCAAAAGAAATTGTTTTCCCTGATCCTGTTTGGGCGATGGCAACAACGTCCCTTCCACTAAGAGCCATAGGCCATGCCTGGCATTGGATAGGAGTGGGTTCAGTGAAACCTTGTGCACGAATGGTTGTCATAAGGTATTCCGGGAAGCCAACCTCCTCGAAGGAAGTCACAGGTCGTGGTACATTGCGGCCTTGAACCTGGAATAACATGAGGATTCACCCGCCTGGCGGTGTGTAAAAATAAGGTGCTTGCCTTGATTTCTTTACGACGTCTAAAATCTTCGATCTCCTTGTCACTTCGGGCTGAAACGCTTTTGTCTTCTGCGTAGAAGTTCTTTTCAAAAACGGACAATTTCGCCGTAGCCCAGTCTACGGATCGAAGACCACCACCGAGACTTGACATTCTATCGCCTTGTCCACCCCACCCACCTCCATACCCGTGGCCTGCGGTACTGTGCCCGCTGTAACCATTGCTCTGACCATTATAACCGTTGTAGCTCTGAAAAGTTTGTCAGTGTATCAACAGAAAAATTTAAAGCAGTGTATACCATTTTCTAAGAGTGAGGTTGTAGAGTGAAAGCAAAGAAGGATGTTTTTTTTCTCTCGTTGTCCAAATAATACTAAATAGGAGGTTTTATAGTTTTCGATTACCTAATAAATACCCATGATCACAAAGACTCGGACAGAGCTCTATTACAATCCTGATGAATAGTGAATCCTGAGAAGTCCTTGTGATAGTTATCATAATAACCCGCGCCAGCATAACAGATGGGAGGAGTCGGAACTAGGAATGTTGCTACATGATCATGCATGCCAGAAGACTGGATAGCTTCTTTCGCTTTTTGAGAGGGTCTGTCGGGTAATGTCTTCGCATTTGTCGTAAAAGATCTTCAAATACTTCCGTAACATGCCAATTCCGTTTGGCCGATGTCTTACGAAAGGGAACACCCCACTCATCGGACAAGGATTGCATCTTGTCTGGTAGTACCTCCCTCTCGTTAAAGAGGTCAAGTTTTGTTCCAACAACCACCATGGGTACTCCCTGTTGGGAAGGCCTTCGGATTAATTATCCCTGTTGCAGAAACCTTTAAGAATTGACGCACCGCATCGCCTTTGACACGCAAAATATGCTTGCGTAGGTTAGCTACTTCATCCAAACTGGCTTCCTGTGTCAAGCTGTTTCGTTCAGAAACAACATAAACCATCGTGACAGGCCAACAATACCTGAACACAAGTAAAAAGCCACGACCGGACTATTGAGAGGTAAGAAAATAGCAACGCCAGAAGAACCAGACAACCTTTATGTAGACTTCATTGAGGGAGTTAAACTGCTCGGCTCCAGCGGTGTCCAGGACTTCAAGCTGAAGCCTTAACGTTAATCGCAACTTCGAATTCATAGAGAAATTATCTCACCTCATCCGTTTTGCCATCTACAGTGATTGTCCTCGAATATTGTTCTGAAAGTTTGTAAGGCACCGTGATCAGTACAAGAAAAATGGTTTACTGAACCTTCAATGGTCGGGTCATAAGTTTCCACAAAGACATCGCTTATGAATCTCACTAACAGGCACGATGGTCAACCACGATCTCAAGACAAGAAAAAAATTACCTGTCAGTGCCGATTTTCCAACGCCCCCAGCTTTGCCACGATTAGAATTGTAACATGCCAGCAAAGCAACAAGTCTTACCACCCAGGACCACTACATTGTACCGTTGCATAACCTCGACCTACGGCAATCGGGGTGCACCTTCCTGTCGGTGTTGAGGTAGAGGAGGATGGCACAGCGTCCGTCAAACAACAGATCTATCGCAGGTCGAATGAAAGTCCTTTCTGAGTTGCATTGTTTGCCATGGTACGACTAACTAAGACTTGAAACTCAGATCACCCGATCCTTGACGAAAAAAGCACGGCATATAAAATTGGGCTGTCAAGAATAACCTGGAAGTATCTACGAGCACTGGTGTCGTAAAAATCAATTTCTAAGATTCTACAAAGCCAACTTCGCAATATCTTGAGATTCAGATGCAGCGTCATGGTCGATATCCACTTCACTTTTCGGATACTGATCCTTCTTTGCTGCAGCATTGGCGAAACTAAAGCTAGGGCGGACGGTTGCTGCTAAGTTGGTTCCAATTGGTCTTTGGGGCAGAGGCTTCGACTGTGAAGCCGAAGGCTGAACTCGGTTAGGGTTTCTCTCCACACCAGTGCGGGAACTAGTTCTCGAAATGGCGAGCCTTTCTCCAGATGCTCCTTTGTCACGCTCAAGGCGATCGGTAACCTCTTTTTCTCGGGAACTAATATCAACAGGTCTTTTGGGTGATCAATTGGTAATCGACTAAGTATTTGTCAAACTCTCACTTTGCGCCCCCAAAAGGATTTGGCCTGGAGTTGCCTGAGGTCGGCGAAGGTTCCATCCTTGGAGACGAAAGGGGGCTCGGCGTTACAGATGCGTTACCCGACCGAGGCAGCAGCTCTAATTTCTTGCGAGCTAACTGGGGTGTCGGGGGTGTAGAACTATTTGCTAGAAACAACTGATAAAAATATATATCCGACAGAATTGCGAAGTGACTTTACGCGATATGCTGCCACGAGCAGGTTTTGGACGAGTGGAGGTTCTCCAATCTGGTTCATCGCTTGGTGTTTCCTTTGGCGGGCCCATGTCACCCCTACTCCGAGCCGAACTAAACTTTCCCAGTGTTTCGTCTTGAGAAGCATCGGTCGATGGTCTAAACTTGCTCCCAATTACCCATGTGTCTTCCTTGTCAGCGGCGTTGAGTTGTCCATCGGACGAAATAAAGCCAGAACTCTTGCGTTTGAAGGGCGGCGCCTCGGGTTCCAGAGTACGACTATGACGACTTGAACGCCAATCACTTGTTTCGTCGGCAATCCTTGCCGGAGGACGTTCGCCAGGAGCGTCGTAACGGCGACGCGAGGAATCTCGTGTCGGAAGGGGTCCTTCTCGTCTCCAGGGATTGTCAAACTTGGAATCATCAGAAGGTGCACTATATCCGGTACGCTCCTTTGCTATAACAAGATGTAGGGAAACTAGTTAATGCAAGGTGTGAAAATTACGCACGCGGTTCAGCAACACTAACTCGGATCACACGGCCAGAGAAATTCTTCAGGTATTCAAGATTGAGTTGAAATCAAAGGAATTGTGATCTCACAGAGCCGGTTTTTGTCAAACCATCTTTGAGACCCTCCAGGTCTTCAAATTCAACATAACCAAATCCCTTTGGTTTTTCGTCTTTATCTTTGATAATCTTGATTGATTTAATCTAGAAAATAATGCCAATATTAAAAAGAGTTAGATTGAAGTGCGAATTGAGCATACTTTAGACGAAGAAAAAAACTGAGCAAGCTCTGTGTCAGTTAGATCAAAGGCCAAATTTCCAACAAAAGCAGTGTATGGAGGCTGTGAGGGTAAGGCAATATCTTCGCGTATAGGAGGGTGCTGGCGATCCGCTGCCACAAGTAATTAGACACAACCGAAGAGCTGAGCGCCATGACTCACGTCGAGTGTTCGAGAAATCATCTTTACGACCAAACCTCTGCCCGTGCTCCTCGTCGGTTCTTGCGGCAGCTTCGGTTTAGACTTAGGGCCAGAAGGACTTGGACTAAAGTGTCCATACGTACGAGCGTTTGGCAGGGCATCCATCTCATCTGCCCATGATCCCAGCGCTGCGAGATCATGACGGTTTGATCAAGGCAGAAAACGAGGACTTACTGCTATCACCCAAAAACTCATTCAAGGAAATTTTCTTCGACTTTTTTGGAGCTGTAACCGACGGTTAACTATATACATAGATGGCAGCGAGGATTACCGACCCATGTTGAAGTATTTGATGAAATTTCCTCGTGACCAGAGAGTTACGAGAAGTAACGCGTAACGCGTGATATTTTCGGGGTTTTCCGTAAAACTATACAAATTGGTGTGCCATCTCGGCATGCAAAACTTAGATTCTCAATCTCTCATTCAACTCAATCTTACACGAAATGGCCACTCGAGGTTTGTTGACGGTACATTATACATAATAAATTTTTGACTTGCTCCTATCTCAGCTGGAGGTGCTTCTGGTTCGAAGTTTCGAATGACTCTAGGACTACCCGTTGGTGCTGTCCTTAACTGTGCCGACAACAGTGGGGCGAAATCGTTGTTCTTGATCGAACCATTCGGTTTTGGCGCACACCTTAATAGGCTACCAGATGCCGGCGTCGGTGACATGGTTGTGGCCTCTGTTAAAAAGGGGAAGCCGGAATTGAGAAAGAAAAGTATGTACCCAGAAAAGCTGATTGAGAGGAAACCATGGCTGACGGTTTTCTCCCAGCCATGCCTGCCGTCATAGTCCGCCAACGCAAGTCGTGGCGCCGGAGAGATGGTGTCTTTCTCTACTTTGAGGACAACGCTGGTGTAATCGTGAATCCCAAGGGAGAAATGAAGGGTTCCGCCATCACTGGCCCAGTAGCAAAAGAATGTGTATGTATTTCCATTTCCGAATTATCTAGATATTAATCCTACTTATTCAGGCGGATCTTTGGCCTCGTATTGCGTCAAATGCTGGTACTGTGGTCTAGACGCGGGTTAAGTCAGATTTTCAAGTGTACGACACTGCTAGGTGAAAAAAATAAAAGCGGTTAGAAGGACCGGCGAGCGGCAATGCTCTTTTTTGATACGAAATACAAGTACAATTGGCTCATAATGGATGACAGGGGTCATTTTTTTTTGGAAAAAAATGCAAAAAAAATGTTTTGTAGTTTTACAGCCGTTTGCATAACTTTGTTTACTGTTTTCGGTACAATCTTCGGAGACTGCCGACTGAGTAACAAAGGCAGTGATGCTTACGAACAGACCCAGTCATGTCAAGTCCGTAAAGCGGCAGTGCGGCAGTCGTAGCAGCGCGAAACGTAACCCAAATTAATACCAATTGGATCGGGGTCCAAGTGATGCGAGCGAATATGTATATCATGGAATCCTGTGGTTCGAATTGGGAGTGATAAAGTTAAAGAGTAAAAAAATGGGTGTACACCTTTTGGCGTAGTGGTTAAGTGCGTGCTGATAGCTATCTTGTCACCTGCACACTACAAAGTCAATGCTCTATGGCATCGGTTCAATCCCCTAGATCTGCAAATTCCATGAACTCGCAAAATTTGAGAATGTTCCGTTATTTGAATCTCCGCCCCTTTGCCCCTCCACCCTCCAGCTGGGAATATGATTATGTCACTTGATTAATCGGGATTAAAGTTAACCTTTTCTTGAGTCCAAAGTGCGTACTGAGGGGGTTTCTGGAACAGCACTGCACTTGCTCCAGGTGTTGGCACCCTGCTATTCCTGTCGACGCTCTGTTTGTTATTATTGCCTGGCCCCCTCCGGTATTTATTTCTGTACCCAATGTCTTAGACATTGGGCTTTCACTTGCTTCTTGCTTGCATCAGCTTGCTCACCTTCTATTGCTTTTGCTTAGCAATATTTTCTACATCGACTACGTCTCAACCTCTTTATGCCTGCTTCCAATGAACCGACTCCAATCCAAGGTACCATCAGCCACAGCAGCAATGCTGAGGGTTCAGTCACCAGGGGATTATCAACCCCTGAAACAATCCCTACTCAGTCAGCTTGCGGATCCTCCTCTCGCTTTGCCATTACCCCTCTTGGAATGAATCAGCCCTCCAACCCTGGAAGTACCAAATCAGGATCAGTGCAAGACTTCCTTGACAGAATCATCGAGTCATATCGAAAAGGAGAAATTTCCAAAATTGGTGCCACCAAAAACATCATTGGGGCGCTGAGAAAGCTTACACTCTAGTGATTGTCACGGGTTTCAAAACCCACCTGGGTTTATGGGTAGGGTATGCTGGGTACAGGTACAGATTGGACTTTGCCGACCCTCGTACCCTCAGCACGGGTTACCAGGTTACCCGCGCCGTGACCCGTCACATCAATGATGTGCCAGCTCATCGCCTCCACCTCACGCTCACCACCATTCACAACCCACCTCACACTGCCAGTGCCAACAGCAACGATAAATGGCAACAACGGCAGCACGACCTGGTGACGGTGATGACGAGGATGACCTGCAG
>Ga0307517_10000483_pt1 | contig 68332 bp, 74 predicted proteins | sample 23_EM_MG_FD_194515 | JGI IMG/M metagenome (GOLD analysis project Ga0307517, IMG submission 194515) | Populus trichocarpa ectomycorrhiza microbial communities from riparian zone in the Pacific Northwest, United States - 23_EM | ecosystem: Host-associated > Plants > Roots > Unclassified | place...
AAGTGCTCAAGCTGCGCGACGACGGCCGCGAGGAAAACCCCGTCAACCTCGATCCCCGCATGGCCAAGCTCGCCGGCGGCGTCCACCGCCTCGACGGCCAGCTCATGGTCGTCCTCGACGTCGATCGTGTCCTCGAAATCGTGCCGGATCTGATGGCGGCATAAAGCGAAGCGCAAGCAAGAACCGAAATGGAAACGTCCCCCTTGGGGAATGGAAGTAGAGGTCGAAAATGAGAACATGTCTCGTCGTTGATGACTCAAGCGTCATTCGAAAGGTCGCACGCCGAATCCTGGAGGGTCTCGATTTCCAGATCATCGAAGCTGAGGACGGCGCGAAAGCGCTGGACGCCTGCAAGCGCGCCATGCCCGAGGCGGTCCTGCTCGACTGGAACATGCCCGTGATGGACGGTTATGAATTCCTCGGCAATCTGCGCCGCATGCCCGGCGGCGATGCGCCCAAAGTGGTGTTCTGCACCACCGAGAACGATGTGGCGCACATCGCGCGCGCGCTGCATGCCGGTGCCAACGAGTACATCATGAAGCCGTTCGACAAGGACATCGTTACCGCGAAGTTCCAGGAAGTCGGACTGATCTGATCTGTCTAGGCGATCCGGCGGCCAGGTGGCTTTCGGCGTTGTCTTCGTAAGCGTGCTGTTCGAGTCGTTCCTGGTGAAGTAATGAGTATTGCGTTGACAAGTGCCCCGGCCCCGGCCTCGACACGGCAAGACAAGCTGCGCGTCATGGTGGTTGATGACAGCGTCGTCATCCGCGGAATGATCTCGCGCTGGATCGGAGCCGAGCCGGACATGGAGGTCACTGCCTCCCTGCGCACCGGCCTCGACGCCGTCAACCAGCTCGAACGCATCAATCCCGACGTAGCCGTGCTCGATATCGAAATGCCGGAACTCGACGGCATTTCGGCGCTGCCGCAATTGCTGGCGAAGAAGCGCGATCTCATCATCATCATGGCGTCGACGCTGACCCGCCGCAACGCGGAGATCAGCTTCAAGGCGCTGTCGCTCGGCGCCTCCGATTACATTCCAAAGCCTGAGAGCACCCGCGAAGCTGCCGCGGCCGAAACCTTCCGTCACGACCTGATCCAGAAGATTCGTCACCTCGGCGCCAAGGTTCGCCGCTCCACGCACGCCCATGCACCTGCGCATGTGAGCCCACCTCCAGCGCCGCTGCACGAGCGGCCGCGCGGCGCTGCGGTCCGTACGCCGGCGCCGGCACTGGCACCGGCCGCGCAACCGGCGCTGACACGCCGTTCCTTCAGCATGCTGGCGCCGCGTGTACTCCTGATTGGTTCGTCGACCGGTGGTCCGCAGGCGCTGATGTCGCTGGTCACCGATATTGGTCCGGTGATCGACCGCTTTCCGGTCCTGATCACGCAGCACATGCCGCCGACCTTCACCACGATTCTTGCCGAGCATCTGGCGCGTTCGAGCCGCCGTCCGGCGCATGAGGCCATTGACGGCGAGATCGTCAAGGCCGGCCATATCTATCTCGCGCCGGGTGGCCGCCATATGCGGGTCGTGCGTCATGGCGCGGATGCGGCGATCGCGCTCGACGACGGGCCGCCGGTGAATTTCTGCAAGCCCGCGGTCGATCCGCTGTTCACTTCCGCGATCGATGTCTGGCAGGGCGGCGTCATGTCCGTGATCCTGACCGGCATGGGCTCCGACGGCATGCGCGGCGGCAAGGACATCGTTGCTGCCGGTGGCAGTGTGATCGCCCAGGACGAGGCGACGAGTGTGGTGTGGGGCATGCCGGGTGCGGCCGCGAATGCCGGCATTTGTGCCGCGATATTGCCGCTCAATCAGATCGCGCCGAAACTGGTTCGGTTGTTTTCGGGAGATCGTTCGTGACGCCTCAGGACTATGAGTATCTGCGTAAGCTTCTGAAAGAGCGTTCCGGGCTGGACCTGTCCGCCGACAAGCAATATCTGGTCGAGAGCCGTCTGGTGCCGTTGGCGCGCAAGGCGAATCTCGCCGGCATTCCCGAGCTTGTCTTGAAGATGAAGAGCGGCGCCGAAGCGCTGACGACGGATGTGGTCGAGGCAATGACCACCAACGAGACGTTCTTCTTCCGCGACAAGCTTCCGTTCGATCATCTGAAGGAAGCGGTGCTTCCGGCGCTGATGCAGGCGCGGGCGGCGCGTCGCTCGCTGCGCATCTGGTGCGCGGCGTCCTCCACCGGTCAGGAACCGTATTCGATCGCGATGTGCCTGAAGGAGGCCGGCCCGACGCTTGCGGGCTGGCGTACCGAGATCGTCGCCACCGACCTTTCCCAGGAAGTGCTGGAGAAATCCAAGGCCGGCATCTACAGCCAGTTCGAGGTGCAGCGCGGCCTGCCGATCCAGATGCTGGTGAAGTACTTCACGCAGAACGGCGAGCTGTGGCAGCTCAAGCCGGAAATCCGAAGCATGGTGCAGCACCGCCAGCTGAACCTGTTGCAGGACTTTTCTCACCTCGGCACGTTCGACATCATCTTCTGCCGCAACGTCCTGATCTATTTCGACCAGGACACCAAGGCCAACATCTTCGGGCGCATTTCGCGGATGCTCGAGCCTGACGGCGTGCTGGCGCTGGGCGCTGCCGAATCCGTGGTCGGAATCACCAACGCCTTCAAACCCTATCCGGATCGGCGCGGGCTCTATCGTCCAAATGCGGCGCCGGCTCTCGTTCGCCCTGGGATAGCGACCCTGGTGCCGCAGGCGATGAAGTCGGTCGCTTCGGCGCGCTGATCGATCGGTCCATCGACAGCGTTTTTATAGAATCGCGTGCGGCACGAACCGTGAGGCGTTGCCGGTGATCGGATTTTCATCCTCGCGGACCGACAGTCCGCACGGCGTATGATCGACCAGCCAGCTTCCGAGTACGGCATACTGATCGGAAAAAGTCGGCAGCGTCGACATCGCCTGCCGGATGAAGCCTTCCGCGCCGTAGGGGCCCTGCTGCTCCACCAGCGTGGTGCCGGCGCTGACGAGCGCGACATTGGCGCCTTCGCGCGAATAAAGCGGCTTCCGGACAAAGGAGGAGCCGAGTTTGGCTGCGTTCGGATCGTCCTCGAAATAGGCCGGCAGCAAGTTCGGATGCTTCGGAAACATCTCCCATAGCAGGGGAAGAATCCCCTTGTTGGACAGGATTGCTTTCCATGGCGGCTCGATCCAGCGCGTCGGCGCGCTCGACAGCTTCTCGCCGAAGGAGTCCTGGAACATCCATTCCCAGGGGTAGAGCTTGAAGGCGAGCTCAATTTTGCGATCGTCGAGATCGACGAAGCGGTCATCGCCGCCCAATCCGATATCCTTGATGTCCATCAGCGTGGTCTTCAATCCGGCCTGGCTCGCGGTGTCCTGCAGATAGGCCAGCGTGCCGGAATCCTCGGTATTGTCGGTCATCCCGGCCAGATGCAGGTGCTTTGCGCCGCCGTGTTTCTTCCAGGCGTCGATCAGGCGCTCATGGATTGAATTGAACTGGTCTGCGCGCTTGGGGATGATGTTGCGCTCCATCGCCTGTTCGAGCCAGGTCCACTGAAAAACCGCAGCTTCGAAAATCGAGGTCGGCGTATCGGCGTTGTACTCCAGCAGTTTCGCCGGGCTCCAGCCGTCGTAGCTCAGGTCCAGCCGGCCATAGAGGCTGCCGTCGCGGCGGCGCCAGCTCTCGGACAGCAGCGGCCAGTAGGCTTCGGGTATTTTCAACCGGCGCAGATATTTTTCGTCGGTGATGACGCGGCCGACCAGTTCGAGGCACATCGCTTCGATCTCGCCGGTGGGTGCTTCGATCCGCCGTTCGATCTCGTTCAGCGTGAACGCGTAATAGGCCCGTTCGTCCCAATAGCGCGCGCCGTCGATGGTGTGAAATGTGAACCCGGCGCTTTCGGCGGTGGCACGCCAGTCGTCGCGTTCGGGGCAGGGAATGCGCTGCATGAAACTCAGCCGCCAGAGAAGCCGACGGCGTGCCCGAACGAGCCGAAGCCGCCGCGTTGCGTGCTGTGCGAGCCGGAATCGGACGTGCTCGAGCCCGAAGAACTCGACGACGAGCCGCCGGAATAGTAGCTACTGCGCGAGGAACTGCCTCCGCCACCGGAACTGCTGGATGAAGATCCGCGCGGCGGGCAATCGGCGTTGCTGTGCAGCAGCGACGGCTGTGCTGCGTTCGGCGGCTGTTCGCACTTGTTGCGCGGCATCAACGTGTAGGCAGCGCCACCGACCGCGAGCGTGCCCATCAGAAACAACGCGACATGACCGGAACGCTTCGCCGGCGGGCCGGACGGCCGCCGCACATCAGGCACCGATCGCTTGCGCGAGCCGAATTCCTTGCCAGGTTTGGGGTGCTTGTTCGCCATGGTCAGTAGATCATGCTGGCAGCGTTGAGCGCGCCCGCCGCCAGCGAGGCAAGGCCGAGCCAGATCGCGGCGGCAAGTTCGCCACCGGCAATCCGCTCCGACAGGTTCGGGACCGGTATCTTGACGATGTAATAGACGATGATCTGCACGATCAGCGCGACAACGCCCCAGATCAGGCAATCCCAGACATTGGCGGAATGGGCGATGGCGCTGACCAATGGCAGCGCGAAGCCAAGCAGGCTGAGGCCCAATGCGATTGCCGCCGCCGGATTGTTGTCGCGGATCAGCAGGAACTCGTCATGCGGCGTGACGCGCGTATAGACGAACAGATAGGCGGAGACGGCTACAAGCGCCGTACAGAAATAGACCAGAAACGCCGGGAGCCCGGCGAGGGATTGCAAGACCATTGATGACGCCCCGGTTCGACCGGTCCCCAATTTCGCACGATCTATTGGTCGGCGCACCGGAAAGGTCGGTTCAATCCCAAGGGAATCTGCCCAAAGGAATCGGCCCAAAGGAATCGGCCCAAGGGAATCGGCCAAAGCAAAAACTCCCCCCAAAAACAAAAACCCCGCCATTTGCGGCGGGGGTCCAGTCGGGAGGAGTGAGCCTTGCGGCTCGCTGTAAACCCTGGGATCAGGCGGGAATGCGCTCTTCGACTTCGTGCGGCTCGCGCAGCACGTAGCCGCGGCCCCACACGGTCTCGATGAAGTTGCGGCCTTCGGAAGCGTTCGCCAGCTTCTTGCGCAGCTTGCAGATGAAGACGTCGATGATCTTCAGCTCGGGCTCGTCCATGCCGCCATAGAGGTGGTTGAGGAACATTTCCTTGGTGAGGGTCGTACCCTTGCGGAGCGAGAGCAGCTCCAGCATCTGGTATTCCTTGCCCGTCAGGTGGACGCGCTGGCCACCGACCTCGACCGTCTTGGTGTCGAGATTGACCACGAGATCGCCGGTCTGGATCACCGATTGGGCGTGGCCCTTGGAACGGCGCACGATCGCGTGGATGCGGGCGACCAGTTCGTCCTTGTGGAAGGGCTTGGTCATGTAGTCGTCGGCGCCAACGCCGAGACCCTTGACCTTGTCCTCGATGCCGGCGAGGCCGGAGAGGATCAGAATGGGGGTCTTGATCTTCGACACCCGAAGCTGCTTGAGCACGTCGTAACCGGACATGTCGGGCAGATTGAGGTCGAGAAGGATAATGTCGTAATCGTAAAGCTTACCGAGATCGACGCCTTCTTCCCCGAGATCCGTCGTATAGACGTTGAAACTCTCGGATTTAAGCATCAACTCGATCGACTGCGCGACAGCGCTGTCATCTTCTATCAGCAAAACGCGCATGCCAGTCCCCTATAGTCGCCGCTCCGGGCGTCAGGTCGGCCGCACTTGCGGCACTCAAAACGCCTTTGAACAACTGATTCGGATCCTGACGACATATGGTTAACAAATACTGATTCGTGTTCGCAAGCTCTAACCGTGCAATTTTTATCGAATCGCCCTAAGATATTGCGTCGAAGCAGCTTTTCCTTACCGTTCTCGTTCAAGTTCCACATTAAGAGACGGGCCTAACCGACTCCCGCGACTCACCCTTCTTCTGATGGGCGAGCGCTCTCAGTCACCAAAGACAGTGACGCAATGATTAACGATGCGGGTAAACACGAGGTTAAGCGCCCCCTTCAAAAGCGTGGAAACTTAAGGTTTTCGCAATGAAGGCGCTCGCGGAACAGATCGGCGACGTCGACGGCGTCAATATATATGGCCGTGTGGTCGGCGTGCGCGGGCTGATGGTCGAGATCGCGGGACCTATCCACGCCATGTCGGTCGGCGCCCGGATCGTGATCGAGACCGGCGGCAACCGCTTCATCCCGGCCGAGGTGATCGGCTTCTCCGGCAACAATGCGGTGGTGATGCCGTTCGCCGGCCTCGACGGCGTCAGGCGCGGCTGCCGCGCGGTGATCGCCAATGCCGCGGGTCAGGTGCGGCCGTCGTCATCCTGGCTCGGTCGCGTGCTCAACGCGATGGGGGAGCCGATCGACGGCAAGGGGCCGCTGACGCAGGGCCCGTCGCCAATGCCGTATCGGAATTCGCCGCCGCCGGCGCATTCGCGTCAGCGCGTTGGCGCCCCGCTCGATCTCGGCGTGCGCGCCCTGAACACGTTCCTGACCTGCTGCCGCGGCCAGCGGCTCGGCATCTTCGCCGGGTCTGGTGTCGGCAAATCGGTGCTGCTGTCGATGCTGGCGCGTAATGTCGATGCGGATATCACGGTCATCGGGCTGATCGGCGAACGCGGCCGCGAGGTGCAGGAGTTTTTGCAGGACGACCTCGGCGACGAGGGCCTGGCGCGTTCTGTGGTGGTGGTGGCGACCTCGGACGAGCCGGCATTGATGCGGCGGCAGGCGGCATATCTGACGCTCGCGATTTCCGAATATTTTCGCGATGAGAGCAAGGACGTGTTGTGCCTGATGGATTCGGTGACGCGCTTTGCGATGGCGCAGCGCGAGATCGGGCTGTCGGCGGGCGAGCCGCCGACCGCCAAGGGCTACACGCCGACGGTGTTCACCGAACTGCCGAAGCTTCTTGAGCGGGCGGGGCCGGGCACCAGCACCGGCACCATCACCGGCATCTTCACGGTGCTGGTCGATGGCGACGACCATAACGAACCCATCGCCGACGCCGTGCGCGGCATCCTCGACGGCCACGTCGTGATGCAGCGCTCGATCGCCGAGCGTGGGCGTTTTCCCGCGATCAACGTGCTCAAATCGGTCTCCCGGACCATGCCGAAATCGGCCGATCCGGCCTATCTGCCCGTGATCATGCGGGGCCGTCAGGTGATGGCGACCTACGCCGATATGGAGGAGCTGATCCGGCTCGGGGCCTACCGGGCGGGGTCGAGCGCCGAGGTCGACGAGGCGATCCGGCTGCATGAGCCGCTGGAAGGGTTTCTTCGGCAGGGCAAGGGCGAAAAAGCGAGCCTCGCCGACGGCTACCAGCAATTGGCGCAGATCCTGACTAGTTTGGAAACGGAACGCTAACTTTGTCAGGCCATCATCCCCGCCATACGAGTAGTCTTGCTGGCGGGGCCCCCGGGGGAAGCCGGCTTTGTCCCGCGTTCAGATTGGGACTTCTGGGGAGTATGAGTCGATGAAGTCACGTGAAACGCTGATCCGCCTGAAGAAGTTCCAGGTCGATGAAAAGCGCCGAAGGGTTACCCAGATCGAAGGCATGATCGCTGATTTCCAGCGCATGTCGGTCGACCTCGAGCGCGAAATCCAGACCGAACAGGACCGGGCCGGGATCAACGATCCCACCCACTTCGCCTACCCGACCTATGCCAAGGCGGCGATCCAGCGGCGCGAGAACCTGACCCGTTCGGCCGACGAGCTCCGCATTCAGCTCGAGGATGCCAAGAGCCTCCTCGGCGAAGCCTTCGAAGAACTCAAGAAGGTCGAACTGCTGGACGAGCGTGACCAGGCGCGCGAACGCGCCGAGGAGAACGCCCGCGAGCAGGCCGACATGGATTCCATCGGCCTGATGCGCGCCCGTCTTGGCGCCATCGCCTGACGTCTTAGCTTCCTCACCGATCGTCGAAACACCCGGGCCGCGAGGTCCGGGTTTTTCTTTGATAATGTCCCCGGACGGGCGTCTTGGTGGCTGGTTTGGTGCAAGGTATGCTAGGAGGGTTCTCGATGCCTCCCGGGTTAAGAAGCGATGGGGGATCGCGATTTGGGGGACGCTGAATGCTGACGCCAGCAGAGCTGGTCTGGCTGATTGCCGCGGTTGCGAAGGGGGATGAGGCCGCTTTTGAGCGGCTTTACGCCGCCACGCGCGCGAAACTCTTCGGTGTCGTGCTGCGTATCTTGCGGCGACAGGATCTTGCCGAGGAGGTCATTCAGGAGGCTTACGTCAAGATCTGGAACAGCGCCGGCCAGTTCAATCCGGCGCTCGCTTCACCGATTACGTGGATGGCATCGATCGCGCGCAACCGGGCGATCGATGTCGTGCGCAAGAAGAGCGAGGTTTCGATCGAGGAGGAGCCGACCGCGATGGAAGTGGCGGCCGATTCACCGGACCCGCTGGCGCGGCGCGAGATGACGGAAGAGTTGAAGCGGTTGCTGGAGTGCGTCGGCCGTCTCGAGCCGGATCGGCAGAAGCTGGTGTTGCTGGCCTATTACAACGGCTGGAGCCGCGAGCAACTGGCGGTCAAATTCGAGACGCCGGTGAATACGGTGAAGACGTGGCTGCGCCGTAGCATGCTGGATATCCGGGAATGTCTCGGTCTTTAGGATCTGGACTTTAGGGTTTGGGCTTTGGGAGTGTTTTGGACCTTTGATGATGGCCTATAGCGAAGACCATATCGCGCTCGCCGCGGAATACGCGCTCGGCACCCTCGATGCCGACGAGCGCGCGCAGGTCGAGACCATGATGGCCGTCGATACGGAATTCACCGCCATCGTCCAGGCCTGGGAAAACAGGCTCGGGGTTCTCAACCAGATGGTGGGGTCGGTCGAGCCGCGCCCGATCGTGTGGGAGAACATTCAACGCGAGATCGGGCATTCCGGGCCGCAGGTGCCGCTGACACTGCCGGAAGCTGCACCGCCTCCGCCGCCGGTTGCGCCCGTGATCGACGAGCCGGCCCCGGTTCCGGACATGTGGCCCGACGACAGTGAGAACGTTATCCGATTGTCCGGCCGCGTGAAGCGCTGGCGCAGCGTGGCGTCGTTCGCGACCGCTGCCGCCGCCGCACTGATCGCGATGCTGGCGATGCAGGTCTATTCGCCGGATCTGTTGCCGGGCGGGCTTCGTCCCAAGCCGCGCACAGAGGTGGTCGAGGTCAAGACGCCCGCGCTGCCGGCGCAGCCATCGGCGCAATATGTCGCGATCCTGCAGCGCGACGGCGGCTCGCCGGCATTCATCCTCACGGTCGATGCCGCGACCAAGAATTTCACGGTCCGCAAGGTCGGCGCCGACGCTGAGGCCGGCAAGAGCTTTGAGCTCTGGCTGATCTCCGACAAGCTGCCGCAGCCACGGTCGCTGGGCGTGATCGGCGGCAGCGATTTCACCGCGCGCCCGGTGCTGTCGTCCTACGATTCCGGCACGATCAATTCCGCGACCTATGCGGTGACGGTCGAGCAGGCCGGCGGATCGCCGGACGGCAAGCCGCACTCGACGCCGGTGTTCACCGGCAAGCTGATCGAGACGGTGCCGGCGGCGGCGCCGCGCTAGCCGCTATGGTCGGTCCCGCAGGGCCCGGACTCAAAATATCGAAAACAACCCCATGCAAAGTAAGAATGGGCCCCGACTCGCAGGCCGACCCACGAAAAGAAAACGCCCGTGGGGAGCGGGCGTTTTCGTTAGTCAACTTGGGGGTAGTTGGGGTCTTCTAGTACTCACGTGGCCACTTTGGGGGGCTATAAAGAGCCGCGTGAATTCGTGAATTCCTTTTTAGCGCAGATCCTTTTTAGCGAACGACCGAATTGCCCGAACTCGTGATCACCACCGGCTTGCCGGCCTTCATCACGCGGGCGGTCTGGGTGAAACCTTCGTCCGAACTGTTGCGCGCCGAGATGCCGAAGCCGGCCACCACGATGCCGACGACGAGAGCAACGACCACGATCTTGAGGTGGGTCGTGCGATCTGCGCTGTAAATCGAGTGGTTCATGGAAGTCTCCTGCCCGCCTTCCCCTGTGTCTGATGCGTCGGCCTCATCGACAAACAGGTTCAACGTCTCGCGATAGGAAACGTAGGAATTCGGGGTTTCGTTCCACAGAGCCGATCACAAGGCAGTGAAAAGACTTGAACGGCCGCGACTGGAACAATCGCGGGGCCACCCGAAAATCAATAATTATTAAGTTATTTCAATATCTTAAATCTGGATATCGCGTATCCCCAGAAAATTTCCCCGGCAAGCCCGATTTTAACAAACCGTTTGCCTGTGGCGAAAAAGCCGCGCGCGCCGCTTGCCGATTTTTGCGTTCCACTAGGCGACGCTGCCGACCGTCTTGAGCCGGGCACGCGGGTGGATTTCGGCCTGTGACAGCACGGTAGTCTGCTGACGGAAGCGCTCGACCAGCGAGCGGACGAACGGGCGGACCGCCGCCGACGTTACCAGCACCGGCGCCTCGCCTTCCTGCGCGGCGCGCTCGAAGGCGTTGCGGACCGCGGTCATGAACTCCGACAGCTTTGACGGCTGCATCGCTAGGCTGCGGTCTTCGCCGGTGCCGACGATGGATTCCGCAAACGCCTGCTCCCACCGCGCCGACAGCGCGATCAGCGGCAGATAGCCGTTGTAGGAGGTGTTCTGGGCGCAGATCTGGCGCGCCAGCCGGGCGCGGACATGCTCGACCATGGTGGCCGGGTTGCGCGAGAACGCCAGCGCATCGGCGATGCCTTCCAGGATGGTTGAGAGATCGCGGATCGAGATCCGTTCGGCCAGCAGCAGCTGCAGCACGCGCTGGATGCCCGACATGGTGACCTGGCTCGGCACGATGTCCTTGACCAGTTCACCCTGTTCCTTCGGCAGGTCCTTGATCAGCTTCTGCACCTCGCCATAGGACAGCAGGTCCGACATGTTGTTCTTCAACAGCTCGGTCAAATGCGTCGACAGCACGGTCGCTGCGTCGACGACGGTGTAGCCCTTCAGCGAGGCCTCTTCCTTCAGGCTGGCGTCGACCCAGGTCGCGGGCAGACCGAAGGTCGGCTCGATGGTCTGGATGCCGGGCACGCCGACCTGGTTGCCGGCGGGGTCCATGACCATGAACTGGTTCGGCCAGATCTTGCCGCTGCCGGCGTCGACTTCCTTGATCTTGATGGTGTAGGTGTTGGCCTCGAGCTGGACGTTGTCGAGGATGCGGACCGCCGGCATCACGAATCCCATTTCAATCGCGAGCTGGCGGCGCAGCGCCTTGATCTGCTCGGTCAGGCGGTCGGTGCCGTCGGGGCCGTTGACCAGTGGCAGCAGCGCGTAGCCGAGCTCGATCTTGAGATCGTCGATCTTGAGCGAGTTGGCGATCGGCTCATCCGCCGCTGCACTGGCGGCCGCCGCGGCGATATCGGGCGCGGCCAGTTCCGCGGCTTCCGCGGCCTTGCTGACGCGGTTGTGGTTGCGGGCCTTCCAGGCCAGCGCGGCGGCGCCGCCGCCCAGCGCCAGGAACGGCAGCATCGGAATGCCCGGCAGCAGCGCCAGCACCAGCATGACGCCGGCCGACATGCCGAGCGCCTGCGGATAACCAGAGAGCTGCTTCATCATCGCTTTGTCAGCCGAACCGGTGATGCCGGCCTTCGAGACCAGCAGGCCCGCGGCGGTCGAGACGATCAGCGCCGGCACCTGAGTGACCAGGCCGTCGCCGACGGTCAGCACGGTGTAGGTGCGGGCGGCATCGCCAAAGCTCATGCCTTGCTGGGCGACGCCGATGATGATGCCGCCGATGATGTTGATGAACACGATCAGGAGGCCGGCGACCGCGTCGCCGCGGACGAATTTCGAGGCACCGTCCATCGCACCGAAGAAGCCGCTTTCGTCTTCCAGTTCCTTGCGGCGGGTTTTGGCGGTCTTCTCGTCGATCAGGCCGGCGGAAAGATCGGCGTCGATCGCCATCTGCTTGCCGGGCATCGAGTCCAATTGGAAGCGGGCGGCGACTTCGGCGATACGGCCCGAACCCTTGGTGATGACGACGAAGTTCACGATCACCAGGATCGCGAACACGATAATTCCGATCACGAAATTACCGCTCATCACGAAATTGCCGAAGGCCTCGATGACGTGGCCGGCCGCCGCCGTGCCCTCATGGCCGTGGCTCAGGATCAGCCGCGTGGAAGCCATGTTGAGCGACAGCCGCAGCATGGTCGAGATCAGCAGGATGGTCGGAAACGACGAGAATTCCAGCGGCGCCTGGATGAACAGCGAGGTCATCAGGATCAGGATCGACACCGTGATCGAGATCGCGAGGAAGAGATCGAGTACGATCGAGGGCAGGGGAAGGATCAGCACCACCAGGATGGTGAGAACGCCGAACGCGAGAAAGAGATCGCCGCGCTTGAGGATGTCGCCGATTTCACTGAGGCTGGGCAATCCGCCACTCGCCCCTGCGCCCCGACCTGCCGTCACGTCGACCATAATTGCCGCCTCTCCCCGCGTCTGCCGGCCACGGCCGCCAAACGTCTTCGCGGCGGCCGAAGGGCCACCGGTCCGTAAGTGAGGCACCGCACTGGCGTCCACGGGGTTCCTCCCGTTTTACGCGGCTGACGACACTCGACTTCACTGGGCAAATTTTGCCCGGTGTATGGTTAGTAAAGGGTTAATTTCCGTGATTTGGGCGGTCGTTTGGTCATCGCATCACCCCCAAACACCCGTGTCATACCCGCGCATGCGGGTATCCAGTACGCTGCGGCTTCCCGGTACTTTCACTGGCGTCTCTGGAATACTGAATCACCCGCCGGAGCCTGTCATCGGGCGGCCATTCGGCCGACCCGTTGGCGGGTGACGACGACTGGACAACCCCGCGCGATCCCGCGGCGCGAAGCGCGCGGGTGGTCGATGCCGTTTCTCCCAAAAACAAGGGAGCAGGGAATGCCGGATGCGCGCTGCACCCGCGGTCTCGTGTGCAATGTGCACAAGGAAGTGCGCACACGAGCATTCAGGGCAGCGGAGAACATCCTCCCGCGCTCAAGATCGTCACGCGGGTTGGACAAGGAGGCAAGGCCGCCGCATGAGATGCGCCGCGACCGAGGCGGTTGCGGCTTTTTGCAGCGTCATCCTCGCGAGCAAACAGGAGCGTGTTGCAACGAGATCAATGAGGGAAATATCTCCGCCATTGTTCTATACCGGGCAGACCATTTCGATTTATCGTTCCTTAATAGCTCGAACCTTTGCGACTGCGTGGGACAGTGAGGTTGTGGCGATGGGCGTAACCGGAGCGGTGTTTCAGCCTGAGCTAATAGAATTGATGAAAGCGGTCTTGGACGATGCGGCAGCGATGCTTCCCGAATGGAAGCGTACCTCTTCGATGAAGGCTGAAATTGCAACGCACATCCTTGAGTGTGCCGCAAAAGGAGAGCGGGACCCGGTCGCGCTAAGAACGGCCGCGCTTTTGGCCATCGTGGAGTGTACGCACTATTCTCACGATATCTCATCGGAGCGCCGCGCTGTCTGACGTTCCCGTCAATGCGGATTGAGTCCAATGGGTCCGCGCAAGCGCGGCCCGATGACAGACCTCGGCGTCATCCGCCATCTTCGTGGCCTTGGACACCATCCAGCCGCGAGGTTATTCCGCTGCCATAGCTGCAACAACGTCAGTTCGGAATCCGGATAGGCCGCCTCAGTTGGCGGCCTTTTCGAGCAAACGCCGGGGCGGCAGTTCCAGCTTCCCGCCAGCTTGTTTCTATGGTACCATGGTTTATGGCAAAGACAGGTGTGGTACCAAAGAAAAAACGGGGACCGCCGCCGACTGGCAAGGGCGTTCAAGTTGGCGAGCGCTGGCACCCTTCCGAACTAGCGGCAATTGACGCCTGGATTGCAGCGTCATCCGACAAGGCGCTTACCCGGGCGCACGCCATCCGCCGCCTGGTAGCACTGGGTCTGAAGGCGAAGGCGAAATGAGAATCGACAACACGTCGAGGGCAACATGATTTCAGTTTTGATTGGGGTTTTAATTATCGTCGTCGTCGGCGCCATCTGTTTTTGGGCCATCGACAAATTCGCCACCGACGGCCGACTGGCAAATCTGCTCAAGTTGCTCGTGGTGCTCGTTTGCCTCGGCGCGATCGTGCAACGCGTGCTGTCGCTGACATATTAGCGAATGCCCCGAGCCTGTAGAGCAGGGCTGAGGGAAGGGAAAATGAATGCCAGCGCGGCCCAGTCACATTCCGCACGTCACGGAGCGCACCGCGTTACAAAAGATGAGCCCCACGCGCGGGCTCAAGCCAGAACAGATGCATCCAGCAGGCAAGCAAGTTATTGCGGGAATGTTCGCGAAGGGTTGGATCGAAAAACAACCAGACGGCCGAACGTACTGCATAACGCCGGCAGGCGATGAGGCGTTAAGAGCCATCATCCCAGGGCCGTAGGCGTTACATTCCCCAGCGGATCAAGCCGCTACGGATTGCGGTCCCGGTTTAGCGGCAACCACGCCAGCGCGCCGGACACTCAGAATCTGCCACTTCGACGTATCGAAATAGTCGGCGGCCTTCGTCTCCGCGGCTGCCGCATCCGGCGCCTGAATGGCGGTGTGGAATTTCCTCGCACCGTCACCCAGCGTAATTCTGAAAACCTGCATTCCCGAGTCCTCCACCTGCTGAAAGGTGGCGCGAGCAGGGTTAATTTTTCGTTACCGAAGTTTTTGGGGGTGGCGCGGGGCTTCGCCAAGGCTCGGGACGAATAGCAGGCTCGCTTCATAAAACCGAGCCTGCCTTCGTCTACCGACGGCGTCGGTTACTTCTTCATACCGTCCTTTGCCATGCCGTCTTTTGCCATGGTGTCGTGCTTCTTCATTCCGTCCTTGGACATCGCATCGTCCTTTTTCATGCCGTCCTTGGTCATGCTGTCCTTGGTCATGCTGTTGCTCATGCCGTCCTTGCCCATCTTGTCCTGCGCGTAGGCAGCAGGCGCGGAGGCAAGGCCGAGCGAGAGAGCGAGAGCCGAGATCGAGAGCAAGGTGCGCAAATTCTTCGTCATGATTAGTACCTTTGTGCTTGTGAGCGGTGGGCCGCTGTTTCGATTACGTCGATCGATAGGCCTTCGTTACGAATGGCGATCGAATGGTGGTGAACAAATCGCTGTGATCAATCGGCCGTCTTTGCCGGCGCCATTGGCGTCCCTCCTTTATGTGATGGAAGTTCGAGTTGTGCGGTGAGCGACGCGGCAACCGCCAGCGACGCGCCGACGCCGGCGACGCAGGCGGTCCAGCCAAAACGGTCGAACAATTGTCCGAGCGCGGTGCTGCCGGCCATGCCGCCGAGGAAGTAGCAGGCGAGATAAATTCCGCTGGCGACGCCGCGATTGTCGCTGGCGGCCTGGCCGACAAAGCCTGTCGCCGCGGCCTGCGCAAAGAAGGTGCCGACGCCGACCAGCACCATGCCGGCGAGGACAAGCAAAAGATGCGAGGACAGCATCAGGGGCAGTCCAGCAGCGGCGACCGCGAGCGCTGCCCATATCGCCGGCCGCGTTCCGAACCACGCCACCGCCTTGCCGGCGAACAGCGTGGTGACCACGGAGGGCGCGAACACAAAATAGACGAAGCCCAGATCCATCCGCCCGAGCGACAATGGTGGGCGCACCAGCACAAAATTCACGAACGTGAAGGTGCCGATGAAAGCGAACAGGATGCAGAAGCCGGTCGCAAACGCCGCGCGCAGCGACGGGTTGCGCAAATGCGCCGATGCCGCCGCGAAAGGCGATTGCGTCGTGGGCATCGCATGCATCGGCTTGACGCGCGAAATCGTGAAATACACCAACGCCGCGCCCGCGAGATTGAGCAGCGCGAAGAAGTAGAAGTTCGACGCCAGTCCGAAGGTGTCGACTACCGCGGCCGACACCAGCCGCCCGATCAGATTGCTGGCAACATTGCCGGTGATATAGGCCGCAAACGCGCCGCCGGCGTCCATCGAGCTGCATTGCTCGCCGAGATAGGCCAGCGTCAAGGCAAACGCCGACGCCATGCAGAGACCCTGCAGCACGCGAAGGATGGTGAATGTGGTGAGATCCGGGGCGCTGGCGAGCAGTGTGGTGGGGATCGCGAGCAGAACGAGACTCACGAGAATGCCGAACCGGCGGTCGATATGCGGACTCAGGAAGCCAACCACGAGGCCCGCGACGGCCATGCCCATCGTGCTGGCATTGACGGCAAAGCCCATCGCGGCCGGGGTCACGTTGTAGTGCCGGGTCAGCGATGGAAGGATCGCCTGCGTCGCAAACAGGTCGACGACGGTCAGGAACGCCGTGAGGGCGATGATCAGGGATCGCAGCGCAACGCCCGGCGAATGACCAGGCAGGTCCAACGCATGCGGCTTCATCGGAGCGGAGAGGTCGGTCATGTTATCCTCCCGTCATTGCCTGCGACAAGCGCAAAGCGTTTGCGCAAGGGAGCGAAGAAACGAAGCAATCCATGCCTTCTCGGCGGAGAAATGGATTGCTTCGCTTCGCTCGCAATGACGTGGTTGGCGTCACGTCTCGCAGGTGAGCGATCTCATGCGCGAGTTACATGTTGTGATCGTGCGGATCCTTGCGCACGTCGCCGACATAGAGAATGACGGTCTCCTTGCCGAGATTCTTCCACCAGTGCGACGTGCCGGATACTTCGGGCCTGATCTCGCCCGCCTTGTGGACGATCGGCTCCGAGCAGTTGCTGGCGTATTCGACGATCTCGCCCTGTTGCACATAGATCAGCGCCGGACGGTCGTCATGGCTGTGCCACGGCACGATGCCGCCGGGCTCGATCGTCAGCTTGCGGAAGCGCAGCTCGCGATCCCTGATGTTGGCCGGCTGCTTCTCGAGATTGATCGCACCGAGCGTGACGTCGGTAACGCCGACCGGCTTGTAATCGACCTTCTCGCGGACATTGGCTTTCATCTTGTCGGCCGGGCATTCGCCGGCAAATGCCGTCGAAGCTGACGCGACCGAGCCTGCGATGATGCCGGCAAGCGCGAGGCCCTGCCAGAGCGTGCGGGATGCAGTGTATTTGGACATTTCTCGATCTCCTTTGTTTTGCGTTACGTTCGCCTTGGCCCCGGATGATCTGGCCGGCTACGTGATCAGCATCAGGGAAATCACCGGTGGAATGAAATGCCGGTTGGCTCTGGACTCCATAGCGTCCCGCTATCCATGTCCGAGCATGTGCTTGATATCGGATGAGAACGTCGGATAGGCGTAGACATTGTCGCGGATCTGCGCGGCAGTGAGGCGAAAACGCATGGCGAGGCCGAACAGGTTGACTAATTCCTGGCCGGCGTGCCCGACGAAATGCGCGCCGAGGATGCGGTCCGTCGTCCGGTCGACAATGATCTTCGACCACGCGACGGTTTCGGCGTAGGTCTTTGCCGAGAACCAGTCGTGCATGTCGTTGGTGTGAACGTCGATCGCAAAGCCCTTATGCCGGGCGGCGGCTTCGGTCAGGCCGACTGCGGCGAGCGCGGGCACGGTGTAGACCGACGTCGCCATGCTGGCATAGTCGGGACTGTATTTCGGGCCTTCCACGATGTTGCGGCCGACGATGTCGCCCTCATAAGTCGCGATCGGCGAAAGCTGTGGCGAGGTCGGCACCGCGTCGCCGCAGATATGGACGAGCGGATTGGATGTCGAGCGCAAATGGCGGTCCACGGCGACGCGGCCGTTGGCGTATTCGACATTGCCGGCGGCAAGGTTCAGCGTATCGATATTGGCGATGCGTCCTGCACCGTTGACGACGCGATCGGCCTCGAGCGCGTGCTCGGCGCCGTCATGGCCGAATATCACGCGCAGGCGGTCGTTTGCATGCTCGATACGTTTGACGTTGACGGCGGTCCTGATGCTGATGCCGATGCGCTCGCTCTCGGTCCGCAGGCGCGCGACGGCGTCCGCGTCCATCGCTGGCAGCAATTGCGGCAGCGCTTCGAGAATGGTGACGTCGGTGCCGGTTCGCGCATAGACATGACCGAATTCCAGCGATATCACGCCGCCGCCGACGAAGATCACCGAAGCCGGCAGGTCGCGCTCGTTCAGCATCTCGTCCGAGGTGATCATCAGTTCCGCGCCCGGGATCGGCAACGGCCGCGGCTTTGAGCCGGTCGCAATGACAATGTGCTTGGCTTCGAGTTCGCGGTTCGCGACCCGGATCAGGTTGGGGCCAGCGAAAACGGCGCTGCCCTTGATGACTTCGACGTCCCGCCTGGCCATCGAGCGGGCGAGATTGGCGGGGATGTCCTTGATCATCTCCTTTTCGCGATCGATCAATGCGGCCCAGTCCAGCCGGGGTTTGCCGACCGCGATATGATGCACGGACGCGCGTTCGATCTCATGCAGCGCATGACCGGCGGCGACCAGCACCTTCTTCGGCGTGCAGCCGCGGTTCGGACAGGTGCCGCCAAGCAGATCCTGCTCGATCATGGCGACCGACAGGCCGGCGCGCCGGACCGGGCCGGTCACGCCGATGCCGGCATTGCCACCGCCGAGAATGACCACATCGAATTGTTCCCTGCTCATCGAATGAACCCCTCTAATGATCTGGATGCAATCAGGCCGCGCCGATGGCGCGGCCTGATTGCCCATACGTGGACGAGGCGGGCGGCGTCACTTCGCCGTGATCGTCGATGTGATCGAAGCCACGACCTTGGTCGCCATTTCGAACTGCGCGACACGATCTCCGATGTTGTGGCGTTTTGCGATCCATCCGAAATCGGTCCAGACCGCCCAGACGTCGCCATTGTCGTCCTGGGTCAGCAGCAAGCGCACCGGCCAGTCGAGCCCGGCGTTGGGATTGGAGGTGATGAACTGGGTTCCGAGCGGGGGATTGCCGAATACCAGCAGCGTCGATGGGCGCAGCTTGATGCCGGCATCGGCCGCGAGCTTCGACTGGTCGATCTCGGAGAAGAACTTGATCCCCTTGCCGGCGATATCGGCCTTGATCCGGGTGATCGCTTCCGCCATCGGCACCGCGCTCTTGACGCGCACGATGCCGTCGTCGCTGTCGGCCCGCGCCGCGGTAGCAATGGAAACTACGAGAAACAGCATTACCAGCGAGATGCCGAAATGCGCGAAACGGGTGGTCAAACGACGCGTCATGGGACGTCTCCTGTTGATATGGCCGATGCCGTCTGCATGGCTTCCGGCACAGGATGACCGGCGGGGCGGTGGATATGAAATGCGAACTCGCTCTCATCTCGATAGCGGCAGGCTATAGGCCGAAGCAGGCCATCGGCATGTCGATACGCCCCGGCTATCGAACCCATTGGGCGACGGCATTTCAAACGCGGGGCGATCCGGCCTCAGATGGGGTCAGCGCCCGACTGGCGGGGCGTGACCGTCAATCTCCAAAGGAAACCCCATGACCACACTGTCCAAGACATTGATTGTCGCCACCGCCTTCGCGGCCATCGCGACTACCGCTTTCTCGCAGGCTTCCATGGAATTCAAGTCGGGTATGGCCCACGTCTATGCCGGCCCTGGAAAGATGTCGGCGATGGCCATGGCCCCTGGCGGGAAGAACCACGAGGCGATGATGAAGCATGCCACCAAGGTACCCGACAACACCGTGTTCTTCATGGACAATGGCCAATTGTACTCGACCTCGGGTACGCTCGATCCGACCGGCAATTTCTATCGGCCCTGATCGAAGGAGCCTTCAACAGGTCCGGGCCGCTCTTGCGGGTGACCCGGACCGGAAAATAGTATCTAGCCAAATGCCCGGAGCAGGACATGTCGCTATCCCCAGCCAATGCCGAGCGCCTCAAGCAGGCTTTCCAGCAATGTCGCGACATGGAAGGCACTCTGAGCGAACAGCTCCAGGCCTACGCCGCGGCGGGACGGGAGATCTTTCCGGCCTATGGTGAGGCGGTCGACCGGCTGGTCGTGCGAATCCAGGAGAATGGCGGTGGCGAGAACGCGCCGCGGCCGGGTGAGGCGATGCCGCCCTTCCTGTTGCCGGACGAGACCGGCCGGCTGATCAGTCTGCCGTCACTGCTGAGCCAGGGGCCGGTCGCGGTAATGTTCTATCGCGGCCATTGGTGTCCTTATTGCCGGCTCAATGTACGGGCGGTGATCCAGGCTCAGGACCGTATCAAGGCATTGGGCGCGCAAACCGTGGCGATCATGCCGGAGACGCAGCAATTTGCCGAGAAGTTCAAGGCCGACGCCAACGCGCCGTTTCCGGTGTTGACCGATCTCGACAATGGTTATGCGCTGTCGCTCAATCTGGCGATCTGGCTCGGCAGCGAAATCCAGCGGTTGCTGGCGTATCAGGATATGTCGAGTTTCCACGGCAATGACGGCTGGGTGCTGCCGATTCCCGCGACCTTCGTGGTCGGCCGCGACGGGCTGGTGAAAGCCCGCTTCGTCGATCCCGATTTCCGCAAGCGCATGGAGGTCGACGATTTGATCGCCGCGCTGAAGAGCGCCAGCGAAGCACGCTAGGGCTTCAGGCGCCTACGCTCTTGTCGATGAATTGCTGCCAGTCCGCGCCGCGCAGCATGCGCATCACGGCGGAGGCCACTGCGGTTCGCTCGCGGCCCGCGACGCCATAAAGGTGCACGGTGCGGCGCGCGTCGAGCCCGTCGATCGTGGCGCGCTTGAGCGTCGGCGGGATCGTCGAGGTGTCGGGAACGACGGCGATGCCGATATCGGCTTCGAGCAGTTCGATCAGGTCGCGCTCCGAGGAGATCTCGTGGCTGCGCTTGACGTCGATCCCGTGTTCGCGAAGTGAGGTGTTCACCCGTTCGGAATGTTCGCAGTAGTTTCGCGATAGCAACTGCTCGGCCCTGAGGTCGCCGACATCGATGGTGTCGCGGCCGGCCAAGGGATGCCGCTTGTTGACGACGAGCTGGAAATTCTCGGTGAACAGCGGCCAGGTGTCGAGCCGGTCCCAGTCTTCGCCGATTTCGGCGGCGATGCCGAGTTCGGCTTCGCCCTTTTTCAGGTACTCGCCGACCTCGTGGGCGTCGCCGCGCAGGAAGCGGAATTCCAGCCGGTTGAACTGCCGCTTGATCTGGTCCAGATGCGGAATCAGCAGTGAGAGGTCGATCGAATGGGTCAGCGCGATCCGAAGCGCGCCGACTTCGCCGCCCTTGAAGGAGGCCGCCAGCATGCGCGCGCCGCTGGCGGCGTCGTAGCATTGCTGCAGCAGCGGGTGCATGCGAAGGCCGAGCTCGGTCAATTGCGCCGCCGGCCGCTCCCGCCGGAACAGGTCGCCGCCCAATTCGGCCTCGAGCTGCTTGATTGCCCGCGTCAGCGACGGCTGGGTGACGTTGCACTCGTCCGCGGCGCGCGTGAAATTCAACGTCCGCGTGACTGCGAGGAAGTATCGTACCTGATGCATTTCCATGATCGTGCCGCCCCGATCTATCTGGCACGCAGACTAGCCGATCGAAGCCCGCAATGACACCCAAACCGCAATAGCGGCAGCCTATGGTTTCGGAAGCCAAAGGGCATTTCAAAACACGGCGCCCATCCTGCAGATTTCGGCCGGCAATGCCGCAATCGCAGGAAAAGGGTCCGTCATGAACATTCAGGTGAAGGCGCAGGACGCGAAGGCGGCGCGGCCGCTCGCCGGCAAGGTCTCGCTGGTCACGGGGTCGACCAGCGGAATTGGCCTTGGGATCGCCCGTGCGCTGGCAGAGGCCGGATCGGCGGTCATGCTGAATGGCTTTGGGGTTGCCTCCGAGATCGCAGAGGTCAGGGACCAGATAGCAGCCGATTTCGGCGTCAAAGTCAGCTATTCCGCCGCGGATATGACCAAGCCGGAGGCGATCGCCGAGATGATTGCCGCGACAATTGTCGGGCACGGCAGGTTGGATGTACTCGTCAACAACGCCGGCATTCAACATGTCGCACCGCTCGAGCAGTTTCCGGTCGAAAACTGGGACGCGATTCTGTCGATTAATCTATCGTCTGCGTTCCACACCACTCGGCTGGCGCTTCCGGCGATGCGCCAGAACAGGTTTGGACGGATCATCAACATCGCATCCGCCCACGGCCTGGTCGCATCGCCCTTCAAGGCGGCCTATGTCGCGGCCAAGCACGGCATGGTCGGATTGACCAAGGTGGCCGCGCTGGAGACGGCCGAGGAGGGCATCACGTGCAATGCCATCTGCCCGGGTTACGTCTACACGCCGCTGGTCGAGGCGCAGATCGATGGCCAGGCCAGAGCGCATGGGATCTCTCGCGAGGCGGTGATCCATGACGTGCTGCTGGCGCAGCAGCCCAACAAGCGCTTTGCCACGGTCGAGGAACTGGGCGCGCTGACCGTCTTCCTCGCCAGCGACGCCGCGGCATCCATTACCGGGATCGCATTGCCGGTCGACGGTGGCTGGACCGCGCACTGAAGCGTGAACGCAACAAAACCGGACCGCGCGCGAACATTTGGCAGCACGGCGGATATCCAAGGGAGCGTGACATGAGCGACGTCCAGGACAACAGTACTTCGCTGAAGGCGCTCGCCAGATCGGAGGCCGGCCAGATCGTGCTGGTGTTGCAGGGCGGCGGCGCGCTCGGCTCCTATCAGGCTGGCGTCTATCAGGCGCTGCACGAAGCCGGCATTGAGCCCGACTGGATCATCGGCACCTCGATCGGCGCCATCAATGCCGGCCTGATTGCGGGTAATTCGCTGCAGAACCGGCTGTCGCGGCTGCGTGAATTCTGGAAGAAGATGGAGCAGAATCCAGTCTGGCGCTTTAGCGATATCTTTCCGGGCTTCAACGAAAAGCTGTCTTATTGGTCGACCGTGACCAACGGCATTCCCGGCTTCTTCCGACCGAATCCGTTGGCGCATGCCGGCGACAGCTATCCGCTCGGCGCCGATCAGGCCGGTTACTACTCGACCTCGCCGCTGGAGCGCACGCTGACGGACCTCGTTGATTTCGATCTGGTCAATCAGTGCAAGCCACGGCTGACGGTTGGCGCCGCGCACGTCCGCACCAGCCAGATGCGCTATTTCGATAGCCGCGACGGCGAGCTCGGCGTCAAGCACATCATGGCGTCGGGCGCGCTGCCGCCCGCATTCCCGGCCATCCGCATCGACGGTGAGTTGTACTGGGACGGCGGCATTCTATCGAACACGCCGACGGAAGCCGTGTTCGACGACAACCCGCGCCGGAACTCGCTGATCTTCGCCGTGCATCTCTGGAATCCGTCGGGAGCCGAGCCGACCACGATGGCCGAGGTGCTGAACCGGCACAAGGACGTGCAGTATTCCAGCCGGATCGCCAGCCACATCGCGCGGCAGCAGCAGGCGCATCGGTTGCGTCACGTCATCAACCAGCTTGCGGCGCGGTTGCCGGAATCCGAGCGCAACAGCGAAGCGGTGAGGGAATTGGCAAGCTATGGCTGCCCGACGCGGATGCATGTGGTGCGGTTGCTCGCCCCGCAACTCAGCCGTGAAGACCACACCAAGGATATCGATTTCAGTCCATCCGGCATCATGCAGCGTTGGGATGCCGGTTATCGCCACACCAAAGCGGTGCTCGAACGCAAGCCCTGGATTGGCGAGTTCGATCCGCTGTCGGGCGTCGTGCTGCACGAACAGATTGAAATCATGCCGGAGGCGGCGGAGTGATGCGTCTGGCCGGTAGTTAAACCTGTTCCCCAGGGAACAGCGCGCCGGCCCGGCAACGGGCATGATCCCTTCATCGAACAACGGACGCGATGGTCGCGCCGCTCGAAGCAAAAGGGGAGTTACTGCCATGAAGACCGAGATCCAGAACGCCGATATCCGCGACACCAGCGTGCTTGCCGACGCCGAACTCGACGCCGTCACCGGCGGCAAGTCACCTATTACGAAATGAACGGCCACTGGTACATCGTCGGCCACAACAAATATGGCCAGTCGACCGGTGTGACTCAGGTCAGCTAAACGCCATCGTGCTGCGACGAAAACGGAAATGCAAAGGGCGGCCGCAAGGCCGCCTTTTTCTTTGGATCCCATCGTGATCATGAACAACCCGGCGGCAGCACCATCATCAAGAATATCGAGTGATCGATCCCGGGCTCTTGAGGGCAGGGTGAACTCTGTCCCTGACCGTAATGGTCTGTTATGAAAGGACACGCGTCGACCAGCCAGCACTGCGAGAGATCATGGGTTTCTTCGAGCGACTGAAGACCGCAGCCTCCACCGAGTGGCGCGCCTATACCGAGCATCCCTTCACCAACGCGATGGCGGACGGTTCGCTTCCCGAGCCGGCGTTTCGTCATTACCTGGTTCAGGATTATCTGTTCCTGATCGAGTTTGCCCGCGCCTATGCGCTCGCCGTCTACAAATCGCCGACGCTCGCGGACATGCGCGAGGCGGCGGCCGGCATTTCGGCCATTCTCGACGTCGAGATGGACCTGCATGTCAAACTCTGCGCCGGCTGGGGGCTGTCGCCTGCCGATCTCGAGCAGGCGCCGCCGGCGGTCGAGATGCTGGCCTATACGCGCTACGTGCTCGACGCCGGGATGCGCGGCGACCTGCTGTCGCTCAAGGTGGCGCTGGCACCTTGCGTGATCGGCTACGCCGAGATCGCAACAAGGCTCGCCGCGCACCCGCATGCGAACGCTGCCACCAATCCCTATCGCGTCTGGATCGCCGAATATGCCGGGGCGCCGTATCAAGAAGTCGCGGCGAACGCGCGGGCGCATCTGGAGGCGCTTGCCGAACGCTACGCGACGCCGGCCCGCGAGGCCGAGCTGATCGCGATCTTCAGGGAAGCTACCAGGCTGGAAGCCGATTTCTGGGAAATGGGTTGGCGCGTGGGCAAGCGTTGAACGGTCGTTGACCGGTCAGGTTAGGGATCCCGACAGCCTTACGATCGATCGCACAAGCCTGCCGTCGCGTGCGACGAGCTTGCCGTTCTTGTAGACTGATCGGCCGCGAGGAATGGCTACCACCGCCTCCAGCACGTGTTGCGCGTTCAGCGTCACGAAATCGGCCTTGTCGCCGACCGCAAGCCTGACCGTGGTCGATCAGCAGGTGATCGAACCGGCGGCGAATACCGGAAAGCCATAGGCCGGATCGTCGCGTCCGGCGTGACCGGCCGCGCGCTGGCGAGGGTGCACGAAACTTCCTCTATGTGATTGTAATACCGACAAGATCGTTGTATACCACGGGCGCTCCTTGTCCAAAGGCGCTGCCCCCGATTGGCCTGCTCCGTTGCTTCGCCCCAAATGCGCGTGAACGGAAACTCTCAAGGTCCGGCGTCGGGCGAAACATCAACGAAAATCCAGCACAACCGGTGGAAGAGAGACTATGGCGCGCAACATTCTGATCCTTGGGGCCTCGTACGGTTCATTGCTGGCGACAAAGCTGCTGATGGCAGGTCACAACGTGACCCTGGTTTGCCGGAACAAGACCGCAGCACTGATCAATCGCGAGGGTACCGAAGTTCGCATCAAGCTGCGCGACGAACCGGCGCACCGGGCGATCTTCTCGCGCGACCTGCCCGGGAAACTGGACGCGGTCACGCCCGGCGACGTCGACCTTTCCCGCTACGACCTGGTCGGCCTTGCGATGCAGGAGCCGCAATACACCAACCACACGATCCGCGTCCTGATGATCAAGATCGCCGAGGCGAAGCTGCCTTGCCTGTCGATCATGAACATGCCGCCTCTGCCTTATCTCAAGCGGATCCCCGCATTGGCGGCGATGGACCTCGAGGAGGCCTACACCAATGCGCTGGTGTGGGAGCGGTTCAAGCCAGGCCTGGTGTCGCTCTGCTCGCCCGATCCGCAGGCCTTCCGTCCGCCGGAAGAGGCCGCGAACGTGCTTCATGTCGGACTGCCGACCAACTTCAAGGCGGCGGCATTTGAAGATGAGAAACACAACCAGCTGCTGCGCGAGCTGGAAGCCGACATCGACGCGGTGAAGCTGGATGGCCAGGACGTTCCGGTCAAGCTCAAGGTGTTCGATTCGCTGTTCGTCCCGCTGGCCAAATGGTCGATGCTGCTGACCGGAAATTACCGCTGCATCACGCTGCAGGAGCCGCAGCCGATCCGCGACGCGGTGCACGGCGATCTGAAGCTGTCGCGATTGATCTACGACCATGTCGACGGCATCGCCCGGCGCCTGGGCGCCGATCCGGCGGATCAGGTGCCTTTTGAAAAATATGCCAAGGCGGCGGAAAGCCTGCTCAAGCCCTCGTCGGCGGCCCGCGCGGTGGCCAGCGGCGCGCCCTTCATCGAGCGGGTCGACCTCTTGGTGAAGTTGATTTCGCATCAGCTCGGCGCGCCCAATGCCGAGATCGACCGCACGGTCCAGATCGTGGATCAGAAACTGAACGAGAAGATCGTGGCGGGCGGATCCGGCGCGTAACGCGCTCCATCGCAGTTCGGGCAGAAAAAAGGGAGGCCGCCGACCGGGCAGGCCTCCCTTTTGTTGTCAGTGGTTCGCTGTCGTTATCGCAAAAGTCAGTGATCCAGATCACAATCCTGTTGCCGGCCGTCGTGGCAGTTGCCTAGTCCGGAGTCTATACTGGCGATCCAGGCGGGGCATTGATGCGACATCAACGATTTGCGGCTTCTTGGCTTGCGCTGAGCCTGTTCATCCTCGCTGGTTCGATCGGCGGCTCCGGCGCCCATGCCCAGGCAGATGCCATTTGGCCGACGAAGCAATGGCAAACGTCCACACCGGAAGAGCAGGGCATGGATTCGGCCGCGCTCGCCCGGCTCATCGAATTCGGAACCAGCCGCAGCTTTGACAGTCTGTTGATCGCGCGGCATGGCAGGATCGTGCTGGACGCCTATTACGCCCCGTATGCTGCCGACGTTCCCCACGCGATGAATTCCGCCACCAAGGCTGTCATCGGCACCTTGACGGCGATCGCGCACAGGGATGGCCTGCTCGACAGTTTCGACCGTCGGATGCTGTATTTTTTTGACGACCACAACCTCGTGGAGGTCGACGGCAGAAAGAACGCGATCACGGTTCAGAACCTGCTCGACATGACCTCCGGGATCGATTGGACCGAACCGCTAAGCGGGCGGCCGGACTCAGCGATCGAAATGAGACGCAGCCCGGACTGGATCAAATTCATTCTCGATCGCCCGATGTCGAATGCCCCGGGGGAGGGCTTCAATTACAACAGCGGAAATTCGCAGCTGCTTTCGGCCATCATCACCAGGCTGACCGGAATGGACGCCCGGGATTATGCGAAAGAAAAGTTGTTCGCGCCGCTCGGGATCGGCACCGCGAACTGGCTGCGCGATCCGCAACTCCACTCCATCGGAGGATTCGGATTGGCCATGCTGCCCCGCGACATGGCCAAGATCGGCTATCTCTATCTGCGCAAGGGTGAATGGGAGGGCAAGAGACTGCTTCTACCAACCTGGATCGACAGGGTGTCCCACGCCACGGTGGACATGAAACTTCCCCGCGAGCCGGACCTTCGGTATTCGAATGCGTTTTGGGCTCTGCCCAACAAGAACGTCTACATGGCGGTTGGATATCACTGCCAGCTCATCATGGTATTTCCTGAATCCGACATCGTCGCGGTGACGACGGCGCGAGACTTTTGTCCGTTCAGCAAACTGGCCGGCTTGATTTCCGGTGCGGTCAAATCCGAAACCGCGCTGCCGCCGGATTCCGCCGGCGCGGATCTGCTTGCAACGGCGATCCGCAACATCGCGGTGGACAAACCGATGGAGGCTGGCCCGGCGCGCCCGAGGTAGTTCGGGAGAGGTCCAAAAGCGGCCTTGTTTTGAGGGAACTACTGGCAGAGGCGGGGTTATCCCTGTAGGCAAACCTTGCGATTCCCTAAGGAGTTTTCGATGCGCATTCTGACTTTGGCGACTTTGGCGATCTCTGCGGTTGCGACGGTCTCGATAGCGCCGTCGGCGCGGGCCCAGACCTATGATCCCCGGTATCCGGTCTGCCTGCAGGTCTACCAGGGCTTGAACGACTATTACTTCGAGTGCGGCTTCACCTCGATCGCACAGTGCAACGCGTCGGCATCCGGCCGCTCCGCGCAGTGCATCGTCAACCCGTATTACGCGGGCGGAAAACAACGCCGCAACCAGAAGCAACGCCGCGACTATTGAGCCGCCCGCTGCGTCACTTCGTGTGACGATCGTCACGGTGATCTCCGGGCCGCGATCGTATGGTCGAGTCATGACGAGCAATAGCGCTCCTCACCTCATTCTCTATCGACGGAGAAATGTCATGACCAAGCTCAACACCGAAAACTGTGAACTGGCGATCGAGGAACTGGAAATCGTGGCCGGCGGCGTGACCGAAGGCGGCTGCATCCGTTTTCCCGACATCCTGAAGCTGCTGTTCCCGAAGCTGCCGCAGCCGACCCCGATGAAGGACATCTTCGCGATCCACTGATCGAACGTTCGCTACCGACCGAAACCCAGGGCTGCCTGCTCGCTTGAGCTTTCGCAGGTGTCAGCCCACGCCCAGCATCGCTATATGCACGGTGATGTTCATCAAAAAACGATTGCGCAAAACAAAAGCCCGGCACAACGGCCGGGCCCTCGTTTAATATTCTTCGGTGATGAAACTCAGATACTCAAGGCTAAATGCCCGAAGCCGTCTGTACAATTTAGCACATTGGAGCCGCGACTTAGCTCCGTATGAATGCGGAGCCCCCGTGCATGCGCATGGGAGCGCACAAGCGTGCGCATCGCAGGACTATTTCGCGGCGATCGTCCTCGGTCCAGCGCATCTGGCGATTATTGGGAATGTCGCCCCACAGCAGATAGCGGCCTTGCGCGCTCCAGGCCGGGCCTTCGGCCCACAGCAGCCCGGTATGGAGACGTTTGATCGCGGTGTTGGGCTGGGCGAGGTCGTTGAAGGCCGGATCGACCGCGATGATGTCGGGGTCCCAGAAATAGGTGGTCGGCGCGCCGTTGGGGCCGAAATCGCGCGGCGGGGTGGTGACAACGGAGGGCGGTCCCAATGGGGTGGCCGGCGTGGCTTGCTGTGCCAGCGCATCGCTTGCCCCGGCCGCGGTGGCTCCGGCGGCGAGCGCCAGGCCGTGGACGAGCGTGCGTCGCGACATCATGGATTGCGGATCGCGCTGCACGTCGCGTGTTATCACTTCCTCCCAGAATGCGCCGGCCGGTTGATCCGGCCATGCGGGGGCAGGCTAATCCGATCCGGTTCCGGTTGCGAGCGCCGTTTCGATCAACCCGCGGCGGAAATCCCATTGCGGCCGCATTGGTTTCACCGAACGGCCACAACAGAATCAGACGCCTACCAAATTTCGTGGATAGGATTGCTGGTTCCCAAAACCGAGAAACGCGGCCTGAGAAGGGGCGCGACCTTAGAAAGGAACGACCATGCGCAACTTTACGGCATCCGTCATGATTGCAACGCTCTTCCTTGGGATGCCGGCTTTCGTGCAGGCACAAGGGGCGACCCCGCAGCCCCAGGCGCAGGAATCGCCTGCTCAGTCCGACGCGGTGATACGGACCGTGCAGATCGTCGATATCAAGCAATTGCAGCCGGAGGTTCGCGCCAAGGTCGACGAGATCGTCGCGAAGACAAGCGAAGAAGAGTTGCAGTCGCTGCGGAAGTCCATTGACGAAACGCCGGCGACCGCATCTGCACTCAAGGCAAAGGGCCTGAGTTCGTCGCAGGTCGTTGCCATCAACATCGCCGATGGCGTCCTGACGATGATCGCCAAGATTGCCTGAGATTCAAGATCGCCTGATTTCAAGACTCGGGCGGCATAGCGCCAAAGCTTGTCAACGGGGCCGCGCCTTGTGCGGGCCCGTTGGCCTCAATCCGTAATCTGCGCAGCGGATGATTCACTCGGCGGGTTTGTTTGCCGCGCGGTGGCGCTTCCAGTTTTCGATGGTCGCTTCGTAGCGGACAGCTTTCTTTGCAACAGAGGCGGACTCCGGCTTCGCGCCTGCCAGACCCACTGTTTCAGCCTGGCCTGCATTGGATACTTGCGACGCCCGCATCGGATAGAGGGCGACGAAGGCCAGCAGGCCCGCAATCGCGATTCCGACCGGGATGGCTATCGCCCAATCATGTGTACGCTGAGTGACATCATGGCGCAGGACTCTTGGCATGTTTCGCTCCCACGTTGGATCGGCATTTGTAAGTCGAGACGCGCGGCGGCAATCGTGAGCTGGATCACTATTGGCGCTCACGAATCCGTTAGGGGTGGCAGGGTGGAGGCCCTGAGCCTGCGCGCAGCCTGAATGATCCGCGCCTTCGAGAAAGTGATCCGGATCACGGAATGCGGATGGCGCAGGTGTATCGCCGAGCGCACCCCTTCTTGCATTGATCGCTTTTGAATTGATCTATTGACCCAGCTCGCCGTGTCGGGCGCGCAAGTCTCGACACGCGGCCGTTCGGCCCATAACCTCCGCCGCGCAATTGGAGGAGAACCGAATTGGCCAAGAAAGTTGTGAAGCGCGCTTCGAAAAAGACGCCCACGAAGAAATCGACGAAAAGGACCTCCGCCCCCGTCAGCAAAGTTGCGAAAGCGGCTAAAAAGACCGCAAAAGCCAAATCTACGAAAGCCAAATCTACGAAAGCCAAGTCTGCAAGAGCCAAGTCTGCAAGAGCCAAGACCGCGTCACGCAAGCCCGCCGCGCCCAAGGGGCCGGTCTGGCAATGGTCGGCGCTGGCGACGGCGGCCGCGATCCGGTCCGGCGCGATTTCTTCGGTCGAGGTGACCGAGGCCCACATCGCGCGGATGCGCGCGGTCAATCCCAAACTCAACGCCGTGGTGGTCGATCTTTCCGACGAAGCGCTGAACGCCGCCAGGGCGGCGGACCAGGCGCGGTCCAAAGGCCGCGAGCTCGGCCTCCTGCACGGCGTGCCGATCACGATCAAGGAAAACGTCGATTACGAGGGCAGGCCCAATCCCAATGGCGTGCCGGCGCAAATGAACATCATCGCGCCCTCCGACGCGCCGGTGGTACGCAATCTCCGGAAGGCCGGCGCGATCGTGCTGGGCTTGACCAATACGCCGGAATTCTCATTCCGCGGCTTTACGGATAATCCGCTGCACGGCCTGACGCTCAACCCGTGGGACTCCGAGATCACCTGCGGCGGATCGTCGGGCGGTGCGGGATCTGCGGTGGCGGCCGGCATCGGAACGATCGCGCATGGCAACGATATCGGCGGCTCATTGCGCTGGCCGGCGCATTGCAACGGTATTGCCACCATCAAGCCGACGCAGGGCCGCATCCCCGCCTTCAATCAGAGCGCGACGGCTGAGCGGCCGATGCTCGCGCATCTGATGTCGGCGCAGGGACCGCTGGCGCGCAGCATCAGTGATGTCAGGCTGGGGCTTGAAGTGATGTGCCAGCGCGACCCGCGCGATCCCTGGTGGGTTCCGGCTCCTTTGGCCGGCCCGAAACCGAAAGGGCCGATCAAGGTCGCACTGGCGAAACTGCCCACCGATATGAACGTCGATCCATCGGTGCGCGACGCGCTCAAGCAGGCTGCCGATCATCTCGAGCGCGCAGGCTATCGCGTCAGCGAGGTCGAGGTCCCCGATATCAACGGCGTCTGGCAGACCTGGTGCGACATCATCGTCAATGAAGTCGCTGTGTTGCAGGAAGCCGGCATGCTGGCGGTGGCCTCGCCGGATTTCCACACCGCCTGGGGCGGCATCAAGGTAAAGGCGAACACGCTGGACCTGCCGGGCTGGATGCGCGCGACCGCGGCGCGCAGCGGTCACATCCGTGCCTGGCAAGCCTTCTTCGAGGACTATCCGGTCGTGCTGGCGCCGGCGAGTGTGATGCCGACGCCCGGGCCGCGCGCGGATACGACCAGCCTGGAGCGTGTGGCCGAGATGTTCTGGAACGATCTGCGGTTCATTTCCGCGATCAATGTGCTGGGCTTGCCGAGCGCGGTGGTGCCTGTCGCCCTGCACGAGGGCAAGCCGATCGGCGTGCAACTGATCGCGGGACGCTACCGCGAGGATCTGGCGCTGGATGCCGCGGCGTCGATCGAAAAACGCGCCGGCGTGCTGGTGCAAAAGTTGTGGCAGCAGATGACGTGAGCAAACGCAATGCTCCGAGGGGGTGGCGCGATTGCTGCGCCACCCCCTCCACATCTGCATGCCCAATATCGCGCCATCGTGGCTTGACCTCTAGGCAATTGCGCTAGAAGTTGCGCGCGCCGTGGTCATTTCTTCTGAATTCATCCGTGATTCCGAACCGTTCGTTCCCGACTCTCGCCGAGCCTGGGCGCGGCTTGCCGTGGCCGTGCTGATCGGCTCGCTCGGCAGTGTCGGCATGTGGTCGGTGGTGGTTGCATTGCCGGTGGTGCAGCAGGATTTTGGCATCACGCGGGGCACGGCGTCACTGGCCTTCACGATGGTCATGCTCGGTTTCGGGCTGGGCCAGGTGGTCACCGGCAAAATATCCGATCGCTACGGCATCGTCACCGCGATCGGGCTCGGCATCGGTATCCTCGGCCTCGGCTATATCGTCGCCGGCCTGTCCTGGTCGGCCTGGCCATATATTATCGTGCATTTTGCCATCGGGCTTTCGTCGGCGGCGACCTTCGGCCCGCTGATGGCGGAAGCCTCGCATTGGTTCGAGCGCTACCGCGGGCTTGCGGTGGGGTTCGCCGCCAGCGGCAACTACATCGGCGGCGCGATCTGGCCGCCGCTGGTAAACTGGGGCGTGCAGACCTATGGCTGGCGCGCCACCCATATCGCGGTCGGCATCTTCGCCGCGGCGGCGATGACGCTGGGGCTGATCGGTTTGCGCGTGCTGATGGGGGCAGGGGGGCGCCGCAGTCACGTCAACGCGCCGCCGCCGGTTCTCGATCTGAAGCTGTCCGCCAATACGCTCACCGTGATTCTGGCGCTCGCCAGCCTCTCCTGCTGCGTTGCGATGTCGATGCCGCAGGTTCACATCGTCGCCTATTGCAGCGACCTCGGTTACGGCGTGGCGCGCGGCGCCGAAATGTTGTCGGTGATGCTGGGCCTTGGCATCATCAGCCGCATCGGCTCGGGATTTCTGGCCGACAAAATCGGCGGCATCCCGACGCTCCTGATCGGTTCGATCGCGCAATGCACTGCGCTGTTGTTCTATCTGTTCTTCGATGGCCTGACCTCGCTGTTCCTCATCTCCGCGATGTTCGGGCTGGTCCAAGGCGGTATCGTGCCGTGCTACGCCATCGTCATCCGCGAGACGATGCCGGCCTCGGAAGCGGCGACCCGCGTCGGCATCGTGATCTTTGCCTCCGTGTTCGGCATGTCGTTCGGCGGCTGGATTTCCGGGGTGATCTTCGACGCCACCGGCTCCTACGCCGCCGCGTTCACCAATGGCGTCGCCTGGAACGTGCTCAACATCGCCATCATGGTGCTGCTGTTGCTGCGCGCGCGGCAGCGGATGGCGCTGGCGTGAGGTGGCCTCGTGGTTCGAGAAGCGCGGCTTTGCCGCGCTCCTCACCATGAGGGTTTAAGATCTCATCCTCAGCTAGGAGACCTCATCCTGAGGAGGCACGAAGCGCCGTCTCGAAGGATGAAGCCATTGCCCTAAACCGCCTGGCCCGCCTTCAACAAACTGCACCCCGTGATCTTCAAACTGCCGTCGGGCTGTTGCTCCAGCGTATAGAGCGCCTCCCAGGCTTCGCCATTGTCATCGACGATGTGGACGCGCTGGGCGATCTGGCCGCCCGCGGCGCGGGCTTCGCCGAACTCAAAACTCTTGTGGCGGTAGACCGGCGGATAGGCCTGCTGCACCATCTGCATAAAGATATCGGCTTGCGGAAAGATCTGCTGGATCGAAGGTGCGGCGTGGGAATAGGCGGCCGCGGAATCGTTGCGGCCAAAGGCCTGCTCCTGCGCGCGGATCACGCTTTGGGCGGCGGCGACGTTGTCGGCGAAGGCCGGCGAGCCAAACCCGACCAAAAAGACCATGAGGAATGCAAGAGCGCGCATGCGGATGTTCCCTGGCTGATGCAGTCCCAGTTACGGCCAAGTCGTCCGAAAGTTGCATCCAACTCGCCAGAGGTGCAAGGGCTATTCGCGGCGCATCGCAGGATGAAGATCGCTTATGCCGCGAGCTCGTCGGTCCACACTTTGAAGCTTGCCAGCGTGTTCGGCCCGAACGTCTGGGTGATCGGAACGTCGGAGGCGTCGCGCCCCTGTGCGATCAGGACGCGGCCGATCCGCGGCACGTTGTTGCGCGGATCGAACATGTGCCAACGGCCGCCGATATAGGCTTCGAACCAGCCGGCGAAATCGCCGACGGCCCAGGGTTTTGGCGTGCCGATGTCGCTGAGATATCCCGTGCAATAGCGTGCCGGAATGTTCATGCAGCGGCAGAACGTGATGGCCAGATGCGCATAGTCGCGGCAGACGCCCTTGCCTTCGCTATAGGCTTCCCATGCGGTCTTGGTGGCGCGCGCGTGCTCATAGCCGAAGGCGATGTGGCGATGGACGAAATCGCAGATCGCCTGCACCCGCGCCCAGCCCGGCGGCGTCTTCTCGAACAATTGCCAGGCGATTTCCGAAAGCCGGTCGGTTTCGCAATAGCGGCTGCCGAGCAGATAGACCAGGGTGTCAGCAGGAAGCTCCTCGACCGCGTGCTGGGAAGCCTGCGCGAACACCGGATCGGGCAGGCCGGAATCGCGAACCACGCCGTCGGCGGCGAGGCGCACGCGCCCGGCCGGCGCCACCATGCGGCTGCACCAATTGCCGAACATGTCACGGTAAGGGGTGATCTCGATTGTTGGCGTGGTGGTCAGGAAGTCCGGCACGATGACGTCGGACGCGCGCGTGAAATGCGTGCCCAGCACCATGATCATCGGTGTTGGCTGCGGGAAGTCGTAGAGCATTTCGAATCCGACGCGAAGCTTCATTCGAAATGCCTTTCAGGCTGTGATCTCTTCGAAATGGCTACGAAGGCACCGAATACAAGGCTTTTGCCGACTTATTCGGCCAAATGCGCGCGGTAACGGAGAAAACGATAGCTAATTGCCGCAAAAGCGCGCACGCTGCTCCGATGTCCAGACAATCCGATGTTTCGTTGCGCAGATTCGCTGGCCTGTTGCCATGACGACGCGCTCGCGACGGGAAACGGTCCATTTCAGGCATCCATTCAACATCAAGGGAATCGATCGCCAGCTCGCGGCAGGCGCTTACGAAGTCGTCACCGATGAGGAGATGATCGAAGGGCTGTCGTTTCCGTGCTTTCGGCGCGTCGCCACCATGATCATGGTTCCCGGGGCATCGCCGCATCGATCCTCGATGGAAATGATTTCGATCAGTTCGGTCGATTTGTCCGACGCCCAGCGCATCGATGCGAGCGCACCCCGGTGACCGAGATCCCGATCGAGCTCGACAAGCATCGCGGCATGGCGGCGCAGAAGGCAACGGATATCCGCCGCGTGATCGCCGATGTCGAGGCCAACGCAAAATTGCTGCGGGACAAGCAGGGCGTGGTCGAACTCCAGTTGCTTGCGGTGCCGGCCGCATCGTGGCCCGAGGCGGTGGCCAAGGCGCGTTACGTGCTCAATCTTTATTCGGCCAGCCTTGCGCCGTCAGACACGCATCACCGCGACCTCGTGAGCGCGGTGCTCGACGATCTCACCCGTCTCTCCGGGGACGAGACCTGAACAAGACGAACATTCGACTTCGACAATGAAGACTTCATCCCGCCCGTTCGACGCAAGATCGAACGTAGCAAACTGAAAGAAACTGATGTCAAATCTCTCGCCCCGTCACGTCAAGACTGAAGAATCGCTTCGCCTCGGTGTCGTGTCCGGCTGGTACTCGACCAAGGTCAGCGGTACCTTCGTCTCGGGCCCGCATGATACCGAAGCCGATTGCCTGCGCCGGATTCTCGAAATCAATCCGCCACCGGTCAAGAAGAAGATGGCGGTGGGTTAAATGGGAGCAGCCGATGGCACGACCGTTCCGACCGTTGAGGACCGCCCGATGACGCTCGCGCGCGGCAGCATCGGCGGTTACGAATACGATCGCATGGTGTTGAAGTTTTCCATGATGGATGACGGCAGGGAAGTCCCCTGCGCCGTCAGCGCGTCGGCGATGGACGATCTGGAGCGTGTATCGCGGACGGCGCCGGAACGGCGTGAAGAGCAGTTCGTCCGGTTGCGCGACCGGATCGAGGAATGCGCGGCGCGCAAATTCGTGGCCCGGGAATTCGAGGGCACGCCTCCCGGCATCATCCTGCGCAGCATCGATTTTCGCAGCTGATGGCCGCCGCCGCGGCGCGGCTTGTAATTGAAGGTGACACTGCGGGCGCCGGGGTCGGCGCTTGCCTTGATGGGCAGGCGCAGGCCAGCGCAAATATAAGCAACGCTCGCGGAACTCTGCATCCGCAACGCCGTTGCCAACCGATCCCCAAGCGCAGCGGGATTGGCGACCCGCCACGGTCAGCAGCCCCGGATGACCAAATCTATTTCGGCCCCAGCCCCGGCGTCGGTGGTTGGCTTACCCGAGGTGCGCCTGGTTACGGCGCGCCGATGAGCCGGACATGATGCCTCTGGATCATTCCCTCCTTCCACACGTCGTGCTCGTCGTCGAAGACGAGATGCTGCTGCGCATGCGCGTCGTCGATATGGTGGAAGACGCCGGTTACGTCCCGGTCGAGGCCGTGGATGCGGACGAAGCCATGGCTATTCTTCTCTCGCGTTCCGATATCGCGCTGATGCTCACCGACGTTCAGATGCCGGGCAGCATGAACGGGCTGCAGCTGGCGCACGTCGTTCACGAGCGTTGGCCGCCGATCAGGATCATCCTGGCGTCCGGAGCGCTGAAACTGTCGGGGAGCGATATTCCGCAAGACAGCCGGTTTTTCGGAAAACCGCTCCAATCCGACGAAATCATCGCACAAATGCGCGACATGCTCGGCCGGCCCTGAAATCGGCAGGGACCGAAATACCGATGGTACTGCACCGTAACGTTCAGACGGCTGAATCATTGGCATAAAGAAATGTCCGGAACCGGACAGATGGTGGTATCCGTTGTCGATGTTCAGAACAGACCATGATCCCTATGCCTCCCTCGAGGTGTCCGATCCGACGTCACCGCAAGAGGTTTTGGCGGCAGAAAACGTCAGTCTCCGGCTGCTGCTGACACAGGCCAAGCTCAGCGCAGAGACGCTGCTTGAGCAGGCCGGCATCGAGGCCAGGGAACGCGAAGCATCAGACAAGCTGCAAAAACTCATCCTCGAAGAGCTTCACCACCGCATCAAGAACACGCTGGCAACCGTCGGCGCCATTGCGTCGCAAAGCCTTCGCAATGCGCCGAGCACGCAGCATGCGCAGCACGCCATCGAAGGCCGTCTGCTGGCGCTCGGCCGGGCCCATGATCTGCTGTTGCAGGCGCGCTGGACCGGCGCGGACCTGCGAAAGATCGTGCAGGGCGCGACCGAGCCGTTCGACAATCCGGACAAGCCCCGGTTTTCGATTGCCGGGCCCGACGTGCAGATCGCGTCAGGCGCCGTCATTGCGATTGCAATGACCCTCAACGAACTCTGTACCAACACCACGAAATTCGGCGCACTGTCGGTGCCCGCCGGTCACGTGGCGATCAGCTGGATGGTTGATGCGCCGGCGGCACGGGTGCATTTCACCTGGAAAGAACAGGACGGCCCGGCGGTTGCGGCCCCGACACGCCAGAGTTTTGGCACCCGCCTGATCGAGACGCTCGGCCGGCAGCTCAAGGGCAATGTCAGGCTGACCTACGAACCCAGTGGCTTCGTTTATTTTCTCGATGTTCCCTTGCTCTCGCTTGAGTCCTGAGCGGTCGGCTCTAGTATCCGGAATCATAGATTCGTGAGACACGATCGTCATTGCGAGCGAAGCGAAGCAATCCATCTGCCCGCATATGCGGAGGCTTGGATTGCTTCGTCGCTGACGCTCCTCGCAATGACGGCGGAGTACGACTCACGCTTCAGCGATACTGGGTACTAGCTCACCGGATCGAGCTGTTCAAATTGTCGATATCCGGCGAGGGGCGGGCGGGAAACAGCCGCGCCGTCGATGAGTTCGCGATGTTGCGCCGGCATTTGGGTTCATCGGCGGCGGCGTCTTCGGTGCCGTCCGCTTTCCAGCGCTTCCTGGCGAAGGCATCGTCGAGGCGGTTGACGATCAGGGTGGCGTGGTCGCGCTCCAGCGTATCCGGGTTCTTGCGTCCGTCGCTGGAACGGAATGCGCCGCCGTCGGCCAGCCTGCCGCTCATCTCGTAACCGCAGCCGGCTTTCCAGTCGCCCTGATCCCACTTCCAGCCCTTGGCCGTGACCTTGCCATCCCTGTTGACGGTCACTTCGATGACGGCGTTATACGCCAGCCAGGTGCCGGCGAGGCCCGAGCGTTTATCGTCAAAGCCGTCGAGCAGCGCGATCCGCTCGCGCTGCAGCCGCTCCAGTCTGTCGCGCGCTTCAGTGGTGTAGTGCATTTGTGAGGTCTGCTTTTCCCAGGCGGGGTGCAGGAATTGCGGATATTGGTTGGTCTGCGACTTGACCCAGTTGCGTTGATCTTCCGTCAGCGCCCGCCGCGTGGCCTCATCGAGCCGCGGCAGCAGCGCTTTCCACGCGCGGTTCAGCTTCTGGTCGTTCTCGGCCATGTCAGGATCGGCGCAGATTTCTTCGTCGCTGGCCGTGCCGGGGCGGGTGCAGTCGAAGGTCGGCGCCACGAACGTGGTGTTGGCCTTGTCGGTTGGGGCGTCCTGCTTGCCGCTGGCGAAATAGCTTGCGGTGAGCTGCGGCAGATATTCGCAATCCGGATGCCCGTCGTTGCTCCCATCCTCGTCGCCGAGCACGATGCGCAGCGTTTCGCCCTGGCGGCGGATCTTGACCGAGGTCGGTTTGGCAGGTTCGGGCTTTGCGCCGGCGGCCGTCGTTTTATCGTCGGCTTCGGCCTGCGCAGGTCTGGCCTCCGGCAGCATCGCGCCGGTCAGCCACGCGCCCGAGCCGGGTTTCACCAATGCGCTGATCTTGCACGCGCGGCGATATTGGCTGCCGAGGCCGTACACGGCGCGTGCATCGAAGGCGAGGCGGTATGCGCCGCTATCGGCCGGCGTCACCACGACGCTGCCGAAGGTATTGACCCATTTGCCGGCCAAGCCCGCACGCCCGAAACTCTCGCCGATGGCTTCCAGCGTCGTGACTCTCTGGCGCAGAGTCTCGACAAAGGCCTCTTTGATCTCATCGTCGTTGAATTCGTGTATGGGGTCCGCGGCGCTCAGCGTGATCTCGTTGAACCATGCCTGGTCGCGCTTCAGCAGCGGGCGGATGTTCGCCGGCGCTTTGGTCAGAGACGCCTGCAGCGCTTCTTCGATTCTGGCGGTCAGTCCGTCGTAATCCGTCCGCTTGCAGGCGTCCGACGAAGCCAGTGCGCCATCCTTGGCGCCATCCTTGCCGCAGAGGCCAAGCTCGGTCGGCCCGCTGCTCAGCGCGCGCAGATAATCGTCCAGGGCGTAGGAGGCGGTCGGCATCAGCGCGGACGCCGCAATGGCAAGCGCCGCGAGGCGATGGGAAGCGGGCATAGGCGGTCGGCCCTCAAACGGGGAACTTCCGTTTGTCGTCGCTTGAACGCCTTGGGTTCAGGCCTCGGCGTGGCGGCTACCCTTCGAAGGTAATTTCCACCTTGCCGACATCGCCGAACCACGCGCACACATGCTGGCCGTGGCGAACCGGCATCATGCCCGTCATCGACCCCGTGCTGATGGTTTCGCCGGCGCGGAGGCCATCGCCCCATCGCCGGCGTTCCTCGGCCAGCCACCACAATGGCCGCAAGGGATCGCCCATCACGTCGGCGCCGAGGCCCTCCCGGCGCGGCTTGCCGTCGGATTCCACCCGGACGCGGATCGGCGCGAGGCCGTCCCGCCAGTTTTCGATGCGATCGCCGAACACGTAACGTCCCGACGCGCTGCCGTCGGCCAGAATCGCCGGCAACGGCGGAAGCGCAGCGTTCGCGTAACGGCACTCCGCGACTTCAATGCCGGCATGGACCTCGGCGACGGCTTCGACAACGTCGGCCATCGTCCAGGGCTCGTCGCGCGGCGGAAGATCCCGCGCAAGCGTGACGAAGAATTCGCATTCGACCAGCGGGTCCAGCAATTCGGAAAGTTTGAGGCGCGCGGGAGACTTGCAGGCGAAGCGCTGAAAGCTTCGGCCGTAGATCGGCGTGTCCAGCCCGAGCTTGGTGCGGACTGCCTCGGTGGTTCCGGCGATCTTCCAGCCCAGCAGTGGCCAACCGAGACGTTCCGCCACGATCTGGTTGACCTGATAGGCAGCCGTGACCGTCTCAGGCACGAGATCGCCGCGTAGGAACGGCAATTGCATACCATTGCGACGGGCCTCGACCAGCAAGCCGGCGAGCGCCTCTTGTTGTTGGGAAATCTGCATCACGCCTTCCGTTGTCATCGGCCCTGGAACACGGCCGGCCGCCGTTCGATGAAGGATTGAATGCCCTCGCGGGCGTCGGCGCTGTTTAGGACACGGTCGCGGATCGAGGGGATGAAGGCGATCGCCGCGGCCTCGCCGCCCTCGATGTATTTGGCCGCGGCTTCCTTGGTGACCTGGATGCCCAGCGGCGCATTGCGACTGATGCGCTCCGCCAATTCCATCGCACGCCCGATCTGCTGCCCGGCCGGCACGACTTCCTGAACCAGCCCGATCTCACGGCCACGCGGAGCGTCGAATTCGTCGCACAGGAACAAATGATACATCGCATTGCCCCAGCCGGCGCGCGACAGGAAGCGGAAGTGGGCGCCGCCCAATGGCGCGATGCCACGCTTTGATTCCATCTGGCAGAACCGGCTGTCATCGGCGGCAACCACGATGTCGCCGGCCAGCATCAGTTCGATGCCGATGGTAAAGACGATGCCCTGCACCGCGGTAATGACCGGCTTGCTGCAGCGCTTGCTCAGGCCGAATGCGTCGATATTGCCCTCCTTGAAATTCCGCTTCTCGGCGCCGGGGCCGAAGAATTTCGGCATATCGAGGCCCGCGGTGAAATCCTTGCCCTCGGCGCAGATCACGCCGGCCCAGAGTGTTTCGTTGGTGTGCAGTTCGGTGAGCGCATCCGACAGCTGTTCCATCATTGGTGGTGAGAAGGCATTCTTCTTGGCCGGATTGTTGATGATGATCTTGAAGACGTGCCCATGCACTTCCGTGCGAATCCTGCCGTCTGCCGTCATGGTTCAATCTCCCTGGATTTCGCTGATTAGTTGCGCGCTGCCGGAATAGCGTCGCGGATCGCCTTGATCCGCTCGGCGGTGAAGGCGCCGCTGTCCAGCAATTGCAGGATCGAAAGCACGTCGCCGCGCGATCCCCAGCTTCCTTCCTCGATGACCTGAAAGGTCACCCACCATGTCGGCGACGGCTTTGGCATCTCGCAAGCTTCCGCCAGCCGGGCGAGCACGCCGCGGATGACGCGCTTGCGCACCTCCGGCGGCCACGCCGCATCCATCACGGCGATGTTGATCGTGATGACGTCGCGCGGCGATGCCTGATCACTGAGAAGTTCGCCGCCGATCGCCATGCAATCCGGCGCCAGTTCGCGAAAATGCACCTGAAAGCCGATCCGCGCGGCAGGTGCGGGCTGGCCGACCTCGGGCTCCAGCACGGCGTCGGTCAAGGTTCGCGCCAGCAGGCGGCGCTGCGCCTGGTTCAACCGCTTTTCCGGTGCGGTCACGGTGATGATCGTCATGCGGCGGCCCTCGGATTGCGGGTGAATTGACTATGACGAGTGGCATAGTCCATATCCCACTGGCTATGTCAACTGTCATAGTATAGGACAGTCACCGAATCCCGGAGGTTGCGATGACATCGGATACGAGGGCGAAAATGGTGGCCGGCGCCGCCGACCTGATGAGCCGTCGCGGCGTCAATGCCACCAGCCTGCGCGAGGTCGTTCGCCATACCGGCACCCCGCGCGGTTCGATCAGCCATCATTTTCCACGCGGCAAGCTGCAGCTGATCGAGGACGCGATCGTGTTTGCCGGTGCGCAGGTCTCGGGGCCGCTGGAGCATCTCACCCGCGAACGCGGCGCGATCGCCGGCCTGCGCGCCTTCATCGGATTGTGGCGGCAAACACTGGAAAAGACCGGATACCAGGCCGGTTGTCCGGTGCTCGCGGTGGCGGTCGAGCAATATGTTAATGACGCAACGGACGGGGATACGTCCGACGTGGCGGCACAGAAGCATCTACTCGATCTGGCCGATGGCGTCTTTGCCGACTGGCAGCACATCATGATCGCGGCGTTACGAAGCGACGGCGTTGCGCCCGTCCGCGCGCGGCGGCTTGCGGCGCTCGTCATCGCCTCCGTGGAAGGAACGGTCGCGATGTGCCGCGCCGCCCGCAGCGCGCAGCCGCTCGACGATGTCAGGCAGGAACTCGAACTGGTTTTGACGGCGGCGATATCGGGGTGAACCCGAGACGACGAGCGTCGCCGCGCTACGCTTGCGCGACCGCCTCGCTCCAAGGTTGGAACGGCTCGACCGCGCCGCTGTTGGTAACGCCATCGCGCAGCACCACGCTCGGGCAGGCGAATTTCATCGGCATGGTCTGGATCCGCGCTTCCTCGTAATCGAACCGTGCGCCCAAACTTCCCCGCGTCGATTTAGGCAAGCGCACGTCGCCGACCACGATCGCGCCTTCGCTGGCGTCGATGCGCGGCTGGTGGATCGCTGCGTCCAGATCCATGCCGTAATCCATCACGAACGACAAAAGCTGCGTCACCGCCGGCAAGATGCGCCGACCGCCGGAAGCGCCGATGGCGGCGCGGCGGCCATCGGCGGCCTGTGCCAGCACCGGCGTGTAGTTGGTGAGGCAGCGCTTGCCGGGCGCCAGTGAATTCGGCGTGCCCGGTGTCGGGTCGAACCACATGATGCCGTTGTTCATGGTGATGCCGGTTTGCGGGCAGACGAATTTGGAGCCGAACGCCGACAGCAGGGTTTGCGTCACCGCCGCCATGTTGCCGTCGCGGTCGACCGCCGAAAAATGCGTGGTGCAGGCCGGGGCCAGTGCTTCGGCGCCCAATGCGCGGCGGCCGTCGGCGTCGCCCATATCCTTGAGGCGTTCGCGGTAGGCTGATTGCAGCGCTTCGGCATAGGCGGTGTAGGCCGCGGCATCCGGTCCGCTTTGCGCAGGCGTCAGGTTTTGCTGCAGCAAATGCAGCGTACGCGCCAACGTCGGCCCGGCGGTCAGTTCCGGCGTCGCATACACCTTGCCGCCGCGATAGGGGATCGCCAGCGGCTCGCGCAAATAAGCCTTGAACGGCATCAAATCTTCGACCGATAGCGCGCCGCCGGCGTTTCGCACATCGGCGGCGAGGCTGCGCGCCAGATCGCCTTCGTAGAAATCGCGCGGGCCTTGGGCGGCGAGATGCGCCATTGTGGCTTTCAGCCGGTCCTGCGGCATGCGCAGCTGGGCCTTGATTCCCCACGGCGCATTCGGCGGCAGCCCGTCAACGAGATAGGCGCTGGCGCTGGCGGGATAACGGCGCAGATCCGCGGCCGAACCCGCAATCATCAGCGTGGTCCACCAGTCCACCGCGAGGCCCTCACCGGCGAGCGCGACACTGGGCGCCAGCAATTCCTTCCACGGCATCTTGGCGTGGCGGCGATGCGCTTCCTCCATGCCTGCGACCACGCCGGGCACCGCGATCGCGCCGGGACCATGAATGTTGCGGTCGTCCATGACCCGCGCCCACGGGAATAAATCGGACGCGGCACCACCGCTCAGCGGATAATCCTCGACGCGAAGGCTGAGTGGCGCCCGCATGCCGTAGTCGATCACTTCATAACGGTCCTCGCGGGCACGGTAGAGCACCATCGCGCCGCCGCCGCCGAGCCCGCTCATCCAGGGTTCCAGCACGCCCAGCGCAAACGTCGTCGCGATCACGGCATCGACGCAATCGCCGCCCGCCGCCAGCACCTCGGCGCCGACTTTGGCCGCCTTGCCCGATTGCGCGGCGACGATGCCGCCGCTGGAAGTCACCGCCGGTTTGCGGATTTGCTGGGTGTCGGTGAACTGGTCGCGCATGGCCGGCATCCTGACGCAAGTGCATTGCTGCGTATGTTTGTTATAGTGAACCACAAAGCGCAGTCGTTGCCAAAAAGAACAGACAGCGGAGTAGAGCATGACCGAGGGCACCAAATCACGTTACGAAGTGATCGTGGTTGGCGCGGGCGTGACCGGCATCTACCAGATCAAGCGGCTGGCCGATCTCGGGGTGGACGCCACGGTTCTGGATGCGTCCCCCGACCTCGGCGGGACCTGGTACCGCAACCGCTATCCTGGCGCGCGCTTCGATTCCGAGAGCTACACCTACGGTTATTCCTTCTCGCGGGAATTGCTCAACGAGTGGCACTGGAAGGAACGGTTTTCCGGGCAGCCCGAAAATCTCCGCTACCTCAATTACGTCGTCGACAAGTTCGACCTGCGCAAATACATGCAGTTCAACGCCGGGGTTGAGGCAGCCTCGTTCGACGAGGCCGCACATCTGTGGCGGCTCAGGATCAATGACGGCCGTGAGCTGACATGCCGGTTCGTCATTCTGGCAATCGGGCTGCTGTCGACGCCGACCTTGCCGCGGCTGGAAGGCATGGACACCTTCAAGGGCCCTTCGTTCCACACCTTCCATTGGCCGCACGAGCCGGTCGAGATGACTGGAAAGAAGGTCGCGATCATCGGCACCGGTGCCACCGCCATCCAGATCATCGGCGAGATTGCCGACAAGGTCGGTGAACTCACGGTGTTCCAGCGCCGGCCGAATTGGGCGGCTCCCCTCAATAACGGGCCGATCTCGGATGCGGAGATGGCCGACATCCGCATCCGCTATGACGACATCTTCGCGGCCTGCGCCCGCAGCCCCGGCGGTTTCGAGCACGAGCCCGACCGCCGCGGCTTTTATGAAGTGACGCGCGAGGAGCGGCTGGCGCTGTGGGACAAGCTTTACGGCGAGCCCGGGTTCGGAATCTGGATCAGCAATTTCCGCGAGATATTTACCGACGAAGTGGCGAACGCCGAGTTCTCGGCCTATATCGCCGACCGCATCCGCCGGCGTGTGAAGGACCCTGTGGTTGCCGAAAAGCTGATTCCGAAAGACCATGGCTTTGGCGTCCAGCGCGTGCCGCTGGAGACGCACTATTTCGAGGCCTATAACCGCGACAATGTGCATCTCGTCGATATCAGCGAGACGCCGCTCGAACGCGTCACCGAGACCGGCCTGCGGACGTCGGCGCGCGATTATGATTTCGACATCATCATCTATTCCACCGGTTTCGATGCCATCACCGGCGCGTTCGACCAGATCGACATCAGCGGCATCAATGGCGAGAAGCTATACGACAAATGGCGCGACGGCCCGGCGACCTTTCTCGGCATGCTCGTACACGGTTTTCCGAATCTGCTGATGCCGACCGGGCCGCAGAGCGGCTCGGCCTCGACCAATTTTCCGCGCGGCATCGAAACCGGCGTCAGCTGGTGCACCCGTCTGCTCGAACACATCTGGGATCGCGGCTACACCTTCGCCGATCCAACCCTGGCGGCGCAGGAGCGCTGGAGCGCCCATGTCACCAAGATGTACGCCATCATGCTGATGCGAAAAGCCAAGTCGTGGTTCACCGGCTACAATTCGAACATCCCCGGCCACGAGCACGGCAAGGTGCGCTACTTCGTCTATAATGGCGGCACGCCGAAATACGTCGCCGCCATCAACGACGTCGTCGCCAGGAATTATGAGGGGATCGTGTTCGACTCGAACGCGCGGCCTTCGGTGCAGCCAAAGGTCAGATCGAGCGCTGCGGAGTAATGCGTACCGCAATCGCCGAACGGATCGAAGATCACGGTTTGGCTTCGCGCAAATATTCCACCTGAAGGAGGATGAGTTCCCGCAGGTCGAGATGGCCGGCACGGTGCAGGGCGAACAGCATGCATTCGATTTCGTCGGACGCGATTGCGTCGTCCGCGGGCCGCTTCATGTGGCTCTGAACGTAGCTGACACGATGCTGCGCCGCGAGTCCTCGGATATAGGCTGCGGTGGAGTCCTGGGTCACTGTTTCAGCGCGTCCGGCCATGGCTTTCCTCGACCTCAAGGATAGCATTCCCTGCCTTAAAATCCATTAAATCGCGGGCCGCCTCGCGGAGGGTGCCTACCAAGCCATTGTTTATAAGGCTCAATTAGCTAGCCGCGCGAACGCGCCACTCGACGCGGGCCCGCATTCAGGCCGAGCGCTGCGGCGTGAAGCGCACCGGTAGCTTACGGATGGCGTGGACGAAATTGTTCGGCGCCATTTCGATGCCACCGGCATATTCGATATCCGGCAGCCGCGTCAGCAACTGGCGATAGACTTCCTCGAGTTGCAATTGCGCCACGCGCTTGCCGATGCAGACATGCGGACCGAACCCGAACGCGATGTTCTTGGCGGCATTGGCGCGGCGGATGTCGAGCCTGTCAGGGTCCGGAAAGACTGCGGGATCGCGATTGGCAGCGCCGTAATACATGATGACTTTCTCGCCGGCTGCGATCTTCTGGCGGCCGATCTCGGTATCTTCGGTGGCGGTGCGGCGCATGTAGATCACCGGGCTGATCATGCGGATCAATTCGTCCACCGCGTTGGGCAGCAGCGAAAGATCGGACATCAGCGCGCGCTTCTGGTCGGGAAATTCGGTCAACAGCTTCATCGAGCCGGAAATCGAATTGCGTGTGGTGTCGTTGCCGGCGAACACGATCAGGAGCCACGAGCCGTCGAGATATTCGTCGCGCAGCAACTCGCCGTCGATGGTGGCGCGCGCGATCGCGCTCATCAGGTCGGGTTTGGGATCGGCGCGGCGCTTCTGCAGCATGTGCTGGCCATAGGCGAACATCTCGGCGACGTTTTCGTTGAACGCCTTGACGAACTGCATGAACTCGGGCGTCGGCTGCTGATTTTTGCGTTGCGTTGCCGTCACATGGCCGGCCACCTCGAGATAATGCATCCAGTCCAAAAATTTCGCCCGGTCGGATTCCGGCACGCCGAGGATTTCGCACAGCGTGAACAGCGGCAGGCGCGACGACAGCGTTTCGACCAGGTCGCATTCGCCAAGCCCGGCCATCCCGTCGATCAGCCGCGTGGTCTCGGCAGCCACCTTCTTTCTGATGCCGTCGAGATAGCCGGGCGTGAAATAGGGCATGTGCTCCTTGCGGAGCTGCAGGTGCCAGGGCGCGTCCATGTTGATCATGGCATCGACGGAGGCACGGAACAGCAGCGGATGGCGTGTCTCCGGCGGCCCATAGGCCATCAGGATGCCGCCCTTCTGCGACGAGAAGGTTTTGGGATCGCCGTCGACCCGCATCACGTCGTTGTATTGGGTCAGCGCCCAGAAGCCGGGCCCGTTATTGCCCTCGCGCTGCCACGCCACCGGGGCTTCGGTGCGTAGTTTTGCGTAGGTGTCGAACGGCTGCCCCTGCAGGAACAGTTCGACGTTGGAAAGCGCGTCCGGCTCGACCTCGGGATAGGCTTTGGGGAATACGGGTCCGCTCGGCAGGCCCAAGGGGAAATCTTCGCTCAGCAGGCGCATCGGCTCGTTTCTCCGGTCAGGCGGCCGACTTTAAGCGGGCGCGTTCCCGCTGTCTTGCGCCATCAGGCTACGCCGCCGAGATAGAGCCGCTTGACGATGTCGTTGCCCTTCAATTCGTCGACGGAACCGGCCGAAACGACGATTTCGCCATGGACGATGATGTAGCCGCGATTGGCGATGCGGATCGCCTGGTTGAAGTTCTGCTCCGCCATCAGCACGGTGAGGCCGAGGCGCTGATTGAGGTCGCCGATCTTGGTGATGGTTTGCGAAACCAATAGCGGCGACAGACCGACCGACGGCTCGTCGACCAGTAGCAGCCGCGGCGACGACATCAGCGCGCGCGCGATCGCGAGCATCTGCTGCTGGCCGCCCGACATCGTTCCGGCGAGCTGCTTCTTCAGGTCCTTCAGCACCGGAAAGGTCTCGAAGGCCTGCGCCAGATTCTTGTCGATGTCGCGCCGGGCGGCCTTGCGGAAGGCGCCGAGCATCAGGTTTTCCAGCACCGTCAGTTTTGGAAACAGCCGCCGTCCCTCCGGCACCATTGCGACGCCGAGATCGACGATCGCCTCCGGCGACAGTTTGGTCAGGTCGTGCACGGTGCCGTCGATCGTGAGCTGCATGGTGCCGCGCTGCGGCCGCACCAGCCCGGCGACGCATTTCATCAGCGTGCTCTTGCCGTTGCCGTTGGTGCCGAGCAGGGCGACGGTCTCGCCGGCCTCGACATGGAGCGAGACGCCGCGTAGCGCCTTGACGGCGCCGTAACCTGCATCGAGATCGCTGACGGCAAGGCTAAGTGCCAAGGTAGGCCTCCTGCACCCGCTGGTTGGCCATCACTTCATCAGGCGCGCCGATTGCGATGATTTTGCCGGCCTCGAGGCACATCACGCGCTGCGAAAAGCGCATCACGGCCTGCATGATGTGCTCGATCATGATCACGGTGATGTCATGGCCGGCCAGGCTCATCAGGAGATCGAGCACCTCGTCGACCTCCGAGCTGGAAAGGCCGGCCATCGCCTCGTCGGAGATCAGCAGCTTTGGCCGCGTCGCCATCGCGCGGGCGAGCTCCATCTTGCGCAATTCAACCTGGCTCAGCGTCAAGGCCGATGCGTCGGCCTTCGACGCGAGGCCCATGCCGGACAGGATCGACATCGCGGTTTCGCGCCGGTGCGCGGCCGAGACCAGCGGGTCGACGGCGACGGCGAAATCCAGCGCCACCATCAGATTTTCGAGTACCGTCATGCTCCGGAATGGCCGCGGGATCTGGAAGCTGCGCGCGATGCCGCGGCGGGTGCGGACATGCGCCGGCAATTGCGTGATGTCCTCGCCGCGGAACAGCACGGTGCGCGCCTCGGTGCGGAACGCGCCGGAGATGCAGTTGATCAGCGTGGTCTTTCCCGAGCCGTTCGGGCCGATCAGGCCGAAACGCTCGCCGGGTCTTATATCGACGCTGACATTGTCGAGCGCGGTAAAGCCGCCGAAGCGCTTTGTCAGTCCCGATATCTGCAGCAGGGGCGCGTCGGTTGCGGAGGGCGTCATGATTTGCCCTCCTTGCGATAGCGGCGAACCCGACGGAAGAGGCCGATCAACCCTTCCGGTGCGGCGACCACGAACAGCACCAGCATCACGCCGAGCACCAGCACGTTCACTTCCGAGGAGATCGTCACGGTCAGCAATTGCTGCGTCGAGCCGAGCAGGATGGCGCCGATGATCGGGCCCGCCCAATGCGCGGTGCCGCCGATCAGCGACATCGCGAGCACCGAGACGGAGTAATTCAGATTGAACGCCGATGACGGATCAGCGTATTGCAGGTACATCGCCGCAGGCGCTCCGGCCGCGCACATCAGCGCGCCGGAAATGACGCAGGCCAGCACCTTCAGCTTCAGCGTTGGCACACCCGTGCATTCCGCGGCGAGTTCGTCGTCCCGTAGCGCCTGCAGGCCGCGGCCGATCCATGAGTTCTGGATGTAGCGTGAGATCGCAACCGCCAGCACCACCAGCAACGCCTGGACGAAGAACAGCATCTGCACATAGCCGCTGAAGGGCCAGGTCACCGGCGGCCGCTGCAACTGGATGCCGGCCGCGCCGCCGACATAGCGCCAGTTGGTAATCGACGTCTCGATCACGATCGTCAGCGCGATCGTCGCGATCGAGAAGAAGATGCCCTGCATCCGCAAGGTCAACAAGCCCAGCGCAAAGCCCATCAGCGCGCCGACGCCGGCGGCCGCCGCGATCTGCACCGCGAGCGGGGCGCCCGCCACCTTGAACAGGAACACGGAGGTGTAGACGCCCATGCCGAAAAACGCGCTGGTGCCGAAATTCACGTAACCGGCATGGCCGCCGAGGATGCTCCAGGCCACCGCAAGCACGATGAATTGCAGGATCACGTAGCCGGCAAAGAAGGGATACTCATTGCGGATGAGCTCTGTCATCAGCGCGATGACGACCAGAAAGACGACCGCTCCGATCCAGAAAAAGATGCCGTTGCGTTTCATGATCGCCTGCCGAACAGGCCCTGTGGCCGCACCGCGAGAATGCCGAGCAGCATCGCAAACGAAATCGCCGGCGCCCAGGAGGCGCCGAACAGGGTGAGCACGATCGATTCGGCGACACCGAGAATGATGGCGGCGACCAGCGTGCCGGTCATGCTGCCGAGCCCGGCCATGACCACGACGCAGAAGGTGCGCCCGATATAGGTGCGGTCGAGTGTCGGATCGACGGGGGCTACGATGATGAGCAGGGCGCCGGCAATCCCGAGCACGGCGGTGGCAATGCCGAACGCCCATTGCTTGATCCGGATCGGATTGGCGCCCATCAGCCGCAGCGCTTCCTGGTCCTGCGCGACGGCGCGGATCGCGCGTCCCATGAAGGTCTTTGACAGATAGAGCGCGAGCAGGATCGTCAGCGCGGCGGCGACCACGAACGCGACCAACAGCCGGAACGGAATCCGCATGTCGCCGATCCGCCAGGCCTTGCCGATATAGGTTGCGGTGACCGAGCGCTGGTCGACGCCGAATTGCAGGATGATCAGGACTTCAATGATGAAGGCAATGCCGAAGAAGAACGCGATGCCGCGCACGCCGGCGTCGCTGCCGCGCTTTTCGAAGGTTTCGTAATACAGGCGATAGGCGGCAAGGCCGAACAGGAACAGGAACGGTGTGATCAGCAGGCCTGCCAGCAGCGGATCGATCCCATAGTGCTCGTTGAGGAAGAACACGGCATAGGACGCTACCACCAGAAAGGCCGGATGCGCGACATGGGGAACGTCGAGCAGGCCGAACGAGACGGACAGCCCAAGGCTGACGGCCGCATAGAAGCAGCCGAGCAGCACCCCGAGCACCACTGCATCGAGCAGCAGTTCAAATGAAAACACGTAAGGTCCCCCTTGACCCGCTCGTGAGCCGCCGCTTTCCCGGTTCGCGCACGCCCGCCACTTCCAATCCAGTGCTCAGGACGCCGATGCGCCGACCGCGGTCAGCGCATCATGGTCCGGAGCGAACCCGCGCAGTCTACTTCCGGGCAGCCTCGAAGGGACTGATGAGTTCGCCGGATTTGAGTTTTGCCGGGAACAGGATCACCTGTGTGCCCGGCTTGCGGAACTGCTCGATATTCTTGTCCACGACACCGCGGAACTGCGCCTGCAGGGTCGCGGTTTCCTTGCGCTCGCCGTCCGCCGAAAACGCGATCGGGCCGACGATGGTCTTGTGCTCGTTCTCGCGCAGATATTTGGCGAGTGCCTTCTGGTCGAGCGACCCCACAGCCTTGATGGCCTGCTCGATCATCTGGCCGCTGGCGTAGCCGAACGGCGCCAGATAGTAGCCGAGCGGGTCGACCTTGGCTTCGATGGCGCGCTTGGTATAGGTCTCGAAGAACGCCTTGGTGCCTTCGTTGGCCATGCTCGGTTCGGGCAGCCAGGTGTTGTAGTTGACGACGCCGTTGAGCAGCGAGCCCAGATTTTCCATGACCGCGCCGAATTGCAGGCCGACCATGCCGCCGCCGAAGATCTTGACGTTGTCGCCGATCCCGAGCTCGTTCACGGCGCGCAAAATGCCGGCCGAATCCGGCGGATAGGACGCGACATAGACGATGTCGGGCTTGGCGGCCTTGAGCGCGCGCATGATCGAGGAGAATTCCACCGTGCTCGGCGGATAGGCCTGGTCGAAGACAACAGGCATGTTCATGCGCTTGGCAACCTCGCGGGCGGTCACCGCGAGATTCTGCGCGAACTCCTGGTCGGCCGCGAGCAGCGCGATGGTCTTGCCGCCGGCCTTCTGGCCGAGCTCGAGGAAGGAGGCCGCCCAGCTGTCGGCCGGTCCCCACGGCGCATTGTTGAACCACATGTCGTGGCCAACCTTGCTGTTCACCTGGAACGAGAAGTTGCCCATCAGCAACATGCCGCGCTGCTTGACCAGCGGCATCAGCGGCGCCGTCGGCACGGTCGCGTAGGGCGCGAACAGGATATCGACCTTGTCGACATCCAGCAGCTTGGAGTAGATCGCCGGCGTTTCCGACGCGCTCGACTTGTCGTCATAAACGATGAGTTCGACCTTGCGGCCGAGCAGGCCACCTTTGGCGTTGACGTCGTCGCGCCAGATCTCGATGCCGAGCTGCGAGGCCTTGCCGCCGCCCGCAAGGCCGCCGGTTTGCGCCATGGACATGCCGATCTTGATCGGCTGCTGCTGGGCTGTCGCGGCTGAGGTGAGCCCAAAAGTTAGGCCAAGAGATAGGCCAAGAGATAGGCTAAGCACGGCGGCGGTGATCGTTCCGCCGAGAAGCGTCCTGCGTTCCATTGATCCTCCCAAGATCTCGTTTTTGTTTGGTTGTCGTGGCCTGTCCGCGCTCTATGGCGCCCTTGCTGCAAGGTTAGAACTAAAGGGCGCCCACCTACAAGCCACAATGGAACGCCGATGCGTGCTTTGGCCCCCTACGTTGGTGGGAATCATCCGACGTGACGCTTCCGTGAAGGTTGGCCGCGCTAGCTTGCGGCCGGTGCCGATATGGGTGATTGCCCATTTCCGGTCCCGGGCGACGATTTCAGGATCGCCGACGGGTCGGCGCCGACGCGCCCGCTGACCTTGTCGACCGCGCTTTCGCGCGATAGTCGCATGTCGAAGCGGATGCTCGGCAGCCCCTTGATCGGGCAGTCCGGGTCGCTCGGGTTGATGTCGATGGCGAGGTCATCGGACGAGCCGAACACGACGTCGTCGGCCAGATACGGGTCGTCGCGCAGATAAAGCGCGGTCACCAATTCGCGATAACCGGGCGCGCCGACCAAAAAGTGGATATGGGCCGGCCGCATGCCGTGGCGCCCCTGTGCCCGGACCATCTCGCCGACCGGGCCGTCCATCGGGATCGAGTATCCGATCGGCTTGACGGTGCGCAGCACGTAGAGGCCCTCGGCATCCGACGTGAACACGCCGCGATAATCGATCGATTGGGCGCTTTCCTGGATGTCGTAGAGGCCGTCGGCGCCGGTCTGCCAGATCGAAACGGTGGCGCCTGCGAGCGGCTTGCCGTTGACGTCGCTGATCCGGCCGTACAGCACGCATTCGCTGCCGGGCTTTACGGTCTTGGCGATCTGGCTGCCTGCCGCGAGCGTCGGCGAGGCCTCGCGGTAGAACGGGCCGAGCAGGCTGGTATGGGTGCCTTCTTCCATCGCGGTGGAGTCATGCAGGCCGTTGACCAGCGCCGACAGGCCAAGCGTGTCCGAAAGCAGGATGCATTCCTGCCGCGCCGGCGTACAGATCTTGCCGATCGCGGTCATGAATTCGATGCCCTTGATCCATTCCGCGGGCGTCAGGTTCACGTCCCTGGCGAAAGCATGCAAATGCCGCACGGCGGATGCCATCACCTCCCGCATGCGCGGGTCTGATGTCGTCGCCATCTGGTCAAGCACAGCGTCTGTGATCGTATCCGGCGTCAGCTCCCGCATCGGTTCCTCCTTTTTGGTTTAACGGCTTTGGCCGTTTTCCCCAGCCTAGCGCGCTCCGGGCGCGGCGGCTAGTTGGGGACTGTTTTTTCGCAGCGGGACTTTGCCTCCAGTCCGGCAGGACTCGAAGCTGCAACCAGACCCGTTATGGGCGGGAGGAAAGCGGCGCGGCAAGTGCGCCTTGAGCTATTTGGACTTCAGGAATTTCGGTTACACGATCTCTTGCCTTCCGCAGAACATCCTGATCGCTCTTGGGAAGCGAAGGCAAATCGCCATCCCTGAAGAACCCCATCGCTCTCAAGGGCAGGCCGGGGTCCTTGCCATACATTTTGGCAAAAGCGCCCAATGCCGTTTCGAGTGAAGTACCCGCGGAAAGCATGACCGAGATATCCCGGTAATCCTTCGCTTCGGCCCGATCCATAATCGCCTTCAATTTTGTGGCCAGCAGGTCTTCAAGCGAGGCTACGAGAAGCGTCCCGTCTCGGGTCAAGAGCGGTTGGTTGATTCTGCCGATGGCCAACCCGCCAAAAAATGAAATCTTTACAGGACCGGATTGCATCGGTGCGCTTGCAACCAGCGTGTTTTCATCTTCCTGAATCGTCAGGGCATCGCCCATGAAGCTGAAGGACTTTTCGATTTCCTTCTTGTCGAGCGGCTCAGTCCTGAAAAAATCGAAATCCACGGAAATGCGATGGCCAAGATGAAGCGCTACCGCAGTTCCTCCGTACAACACGAAGGATAATCCTGGCGCGGGAGCAAGAAGTGGCCAAAGTTCTTGCTGGGCCTTGGGCAGGATTGCCGTTTGGGGTTCAAAACTTTCCGGCATCGAACGATCTCCGAGGAGGCGCGTCGGGTATCGCGCGGCCGGTTGCGAGTGCCAAGCGACCGCGCCAAAACTCCCAGGAGCGTTCGTCGATCCATCCCGGCTCCGCCTCGCACATCGCATCGGCCAAACGATGCGGACCGAGCGTCTTTTCAAGGCGCCGCACGTCGTCGAACGAGGCCAGATTCATCGCCTGGGCGAGAATTCGCGCGTGCGAACGCGGCTGTGAGCCAACCGGCTCCCACCAGAAAAACCTTCGTTCCAGTTCGGCCGCCAGGTCTGCTGGCAGGCCCTCTACATCCAATGCGCCCATGCTTTCAATATAGCACGCTGCAAGCCATCGAACCAGTCACGCGCGAGAGTAGTCGGAAGAATTCTCGTGTTTTGTCAATGGACTAAGGGTAAGGCGGATGCCTCTCGGCGCATCAACATCCACCACGATCGAAGGCCACTATTGGGCGCAAAAAGGAAAACTGATAATGGAACGCTGACCGAAAACCGTGGATCGTCACCGGCTCATTCCGCAGCAGCCGCGTTGCCTGTCACGAGAGCGGGGCCCGGTCTCGCCATTGACCGATCACTGGAGGTGTCCGCCATGCCAAAGATCAGGGTCGGTCTGGCCGGCTGCGGTTTTGTGTCCGAACTGCACATGTATGCGTACAAGCGCGTCTACGGCCTGGACGTCGAGGTCAGGGCTGTCGCCGCACGGGGCGATCATGTCCTCGAATTTGCCCGCAAGCACCAGATCCCGACCGTGTATCGCAGCTTTCGCGACCTGATTGCGGACCGCGAACTCGATGTCATCGACATCTGCACACCGCCCAATCTGCACGCCTCGATGATCGTCGAGGCGATGCAGGCCGGCAAGCATGTGATCTGCGAAAAGCCGTTTGCGGGCTATTTCGGCCGCGACGACGACAAGGCGCCGATCGGCAAGCACGTGTCCAAGGCGCTGATGTATCAGCGCGTGCTGGAGGAGATGGAAAGCACCCGCGCCGCTATCGAGACGACCGGCAGGCTATTCATGTATGCGGAAGACTGGATCTACGCGCCGGCGGTGACCAAGACCGTGGAGATCCTGCGCGCCACCCGGGACAAGATCCTGTTCATGAAGGGCGAGGAGAGCCACTCCGGCTCGCATGCGGCGCACGCCGCGCAATGGGCGATGACTGGCGGCGGTTCGCTGATCCGGATGGGCTGCCACCCGCTCTCGGCGGTGCTCTATCTCAAGCAGGTCGAGGCGAAAGCGCGCGGTGAGGCGATCGGCGTCGCCAGCGTGACCTGCGACGTCGGCAACGTCGCGGCATGCCTTAGGCCGGACGAACGCGGCGTCATCAAATCCAATCCGGTCGATGTCGAGGATTGGGGCACGCTCACCGCCACCTTCTCCGACGGCACCAAGGCGACGATATTTTCCGGCGACATGATCGCGGGCGGCGTGCGCAATCTGATCGAAACCTATACCAGCGGCGGCGCGCTGTTCGCCAACATCACGCCGAACACGCACATGATGAGCTACCAGACCAGCGAGGAAAAACTCGCCAGCGTCTACATCACCGAAAAGGTCGACCGCAAGACCGGCTGGCAATATGTCTGCCTCGAGGAAGAATGGACCCGCGGCTATCTGCAGGAAATCCAGGACTTCATGGAATGCGTCGCGACCGGGCGGCAACCGCTCGCGGACCTCGCGCTGGCCTTTGAGACGATCAAGGTCAACTATGCCGGCTATTGGGCCGCCGAAGAGGGGCGGCGTGTGACGTTGTGAGGTTCTCGCGTCTTTTTGCGCGGAATCATGATCGGGGTCCGGTGGCCTCACGGTTCGAGGAGCGCGGCATGGCCGCGCTCCTCGAACCGTGAGGGTTCGATACTGGACCTCATCCTGAGGAGCGGCGTAGGCCGCGTCTCGAAGGATGAAGCCGGCTGGATAGCGCTACGCCGCGTAGGTCGATGATTTCGGCAGCGGGAACACCGGATCCTGCGTCCTGATATTCGTCGGCCAGACCACCGAGATATGCTCGCCGGCATTCTGCATCACGACCGGGGTCGAGCGCTCGTTCTGGCCGGCCATCGGTGTGCCCGGCGGAAAGAATTTCACGCCGTAGCCCTGGATCGTGCCGCCCGCGGGGATGTCGACATCGAGCGCCGCCTTGCGAATGGAATCGGGATCGAAGCCGCCGTATTTCGCCTTGGCGACGGGCAGCACGCTGTTGAGCAGGATCCAGGTCTGGTTGAAGCCCATCGAGCAGTGCGGTGGCACGTCGGTCGCGCCGGTTTTCTCCTTGTAGCGCGTGACCATGATCTTGGTGAGATCGCCGATCCCGGGCGCCAGTTTGCTGGCATCGAGCAATTGTGCCGGCACCGGATCGATATTGCAGAAATTGTCGATGTCGGCGCCGAACGTGGCGCGCAGCTTGTCGAGCTGGCTGTAGCCCGCGCCGTTGCCGAACAGCATCTTGAACCGAAGGCCGCTCTCGCGCGCCTGGCGCAGGAACAGGGTGATGTCAGGATTGTATCCCGCGTGCGAGATCACGTCGGGCCTGGCACGCTTGAGCTTGGTCACCAGCACCGAGAGGTCGGGCGCGGATGCCGAATAACCTTCGCGGAGCACGACCTGAAGACCAGCCTCCTTGGCATAGGCCTCGTCGGCGGCGGCGACGCCGACACCATAGGGACCGTCCTCGTGGACCAGCGCGACCTTGACGTCCTTGGGCTCCATGCCGAGTTTCGCCTTGGCATGTTCGGCGATGAAGCCGGCGAAGGCCTGGCCGTATTGATCGGAGTGAATCTGCGCGCGGAAGACGTATTGCAGGTTCTTGTCCTTGAACACGGCGGTCGAGACCGCGGTCGTGATCCAGAGGATCTTCTTCTGCTGCTCGACCTTGGCTGCCAGCGGGACCGCGTGCGCGCTGGCATAAACGCCGACGATGATGTCGATCTTCTCCTGGTCGATCAGGCGTACGGCCTCATTGATCGCCACTTCCGGCTTGCTCTGGGAATCGGCGGCGACGGCCGCGACCTTGTGCTTGCCGCCGATGCCGCCCTTTTCGTTGACGAGATCGATCGCAATCTGCGCGCCGATCGAGGAGGCAACCGATCCGCCCGCGGCAAACGGGCCGGTCAGGTCGTAGATCAGGCCGATGCGTACCGTTTCGGCTTGCGCCTGCGCGCGTGTCCAATCGAGGCTGAATGCGGCGGCCGCAGCCGCTGAAGTCTTCAGCAGCGTCCTGCGTGAAGTGGGCATCATATCCTCCCATCGCGTTGCATTCTTTTTTCTTGCTTGCAGGCGAGTATTTTGACAATGCGCGGGAAAGTCAACATAGGCACTCGTAGCAGGATACAAGCTGGCTCGAGCGGTTGCAGTGCGAAGCCAGCGTCAGTGGTCCGGCTTCTCTGGAACGTTTGCACTTCCACAAAAACGAACGAATGTTGGCAGAGGACGTATCTCCGGGTGAATCGCGGAGGCAATCATCGTGGCCAATCTGCATGCGACGAGACGTCGGGCTGTTTTGATAGGCCCGGGTGCTATCAGCACCGTCGCCGGGATATTGCTTGCATCCGCCGTGACCTGGAGCGCCGGCGCAATGGCCGCTGCGGCGGCGGATTTATATCGGGCGCAGGCCATCGTCACGGGGCAGGGCGAGGCGAACCGCATCGTCGGCTTAGCGTCGTGTCTGGAGGATGTCCTGATCAAAGTATCGGGCGCACAGCAACTCGCGGAAGACCGCCGGTTGGCCGCCTACAAATCGAATGCCAAAAACTTCGTCCGGGCATTCAGCTATCACGACCAGATGTCGGGAAAACCACATCGTGACGAGCAGGGCACCCGCGATCGGCCCTACGATCTGACTTGCGAATTTGAGGAAAGCAAGATCGACGACATTCTCAAGATGCTCGCCCTCAAGCCGTGGCTTTCGCATCGTCCGCGCCTTGCCGTCTTTGTCGAGATGAAACAAGGCCCGAAGAATTATCTCGTCACAACAGACGGAACCCAGTCCGACCTGCAACGCGACGCGCTGCTCGCGGCGGCGGACAGGCGCGGAATGGACATCGTGTTGCCGAGCGCCGCCGCGTTGGTGAAATCGAATCTCAACAATGCGGAGCTAAAGACGGTGCCATCCTCGACGCTGGCGTCGGTTGCCGCCGGGCAGGGTGGGGAAGTCTCTTTGGTCGGGCATTTGGTCTGGGATGACCGCAAGCTCGGATGGGCCACGCAATGGCAGATGGATTGGCGCGGCCGGACGTACCGCTGGCAAATCCACGGCGTCACGTTTGACGAAGCGTTCCGGCGCGGTCTCGGCGGCGCGGCTCAGGCTTTATCGGGCAACGGCGATCCGGGTGGGCGCGGTTGACTCAAAATCGACCATGCGCCGCCGCAACGTTTGCAAATCGTAAGCTTGCGCCACGTAAAAATCCGGCGTTCCGCCCGGGCGGACGGCCGGTTCCGGTACGTGAAGCGTAAGCGGTGCGTATTCAGTCAAGCGCCACCCCGTTCTCCCACGATGAACGTCCGTATGAGGGGGCGGTTCACGAGGCGGCCGCGCACGAAGCCGGCATCGCGTGCCGGCATTCGCGCCTCACCTCGATCGCGGCGACGCCGATGATGCCACCGACGCGGCGCGCCAGCCGGTCGACGATTTCGCGGTCGCCGACATCGATCGAGGCCTGGATCCTGTAGTTGCCGGCTTCCGCCTGGGCGTTGACGGCCGCCAACCGGAGGCCCGCGACCCGCGTCTGGTCGAGCAGGCGGCCGAGCGCGGCATGGACGTCGCTTGCGTGGAGCTCCAGGACAAACATGGCTTTAGCCCTCTTTTGTTAGTGAATTTGTACTGTCTATTGCCAGAATTGTTGTTCCTTTTACCAACCGATATCCTATAATTGCGGTATAAATATTCTGGATTATGACAGTTTAGGCAGAACAGGATTCTTGGTATGAGTGCAGTCCAGCGAACCGCGGCGCCTGCAAGGAGCGGCCGCAAGGATGCGCAGCGGCTTGATGAGATCGACCGGCGCATCCTGCGCGCGTTGCAGCAGGATGCGCGCCTCACGACCGCACAACTTGCCGAAAAGATCGGGCTATCCACCACGCCGTGCTGGAACAGGCTCAAGCGGCTTGAAACGCAGGGTTACATCGACGGCTACATCGCGCTTCTCAATCAGGAGAAGCTCGGTCTGCCGGAAACGGTGATCATCGAAATCACGCTCGACCGCCACGACGACGAGGTCCTGGAGCGCTTCGGGCAATTGCTCACGGAATTGCCCGAGGTGATCGAGGCCTACCTCACCACCGGCGGTTACGACTATCTGGTGAAGGTCGCCGTCGAAAGCACCGCTGGCTATGAACGTTTCCTGCGCGAAAAACTCTATCGCATTCCCGGCATCCGCCACAGCCGATCCTCGTTCGCGCTGCGATGCCTCAAGAAGCTGACGTCGGTCCAGGTTTAGGTGGACTGAGGCAGCCGGTGCCCGACTCCACGGCAGACGTCGTGGTGGCCGAATATCGGCAATGCATCATTGGGGACGAAGACGCAGCAGGCGGCGTCCCGCCGTTGCCGAGGCCTGGCGCGGAACCGCCGATTTCATCGAGGCCGCTCAAATCGAGACCCATGAGCTATAGAATCCATTTCTATAGCTCATTTTGCGAGTGGTTATGAGCTATAGAAGGGGCGCCCAGCGTTCAATCGTCACTGCGCCATCAGTTTGGTTTGGCGCAGAAAAGCCGGGCATTGCGCCGGCTAAACGCGGCATCGCGAAGGCATCGACGGCTCCTGGGGTCGGCATTCTTGCCGCCATACGAGCGTTGTATCATCATGGTGCTTCCACCGCATTCCAATCCCTGAGCGACCGGCCCCACGCATGAGCGAATATCAATATTACGAATTTCTGGCGATCGATCGCCCCCTCGACCGCGCAGCGCTGGACGCGTTGCGATCGATTTCGTCCCGCGCGGAGATCAGCGCGACGAGTTTTACCAACCATTACGAATGGGGCGATCTGAAAGGCGACCCATGCAAGTTCATGGAGAACTGGTTCGACCTCCACCTTTATCTCGCGAATTGGGGCGCGCGGCGCTTCATGATCCGGGTGCCGAAGGCTTTCGTGAACCAAGCGGACATTGATCTATTTCTTGGCGAGGTCGATTTGGTCGAGGTATGGGCCGCTGGCGATCACTTGATCATTGATATTCACCATCACGAAGACGGAGGCTACGACGACTGGGATGATGGCTCCGGTCGGCTCGCCGCGCTCGCGCCGCTGCGGACCGATCTGCTGTCGGGAGACCTTCGGCTGTTTTATCTGCTGTGGCTGACAGCGGTGCGGGATGAGTTCGTTCCTGACGATGAAATCGAGCCGCTGCCGGGCATAGGTCCGTTGACCGGCGCACTCCAAAGTTTCGCCGAATTTTTCGCGATCGATGGCGACCTCGTAGAGGCGGCTGCCGAGTTGGCTGCCGATGGCGCGCCATTGTCCGGCGACGAGCTGCGCGACGCACTGGCGGACATTCCTGAACGCGAGAAGGCCGAGTTGCTGCTGCGGGTCGTCGAAGGCGACATCCGTGTAGCCCTTGAACTCAGGCGTAAGGTTCGCAAGCAGAAGCCGGCACCTGCTCCACACCGCACCGCCGGCACATTGCGACTGCGGGCGAAAGAGATCGCAGAGGCGCGGGAGCGCGCCGAGGCCGAGCGCCTTGAGGCAGAACTGCGTCGCCGGGCGGCGGAGGCGGAAAAAGTACGCCGCGCGCGGCTCGAAACTCTAAGGCAACGCGGCGCCAGCAGCGTATGGCGGCAGATCGAGCAGGAAATCGAGCGCCGCAACACGGCGGGCTACGACAACGCCATGAGCCTGCTTTTCGACGTTCAGGTGCTGGCGATAGAAGAGGGGACCCGAGATGATTTCGATCGTCGCCTCGGCTCGATCCGCGCACGGCACGAGAAGAAGGGCAAGTTCATTGAGCGACTGAGCAAGCTTGGAGGCGGCAGTGACGGGAGAATGATCTGAGCTTTTCGAAGTCGGAACTTGAAGCAAGCCTGGACAGACTATTTTTTGCTCAGGTGGCCATGGACCCGCGCATTGATAATCGACACCAACAATTGGTGGAAAACGAGTAACGACAGCATCGGGAGGATCAAGCATGTCGCGAAAGCGTGGAGGTGCCGGACGCCTTGAGTATCTAGAAGAGTACTGGCTGCTATTGCGTCCGTTACGACCTTGACAATTGCGTTCCGTAGCGAATTTCGCGAAAGTCGCAAACATCGCTACGAGCCGAAAGGCAGCTAAACAAAGCGAGAGGCCGCCTCAGTTGGCGGCTTCTTTAGCCTCAGGCGAAGGGCCGGGACGAACCGTTACAGTTGGGCGTGACAACACCCTAAGTGAACCGATCCGATACCGCTTGCCAGCTTTAACAGCAGAGACATTAATTCGGCCCTCTTGCTTGATCTCAAGTGGGTTAAATTCAAAGCCCATCGATATGCCTATTATGGGATCGTCAACATCGGCGGGAGGGGGCGGCAACCCGCGCACCAGTTCTTCAAACGAGATTTGCGCTTGCGCAGTTGGCTTATCGTCATCATCGCCCGGCATGTGGACTTCAAGCGTGACAGGCTCAAGTCCGTCTACCTGACGCTGCCTGTACGTCGCAGTAATCGAAAACTTCCCAATTGCAGCGGGGAGCGTCCCTAAAATATTCAGATCATAACCAACAATAACTCCCACGTAGGTCTGCTTTCCGTTCGTTTCGTGCCGCACGTCTTCGCAAAAAACGCAGTAGCCATACGGAGTGGAAGCTTTCTCAAAGTGCATGTCAGCCTACTGCAACAGTCGCGTTCAGAGCGCTATGGATCATGACTTTTCTTTCGTCGGCTACTGTCGAAGCGTACCGTGTGTAGGAGTGGACGTTACCGGAGCTTGGCTGGCAATCCTCAGCTTTAGTCGCAGCAAATTTATTCAGGAAGTCAGCATCAAAGCTCTTCTTTTCGAAGTTCTCACGGGATTGATTTTTCATACGTCGTAGCCAATCGCTCCACTCGGGGAATTGGACGAGCAAAGGCAAATCATATGTCTCCGCAATCTCAAACAGTGTTTGAAGAGAGACTTTCCCATACTCTGGGTCCTCAAGTTTTGAAATCCAACTTTGAGGCTTATCGCAGCGCTTCCCCAATTCCGCTTGCGACCACTCCCGCCCCTCTTGTTCGCGCAAGATACGAATAGCGAGCGCAATATGAGTGCGAACCTGATCAGTCATGTAGGCATGGCGAAACTCTCGATCAGAAAGTTGATCGATGAACCCGCTAGTCCAAGATGAAGTCATGGGGACAACTTCGTTTGACATCGGACTGAACCTCACCCTTACGCGTTAAACCAGTTGCACATGCATTGCCGGGCACAAACTTCCCGCCCTTCTCAATGGCGCAGAGAACAATTGTGAACGTAAAATCGGTTCGAAATCCCAGCGGTCTATGCTGAACATTCCGAACCTCAAACCGAATCTCTCCCAGCCCAGCGCATTCGTGACGCAGCCAACGAAACGGTTTCGGTACCCAAAGTTCGGGGTCGAGTTGCCGTAACGTTTGAAGGCGAGAGATAAACTTGCCTTGAACAGCTTTTGGTTGATCATTGAACCAAGCGCGAATTTCATTCGAGCCCGTGCCATTCACATAACATCTAAAATCCCAGACAATAGGCATGATATACTATTTTTCGTATATTGCGCGGCTAATCGCCTATCCTAACATATGAAATTTGATATGTGTCCCTCAACCCAGTAAAAACCCGCCTAATCAATAGATTAGACGGGGTCTTGAAAAGGTCGGGGGTAGCAGGTCCCCTGAAATCCCTTACGAAGTTCCGCCGGTCGGTTAAATTCCGACTAGTTCCACCGAATAATGGACCGCTGAGGTTGCAACCCTAACGGCCCCAATCAAACACCACGGCATTGCGCCCTAAGCGAGTGACCTTCCGGCCAACATACGCTTTGCAGGGTGCATTTGCCAGAGTCGCCAAGAGCTCATCCCACAACTTAGAGGATTGGGCCCGCATGAACGAACGCCCCCGCGAAAAGCAGATTGAAGTCATTGCCGCACTTTGCGAAGGTGCCGGCAGCCGCACCGCCGCGCGTCTGACTGGCGTCAAGCGCAGGGCCGATACTCGCCGCCGCGTAGTAGCTGTGAGCCGCGACCTCGTTTCAGACGATCCGGATCAGTGCGTCTTAATCAGCCACGTCGAACGGCAGAACCTTTCGTTGCGTATGGGCCAGCATCGGTTCACGCGGTTGACGAACGGCTTTAACATAACGCTATACAACCACATTGCAGGCGTCGCGCGGAATGTCATGCGTCCGCGGGAATAGGGTTTGAGCCGAGCCTTAGTCAGCCAGAACTGATCAGAGATCGGTAGTCCTCCTGCCGCACTTAAATCACGATGTCACATCGGATGGAATTCGAGTTTGCAAAGGTCTGCGATGCGGACAGGCCTGACGCGGAATCGGATCGTCCTCGATCCCGGTGAGCTTGCCTTGACAGCTTGCCGGCCCCGCGCCGATGATTTTCGCCAGGAAGGAGCTTTCCGATGACCGTCACCATTACCGCCTTTGAACGGTCGCCCGATGGCGGCAAGGGACTGGCGCGTGATACGCGCGTTCGCTGGGCGCTTGAAGAAGTCGGTCAACCCTATGAGGTTCGGCTTGTTTCGTTCCCTGCGTTGAAGGAACCGGCGCATCTGGCGCTTCATCCTTTCGGCCAGATTCCGACCTTCGAGGAAGGCGGTCTCGCTTTGTTCGAGACAGGGTCGATCGTCTTCCATATCGCCCAGCGCCATGCGGGCCTGCTGCCGGACGATGCCGATGCGCGGGCGCGCGCGATCACCTGGATGTTTGCCGCGCTCAGCACGGTCGAGCCGGCGATCCTCGAACTCGTAACCGTCAGGATTTTCGAGGGCGACAAGCCCTGGAGCAAGGAGCGCCTGCCACTGGTCGTGGATCGCATCCGCGACCGGTTGAAGCAACTTTCCGCTCGCCTTGGCAGTGCCGACTGGCTCGATGGTGGGTTCAGCGCGGGCGACCTGATGATGGTGTCGGTGCTGCTCAGGCTGAAACCATCCGGCATTCTGGACGAATATCCGAACCTTGCCGCCTATGTCGCCCGCGGCGAAGCGCGGCCCGCCTACATCAGGGCTTTCGCCGCGCAATTGGCTGTCAACGCCGGCTAGCCAGCCGGCTGAGTGCACCTCAACCGATCTCTTGCAGCAGTTTTCGCACGCCTCGAAGAAATACTTCCAATCACATGAAACACACGCGAAACATTCGGAAATGATTATCACGGCTTTGTCAGGCCCGTTACAGAACCGTTAGTTGGCGGCCAGCGACAGAGGGGTAGCTTCATCATGTCGTGTGAGACGCATATCAACCATGAGCAACAATCCCATCCCCGAATGTGGAAGCCTGGAAGCTTCAATTCAGCTTCGCAGTGTCGCGCTCGCCTACATACAAGAGCGCCGAAAACTTCTGGCATTTCTCAAGGCCGGCATGGCCGGTGAGGAATGCGACGAGGCGTTTGATGCAGCTCTCACATGGCTGAAAGATATGGACGTTATCGCGCGCGATATACGCATGGCTCTTTCCCATTATCGGGTGTCGCCGCTGTCGATGCCGAAACAAGGGTGACGTCGGTTACCCCTCGCTGCGCAAATCATTTCATCATTTGCAGCAACTTCCGCGCATCAGCCAACAAGGCGCGAACCTGCTTGCGCTCGGCGATCGTGTCCTTGGTGAAGCGGCCGAGCTTGCGCGCGTTCCGGTTTCCCCTTGGTGCGCCGGATTCCGGCGCACCCCCGTGCATGCGGCAGCGCCGTTTGCCGCGCACCGCCGGCGCGCGGCACGATCCGCCGGAACGGATTTTGGCGCCGCAACGCGCGCTCGCCAGCATCGGGCCGGTAGTGGGAGTGTGATTGCTCATGCCTGTGCTCTCCGCCTGGCGTCCTTGCGATCGCTTGGCGCTCTTCACCGTCCCCTCTGACCGCTCCTGAGTTGACCCGCATCAATGCGACCGCCGGAGACCTATGGAATAGACGAAAACACGCGGCGCTCGCCCCTACGCTCGCGCCTCTAGCCCAATTCGGAAGGTCGAGATGAAACACCCGGGAAAGACGCAGCCCTTCCTTGGGCCAGATGGGAGGATTATTCCGAATAGCATCGCCGAGATCAGATATCTCCGACTGGGCGGACTCAGTCAGTGGGTGATGATCCGTGGCGAAAGCCTGGCCAATCCACCGTTGATCCTTCTGCACGGCGGACCCGGTTTTTCAGAAATGCGCCTGTTCCGTCACTACAACGGTCCGCTCGAAAGAAGCTTCACCGTCGTCTACTGGGACCAGCGCGGCGCTGGTAAATCGTTCAACCCCCATATCCCCAAGTCCTCAATGACGGTCGAGCAGTTCATTACCGACCTGGATGAGTTGGTCGATGCTGTGTGCGCTCGCGTCGGGCAGCCGAAGGTCGCTATCTTCGGACACTCCTGGGGCTCTGTGCTCGGCCCGCTCTATGCGGCACGTTTTCCGGAGAAAGTCGCGGTCTATGTCGGCAGCGGGCAGATTGGTGACTGGGCGGCAAGCGAGTTAGCGTCCTATGAGTGGGCGCTGGCTGAAGCGCAACGGCTCGACAACCGCAAGGCCCTAAACGAACTGCGCGCTATCGGCCCACCACCTTACGCCTCGAGCAGTTTGTGGACGGAGCGCTCATGGCTACAGCGCTTCGCTGACCAGTTTCAGGCAAGAGCCTTGTGGAACATGGGCCGAATTATTCTCGGTGGTCCGGAGTCGTCGGTCTTCGACCTGCCCAATATCTGGCGCGGATTCCGATTTTCTCTTGATGTCATGTGGGCTGAAGTATCGGTGCTGAATCTTGCGACGCTCGTGCCCGCGTTGCAAATGCCCGTCTTCTTCTTTATTGGACGCCACGATCACTGGGTCCCTCCAGAAACCAGCGTCGCCTATTTCGACATGCTGACCGCGCCTTCGAAGAGACTCGTTTGGTTCGAGGAGTCCGGACACGAGCCGTTCGTCGACGAACTGGAAAAATTCAACCGAGCGATGGTGGAGTTGGCACGGCCAGCGGTGGTGATGAGCTAGCGGATCGAATCTAGCAGTTGATGCCTTCGTTTGACGGCGGCGACGATTTCGCCTGGGTCTGCGGTCCATGTGAAGGGTCTTGGGTCATTGCGCATGCGTCAGATTCGCACGCAATCGGACATTCAGGCACAGTCAATGTTGATGGCCAATTCCATTATTAGCGCATTCTGAGCCCTCACATGGCCAATGAAGCGCCAGAATGATCATTGCATTTGGGCTTAACACCGGTCGTTTTTTGACAAACGCTGACTTGCCAAGATCAAGACAAATGTTGACGATCAAATAGGTCATCAATGGTTTGTCGCGCAGTGGGAGACCGCTGTTATCCAACTGGTATTTGCCAAGAGCATATGTCGGGGTCGGCCAAGAGCCAGCAGTATTGTAAGCGCCTAAAACAAGCCTATTCACGCAAGGATGGCTCGTGGGCATCGGGTAAACAAGTGCCGGATAGGTCGGCTTTGATTGCTTGATTGCATATATGCTTCCTTGAGATAGAGGCACAGGAGTAAGTCCAGTCAAAAACGACTGGACGCGATACCCACCAAATTTTCCTCCTGACTCAGGAGAACTTAAATTTGTTCCATCTGTCTGTATTCCGACTTCACTAGATAGCCAGTTGCTTGCGAAAATTAACGGCCGGGATGGAAGGCTTCCGACGTCAGATGGATTTTGGCTTATGTTTTCTTGAGCCAAGATCATATCAATAGCGTTTGAAAGACCTTGTTGCGCTGAAAGGAATGTCTGCAAGTCAGTGTTGGGATCGGGAATTGTGAATTTCCCATTGACATTAAACTGAGGGATTAAACGCATTAAGCCTTCCGGGCTACACAGCAACTCTGACTGCACGGATAAGGTAGCTGCACTGGAAAGAGACGAAGCGAACACGGCGACGGCGAGGAGAACAGTTCTAATAAGAAAAATAAGCATAGCCGTGATTCTCCGAATGAACTCCGAACCGCACGAATCCTTGCGTGTTTGCCGCGCTTTGGCAAGCCAAGCAGCGGTCACGAGCAGCAGATGACCTGTCTTAATTCTTCGGACCAGTTTTAGCTTGCTACAACCTGGCATCGACACGGTTCAGGCATCCGCCACCGCCGCGCCCTTGTCTGAAACGATCACGCTGGCATGCTGCGTGACGTTGCCGACGATGGCCTTGCCGCCATCCCCGACCGATACGTTCTGCACGGTGATGGCAGGCTCGCCGTTGCTGCGATAGCGGTTGAGCGCCTCGATCTGGGCCGGAAACGTGCGGGCCAGCCTGCCGAGCGCGCGGGTGGCGCTGTCCTGCCGGATGACGTCGTCGGCGGTGGCGAGGTGATGGGCGCATCGCATCGCCATCACGTGAACGGATACCATCTGCGTCACCAGCATGGCCTCGATGGAATCCCTGGGCTTGATGCTTTCCACCATCGCAATCATGAAGGCGAGGTTGACCGCGTCGGGCTTCTGCCCCTTCACGCTCGCCCTCACCAATTGTCCGAGCATGCCATGCATCGCATCGCGATCGGCTAGCCCCAATGCGTCAGCCATCAGCGCTTCGCCAAGCTCCGGATCCGGATGATCGATGCAGATGCCGTCCGGCGAGAGCTTTATCCGCGGGACTGCGGCAGGCTTGTTTTGGCCAGCAGTTTCTATTGGCGTTGTCGCGCTGAGGTCTGGGACCGTGTTCATGTCGATGTCTCCTTGGGGCACGCGCATCGCAAGCGCGCGCGGATACGGCAACGCGCCAGCGATCGTTCGCTGTAGCGAGCCGGTGCAGCTTCAATTGGCGAGATTTTTGGCCTGCGATCGCGCCGAAGCGCCCGTTGGGCAGGGCATGGGCGGTCTTACAAATTGCGCGATGATGGATTCATGCCGGTGATTTGCCCGACGTGTCAAATGTTTTTGCGGGTAATGTCCGTAGCTCGTGATCTGTCGCCTGTTTGTAGCTCGTGAAGTGTCGTGTTTTTGGTGCCCTGGAACAAAGGGGGCACGATGGGCACGGCATCCATTCACGAGGGTGTACGACGGA
>Ga0307517_10000484_pt1 | contig 68306 bp, 56 predicted proteins | sample 23_EM_MG_FD_194515 | JGI IMG/M metagenome (GOLD analysis project Ga0307517, IMG submission 194515) | Populus trichocarpa ectomycorrhiza microbial communities from riparian zone in the Pacific Northwest, United States - 23_EM | ecosystem: Host-associated > Plants > Roots > Unclassified | place...
AGTTCACGATGCATCCGAGAACACAAGGCGACGTCTGATAGAGTCACGATTGGATCAGGACGCGGCATGTATAGGGGGTGAGATCAGGAAGAAGTGACGAGACGTCAGGACCGGAGAGATCAGGATCATGGGATCCGGACGAGGGAGGTGGGAGCAGAAAACATCGGGATGCGAGGTGGGAAGATGAAAGAAGCCTTGACGTTTGGTGAGAAGGAACCGGCGTCAGGGCAGGAGAGTCCTGGATCTGAAGGCGTCAGGGCGGGAGAGTCCTGGATCTGAAGCCGTCAGGGCGGGAGAAGCCTAGATCAGGCGACGTCAGAACGCAAAGGCGGTGCACCAGACGCAGTCAGGACGCAGTCAGGACGCACAGGACGTAGGGGTCCGTGTCGGGATGGCTTCAGGACGGACGGCGCTAAGTAACGCAAAATCAGGACGCAACGTCGGATCGACGTTGCGTCCTGATTCGCGATTAGCGTTCGGGCGTCAGGTGCGTCAGACGCACAGGACGCATAGGACGCAGGGTATTATTTTTGCTGATGGAGGATGAGTTGGCGAAAAGGAGGAAGCTTGGAAGCTTGGCATCAACCGTGGTGGATAGGGTTTTGGGGGAGGAGGTGGTGCGCCAGTTAGGAACTTGAAGGGCCAGCATTTGGGTCGGGGGGTATTAGTGCTCGGTTAAGAAATTTGTGGCGGTGCAGCTGAGGGGGAAGGAGGCGGGTTGGATGAAGGTGATAGATGGGATTACGTCTCAGGTAGAGTTTGTGACGGAGAGATTGGAGAAGCAGGAGAGGGTGAACGAGAGGAAGGAGAAGGGAAATGGTATTGCTTTTGAGGAGAGGGATTTGAAGATAGAGGAGTTGGCACGCCTGGGCGGGAAGATCGAGAGATTGGAGAAATTAGTGTTGAGTTTGGGTAGGGAGTTGGAGAGGAAGAAGGGACAATGGACAAAGAAGGATGATAAGAAGGTGAAGAAGATGGTGGTTGAGGAAGGGGAGGAGAATTTGAAAAAGAAGAGGAAAAAGGTGAGGGTGAGAGTGTCAGTGTTTATGCTGGGGATGGAGTGGAGGCATTCAGGACCAGGATTGTTTGGTTGATGTGGTGGTTTTATAGTTGATTTTACAGCAAGGTCTGGGTTAGAGACTGTAGGCTAGTGATTTGTGCGGGATCCTTAAGTTATTTATATAGCTAGAAAACCGCAGAATAGTTAGGTGTAGACGAGCCCGTTTGTGGCCACAGAAAACCTGAGTAGAATAAAAAGTTATAAAAAACAAACGTGTTTTTGCACACACCACTTTGTGACCTCACCAATTTTTACTATTTTTTTGCTGGTAAGCCACTTTGGTGTGTCCGAAAACATCACCCATGGCACTTGTATGATACCTGTATTTGAAAATCATAAACATTAGCCTATTTAGGTCATCATGATATGAAATACTTCATATATTAGAGGCAGTGTAGTGCTTAGAATAGTGCTAAATGAGTACTGTTTAGCACAGTCATGATGGAAACTAGATTATCTGCGTAGATTTGCTCCCAACAATGGTACAAGTACCAGGCTTGATGTTTTCGCACACACCACTTTGTGACCTCACCAGTTTCTAATAATTTTTTGCTGGTCAGCCACTTTGGTGTGTGCGAAATCTTTATGCCTGGTACTTGTACGAGTACTTTTGATTTATCTTGGTGTGTGGTCTATCATTACCTTTCCTATCATATCTAACCCCAATCCTCCTAGTAGTGCAACGCTAAAAGTGAGTGAAATTCGGGACAGACAAAGGGATCTACTTGCCCACACACCCCACCGTCAGGCCCCCCTTGATGGCCGTCTATCGTTAAGCGGGTCCCAGAAACAGTATTATCAGCACGGCGCAGTACGGTGTCACAGCAAGTTGCTATATTTGCTATCATTTGCCCCTTCTAATGATCGAGGAGTAAATTCACCAAAACTAAATATTAATACCGTTTGACGGCTGCTCCGGATGGTCGTTCCAAGGGCCGTTGAATATGCCGGTGGATAATCCTGTATTACCGGTAGGGCCTAGGATCTTCCAGGACCCGAGATCTACTCGAATTAATTACTCGTACAATTGTACACGGTATGTGACAACGGTTATTCCCCATCAACCACCGGCCTTATCAACTCCCTACCCCGCCATAATTCCTACCACGATCTGTTTCATGCATAATTTCCCAAATGCTTTCTTTAACGGGGCTGTCCTGACATGGTGTTTCTATTATTTTTTCTATAAGGGGATTACGGTACCATTTACTTATGGTTGATAGTTAATTATTGCTGAGGTATCACCGTTGAGGCACTGTCGTCGAGGCAAGGTCTTTGAGGCACGGCCGTTGTCACTTATCATACCGTGTATGATCCGAGTATTTAATTTGCGCCCGAGTACCACCAAACTAAATATCATAGAATTGCGAATACCACTAGTTAGATCTAGATCGTCCGGAGAGTGATTTTGTCCTGCCTGGGGAAAACTGTAGCCCTTGTTACAAGCTATTGTCTCTGAATCGGGCTAGGGGAAAAGGTGTCTTTCACGAGATTTTAAGGAACCCGGAAGCATAAACAAAACCACCCCTATTGGAGTATAATATCTACAAAACAAAAGGCTTAACTCCGGTCTGTTCATACCCACTGCCGCACTTGGGCACTATTGTTTCCAAGAGGGTAATTCGACTAGCATCATTTTCCCTTCGCTTGCTTCATAACGCCGTTGCAGACGGCCACTCATCCAAGTTTGGGGTTCGAACAGTAAGTTTATATATAATATCATACAATACGACTCTCGCGCCCCCGAGCCAAGGATTGGCCACCGTTGCATCCTTATACTTAGCGGTTCATAAAGTATTCGGATGAATTGGGGCCGATACGTTCCAGCATACACCTGAGCTCTCAAATCTTGGCCCCAATTCATCCGAATAAGATACTTTTTGGATTGCCTGTCACCATGTGGGCTTTTAGTATAATAGCTCCAAGAAGCGTTCCGATTCTTGGTGCGGAGGTGCAAGCACAGCATGATACAACAACCCTCTGCAAACCTACCAGACGCGATCGTCTAGGCATGTATGAAAAAACACTTTGGATCTCAACGGATGTGTAACGGGGGTAGGGAGTTTACGCGTGGCGTACGGAAAAGGGATGAGAAATCCAATCCAGCGCTTTAAATACTCGGGTATGGACGTTGGTGATCGGACGGACGGGGATTAAAAATCTATGTATGATATCCTCATATATTTATAATACCTGTCTGTCCGATCGCCCAAGTCCATACCTAGTACATGACCAGCCTCCGAAATTGAGGGCAAGGCCACCCCCGATCCACCTTTGCTCCCCTCATCCCTGAAGGTTTGCTACCTGAGATCCGCTACCACTTTCGGTGATATCATATAAAATCCTACGGAATAGGACAGCACCAACCGGCATTAAATTTTCCGAGGCGGGATGGCGTTTTTAAGTGGACTTAGTAGTTTACTGTATCCAGCAGCTATTTTGCCGTGCTGTCTGGCTCGTATATAGCCTCCAGATATTGGTAAGGTTAGGGGTGCACCTTGGGAATGGCATCCCGTTCAAGCAATCAAGTTGGAAGATTGTAAACAGAGGAACTAGTAGCTTACATGTTGAAGGAAACAGTGAAATGAGATGCACGAGGCCCTCACTGTCCTTGTTCCTAGTTTACCGCCATTCCGGCCCTACGACCTGTTGAAGGCAAAAAATTGGAAGCTCTTGTTTGTCCCAACTCAATACTGCACCATGACAATTGCAACTGAATGTGATTGCATTACTATGGCAAGTTGCTAGCTAGTGCTTCAAGTTGTATTGTCGGAGTATTCTTGCATCGTTCTGTGTGTGCTGTACCGGAAAATGTCAATTTTCCCTTGTTGGTTTTCAGACCCTCCCCAGCTCGTTGATTACTAATGAGACGAGTGATAGTACATGCCTAGAGGAGGGTCGAGAAAGAGAAATAGATGGAAAAGTGTGTTGAGTGGTTAGCTAAGGCAATCAAAAGTATGGAAGAAGCTTGTATGGTTCTGGCCGCGTATACACAACCCCTCGTTTGAAGCAACGGGGGACGCCTTGGCATAAAATCGACTATGAAAAAAGCTTGTAGATGTTCAAACCGCTACAGTGGAAGAGTTCTTTTTTAATTTTCTTATTCTAATTTTATTAGGGCTAAAGGCTTAATTGTTTTTGTTTTTGAACTAACCTTATGCCAAGGCGTCCCCCGTTGCTTCAATCGAGGTGTTGTGTATAAGCGGCCGGAACCATATGATAACTTGCTAATCCAGGTGCCAAGAACTGCCAGTGGCGGGCAAAAGATTTTATTTTGTTAGTGTTGTTAAAACTTGCGGAACATTTTGGAAGGGGGCCCAGGGGGTTCAGATGGCTCGGGGGAGGGGGGCTCGGTTGATTGTAGGTTTGCCGTAGATTTGAGAATCAAACCCGCCCATTCCCGTAGCAGCTCTGCAATTCTCTCATGTCCATTCTCGAGGGCCCACGAGAGGGGTGTTCGGTGGTATCTAGCGTCAGCCGTCTGAGGATTGACGTCGTTCCGCTTCAATAGCATCCTCGCAACATCCTCACGACCATTCTTGGTAGCCCACCAGAGCGGCGTTCGGCCACATTCAGTGTCGGCTACGTTGGGATATACGTCGTTCCGTTTCAGTAGCATTCTCACTGTCCCCACATGCCCATTCTCCGCAGCCCGCGAGAGCAGCGTTCGGCTTTATTTATCGGCTTTTTCGGGATTGGCGTCGTTCCGTTCTAGCAACATCCTCGCGATCCCTGTGTGCCGATTATCGGTAGCCCGCGAGAGCGGTGTTCGGCCCCACGTGTCTGCTTTGCCGGGATTGGCGTTGCTCTGTTCGAGGAGGAGTCTCACGACCCCCTCGTGCCCATTCTCGGCAGCACACGAAAGCGGCGTCTGGCTCCACTTATCTGTTTTGTCGGGATCGACGCCGTTCCGCTTTAGTAGCATCCTCACGATCCCATCGTATCCATCCCTGGCAGCCCATGCGAGCGGTGTTCGGCCATATTCGGTGTCGGCTGTATTGGGGTTGACGTCATTCTGTTCAAGTAGTATCCCCACGACCCCCGTATGTCCATTCCCGGCAGCTCGCGAAAGTGGTGTTCGACTCCATTTATCCGCTTTGTTGGGATTAACGTTACTCCTTCCAAGCAGCATCCTCACAACCCGCTCATGCTGGCCCGCAGCAGCCAACCAGAGCGGCGTTCGGCCATATTCGGCGTCAGCGGTATTGGGATTGACGTCGTTCCGTTCAAGTAGTAGCTTCACGACCCCCGCATGGCCATTCCCAGCGGCCCGCGAGAGGGGTGTTTGACTCCACTTATCCGCTTTGTCAGGATCGGTGTCGCTCCGTCCCAGTAGTATCGTCACGACCCTCTCATGTCCATCCTTGGCAGCCCACGCGAGTGGTGTTCGACCGTATTCGATGTCTGCTATATCGGGATTGACATCGTTCCGTTCAAGTAGCATCCTCACGATCTCCACATGCCCATTCTCGGCAGCTCGTGAGAGCGGGGTTCGGCTCCACTTATCCACTTTGTCGGGATTGACGTCGCCTCGCTTCAGTAGTACCCTCACCACCCCCTCATGCCCAAAGTTGGCGGCCCACAAGAGCGGCGTTCGGCCCCCCTTATCTGGTTTGTCGGGATTGACGCCGCTCCCCTGCAACAGCATGCTCACGACCCCCTCATGCCCATTCCTGGCAGCCCGCAATAACGGTGTTTGGCTCCACTTGTCCGCTTTGTTGGGATTGGCGTCCTTCCGCTCGAGTAGCACCTTCATGACCCCCTCATGCCCATTCTTGGCAGCAAATAACAGCGGTGTTCCCCCATACCAGCTGTCAACCGTGTCAAGATTGACGTCATTCCGCTGAAGCAGGATCTTCACCACCCCCTCATGCCCATTCCCAGCAGCCCGTGAGAGTGGCGTCCGGTTCCACTTATCCGCTTTGTCGGGATTGGCGTCGCTCCGTTCAAGTAGGACCCTCACGACCCCCTCGTGTCCGTTCCGGGCAGCCCAGGTGATTGCTGCCTTACCATCAAAATCAGTTGCCTCAACGTCCCACTTATTTGTCTCCAATAAAGCCACTATTATCTCCACGCACCCGTGGTATGCGGCGCAATGAAGCCCTGTAAATCCTTTAGGGACGCCTTCTGAGTCAAAAGGCTGATCCCATAAGCTCACACTATGGAATAACAGTATCTTCGAAGATATGTGCCTATCGTATTCATCGAGCAGTTCCAATGCAAGAGTTTTCACACTTTCGGTGCTTCCCCGCCTAGCATGTGAACCCCAGTAACGAGAGGCATATCCGACAAAAGGGGCAGCTGGTGGGACAGAGCGGAGGGCGGACGAAAAGCCCCTGATACACCGAAAATTGAGGTAGGTCAAACAGACCTCCGCAATCACCGAGTCGGGCTTAAAGAATAGGTTGGGGTTATGGGAAAGATACTCTTGTAGAGTGTAGTGGACAAGCCGGACCGTAGACGAGGACTTCTCGACCGTGACGAGCCCCAGTGAGCATGCTAGTAGTGTCTCTATTGCCGGAATATTTCGGGTGTTCAAGTCGACAGATCCCCCCCCTACTCCAAGAGCGTGGCATAATTCGTCGACATGCAGCGGCCGCTCCGCATGCGATACCCACATTAGAACTTCCATGCCGAGTTTCGACCTACTTCTTTGCTGGGCCTTCATTCGTGATAAGGTTGCCGCGTAAGCATCTCCTAGGCCCCCCCCCTTGGTCATCTCGTCAAGCTTTTCTAGTCTCTGATGGAGAGTAATCTCGCCCAGGATTGCATCCATGATTAGAGAAACGAGAAGGAAACTAGAAACAACCATTAGTGAATCATACCTCGGACCCGTATTGGGAACGTATTTGTCATTCTTGCTTACATTTCCGAGATTTTCTCCGGAATAATTCTCATAATATCGGCCCGCAATTCGTCATCCATTGCATTGGGGTCAGTGTCACCATCCAGCCTCATCTCCAAATAGCTCTTAATATCCGCATAGGTTGGACTGACAGGTATCTTAACCACCTCTGTAAAAGATCTCCCGATTTCGCCGTCGATATGGGGCCTTCCAGTGAGGAATACCCGCGTGTTGGGTGACGCCCGAACAATTTCTCGTAGCGACTCAAGGAGCTCACGTCGGTGCTTCGGAGTGGGTTCGTCTAATGCGTCGATGCATATAAATACCCGTGGGACCAACGTAACAGTCTTCTTCAGTATTTCTACCATATCAGGGAGTCGGAGGCCCCGACCGCCAAACTCTTTTTTGGCCTTTCGAAAAGCCTCTCGTATATGCACCGGAACCCCTCCTCTGCCAACAAGTTGCTTGAGCATGGCGCCCAGCATATTTGTGGTGGACTGTTCCTCCTGGGCAAGGAAGTCGCAGTAAAGCCCCACAATGGCAACCTCTTTTCCTCCAGCCTGATCGCATAGGTTATCAACCACCAAGGAGCTATTCATTTGCTAACCGTCAGTGACATCTGCATTACGGTATCTTTCTCTGGACAAGACCACTCCCTACCTGACGTAGGTTTTTCCCACCCCCGGATTCCCGTAACAGAACAACACTGGCACCACGGAACCATCTTTCGCATCACGCCACTTTGTGAACTCTGTAGTTTCTAGCACCCAATTTCCTACGCCATCGAGTCGGTCGGTTCGCACACTTTGGTGCCGCTGCTGTGGTTCAAGTGGCGATAGCCACTGAAGAATTTGATGTCCCTCGGCGTCTATTTCTGTAATGAAATTGACAATATTGTTGAAGTTGAACGAATTGATATTACCGGTGATCTGCTGGTGCTGGGACGACATCTGGGCGATAGTCCATTATTTGAATCCGGTTTTTTGTGAGAGTTAGAGGGATGGTTTGTAGCGAGAATCTAACCTCTCTCAGAACTACCGGGTAGAGTGGGTCTCGACTCTGGAGACGCGAAGAGGGGTTGTGGCTTACCGGTATGCGGCTCTGGCGTTGCACACGCATGCGCTGGTACTTGTACAGGCAGTGCACACTCCAGTGCTGTATGTGTATTTCCCTGTCAAGGGTATCCGAAAGGTTTGTGGCAGGCTCCCCCAGTCTGTGGCCAAGTGCATGGTATCCTTTGAAAAGGTTGCCTCCATCGCTTCTTCTCCGGAAACTCCCGCCTGACGCCGACTCGCAAATGGATTCTGCTTCTGCTGCAGTATCTCAGCCTCGGATGTTTTCAGGCGTGGATCGACGGCGACGGCAACGGCCAAACGAAACGCCCTGGGTTCACAACGAAAACGCGATCGCATCCAGGAGCGGAGAAGTTCACTTCTTCTCTATCTCAACCGACGGTAGAAACAGGACCGGATATAACCACAACACAGCGTCCTCCTATTCTTCCATGGACTACCACACATGTCCATGCTTCCGCGTGTCTCCTCTTTCACTTGCTCACTCCCGTGCTAACAAAGGAAAGACAAACTTCCATAGCCTCCGGGTATACAGCCTTCGTGCTTCCGAATCTTTCACTCCTCCTTTACAGCGTTCCCGCTTTCCTTCTGGCGGATGCATACTTCCAAAACTCTAGCGCATTCAAGTTACCGAAACGCTTTCCCGAAAGCCTAAATATATGCCCGAAGCCAAAGCGCGTTCCCCGAAGCTATCCGAAAACAAAGCGACGACAGCATGCCGTGCAGCATCTTGCGACCTCCAACAGATGTGAGAACAAAAAGAGGTCACTGCCGCCCGTAGTACGGTAATGTACAGTGCGGCATCCGTTTACAATGCGCGTATGGTGCTGGAAGCCGTTGGGGGGAGGGGTGTACGGTACAGTACAGTTATCCCTCGCTTCCATCTTTTAATCGACAGAAGGCAGTCAACAGTGGGCTGCCGGTAGGTGTTTACGCTCAATCTGCTCTGTGGCCAGCGGAGTTATTCACCCCCCCCTTATCGCTGCAAACACCATACAGCGACATAAGTTACTCGTCGTATTCCTCGAACATAGTTATGAATACCTAAGTGCTTTAATAAAGGTACAACTACTACCCTAACTCCTTCACCCTTCTACACCGCCTGTCGCTTAAGCTTACACGGTGTAGCTGACAGTAAACTACCGATACTAGTCGAAATCAGACCCCTCTCTCCATTCCCGCAGTCCCAATTAGTCATTACCCGAGCCGAAAATCCAGAGATGTTCTCATTCGAAGTGCTTGAAGATCTGCGGGTATAACGCTTGGAGCGGGGGGGTAGGTTGGGGAAATCCGTATGTTACCCCTTGTTCTTGATACACAGGATCTCCACAATATATTATTATAACAAAGACCACCGTGGTCCATATTACAAGATATCTTCTATTGTACTGAATAATTTACTACGATAGTAACATACACCAAAAGTCTACATTATATCCTAGGCCAATTCCAAGAGCTAAAAAGGGCACAGAATAGTAAGGCTTTGGTAGATATATTAGTTAATTTTGTTCCCACATCAGGGCTCAGCCTCGGACCAATAGGGTTAAAGACTTGCATCTGGCGCATTCATTCTCTGATGACAACTTGGAAGAACAATATACTCAGCAGATGGACAACATTGCCGTTGTGTGCCCATTGCCCAGATGGGAAGTTTTACTCCTGACCCCTTGGATAAAGACCGCCAGGGGGTGCACGGCACAATGCTTGAGAGGAGGACATACTCCACCGCCCACATGTCGATATGGGAAATGAGGGTTGCACGGAAGTAGACCATAGTTTAAGTGAATTCACATGGAGCTTAGGCTTTGTAGGAAGGATATGAAATGTAACTTTTACCACTCGGGCTCCGTTTATTTACTTGCTCATTCTCTAGGACTAAACCAACGGTAAAGGCAGGTGTATAATAAGTAAAACGTAAATACCACCTCTGATCCTCCCATAGATCACCACACCTATCTCTCTATTTCCCCACATGCCCTTATTCCACCGTACACCCCCGTGGTAACAAAGGAAAGACATGTCGGTATAACCTAATATTAAACAATCTCCCGTATCCGAACCATCTGCAAATCTTCAGAACGATTCTTCGCTCTCCGCCATATCAACGTCAAGCACATTCATTGAACACCATGCCAGCTTCCATTGTTACGACAAGTAGCCCCCCTACCTCGCATACTACCCGACCAAATGCGGAGTTCAATTCACTCTCCGGATCGACTTGTAACATCGAAAGAACGCAATATCAATAACTTGAGTCTATATTTCCAGCCTCCATTAAAGAACTAACAGCATTGGAGATCACCTTTGGTATCTGTGCACAAATGCTCTAAGGCGTTTCACGAAGTGTATTCTTCATCAGAAATTAACAAATCAGCATCTACCCGAGTTGGGGGGCATGTCCCAGTGACTCGTGGTTTCGTCTATGCGAAGAAAAATAGTGACTAGGATATAACTATACTCTAGTGCTGTTTTACTATGGTATATATCTAGAGTTTTTTAGAGTCTGACAAATTCACATTCTCCGGAGAGACTTGATGCCCCGGGGATGACCGGTCGAAGAAATGAGCGGGAACTTCGACTCCCTAACACAGCCTTGTTCTCATACACCTCGAAAACACAAATAACAAAAATATCCCACTCCCCCAAGATGACTTGATGCCGAAAGCCGTCACACCCAATCACTCGCCCCCCCCCCCAAACAGTTCCAACCCTACTGTAGGTAGGTTTGCGTTGCGACACGACATAATGCAATACGACATATTAATAGGACGGAGGCCCGCGGTAAACACACCGCATACCATTAGCCGAGCATATATTGAAAATACATTATTCTTGGTCCCAATAGAGAGTAGGAGGGGAGGGTTTTCACATGGCTTGCGGCGCTTGGCCGTATTCGGCGTCGTCTGCTTGGGCTGAAGTCGTTACATCGTAGTAGCCTCTTTACGACCCGTGTTTCTCATCCCAAGAAACCAGCGAAAGTGCCCGGCTTCAGTTATCCGATTTATCGGGATTGGCATCGCTCCGCGCTAGTAGCATCCTCACGACCCCCTATGCCCATTCTCGGTAGCCAGCGAGAGCAGTGTTTGGCTATAGTCGGTGTCAGCTGTGTTGGGATTGACGTCGTTCCGCTCGAGCAGCGTCCCCGCGAGTCCCTCAAGACCATTCGCGGCAGCACAAAAGAGAAGTGTACGGGCACACTCGGTGTCAACGATGTTGAGATTAACATCATTCCGCACAAGCAGCATCCTCACCACTTCCTCATGGCCATTCTCGGCAGCTAACAAGAGCGATGTTCCGCCATATTCGGTGTCGGCTGTGTTGGGATTGATGTCGGTCCGCTAGAGTAGGACTTTCACGACCTCCTCATGTCCATTCATAGCAGCTAGTGAGAGCGGCGTTTGGCCATGCTCGGTATCAGCTGTGTTGGGATTGACTAAGAGCATTCCCACAACTCCCTCATGCCCATTCTCGGCAGCCCGGGAGAGAGGTGTTTGCCCGTACTCGGTATCGGCCGTGTTGGGATTCACGTCGTCACGCTCGAGCAGTATCCTCACGGCATCCTCATGCCCATTCATAGCAGCCAGTGAGAGAGGTGTTTGCCCGTACTCGGTATCGGCCGTGTTGGGATTCACGTCGTCACGCTCGAGCAGTATCCTCACGGCATCCTCATGCCCATTCATAGCAGCAAGTTAGAGTGGCGTTTGTCACCGGTTATCAGACCTATTGGGATTTACGTCGTTCCTTCTGAGCAGGATCCTCACGATCCCCTCACACATTCTCGGCAGGAAGCGAGAGTGGGGTTCGGCCCACTCATCCGGTTTGTCAGGATTAACTTCGTTATGTTCCAGCATTCGCAGGCGGCCAGGTAGGCCTGCAGGTAGCCGGCCGGCTTACAGCCCGGCCAGGTCAGACCAAAGCGAGACTGACCTGGGCTTTGTAGGCCAGGTGTTGGGGGAGCCTGGCAGCGCAGGTAGGCTTTCGGTATATTCCATGTGACTAGTCAATATTTTGTTAACGGGTGGCTTACATCTGCAGATATCTGAAGATGCTGATAGCTATCTGAAGATGTCTGCATATATTTGTCACGTTTTTAGATAGTGATCGACGACGACAACAACGAAACAAAATGGCGACTACACTGCGAAACGCCAAGTTCTCACCAAAAAGATCGCACAACTCAGGAGCGGGGAATTTCCCTTCATTCAACGACAACTCTCTCAGCAGCAATGCTAACTAACTAACGGTAAAGACAGGAGTAGATATAACCACAACACAACATCCTCCTATCCTCCCATGGACCATCACACATGCACATACTATTCCATGTAAGTCTTCCCTCCCACTTTCTCACTCCTGGGCTAACAAAGGAAAGACAAGCTTCCACTGTCCATAGCCTCCGGACATATGGCATTCATGTGTCCGGCTCTTTCAAACTGGCCTTGCACCACCACCGCTTTTCTCACAGCTTTCCCGGCGGCTGCAGGGTTCCAAAACTCTCGGTCATTCCTGCACTCGAAATGCCCACCCGAAACACAAACACATGTCCGAGCCAAAACGCGTTCCAAGAAGATATCCGAACAACAATGGAACTATCATGAGAGCTTGCCGAGTAGCATGTCATGGGTTCCAACAAGCCTTAATCTTAGGGTTTCGTTTCATGATCACACCTTATCACTCGAAAGCCTGCAGATATCTGTGTTGTCCAGAACGTATTGCGCTTGTTGGAAATGTGGAATGATTAGCGTTGCAGGAGCGGTTACTCACATAGTGGAATGGTGGAATGCACGGCATGGTTGGGACAAGGAATGACAGTACGCGCTTGAGAATGAGAACTGATATGAACAGCGGAATGGATGAAATCCTGATGGCTCCTCTGGACTTGGATGTTTGCACTCGAGTATACATAACCCGTTATAAGTCGATGCGGAAGAGAATAGGCAAGTGAAACAGAACGAACAAATACGATCCTATTTAAGAGTTGACTTCTGATTTCAAGTTGACAGATCTTCTACCCCAAGGGCGTGGCATAATTGGTCAATATGTAGTGGTGCATGCGATACCCACATTAAAACTTTCTTGGCGAGTTTCGATCTACCCCTTCGCCGGACCTTCATTCGTGATAAGGCTGCTGCGTAAGCACCCCCCAGCCCCTTCCATTTGGTCATCTCGTCAAGTTTCTTTCTTCTCTGGTGGAGAGTAATCCCGCCTAGGATTACATCAATATTTATCGAAACGAGAAGGAAACTAGACATTACCGTCAATGAATCATACTCGGAGCTTGTGTTACGAATGCATTTGATATCACTTACATTCTGAGATCTTCTCCGGAATGGTTCTCATAATATCGGCCCGCAGTTCGTCTCTCATTGCAGCGGGGTCAGTGTCACCTTCCAGCCTCTTCTCCAGATAACTCTAAATATCGGGGTGGGTAGGACTGAGAGTTATCCGAACCATCTCGCCGAAATACCTCGCAATTTCGTCGTCGATATGAGGCCTCCCAGTAAGGAGTACCCGAGTGTTTGGTAGCACCCGGATGACTTCTCGGATCGACTCATGGAGCTCCCCTCAGTGCCTCGGAGTGGATTCGTCTAAGGCATCGATTCATATGAATGTTCGCGTTAGGGCTGCAATAGACTTCTCCAGAACTTCTACCAAATCCAGAAGTGGGAGACCATGGCCGCCAAAGCCCCCTTTGGCCTTCCGAAAAGCCTTCAGTATATGCTCCGGAATTCCACCGGGAAAGCAAGTTGTTTGAGCATATCGCCCGACATATCTGTAGTGGACCCTTCCTGTTGGGCAAGGAAATCGCAATATAGCCCCACGACGGCAACGTCTTTTCCTCTTGCCTGGCAGCACAGATAACCATCAATAACTAGGGAACTATTTTTTGCTGACTCTCAGTGATATCTTCCTAGGCTTTCTCCAGGCAAGGGCGCCTCCCACCTGACATAGGTTTTCCCCACTCCCGGATTCCCTCTGAAAAACAACACTGGCCCAACACAACCATCTCCTACATCACTCCATTTTCTGAACTCCGTGGTTTCTAGCACCCAATTTCCCACTCCATCGATTCGGGCAGTTGGCACACCTTGGTGTCGTTGCTGTGGTTCGAGTGCCGATAGCAACTGCATAATTTGAAGCCCTCGACGTCTGCTCCCGTGAAGTTGAAAACACTATTGAACGAGTTATTATTGTTGTGAACGAGTTATTGTTGAACGAATTATTACGAGGGAACTGCTGGTGCCCTGACATCTGGGCTATAAACTATTTAAATTCCTTTTTCCGTGAGATAGAAAAGGATCAATTGAAGTAGGAATTTGACTTTTCTCGGGGGTCGAGAAAATTTCAACGACAAGAAGGAGGGGATGGTATCTTATATAATGTTCTGTCGCTATGCAAGCCTAAACTAGCCACTTCTCAATTTTTTTAACTTATTTCACAATCCTAACTTTTAGTTACTTGTTTTCTTGGGCTGACCACCATCAATTTTTTTAACCACGTTGACCGCAAAGTCAAACCCTCACCCAGCTGCGAATTCCTTGCTCTTGGTACACAGGGATGCCGGATACGTCCGCAGCAAAGTCTCTAATGCTTCGGAAGTGCCCGCCCAACGCCGACTGGCAAACAGATCTTCCCCCCAGCTCAGCCTTGGATGGCAAGCGGAAAAGAGGTTAACTGGCACTGGGCGTTTGAGTGAAAATGCGGTTTACCTACTTTGCCCCCCTACTCGCAATATATACCGGTAGAGACGGAAAAATTTGAAAACAATTCTTTTCTCCACAGCAATTTGTATGAGATTTTGCGGAAATAGTTTTCCAACCTTTTCCTTTTTATTATATGGCTAGCTTTCCGATATTTTCGCCTATCCGAGTGCAGTACTGTGCTGGTACTCGAGTAGAGCCGGCTATTTGCTCACAATACATGTGCACTCGTTTCCGCAAAGTTCTCATAACGTCTGATGTATCGCGAAGTAGAGGTGAGATTGCGACGTGTTACTTACGATGTTTTAGAGAGAGATGGGGGGAAGGGATCTATGGCGGCTCTAGTGTTGGCGGGGGGTTATCCCACAATACGGTGAACAGGTCACTGGCGAAAGGCAGGTTGCAGAAGAAGAGGAAAAGAAAAAGGCGTGAGAAAACAAAACAAATGGATTAAACTTTGGAAATCTGGCACTATCCCCCGCTGTGCCCATAGTGCCGACTTTCCCTACATTGCGCTAAAACACAAACTAAATAACTGGCTTTCCGCCTTTCTTGAAATGTCAATCGAGTGATATCAAGGGCATTTCAGGGCAAGTTGGATTGTTGACTAAGCAATACAACCACACAAGAAAATACAAAATCAGTCGTTGACAGACCTGGAACAATTCAACCTAGTAACTCAGCGAGCATGAGAAAGGAAAAAAGGCTAATCGAAGGGTGTATGTATCGAGAGTGTACAGAGCGCCGATAGGCTCCTAATATATACCTGATCGGTTAAACAAACGCCAAACAATAAGGCGAGAAGAAGTGGGCAGGGGGTAAGGTGATCCGGGGGAGCCAGGGAGACAACACATTCTAGGTGAACGATCCAAAGGTTTGAAATCTACAGTAACTTGTTAGTCTGCATGTATGGATGGAAAGAGACGTCCTAGGCCATCGTGGTATTCTGTTTCCATAAGCTTGTTGCCGGACGGGGAGATATGTCTAGTGGATCGAGAGGAAAGTGCCGGGTTTACACTTGGATATTAAACCCTGCGGGAGCCTTTAGAAAGGGGTTTAGATGGTCCGGACGGCTCGGGGAGAAGAGTTCTGTTGGATGCGGACTTGGTGCGTATTTGGGAATCAAATCCGTCCGCGCCTGCTGAGGGGTTTCATCCCACGGGTGCGGTGATTAGCCATACCATTCAGTGCAGGATATGGCGGGGTTGACGTCGTTACATTCCAGCTCCCTCTTTATGACCCCCGATTACTGGCAGCCCAGAGGAGTGTTTGGGTACACTTATCCGCTCTGTCGCGATTGACGTCCTTCCGGTCCTGCCGTGCCCTCATCACCCCTTCATGCCCTCTCCCAGCATCCCAAGCGATTCTATGTTATGTTATCATAGAAACCAGTTGCCTACACATCCCATCTATTTATCTCCAGAACGAAGCAACTGTTACATATTCCTATGATGTTATTTTGGTACAGGCCCCAACCCCGGAGGCCTTGTCCGCCCAATACTCCTCGCTCCTAGGATTTAACCGCACAAATGCTACAGCTTCTGTTATAAAAATCGGGAAATGCGGAAGTGAAAACTGAGAAACAGGGTTTCCCAATCGGCTCGAGCACAGAACACTCCAATCAAAACCCTAGAAGCCCTATCGCAGTTATTTTCCATTATTTTTTTTCTCGAGTATGATACTAAGTTATCCCCTGCAGTGTTGATAGTGCCGGATTTCCCTACATCGCGCTAAAATGCAAGCTAAAGGACTAGTTTCCCATTCTTGATATATCAATGGAGTGATATCAAAAGGATTTCAAGCCGAGTTATGATGCAGATCTTTTTCCATCAACAGGAGCACTAAACCTGATATGAGTGTAATGTTAGCCATAGCTGTAAGGTAATGCACCGGTTGATATTTACTAGCCAACATCCAGAGTCATGTGATAGCTTTAGACCAACAGGAGGTTGAACCTACCAATCAAATCAATAAGCTAACTTGACTAGTGCCTCTTTAGCACGATGCAGGGAATTCGGCAATATCAACACTGCGGGGGATAGATGTTTTTGAATCGACTAGTACACTGCCTTGCGGTAGCGGAGTAGTGACCAGGAAAGCTAAGAAACCAAAATACTTACGCCACGCTTAACGCTATTTTTGTCTCTTTCGACTGTGGAGATCTCAGTGTCTCGGTGTGAGTGAGGTTCACCCAAGCGCGCATCAATGACAGGCCATCGTGCGGTACCGAAAACAAGAAACTCGGGAGAATGGTATCTACTTCACGGCAGGGGAGAAGTACGGGAAAACAATTGTCACTTTCAAGAAACCTCAAGCAGAAAACAAAACTACACAAGTCACGATCAATTCAAACCTACTAAGCTACTTCACGAACGAATTCAGAGAACCGCACAAAAGACAGAAAATTCCCGCTACCAGAAAACCCCACCTTGCAGATTGCCTAGCTAACTAAAAACAGGCCCGATCTTCCTTCGTCACGATGGTCGCCGCTCCTCGTTGCGGTGGAGGCGGGGGGGGAGAAAGCGCGAGAGAAGACAAAACCTAACTTACATAGATGCCCCTGTCGCCAAGCCTAGGAAACCACCACCCATGCAGAAACGCAATACACCCCAAAGCCAAGATCGTGACTAACCGGCTATTTAGTAAAAGTTAAGCTAAAAAAAACAGCAAGTTAAGAAAGTCAATTTTGAACCGTAACAGTACGGTAAAAACTCGCTTAATCCAGGATGGGAAATCGCCGTACCAAGTCGCAATTGGCAAATAAAGCAGGTTAACCAATTACAGACACCAGTTAATTAGATCCAGCAGGCTCATCTTATATAAGCTATACCCGATCTGGGAATCGTTGATCCCTCACAGGGTCAGGGGTGATTCGTCTCTGATTGAGATGACAGCGGATAGTGGATCGAGCAAGTTTTTCCGGAACCAACCTTCTCCCAGTTGATCCCTGCCACAGATGGCATTCAGATGGTTTCCACCCTCGCGTGGGCTGGTGATCCAGCAAGCGCCAGAAAGCTCAGCCGCACAGAGTTGGACGCTGGAAACCCACCACTTGATCCTCTTGTTACTCCGGTACGATTACTGCGCGGTCCTTGTGCCCCTCGAAGCCATGTTTCTCATCGGGTATACTCGGCTCCAAAAAAAAGGCAAGATTCACACTCCCGTGCAAAATACTGTAAGTTATGGTGCACTCCCGTAAAAACTCGAATAATTGAACCGTGTGCGATGAAGTCCAAAATTCCCCCTCGTGGAGCGGGGGCAGGGCAAAAAACACAGCAAAAACACAGGTCCTTTCCCTCTTCCGAGACAGAAAAAAAAGAAAGAAAATTCTTCGCCTTACTGAGAGATAAAAGCCCAACGACATGCGGTGGCACACGGTTCAATTATTCGAGTTTCTACGGTACTGTACTTGGTCGGGCTTGATAACCCGTACTCCCCACCAAAAACACCCCAACTATGATACTGTACCGTACTGTACAGTACTTGTACCAAGGAACCTTAACCTATTCTACAAAAATCATGCCAATAGTGACACGAGCGGCTGAAAAGAAATAGAGGAAGGAGGGGAGGGTGGGGCAACTAGAGTTGGGCCTTGGGAAGCCTAGAGCTATTGTGAATCGTGATGGATGGTGTTGTGTTGAGATTCAATAAGGGCGGGTGTTCAGATCACTGCTATCTCAAGTCACGGTGTGCCAATCATGTTCTAAATCACAATTTGAAATCATGGTTTGCAAATAACCCCCTGCGAAACACGACTGCAATCTTCAACTCTCCATGGCACAATTTGGGGCTAGCTGCATGAGAAGACCTCAAGGCTCACTAGCATTTACTAATAAAATACTTAAGGGCACAAAAACATTTTGTAACTCTAAATATTCACACACTCATTGTGAAATTTTGCCGAATCACGTTTAGAAAGCGTCACTTAACGAAACACCATGAATATTTCAAATCATGATTTGAGATAGCCAACAGCTCAAATCACGGTGTGCCAAACAGGCCCTAGATTTTTTGGTCGGGGGTATGCGTTGCCTGCACGGGCTGGGCGGCGCGACATAACATATTCTGAGCGGAGTAGGATGAAGGAGAGTAGATTGTACTCGAATATCGATGGTCGCGTAGGACCTCACGCATAACGAACACGAGCTGGGCTTGACCCGCTGTTGTCGGTGGTCAGCCCCAGATCGTGCTAACGGCTGTAACAAAAAGTAGTCCAGTATGGTAGAGCGCCCTCAAGTCCCTACTCAAGGAAAGGGGAACAACGGTGTAGGGTAATCGACCGGGTTGCGTTCGTTATGTGCGAAATTTTGGCGATAGTTTGCGTTGAAACCCTCAATCATCTCATTTGTACGTAAAACATACAAATTATCTCGGTGAACGCCTGGGAACCGGAAATCTCGCAATTGGGATTTTTCGAGTGGAAAAAGTTGGCTAAAATTTAATGATTGTACTCCCCGAATCATTAAATCCGCATCCTCCCTAAAACCTCATAAACCGCTCGCAGCAAACCGACCCTAACAAATAAATATAATAATAGGAACAAGAGAAAAATATATTTCCTGTGGTAGACCTACCACCAATGAATGTAGGGATCCCATACCGGTAACAACAGAAGTTTCGAGGCTTACCCCACGGGTGCTGTGGGTGGGTGGGTTGGTGTCACAGAGGTTTACGGAGGTACACGGCATAAGTTTTGTAGGTTACACAGGGGGTGAGGGCAGCAAACCTCGCTTGTGGAACCTACAAAACTTATGCCCTGTACCTCCGTACCGGGTTTAGAGTGGATGCGGCGTTTATCATCCGGAGGGTACCGGTATTACAAGTAGGAGATTTTTCTGTTGTCAAACCGGCAGCATACCTCCAAGCGAAACCCCGGATACACGGGAGGGTGCACGGGGAGGAGACCCCACGTGGTGGTGGGAGCTGCATTCCCGGCCCCCCCCGTACGCTAAAATCCGCCATCTCAGGCGGTCGCGCTATTGCTAAATTTACGTATTATGGGTTAGCCGAGGGTGATCGATGAGAATGCGTGATAAGTGATGATCCTGAAATTGGATTCACGGCACAGACAATATAAAAACAGCCATACCTTCTGGATGAAAAGGCTCGTATCCCAACGCTCTCGAATTATCAGACCAGCATCTTCATGCCCATGAGGTTGAAATTATGAGACATGGTGTTACCTAGCTTACTCTTTCCACAAATAGCTAGCCCAGATATTGCGCACTCCCCTGCCATAGCACGCCACACACCGGCCTGTATTGTATCAGCGGCGAGACTGGAAATCTTATCCAACTTTGGAACTAATATTCAAGCAATACTGGTATTTCATGTGCATCAAACATAGATCACAGTACTCGAGTACCTTTCTTGAGGGTGTGCACGTCAGAGTTTGAGTGGGAGTAGATGTGCGAATGAATCTGTGTTTTTCCTTCATAGACTTGTACTCGAGTACCTGTATCTCCTCCAAGGAAGGGAGCCGCGCTAAGCTACCCTCGGCACTGACAAATATCGACGGTGCCGTAAAATCTCGGATTTTGGGCCGTGTCCTATGTCCTTCATGTTTTATCTTCAGATAAGGTCTAGGATTACTAGTTATTTTTTCCGACTCTATGGCTTCAGGCTAGAGGTCATACCCTTTACTGAGTTCTTCGCCCCTTTCCCGGAGAGGGAAATGTTTGGAATACCTACTGTACCACGCTGTCCGACCATTTCTAGATTCTGCTGCATCTTTCACCGGGTGCCGGGCTCTTGAAATATCATCTGCGCAATAATTCCAAAGTTGGATCGACGGAGCCCGGGAAATGCAGGGCCAGACAACCCAATGGGATGGGACAATGCCGGCATTATACGGTACGGTACTTGTCCCAGATCATAAGTACCGTAAAAAAATTTGCGACCCGCCACCTGAGGATTTCTGGAGACCGTCATCAGCCCAAGGTAGGTTTAGTTTGGGGCTGAGAAGATCAAACAAGGCCAAAGCACTCAGGCTATACCATGTTAGGAAAGTACTAATCTATCCCAAGAAACCTTGTCTCTAAATCTCGAGATTTACGACCTAACCAAGATGGGGGATGCAAGAAATATATGGCAAAACGTCCGTGCCTGTCTGTGTCCATCCAAATGATCCTCCTTCATTTTCGGGCGCTTATGGCCTGTACGAGTAATAAGTACTCGGATACCAGGCTGACAAAGCTAACGACGATATTGGGAATGGCGCACTCACTAAGGGGTGTGGGTTGAAAACCAGAAGAATTCCTCGAACGCTTTCTGCTTTACTATTGGTTGAACAAATAGCCGGTTACCCTCCTATTCGCTTCGCTCATAGTCGGGAAAACCAAGTGTTACGCAAAAGCAAGCGTTACGCTCCTTTTTTTTTTTTTTTTATGGTTCCGGAAGACTAGAAGTAGACTGAGTTTTCACATAAAATCCGTGACAATTTTGGGAGTAACGGCAACCGTAATGCTTGGGATTTGTCTTGGCATAACATATTTTTACCTGTTATTCTTCCTACACCAGCGCATTCTTAAGTCTTAATATTATGTTTCTTAAATGCTTTCTTTCCTTCTATAGTCTATGTTATTCTTATCCCCCTCTTAGTAGGCCCTCAGGTAATTGTAACTATGATACAAGCTTTATTTTAATATCTCTCGGGCTTTATTCATCTTAATTCATATTTTAAAAACTCTATATTTAACAGGCTAGAATAATGATTTGGCATCTTTAACCTATAGTGCCAAGACAAATCCCAAGCATTACGGTTGCCGTTACCCCCAAAATTGTCACGGATTTTATGTGAAAACTCAGTCTACCTCTAGTCTTCCGGAACCATACCACAGGATGTTCCACATCAACCAACGCAAATCTACGGAAACTCGAGTTCCTACAGATTATTTGTCATCCACCCCACCAATCATCCTTCCTCCCACAGGCAATTATTCACCATGTTTCAGTCAAACCAACACTCTTCTGGCCCAAGCACTCCAACTGTCCTGTCCAGCCCTGACAGCCTTCAGCTCTCTTTCAGCCAATCCCCTACCCAAGCCCAACTATACCTTAGCCAGTCCTCTCCCATGGTAAATCCTACTTCTCAGCCAAGTCAATCTGTCACTGAGGCATGCCTGATACCAATAGATGAGCCTCTTACGCTATCAGAAGACCTCAGTCAAATCACGGTTTCGGATACTATTAACAAGCTTGAGATGAAGGAGCGATTAGCTTGAGCTATGGAGTGGCTAGAGGATGAACCCGGTGAAAAGGCAAGCACTGCAGCAATTATCTTCCAAGTCAACCCTGGATCGATCCGAATGCGCCAATATCGCAAACGCCATCAAGAGAGAAACTCCCGTGGAACCTATAATCGCCATGGGGGAAATAACGTTATCTTAACTGAAGCCCAAGAGGTGAGTGTTTTTCGATTGTGCTTTGAGCAGTTAGAGGCTGGGTTAGGAGCAACACCCTCTATTATCTATGCAGCAATCTGCCACCTATGCCAGCAGGAGAAACGGAATCCACCCTCTCTTGTCTGGTTCCAACAATGGTTAAAGAAGAATCTCACTCTTCATACTATCAAAACCAAGCCAATTGCCCATGTTCGTCTCACCACCCATAGTGAGGCTGAATTGAAGGCCGTTTTCATTGAGTATCAAAATACTCTTACCAAATATGATATCCGGCGGGCCAAATATATCTACAACATGGATGAGTCTGGAGTAAGAGTTGGCTGCCCCACCGATGAGACTGTTATTGTCCCAACTGAGATAAAAGAGTTGTATACCGCCAGCCCAGAAAATTGCAAGTCAATTACCATTATTGAAACAATATGTGCCGATGGAAGCCCCCCACTACCACCAGTGGTTATTTGTCCTGGAGAGAAGATTATGGAAGATTGCGTTCAGGATAATCTTACTGCTGCGGAGGTAATTGCTGTTTCTCAAACAGGATATACCAATCAGACTATTCCTGTTTCATGGCTTGATCACTTTATCAAGCATGTTAATGCTGGTCCAGAAGCGCATTGGCGTATTCCTCTCCTTGATGGTCATACCACAAACCATAAGGATGACTTTATTCTCAAATGTCATAAGAATCATATCGTACCGTTTGTTTTCCCCTCTCACCTAACTCATGTACTTCAACCACTCGATGTTGGGGTCTTTCGCCCTTGGAAACACTATCACAATAAGGCAATTCATAATCCCCTCCACAGTCTCGATATGGAATATACTATATCGTCCTTCTTCCGTGAATTGAGTTCTATACGTGAACAGACCTTTCAATCTCATACGATTAAAAATTCCTTTAAAGATGCGGGGATGTTTCCAGTTGCTTACAATGTTGCCTTGAAGAAGATGCGCTATTATAATATGCGAAGAGATCTTAAGACTGGAACTGATTTGCCTATGTCAGAGAGATCATGCTCCCAAAGCAACGGAAATGCAGAAGCAACCCCAGCCTCTATAGAGGAGAGTGAAGAGTTGGAACTTCCTACACTTCCTAGTACCTATTTCGAGTGTCAGAAGGGCATAGGAGAATGGATTGACAAGGCAGAAACCTTTAGTCCAAATTCTAAAGGCAAATTTCAACAATGGGCAAAGGGAACCGAAATCTGCCTTGCAGAAGCCCAGCTTCAACAGGACTCCTATCATTCTGTTCAAGCTCGTATTCGTGAAGAGGAAAAGCGCCGCAAGACTAAATCCCGTCGGGTAATTCAAAAAGGAGGTGTCATTACTGTTGAGGCAGCATGACTTAGAAAGCAGGAAAAGCATCAAAAGCAGAAGTTAACTGCTATAAAGAAGGCCCAAAAAGACATTCAAGTTGCTGTAAACAAGGCCAAAGCAGCCTTGAACCGCCGTGGAATTGATGCTCGAAAGTCTGAAAAGGAAAGGAAGAAACAAGTGCAGAATATACGGGCTCAGGGAGGCATTATCCCTTCTGAGATGTGGATTCCAATCCCTGATCCTGAAAAGAATCCCACTCCAGACGACCTTGAAGCACTTCAGGCACCTCCCGATTTATTGCAAGCACTATTAATGCTTGAGCCAGCCCCTCTTGGTGGTGCGACTATAGGACAACAACCACAACCACAACTTGGGGATGAGGATAAATTGGAAGAATTTGAGATTTGTCTGGGAGAACCAGATAGGAGAGATTTGGGAGTTGATGGTGTGGAGCTGGGTGTTCAATCTGATTCAGATTCTTCATCTATATCTTGTGACTCAATTGCAAGAAATGCTGATTTTATTACTTTCAATTAAAATATGTAACCTAGACAATAGTAGTACTGATACTCTGGAGAATTGATAAGTAAACCTCTGGGTTGATATATTGTATGATGTAAACCTCTTTGCCCCGCTTGAAAAACAAAAAAAAACGAGCGTAACGCTTGCTTTTGCGTAACAGTTGGTTTTCCCGACTATGAGCGAAGCGAATAGGAGGGTAACCGGCTATTATCTATTCACGGTTTCTATTAAATATTTGCCACTTTAGCTGATGCTCAGAATAAATCTTGGTGTTCGCGGACTAACCCTGGTATCCGAGTACCGTGCTTCTTCCTGAATGCTGTGTTCCAGTATGACAACATTGGTATCGCGGACTGGATTCATCTGCCCCTGATGTCCCTTGCGGCGATAATAAACCCAAACCGTATTTGCGCCCAGTCGCCACAGCAACATCTCCCGTCACAAAGTGCCGTGCAAGAAGAGTCACTTTTGCCCGATTCGAGAATTAGTTGCCCCAGCTCCCCCATACCTATCCATACCACGTTTTCGGGCCCGGCCTGACCTCATACGCAAACAATGAGCCCGGTTCAGACTTCGCAACTGTGACCACTTGCCCGTTCAGAAAGTATCCGTGCCAATATTTCCGGTTACTTTCGGAAATCTTAGCACAGCTTGGGGTTGAGAGAGGCAATAGTTTGCAGATACCGTAAAATCTCGAATATTTAGGCTGGCTTAGCAGTGTAGATCATCCGAATTCACAATGCCAAACAACACTAAATGGCAATCTATTACAAAATAGGTAAAGAGCTATATCAAATATCAATGTGAAAATAAATACAAGGAAAAAAAGAAGAAGAAAGGCCAACCTGAACACTCAACCGGTAGGTCAGACTCTGCTGCTTCAGATTCAGACTCGGTTGCCAGAATCTGCTTCTCTGTTCAAGTATTACAGATGTCCACTAACCCTTGGACATTTCCAACCTCCAACTCACTTGTAGTTAGGCCTTTGATGGTGAGCTCCTCGTTTTCGCCCTCATTGGGATGTAAAGAAAAACTAACATTCTAGAAAGAATTAATAACTAAATGATTGGACTTGAGGAAAAACTAGTTCCAGACCCAGTTGACATAAATTAGTAAAAAAAATAGATTGCACCTTAAGTGTACTGGGCATTTGAGGCACCTAATACCCAAAATGTCAATTGTGACTCAGAACACAATAGAGAGATTGTTATGGAGGCATAGGTTCCTATTAAATCCGTTAATATATGCTATGTTAAAAGTCTTAGATACCTGAGAATGGGTCACAATGCATACCTAGTCAAGGTCTAAAATATTGGTTTAACCGTGCAGGGGATTGAGATGGATTGCTTGTTGTTTTCTAACCTACATGTTTAAATAGTTTTACTCTAGCTAGTCAGGTGGTATACAGGCATCTGGGTATAGCGAGAGAGGATCATGGGGGAATAGCAATGAGTTGTCATGAGAGCTACAGGTTGGATATGAGTATATAGGACCTGTAAATAGTTTTATAGGTGAAAACAACGAGGACAAGAGCCACAACCCCAAAGAGTGAGGATATTTAAGTATCATGGACCTTTTGTTTTGCTGTCTTTCTTTGTGACTTGTATTAATTCTATCTAATCACTTGTAAATCTTGGTAGTATAAGTAATGTTTTCCTATACTCGTTATCTCTTTTGTTGTCTTTCACTTTAGCTAGCTTCTGAATCTTGATCACAACTCTCCTGGCAGAGTATTTTCTACTTTCGACCAGAACTGTTCTCTGGTAACTATTTGGCCTTTCAGCACCTGGAGAATTTTTGTTGGGTAAGTCTCTAGAAATAGTAAAATAGCAACAAGATAGGGAAAGTGTAAAAGAATGAAGCTAAGAAAAGGTGTAATCTAATCTGAGAACCGTAATACTGTATATCACGTGAATGTTATCTGTCAGATATACCGTATAGAAGAGAAAGTAGAACAACCAGAGTTTTTACTATAGAGAAAGCTCAACCAGCTGCTAGAAATAGTGTGTTAAATGAGCTGGAGGCAGTAAGCATCTAGGAACAGGTGGGGAAAGGGTAGCAAAGGGAACTGACTAGATACATTATGCACTTGTCTGTTAGGTAGTTACAACCAATTTAGTTAATTGTAGTCAGAGAGGCAAAAGTGGCAGGAGTGCTGCAAATATTAAAGCCTATAACAATTCTATTATATATGGTGTAGTGCAGCAGATAACAACTTGCTTACTTATAAAATAGGTGTTTTTGTTTCTTGAGAAGTAGTACTATCTTATAGAAATTCTATTATGTTATTGCTTAAGGCTATTTTATTGTCTCATAGTTGAGAACGATCTTAGTACTAGGTCTACTATATATTATCAATCTGTTTCTTAGGCTATATCAATAACCTGGTCTTGTTCTTGGAATTTATCTAGGGTGGAGGAGAGTTGGTCTTGTTATATGATTGTATATAAAATATGGTATAAAAGATATGTTGAATAAAATTATAAAGTATATGGTTCATGGGAACCAAAATCTGCATACAGCTGAAAAACAAGTATTATGTGACTAAGCTACTTTGAATATTAGGACTTTCCTATACGAATCCTAAAATATGGTAAAAGTTCTCTATTTTAAAAGAATATAGAAAGATTCATATATGTGAACATGTTATGTGTAGTATGATAGGAAATTATAATATGCTAAATAGTCTAAAATAATATCCATTATGAGTGTAGTTTTGTTAGAATCAATAGATAAGTGTTTTTGGTTGTTAATGGGAAAACAGGATTGAGGTGTGACTGTAAGAAAATTCCTTCTTGAGATAAAAGTGCTTTTAGGCCCTGCTCGGCTTATACTAATTTAAAATAATCACAATAAAAGTTGAAAATACAATATATTCCAAAATGGAGAAATGCCATTTTTATGAAAAAATAGCTGCTCGGTAAAAGCATGACTTTTTTTGTAATAAAATCCTGCCCTAGTTTTCAATTCTTATTTTATATGGGGTTGCTAAAAAATTAACCATACAAGCTATTAACTTAACTATTTGAGAATTATATTTGTAGAATTAATTAAAGTATAAAAATTGAAAAATACAGAAAATTATAATATTATAATGAGAATATAAATATCTAGTACACTATTCAGAGTTGAATTTTTCCCTATTCAAACTCTTTCTTCATGATTACATGCTGTAACATGTGTACATGTTCCAGTAACGGGAAACAGGAGCGGGCACTGCAGGATCTCCTATGTTTAGTTGATTTATATTCGGTATATTTGATTTGAATTCAGCTCCGCTACTGTCTCTGAGTCAGATAGGCTATGCTATCGTATTGCTATATTTAGTTTGCTTTGCTGGAAGTTTATATTTAGGATTCTGGGTATGGAATGCTCATGTAATACTGGTGGAGGCTGAGCTATGTTTCTTTCTTTGGTCTTGCAGGATTACAGGATTCCGGTATGTGTGCAGCTACTGGTAATGATCGTGATTGCAGGAAGGCTATTGCTCTTGGGTTTTGTGTTTAAACCAGTCTCCTGGCTAGCAGGAGACAGCAGACTTCAACAAACCTTTAGTCTAAGAATACACTTAGTTGAACGGCGATCCCTCCCAATTTGTCCTTCAACTATTATCTCTTTAGCTACCGGTCACTTGAAGTCTCCCTTAGCACCAGCGCTAGTATGTCTATCGCTTGTTCTATTGTCTTTCCGTTAGACTGGAATAAATGTGTTGCACATTCCCTAATTAAGGTTTGATAAAATTTACAATTTCAAAAAATTGAGATGGAATTTAGAAAAACCACAATATTTGTGGCAAGCTGAGCAGTGCCCAATTTAGATATATCTAAATAGAGAAAAAAAATGGCATTAAAGGGGAAAAATCACGATTTTTATGGCGAGCTGAGCAGGGCCTTATATTTGTCCATACCACACTGACTTCCCAATGATAATAAGAAGATTGATCTCTTGAATCAACCATTGGGTCCCCCTGCTACCTTAAAGCCACTCTGAGAACAGTATGAAACAGAATGACACTGGCAGTTTAGTAGTTTGGGCACCAAGTTCTGCAGGTACCTACCTTTCATTGTTTTATTTTGTGGTAAATGTGTTGGGCAAAGGTTATCTACATCAATTTTCTTTATTAATTGGATAGCATCACAGAAAGCATAGGTTCTCTGAATGTTGCTCTCAAAACTGTACCACTGCTGCTGAGACATTGCTTAGAACAGTACCATTCTTTTTTGCCTAACCATTGTATAGCGCTTTGAGTGCCTCATGTTCGGATACTTCTTGCCTATTACCTGTATCACCCGTTGATTTTCACCTGCTCTGTACATGAGGTTGTTTTATTGCCAATTTAGGTATGTAGCACAATGCGCCTCTCGCCTTGGGTCTTACTGCCCAGCCATCCCAATCCTTCGAAATTTTACTGTCCAGTCTTTCATCAGGTCTTGACGAATATTAGCGGATGACGAACAGGGATTAGCAGGCATTTCCCGTTACACCACTCGATTTTTTACTGGCCGAATACCCCTGTTCGTCATCCGCTAATATTCGTCAAGACCTGATGAAAGACTATACTAGTACGGTACTTTGAGAACGGGCATGTTCCGTTTTCTCGGATTCTAATGGGGAACCCGTGCAGTTCGCCAGACCACCGTGCTGACGGGGTATATTTGTCCTAAGCACGGAGGACTCTGTCGTACTGGTGGTCGAATACAGCCGTTGGGGGAAGTATATGGCTAACAATCCCAGCGTCTCTTGGCACTGCAAGACTTATACCTTGCCCCCCAATACCCGGGTACTCTTTGCCTGGACAAGTATAAGTACCGCCAATCTTCTTCTCCTCTTGCACATCTTTCACTACTACTACCGTACTCAGGGAGGTTCACTAACATGAACAAAATGCTTGCTTACTGCCTGCTTGCTATCACCGCTCTTGCTGGTGTTCTGGCGGGCCGGCCACCCGGCCCGGTGGGGTTGGAGCCAGCTTTTACTTTGAGGGTATTTTCTTACGGATTTTCACTCCTGGGATAGAGCTGTACTATGTAAAGCGCGAGGCTAACACCACTCAGATTGGTATCGAGGAGCCGATTCGGACCAGTGAGCTCACCAAAGGATATAGGATTACCTACGCGGTGCGTCCCCACTACTTCATATCGCTGTTGGCTGCCCATGGGGGGTTCGGGCTGAGATTGACTGGTTTTCTAGGCCTCCCCGAACGGCACTATCTTCAGCGCCCCAGGAGCCGCAGTCTCAGTGAATGCGACTATCCTAGCCGCGAGTGACGTGATCCATGTCGACCCAGACGGGAAAAGATTGAGACTCAATGTCAATGGTGTAGCAAAGTACGCAGCCCACACCCCAGAAAAAGCACCCCCCCACCCCACTATATCCACATATAAGTAAGTAAATACTGACCGACACCATACAGAACCGTCACCGGAACCGTAAGCCTGCTTCACTGATCGACTATACTCTACTCGCCCTAACTAGAATCTAGATCTTCGGCTTCGGCTTCACCGGTATTGCTACCCCCAATGATGAATTTAACGCGATCCTCAGCCATGCTCCGGGCTCGCAGTCCAATGACTTTGGAACCATTGTTTCTCACCACACTTTTGATATTCCGGTGGGTGGTTACCTCGATTTTAGCGGTGCTAGTATTGAGCTGATGGGGTTTTCTATGGCAGGTTGCTGCCCCGGAATTGGCGGGGTTGGATGAGAACATATACGTGGCCGCGGGGAGGTTTCTTGTTAACCGGGATCGGAGTATCACGGTGGAGTACGTTGCTAGTAGGGTTATAATAGAGGTTTAAGTCAGGTGGAGTATGTACCAGAGATGGGTAAGGGGGGAGAGGTGGAAGGGGTCGTCGCTATTCAGAATGAATGGTTTATGTGGGTTTTTTTTAATAAAAAAAAAGAAGAGAGATATGCCGCAAGAGCGATCGTACTCTGTGAAATTAGGATAGGTTGACGATTGTGATCCGGTGGATACTGGTAATCATATCGTACATTCAAACCGGACTATTCCTCCGTGAGATCTTGTACTCGTACAGCACAGTACTGTACTGTACTGTACATCTCCAAGCCTTCGGGCCAAAAACCTAACCCAACCGGAAGCTTACCGCTTTAAACCACCCAATCTCAAGTAGTGCTCTCCACAGGGATATCGATTTATGAGCGGTACCTATCAGCACAATTCTCCTGACGTGAAGACTTCCTGACACGAGAAATTGCTGCGTCGCCAGCAGCGGATATACCCATGGGACAGACATTTGATTTTGGGGTGCTGATAGGCGCACAGAGATATCTCGGAACCGGCACTAGAAGCACCCTCCGAGGGATGTATTATAGCGTAGCTCGAAAGGCAGTAGTTATGAGTAACCTGGCCTCTCGAGTGACTTTGCGCTGCAAGCACCGGGATAGGGCCTGACGGTTTATGTGGGTGGGGACAGGGGAGTCGCAAAAAGATACCCGCAAGATCCTCCGGGAGTGGGGAAGTGACTAGGGGGGGGTGGGAGAGGAGTCTTAATCGGTATCGGAAGGTTGGATGATGATTTTTGAAGTGTCAGGCTCTGTCCAGCACCAACCCTATATAAAAAGTACAATATTTCCTAATCTCCAGGGCAGTTTAACTTGAAAGAGAAAAATTTATGCTATAGTCAAATAACAGACGGTCTTTCGCTAATTCTGTTGGAAGGGAAAAGCAAGTGGGGGTCTAAATGTCGGGGGGTGGGGAAAATTGTTCCGTTGCAAAATATTTTACCCATCATATGATACCTCACAACTTTGCTACTTCCCTTACTTTCCAAAATGTAAGCCTCCTGTTCCGTTTTTTTCTTTTCCATGAACAGCCAAAAGAGTACCAACTGCTCAGTCATCACAAATTTTCTCTTTGAAGTTAGCATACCTTGGGTATTGCAAAATCTCTGGGTACGAAATCATAAAAACTCAAGGAGTCATTACGGCACCGTGAATATGAAGGCAACTGTAGACAATCCCTTATATGTACCCGTCTAAATTTCTACCAGTTGGTTTGCATAGAGATGAAGCCTTTCGAGATACACCACAGGATACCATTTCCGAGTGTTGGGATAACGGGATGTCATCTACGCTGGCGCTCCCGATCTGGGCTGCAGGAAATGCTTTGATTTTCCTTGCCATTTTGGTCTCTATGATCGATAGATAGGGAAATACAGCTCATGTAGACCCCCGCTGAAGGGTTGTTTCGGGGGATATGTCTGATGGTCGAATAAGCAATACATCCTACAAAATAGAATATTACTAAGCTCATGCGATTTTATCTCAGATGACCCCACATAGCTTTCGACTCATGTGTTGTAAATCAGTTGATGCCGTTCGGCATTCACTAACTAATCTTTTTTTGTTTCATGGGAGTAGGGAAGATTGGGAAGACTTTTCCCCGGATAGGCGGATAAGAGTATGGGAAGTCAAAGGAAAGCATGGGGGCTACGGAGATAAAAGCAGAACAAGGGTCCATGATAGTGATGGGCACGAGCATGGTTGAGCAGATCACGGGGCCATGACCGACATATGATCCGATCGAGAGGAACACATCACATGATAGGGTGATCGATAAAAGGAATAGATCTTGATCGAGTGATCGATTATGACGAGCTTTAGTGTGTGATTTAGGATAGTCGATTATCATCGCTCGAGTTTTATCCAAGTCACTTTTACCTGTCAGAGTTTCACTAAACGCATACCTTGGTTTCTGGGTTTGCAGTAACTGTGTTTCCTATTTTCCATATCCCATGGCTCACATCTAGTCTTCGGTCATCTTCACGTTTGCATAAGGAATACCTTTTTACAAAATAATCGATAACAACAAAGCGTTCTGCTCATCGCTTTCTGCAGCGCTTCCGCCGTCTGCCCCGTAATCTCCCTCGCCCAGTAATTCTTCAGCAAATTCCTCCCTCATACTCCGCTTATCCAAGCAGGGATTTGGGAGGCATGAGAAGGAGGTAATGGGTGAGTGATCCGTCATGATTGATTCTAGAGGAGCATACTGTAGTCGAGCAAAACTCGATCATGATTTGATCGTTCCATCACTAGTCCACCATTTATATTAAAGGTGTATGAAAGAGTATCTCTTTGTGAATAATTACTTTTATAAGGGATTACACAGAATATTTCTTTTATTACCACGAGGATGGGGAATATGCGGGGAAGAAAGCGGACATGTGCGGTGATAGATGGAAAGATCATGATGATTAGGTTATGTTTTTCATATATACCCCTGCCCCGACCGCTAGTTTAGCAAGCAAGACAAAGGGAAGAATTTGCGGGCTATCCACTTCTATTACTATTCGGTGTTGTATTTTTATTCTCGCGGTTGTCACATACGCTGCTAATCCCGTAGGGGAGATTTCACAGACTTGAAGATCAAGGCCTTCTGCCCTAGCCCGGTCTGCTGGTTAGCGCAGAGGTATATGGACCAATGGGGGAACTCGGAGGGGGAAGAACACTGAGAAATACTGTCATACCCACAGGTATCTGAGAAGCCTTCTCTGAAGACCTCATTACCCCTAACTTACGACCGAATTGGCACGAAAGCAGAAAACAAGGCCAAACCCAACTTAAGGAGATTGAAATGGAGAAGGGTGGAGTAAAGCAGGGTGTTTCCACCTCACCCAAGGTCTTGGCTCCCCTGTGCCAGTCCCCTGCATACTAAATTTAACCCTTGCCAGAAGATCCGAATAGGTGGAAGGAGCGATATAGCTAGCTAATTTCCACATCTCCAGTTCTTCACTAAATTCGAAAACACAGAAACAAAATGAAGAGTGTGCGTTTCACTACGGCGTCAACTTCCAAAACTTAGTGATATTATTTACTGGTTCTCATACTACAACAGCTAATATATTGACCAATCCTAACTGTTAAAGGGAAAATGTTGGAAGTCGTGAGATGCCGCTCGGCGTGCTCTCACGCTAGTCGCTTTATTGTTCGGAAGGTTTTTTAGGAATGCCCTTCGGCTTTGAGAGTACTTTGGCATTCGGGGGGGGATTTCGGCCGCAGGAATGCACTTGAGTTTGGATCAACGCATCCGCCGGGAAAGCCGTAAGGAAAGCGGGAAGGTTGCAAGAGTAGGATGAGGGGATGTTGGATGATGCCCGGAGGCGATAAGGGGTGGGGTTTTCTGTCCTTCCTTTGTTAGCATAAGTATGGAATGGGGAAAGGGGGGACGTACGCCGGAGAGCATGGACATGTGTGGTGACCCATGAAGGATAGGAGGACTTTATTGTGGTTGGTATATACTCCTGTCTTTAGGGTTAGAGAGTGTCGTTGAACGAAGAGAACTTCCCCGCTCCTGAGTGTGCGATCTCGTTATAGTTGAGTGAACTCTTGGCGTTTCGTTTGGTCGTCACCGTTGATCCGTTGATCCATATTTAAAAGAAGGATGGGAGTTCGACTACCCACCGGAAGGTACGCAGCAGACATCACCCTTTTCCACAAGAATTACCAGTTCTTCCTGCCCTCATATATGGGCGCAAAATTTCGGGGGGGGTCTAGGAAGAATGGCTGAGTAGCTTAGCAGGCACAGCAAAGCGTTGACTAAGTTGCTGGTTAATATTCAAGCATTATGGCCTAAGTTGGAATCTTTCTTGAGTTTGTTTAAGCTAAAAAGGCTGGATTGGATGAGGTGGGATTCCGCTGGGACTCGGGAGGGATAGTGGATTCGTATTCCAAGTGAAGTCAGTTGGGAGAGCGTGGAGAGAGGGAGTGAGCGAGAAAGAAGGATAAGGAAATCTATTAGGTATGAGAGCAATCGCGAGTGATGTATGGTGTTTTCTGGGTTGTGAGTTCGAAAAACCCTGATTGACGCCCTGTGATTTCAATTAAGCTTTAAATTCAAGAACGCCCTTGCGTAATTTCGAAAGGTACGGTAGGCCCCAAAATTACCATGGTCCTAAATCACGATTTTAAGTAGTATAATAACCTGCTAGCACAGCATGGAGGTTCCCATGGAGATCCATTCCAGTATGCAGCTTATAGTCAGTGTGATCTAGGTAGCTATGATATGAGACTTGTATTTCTTCCTCCCCTACTAGAACGGGTTACTGCTATTTCTTTTAAAGCATATATAATCAATGGAGGGAAAACTTCTACTAGCTGTCTCCGGGGTGTGGAATTTTGGTGCCGGGTGATCCATCATGACCAGAACCTGCTTCCCCAGAGGGTCAGAAAAAAGAGAGTGTACCTGAAGTCCCATCCGGTGAAGCTGTGTGATTGTATGTGCCCTACTAGGAGAATGTGCCTTTAGAGACAGGTTAGCTCGATGGAGTATAAAAAGTTGCAGAAAACCAAAATAAGTACTCAAAATCTTTGGCAAACAGGGGGTGATAAGTAGCGAGAGAATTTATAAGCGACTATCAAGAACTAGAGACAGTGTTAATGAAGGACAAAGCTGGTACCCAAATTATAAACGACAACCATTGAAAGTATTGGAAAGTATTGGAAAGTATTTTAGAAAAGAGAGGTAATGGAAAAAGATCACTCCCCCTCCACCCTCATATAATTGAACTACGGGTGATCTGGATAGGAGATAGTCGCTATTTCTGCAGCTTCCACTATCATTACTGGTGCACTGTGCAAAGCGAATCTCTAGCTTACTATAGCCACGCTTGGTAGAAACCCTGTGGTGGCTCTAACCACAGAAGCTCTGGTCAAGGGCTGTTCAGTGGAAGCTCTACCGAGAATTCAAACCCCGAAATTAATGGCAATATATCACCCGTGATTAGACTAGAACATCCATAGTATCTTGGGCTTGCAACTTTAGCACTTGCCAATTCTGGAGGTACTTAGGGATTGGCTGCAGCGGCAAGCAGATTTGGGTGCGTCCTTGGAAGGATTGGTTTAGAGATTTCAGGAAAACTTTTGTGAATTGGAGCGTAGGCAGGGAAGAGTTCATCTTTGAGAAGGGATTTGTCCTTGTCGGAAGCATTACTGCACTACAATGTGACGCGGATGTGTTTGGCATGAGGATCTAGGAACAATAGGAGCACACTGATGTATATTTTGTTGCGAGGGATAAATCGAGTAAAGGTCAAACGATCGAACTTGACTGGGTCTCAACTCAAGGGTAGGGAAAATCAGAAACTTCATTCGCTCGACATCCACTAAGCTAACTAAGCAAACATAACTCTATATAAGAATAATAGAACTATCTCAATCATTCTATTGTCTGCCACATCTATCGATCTCTCCTTCATGCATAATCCCATTTGCCTGCATGCCTCTGTAATATGGATAAAGGAAAGACATAACCAGGAACTCTTCCGTCTATCCTTCAGTCAATCCTTCCATCTAGAACAAATGAAACCACTAAAACTATTATCCCGTCTTGTCTCTCATCCATCCACTTTCTTTATCTCTGACAACTATCCGCTTCAGTCAAGTCAACTCTGACATTTATGGTGCAAATCGTTATGGGTAGGGCAGTCTCGGGCGCATCTATAGTCGGGCGCATCTATAGATGAGCAAGCAAGAGAGCAACTCTCTCTCTTTCTTTCATCAACCAGTTCCATTATTTTACCCTTCGAGTCCAGCCCCTTCAGTGTGACCCCGACAGTCAAGAGCATGAGCGTCCGAGTCATAACCTATGATTGTGCTATTCCAGTGGTCAGTTTTCCTACGCGCATGTGTTGTAGAGGATATCTCCCACTTCGGACTACTATACCTCTCGAGGCTGTGTGAGGGCTTTAGAGCCCCGCTACGAACATGACTTCTTCGACCACCCTGAATGGTTCGTGGTTTCCATTCAGGTAGCATCAAATTTTGTAATAGGAGGAATTACTTTTTTCCAATTTACATTTTCAGCCACCGACAATGGCCAATTTGATCAGTTCACGATCACTGCGCGGCCGTTGCCCAACGTGAGACATTGTCTCTGGCGCAGTTGACAGGAGCTGCTGGATGTGAAGTTATTTCGTACTTTTGTGGAGGTTTAAAGTTTGGCCACCGGGCTGAAACTAACACAGGCAGCAGTATTTCTGTGCATCCAGTAAGTTGTCTTGACCCGGAGTTCAGCTCGCCAAGGGTTTGGACCGTTGTCAGCTTGAAAAAGGGCTTCGGGAAAAAAATTCTCGAGAGAGGTCAAACAGGTTTTCCATTTTGTAACTTCCCGTAGGCTGCTCCCGTAAACTTGTCTCTATCATAATTTTATTTATTTTTTCAATTGGAGAAATGAGGGTATTACGGTGGTTGGGTAGGTTGCTCAAAGAAGCATGTTCTGTGAAGAGAAGTTACAAACCCACCTCCTCGGCTATTCTACCTCTTTCATCTCTTCGGCGCTGAGTTGTGAACCCAACCACCCCGAGCTAAGAGGCTCCTAGGTACCCAATTGGTGCGTCATGCGAGATCACTGATCACTATGCGCTACTTGTTGTTGTAAGTAGCGGTGGTTGTCAGGGGCTTCCTGATAACCTCAAACATGGAGAAGTCTAGACTCATGCGAGGAGAGGAAACGAGGAGTAGTCTGGACCTATGCGAGGAGACACGAGGGGTTGTTTGGGAGCTGTTTAGAATGGAGAGAGATGCGTTACGGATTGGAAGGGATGGAACCGCCAGGTGTGGTGGATATCTGTAAGGTTGACATTTTTGTAGTATATAGGAATCATCGACTTCCGCGATAGGTGGTAAGAAGATTAAGTCAAATTAACACGAAAACTACTCTTACCCAATTATATACAAAATCCTCTTCACGAAATTCTATAAATTCTTCAGGTTATGAGCCCGGAGGCTTGCTAATAACCCAAGAAGCCTCCGACCCTACGATCTCTATTACCTCCCCTACTATCCTATCGTTGTCAGGCACAACGAATTTTATACTACCTACCTATCGCTCTATCCTATCGTCACCTAAACGATCTCAGACCCCTCAATCAAACCATCTGAAATGTTCAACCAAGATCAATTTTCAGCTTCTGCCGGCAATGCTGAAACCGCCGTTTCTACCATCCAAAGTCATGCGATGTATCGGTCTAAGTACGGCGAATTCCCTAAGCTCAACCACTTGAACTACTCTCAGTGGCGTAAGCACATGGAAGTCATCCTACGAGCAGAAGATGCATTCGAACTCACGATTGGAAACGAACAACCTCCACCGGATAACCAAAGAATCCAACTAGCCGAATACCGTCGTCGAAAGGGCAAAGCGATTGCCCTGATCTTTGAATCCTGCACTACGAGTGCCCAACAGTACCTTGATGGTCTGACAGATCCCAGAGAGATGTGGACTCTCCTGGGTGAGAAACTGAACTCTGTTGCTTCGAGAGCTGGTCGTATGTCGACCCTCCGTCAGTTCTCACGAGCTCGTCCAGTCCCAGGAAAGCCCATCGCAGAATACGTATCAACCTTGCTCTACTTTAGGGACCAGTTGTCAGGGACGGAAGAGCCCATCACGGAGTCGGCATTCATCTCTCACCTCCTGATGACTCTTCCAGCCTCGTTCGACACCTTCAGTGACATCCTCCTAGGTCAGCGAACGGTTGATGAATTAATTGTCAAAATAAAAGAGACCGAAGATACCTTGAACACCCGTCAGGCGGATTACCGGAGCACCAACACGAGTAGCACACTTACCAATCCGAAAGCTTTGACTGCTCGGGCCCAAACCCATCGTGGACGTTATCGAGGAAGAGGAAGAGGGGGAAGACAGTGGACAGGAAGAAGAGACAGTGGCCTGCTCTGTTGGTACTGCAACAAGAGTGGGCATAAGCAAGAAAGTTGCTTCACGAAGAAGAAGGCAGAGGAAACTCGAGTTGAGAGATTGGCGAGAAGAAGTAGAAATGGTGAGACGAGGGAAACGGAGACTGCTGGTGCCGCTTATGCCTCAGTCCAAGCACTAGCAGCCAGGACTAGTAGTAACTCAGCGGGTATCGATTGGATCATCGACTCTGGGGCATCTCACCATCTTTGCCGAAATCGACGCCTCTTCGTCAACCTCAAACGTCTCACAAAGCCAGTGATGATTCACTTAGGAGACAACTCCACGGTTCCAGCAATTGGGACCGGTACGATACACCTTTTCTTACCATCGAGGAAAATTTCGATCGAAGCTTTGTTTGTCCCACGGCTACGAACGTCTCTAATGTCGGTTAGTGAGTTATCGAAGACGTACCAGGTCACCTTCAAGAATTCTCTGTGCCTTCTTGAAGATTGTAAGCTGGGTTCACTCTTTGATGGGATCTATCGTTTTGAACCTACCAGCTCGAAACCCGTCGTGGTCAATACAAAGACCCTGCCTGCTCAAGCCAACTCTGCCGTCGTGCCGTCCATCAACTTATGGCACCAGAGATTGGGACACCTCAGTCACCAAACTCTGAGTAAGCTGCTACCACCGACAGCTTATAGTGGGGGTCCGGCCCCAACATCGATGCTCTGTGATATCTGTATAAAATCGAAGCACCAAAGGAAGGTTGAGAGAAAGCCTGCTCCACGTGCAACTCGCCCATTCGAACTGCTTCATTCTGATCTGTGTGGTCCGATATCCCCAGAGTCAGCTTCCGGCTTGCGTTACTTCATCTTGTATATCGATGATTTTTCTCGCTCGACCTGGGTTTACTTCCTACGAAGCAAGACGGCAATCGAAGTAGTGTCGGTCTTTCAAGAATTTAAGGCGAGAGTGGAAAAGCGTTTCCCCGATCATCCCATTGTCAGGTTTCGCTGCGATAATGGGAAGGGCGAATACGACAACAGTTTGTTCCGTGGGATCCTGCGAGTATCGGGCATATCGTTTGAACCCTCGCCACCGTACACACAGCATAAAAATGGAGTCAGCGAGAGAATGATCCGTACGGTTGTCACCAAAGCGCGGGCATTAATTTTGGACTCGTGTTTGAGCGACGAGTTCTGGGCAGAAGCAGTGAATACCGCAGTCTATCTCCACGCACGATCTCCATCACGAGCGGTTGGTGGTGTTACTCCCTTTGAGAAACTCTTTGGAGAAAAACCGGAACTTGGACACCTTCGTCGGTTCGGTTGTGCTGCCTATAAACTCATCCCCGAGCCACAGAGAAAAGGGAAGTTTGCAGAAAGGGCCAAGAAATGTGTTTTTCTCGGATATGTTCACGAGACGGTTAAGATATGGCGCCTCTGGGATCCTCAGAGTAAGAGAGTGATCCAAGCATCCGACGTCCGCTTCGTGGAAGCAGAGATTATGGGGGAACGGCGGGTTGGCAATGAAGAAGAGTTGGAGATACTCAAATCTTGCATCCCGGATAACATGCCGCTAGAGGATGATGAGGCCGTTCCCATGGATAACGTCGTTATTCCCACCGATACTAGCAGTCGTATAGTCAATGTGGAAGACCAGGCAGCCATCGTGGGTGGTCGGATAAGTCCTGTGGATCCGAGTCCTCTTCCGGAAGGACAAAGGAAGGCAGTCACTAATGATGAGAGCGACCTAAGGCCTGTGAACCCGCCGGCACCGATGTTGCGCCGTTCTGGTCGGCATGGTCGCCTGGCTCAAGCACATGTGGCGATGCTTGGGTCTGGGGCTAGTGATGAGGCTGAGAGTGACCCGCTTAGCTACCGGGAAGCTCTTGGACAAAGTCGCTATGCCAATTGGAAAGACGCCATGGGCGCGGAGTTCAGTTCTCTTATCGAGAATAAAACCTGGACGTATTGCTCCACGGTCCCAGTTGGCGCACATCCTATTGGATGTAAGTGGGTATATTTGTTGAAGACCAACCCGGATGGAAGTCGACGTTTTAAAGCGCGATTAGTGATAAAGGGATATGAACAGACGGACATCGGTGAGACTTTTGCCCCTGTTGCGAAGTTAGTCAGTTTACGCATGATTCTAGCTCTCTCGGCTTCGAAAGGGTGGGAGGTTGACCATATGGATGTGGTAACCGCGTTCTTAAACCCTCCAGTCAATGATGATATTTACATGTATTTGCCGGAGGGCATCGACTGGCTTGACCCGAGCAAACCAGCTGGTACGACAGTTTGTAAACTGAATAAGGCTCTCTATGGCCTTAAGGAAGCGCCGCGACTCTGGTATCGGCATATTGATGAGTTTCTACTATCTGCAGGCTTTAGGAAATCAATCAACGACCCGAATCTCTATCAGTCCATTGATGGCGAACTTCTCCTGATTTTATACGTCGATGATTTATTGCTCGCAGCCAAACATCGCCATCGAATCGATCAAGCCAAGAACCTGCTACATTCCCGCTACCGAATGAATGACTTGGGCTCAGCAAGACAGTTTCTAGGTTTAGAAATTGATCATCTACCTAATGGAAACCTCAAACTGCATCAGACTCGATTTATCCTGAAAGTTCTACAGCGCTTCGACATGCAAGACTGTAACGGAGTCCATACCCCTATGGAAACAGGGCAGAGGTTAGCATCAGCGAAGGATGATGATAAACTTATTGAACCGCGTGAGTATCAATCCCTGGTAGGCAGTTTAATGTATATAGCCGTTGGAACTCGACCCGATCTTGCCTTCGCTATCGCAACGTTGAGCAAGTTTAACACAAAGCCTACAACTGTTCACTTCCTCGCCACAAAGCGACTTCTTCGATACTTGAAACAGACCATTGGAATGGCTCTGGTTTATGGGGCTGTCGATAACTTGATAGGCTATACAGATTCAGACTTTGCTGGAGATCTGAATGACCGTAAATCTACATCAGGTTATGTTTTCACTCTGGCTGGTGCCGCAGTATCATGGAAATCTAAAAAGCAGTCCTTAGTTTCATTATCGTCAACCGAAGCCGAGTATATCGGTTGTTCTGAAGCTGCAAGAGAAGCGATATGGCTTCGCCGGCTTTACCACGAAATTACGGATGCTCAAGCGAATACGAACAAGCCAGCTATACAGCTTCTCCTCTCCGACAGCCAGGGCGCGATTTGTCTTGCGAAGACTCCACGATTCAACGACCGAACCAAGCATATCGATGTAAAATACCACTTCGTTCGAGACACCTGTGCCCAGGGCCTGATACGCCTTAACTATTTACCCACCACCGACATGACGGCAGATATAATGACGAAGCCCTTGCCACGAGATACACATCAACGTCACGTTAAAGGAATGGGATTACAAGAGGAAGAATGAGGGATAAGGAGGGGAGGATATAGTGATATCGAGATTTGTTCTTTCCTTTCTTACCATGTATGGGACACTCTTTTTCCTAGCCATTGTCTTCGGCAGGTTTTTTAATGAGGTCACCAATATCTTTGTTTTATTTCCTTTACTTTATTTTTATTTTTATTTCCTTCGGTGGGAGGTTATCTGGAAGGGTGGGAGTGTTGTAAGTAGCGGTGGTTGTCAGGGGCTTCCTGATAACCTCAAACATGGAGAAGTCTAGACTCATGCGAGGAGAGGAAACGAGGAGTAGTCTGGACCTATGCGAGGAGACACGAGGGGTTGTTTGGGAGCTGTTTAGAATGGAGAGAGATGCGTTACGGATTGGAAGGGATGGAACCGCCAGGTGTGGTGGATATCTGTAAGGTTGACATTTTTGTAGTATATAGGAATCATCGACTTCCGCGATAGGTGGTAAGAAGATTAAGTCAAATTAACACGAAAACTACTCTTACCCAATTATATACAAAATCCTCTTCACGAAATTCTATAAATTCTTCACTTGTTATGTCTTCAGACCAGCTGACAGCTATCGAAGCCTGAGCCTGGAGGTCGGATCGACATAAGAAAAATATACTTCTACCGGTAGCGGGGTCGCTGAAGTTGGATCTTAGCAGCACAACTCTCCGCATTGTTGTATTCGGGTAGTTCCATTGTGAAAATAAGTTGCACTCCGGCACCTGTCAATAAGCCACTAATACAGGGTTGTATCGATACCTTAGCGTCAAATGCCCAACTTAGCCTCAAAGAGCGACCTCAGCACACGGGTCGCCTTAACCCACGTGTTGGAAGAGGAAAATTATTACACATTCGGAGGTGGCCTGTTTTACCCCTACGGTAGAAGCATCCTACCAGTAGTAGAAGTACCTTTGCAATCGGGTAAAAGGACCGTTCCTGCCGGTAGTACACTTGTACCCGTGCCATCCACTCTACTGGTCCAAGACTTGAGCGCCACAAGCGAAAACATTGAGTCACTTCATCGAGCACTATTTAAGGTGTGCTCGGTGCTTATGCCGGGAATCGGTACCGGTACTTGTACACAGGGTGGGGTTGGGATGCTAGTTACTGGGTGTGGGTAGCATTTACTCGAGTAGTTGGGGCAATGTAGCTTATCCTAACTTCACACCCAAATGGGGGCGGGGTGACAACGGCACCCGAGAGGCAAGAGGGAGCTTTGGATGCACCTTTTCTTTTTCATTTATCGGTATGCAAGACAACGACCTTCAAGACACAGTACCGTAAAAACTCTTGCGATTCACCATCTCGGTTAGGTCTCTGATCTTGGGGTGAAGGGGCAAAGCTCTTGAGAAGGATTAGTGCTTTCCTGATGTGGCATAGCCCAAGTGCTTTGGCCTTTTATGATCTCTTGAACTTGCCAAACTAAACCTATCTTGGGCTGATGACTCGATTCGCGAGGATAATCCGATGGTGAATCGCAAGAGTTTTTACGGTACTCCAGTACAAGTACCGTATAATCCGGCAAAAGTCGGATTGGAACTAAAGCGAATTAAAGTTAAACTCAGGCAACCGAGCCAACGGGAGGACCAAAGAACTCCAACTTGCCACAGTTTGCCACAGTTTAAACATATAGGCCATAGTGATTGGGCAAATTTAAGAAAATCGTCACTAGCGCGAATCCGACTTTTGCCGGATTATACGGTACTGGTACAAGAACCAAGTCAGGTTTAATCCTGGCCCATGCAAGGCATCAGGTACTCGAGTACTCGTATAGGTACAAGCACATACCCAGAACTGCGCCTTAAGTGCCCGTGAATGTCGGTTAATGGTTGGCAGTGGATGGTTTTAAAATTTTGTCAACTTGGCTCGTGTGAGTGTTCATGATGCGAGTGCAGTACTACCATTATCTAGTGCGAACTCTTCCCGTATACCGATTACAACACCAGAGACTCGATTACATTTGGCACGGGTTATTCCGTACCCTGGCGCTTTGGTATGACATATTACTATTCGAGATTCGCTGATTTACAATCTTGTGGACTGATGTAAAGATCGGTAGTATCTTAACAAACACTCTGAGTATCGCCGCCGCCGACCTAGTGGAAGCATAGGGGGGCTCTGTCAGTTATATCACTAGGATATCTCATTTCTATCGCTAATGCAATGCAGCACTCGATGGTCATTTACCGAAAAGCAAAATGTTGCATGGACTACCAATTTTACGTCGCGTGCCTTTGGTCCCCCAGGAAAAACTCATTAGCTCACGCTCGGGATCACGAAGCTCCAGTGCAGCATGCTTCACCATCTCCGTACCACGACGCACACGTGGTTTGGAGCGCCGGGAACAAAAGAAGAGGGGGAAAAAAGAACAAAAACGCCCGCGTTGGTATATTTTGCTTTGGTAGGCCGGTCCTCCAAAACCATCAGATACCAACTTCTGTGTCAGACTTTTCATTTCAGCCAAAAAGTGGCGCATACACAACAGAGTGGTAGTCGGCCCTCCAATGGCGAAGCGCAGGAGAGGCTTCCACAAAATCACGAAAAGCTCCTAGGGACGTACAAGGCTATCATGCGCAGTGGAAACTGAAGGTGGGGATCAGGCCTAGTTCCTTTTGCCTTGCCAACTCATTTTGGGGAGAGGGATCCACCTCTTAGAGGAAAAGAGCTGGCAATTGAAGCATTTGTGATAGCCCTCTCGTGATAAGGATATCATTTGCGCCATTTAGCCCTTGTCATTTTTTTCGCCAGACGTCCGCATTTTTTGAGTAAGCACCTAAACTTGGCGTTATCGCCTTAAGGGGTAAGATCGGGGGAGCAAATCCGAGCTGCGGGCATCAAGTGGAGCGAAAGTATTGGGCAGTCCAAAGAGAAAAGGGGATCTTTGGCCCACAGGAAAGCACTCAGACAAGCTTTTAGATTATCATTAGCAGGTATAACACAATACTGTAATAGTTGGATAAGAGTCTCTTTACCACCAACCGGGCGGCATGGGCCATTTTCCAAAACTAGATGGAACACATGATACCGTATATCCTGAGATGTCTAGAATAGGCGTAGCAGCTCTGGCTCCCAATTGGAGTACCAGTATCCCCCTGTAATAGAATCTCCCGGAAATTTCTTATTTGACCTCTCAATACAATCCCTCCGATGGGCTGGATTCCTCCCCAAAAGTCTATTCTGGAGAGAAATTTTCGTTATCCAATTGCCCATCGCTCTCTCAAACAGGATTTACCGCTATACTGCTAGTACAGCACGCCCACCTCCTACCTCCTCAAGCGCAATCTTTCAAGTAATATGGGCCTTCGCCGTGGCACAAGATAGGATACCCCCCTCTCAATGTACACGATCTCGCAGCGCTGTCCCCGAAAGCGTAGACCAGCTGAGAACCGGATCACCCCATAAAAACCGAAATGAAGCAAAAAACAAACCATCCAAAGCACCATACCCCCCTCCAATTGTTTCACTGGCTTTGTACCCCAGTGCCTTTATAATGCTGTACACCGCATCTGCATAGTGTGCTTTTACGAGCCACCATTCATCCGATAGATTCCTCGCCCTCATTCTTTCCTTTCCTTTCCTCCTCCTTCTCCCCACCCTTCTCCTCCCCCCTGCCTTTATTCCCTCCCTCTCTATTGCAGCTCCAAAATTCTCGACAATCTAAGCGAAGCTGAAAAAAATGATTCCCCCTGTCACACACACACATCAGGCCGTATCTTAAATGATTTAGTAAAGATCTCTGGATCTTTTGTTGATTTTCTTGCTTAGTGGGTTGGCTTCCGGGGGTCTAGAATTGTCTTTCATAGCAAGCTTTACCTAATGAGAGATGATTTTCCTTTCATTTGACCGGTCAATGGTTACGTCTGTTTAAGAGGTGATATTTTTTCTCTTGACTTCGTTCAGATTGTCAAAGTGTTTTCAAAGCTGCAATATTTCTCTTTTACTCCCCGACAGGCAGGGTTCTCGCCCGCCATAAGCCCCAGACAACCCTACGGCAAGAGCTACCCACGGCCCTTGAGTTCAAAAATTAGGCATATATAGGATCATACCCGAGTACTTGTACATGTACATCACATCGACAGCCTTCGTTGGATTTATTGGGGGCAGCCGCGTTTGATGTGCGGTTGTGTTAGGATGGACCCGGTTGTGACAGGCTTTGTGAGTGAGCGTATAGCTCCACTCGTGCAACGTCGCCCGATGATCCTTGCCCATTCGCGCCACAAAAGCCAAAAGTGTCGGTCACCATTGTTAAGCCCAATTATAATTACCCTAAGCGAATGAAGTGCATATTTTAAATGATAGAGCAAAAAATCGTCCTCTTGTTCCCATTCGCAACCATTGCCGCGTGGTGCCTACTCGATCGCATTTTCGCTCTTGTATTGGCGGCGGAGTTCTCCGGGACTCATAAGGAACATATAATGAAGATATTTTATTACTTACTCTCTGATGAGGTTGGCGCGCGGATGCAATACCCGAGGACTCGCACTTGGACTGTCCTCGAGGTCAATAAGCCCGATACCCAGGTTATCCCACCTCCAGGGCGCGCAACTTGGGCTGAATCGCCGACGCAGAGCTCTCTGTGCTACAGTAAACCCGAGTACGGTAGTAATCATCTCGCTCCAATCTCGCCCAGGATTACACTTGTAGAATCGAATCACCTCCCGGGATTGTGACAAAGTGGGGCTTTAGAAATAGAATGGAACTAGAAAGGAAAAAAAAGGAAGGAAAAAGGCTGCCCCGCCCTCCCCACCCAGGTACTTTTTTCATTCCCCTGGTTGGGTGGTGCGCGCGATAATTACCTTTTGGGCATGCAGGTTGAATCGGATGTCTGTGTGTTGTTGGAGGTGACACAAAGTTGCTCGGGTGCTTTTTGCGGAGTGGTTCGGTTGGGTTGGTTTTGCATGGGCGGGGCTGGCCCGACAAGGTTAGGCTGGAGGGTAATCCTGCGGTACAACACAACGCGCTACTGCTAGAGACCGAACAGGGTCATGCACGGTCACTCGTTATGTCTGTTGTCCGTAGGATCTTTGCTTCTTCCGAGGGGAAAGCGAGGGGGATATTACAGGCTCTGCATGTAGATAGGAGAACTAACTGCCATCAGTGGGGAATCCAAGAGTATAGCCTCTGGGCGCTGACGGCTCTACGGTTTAGTGAGGGGTTTGGAGGTGACGGTAGTGGTGACATGAACCTGTTAAAAATGCATGAGGTGCTGGGCATGTGACAGAGCCCTACATAACCCCAGAGATGTGCTCCGGATCGCGGGCGCCGGGCCAGATTTATTCTGGTGGTGTTAAATGCGCACTTGTATTCACGAAAGGGTGGGTACTGTTTCAATGTCTTGGCAGCAACAAAGGTCCTAATACTGTAAGATTTTGTATTTACTTGAACAGCAAATGTTTCGGCAGCGCCTTGTGGTACCTTCGCTGCTGCTAAGACATTGTGAGAGTATCTTTCATCCCGCAAGGACTTTGCGAACCGAAGTGTACTTGTTCAAGCATACCTACCGCCTCACTATTTTACCCGTACATCGACGTCAATACTCCTGACATCCTTTCCGGTGCCAAAGTCGCAGATGCAACTTTGTCCTCCCACTCGTTCCTAACTTTTTCAATGCGGGGCAAAATCCGATAGATTGAGTAACCGAACCCCGATCGCTTATCGGGCTATAATAAACCCAGGAGAACTTTGTATTGGTGCATGAGCGAATGCTCACTTGCTTACAAGTAGATCATACCCGAGAGTGATGTGATTGATTTGGAATATGGCTCTACAAAAGAGTGGCAGGGATGGATAATGCAGCGAATGGGAGGTTGTGCTTTCGGTGGGCTGATTGGCATCTCTGCGCAGGGGTTGGCGAGTTTACAGGGTTGATGTCTTTATGGCAGTGGTACGGTACTTGTCCTCTGCTGGCCGAATCGCGAAGTTCTTGTCCACCCTGAATCCTGTTAACCTTGTGACAACGAACTACTCCGACTCCCCGGCGACCGACCGTAGACCAACAGCCAAACACGAGCTTAATAAGTTTTGAGAGAAAATTAGGAGGAAAGTTGAAAAGAAATGCATTTTAGAAACAAATTAGTCTTGGTAATTATTATGACCAACAATTAAGAGTCTGGTCATGCAGGGAAGCCGAGGTTCAGGGAAGCCGAGGACTTTGCGATTCGGCAGGTACTGTACTCGAGTACAACGAGGCACCCATCCACTTGCACGGGGGTGATGTTTTTAACTAGATTCATAGAAGTAGGAGGCAAAATAATTTCATTAATCTCTAGAGTAAGAGACGAAGGACTGGAATTAGGGGAAATTAAGCAAAAAACTTTACAAAACCATTAAACCCTCCTGATCATAATCATCACTCGCGCTATCATTAACATTACCATGTGGCACTCAGACCAAAAGACCAACCACAGCACCGACCAATCCAACCAATCCGCTCATCCAAACTCCTATCCTGTTGCCCCCCCCAGTGAATGGTGTGATTGTGGTCCCACATTCCCCGGGGATAATGCCCTTAATCATGTGCACAACTCCGTTCTTGGTAATTACATTTGCCTTCACGATTGTGGCCCCACCGGGAAACGTGTACTGCCCGTTCTTGATCTCAATGGTAATGTTTCCGCCGGCTTTCGTAGTGTATGACATCCCGGGCACGATGTCAGGGGTATACAAAAGTGGTCCCTCCAAGACGTGCTGCTTGCATGCGCACTCGCTTAGCTCTCCCGACAATGACGAGTCGATGGGGACGAAAACCGTGGTGCGCGGGGTGGCTTCGAACGCGGGGAGGAGATTGTGCTTTGTGAGCGCCGCGAGGAAGAGTCTCTGGCCAAAGTTGATGATGGATTGGGAGATGGAGTTTGGGAGGCTCACGAACCTGGATCGGCTATTAGTCGTTTATACATGATAGCGAGTATATATGGGACACTTACTTGTCAACGATATGAATAGTGCCACGATTGAAGGGGATATCTCCGCGAATAACACTGATGATGTCTCCAGAACCACCTGAAAGTTTCAAATTCGCACCCGCGGAAGTCGGGGGTGAACCGAAGGAAACCATCCGCCCAGGCTCCCCGGGCCCGAGGTTAACGAAGGCAGGGTCTACGAGAAGGGTCTTGAGTGTGAGCTGGTTGGGATCCAGAGCTAATGTATCGGGACCTGGATTGAAACTGGTGGCAACTGGAGTAGAAGTAGCCGGAGACCCCCCCGGTGAGCTGATGACGGCGGTACCAGCGGTTCCGGTGGCCGTTGGTAATGAGTTCACCACTGAAACGAGGCTCGTGGGGACGCTGGTGACTTGACGTTTCTGCGGGGATCCAGCTGAAGAATTGGTGTTGGCACTGGGACTCGGGACCGCGCTTGCTGTTGCAGATGTAATGGGAACCTCCTTTGTTGCCTTGCCGCCGCCCACGGCCATCTGTTGTGCTGCAGCCCGCTTTATTTTGGCGTCATCACGTTTGACCTTGCTTCCTGGTGGCTCTGCAAGCATGCTTGTGACCGCATCGTTCTTAGGGCAGAAAACAAGAGAATTATCTCCCGGAGGGAGAACCTGGAGCTCTGGGTTTTTCTGGAGGAATTCGTAGTAGTTCTTACATTCCGGTATATCTGCTAGAGCCTGCATAAGGGTCTTGTCCGAGGTAGGCGTCTGGCAAGAAACGAACGGGGCTAATGAGAGAAGGACAGCCGCTAGTAGCGGACTTGAAAGAATCATTTTGAGCGAAGGAGGTAAAAGGAAGGTGATGGTGATGGCAGTGGCAGTCCTTGGTTGCTTATTCGCTTGTTTTAATTCTGACTGGGGAGGGAGAGAGAGGGAAGGGAGGAGAAGGTAGCGATCCTTATTTATCGTAGAGCAGCCGATAGTTATGAACAAGTACTATGTGGTACAACTACATACGGTGTGGATACTCAGATGTCATTCTATATTGTAAAAGGGGTTATAGCTTAACCATAACTTAATACTTCTGACGTACTCGGGTGGGCGGGTTATCCGTGAACACCCGCGTATTGGTTAAACCACCGTAGATACCCCTTTGACGAATAAGAAATCGTGAAGCGTTCACGAATTTCTTCACTATAAATAGGCCTGGTAGCATGTCAGAAACAACAGTTCATTAGCAATGTTCGCGGACTGGCCCTGGTATCGGAGTATGGGATTGAAGTGCTCGGATGTAGTTTTTCTTCAGCTAGTAGGGTACAAGTCCCGTCGCTTGGTAGATTGCTTTTTCAGCCGCCGGTTCGTCAATCAGCAAGAGGGAGAGCCAATATCCAGTGCATACAGGATATTTTCGTAAAAGCCGGATTCGCTCTAGGGGGTCTGCCTAGTCGCGTTTTGATATTTGATTAAAGTGTGACGATATGGGCCCTTTCGTGCCATCTCGCTTGTTTGATTACCCTTAAGTTAGCTCCAATCCTATTTTTAAGAAAGTACAAGTGCCATGGGGGATGTTTTCACACACACCACTTTGTGACCTCACCAATTTTTACCATTTTTTTGCTGGTAAGCCACTTTGGTGTGTCCGAAAACATCACCCATGGCACTTGTATATCATATTAGGCTCATCTGAATGAAATCTGCAGGCAACATAATGCTTTTCTGGGAAGTTCTGCCTATCAAACTTACTTTTCCGGAACCCCAGGCTTGGTTTTGGCAGTGACTTAGAGAGAGTTGTATAATAGGGAGGGTTGAGTAATCAGCTAGGTTACTATCATACCCGCGAAGAGAAAAAACTGATTGTACTTGTATACGGACTCTTGGAATGGTTGGCGAGAACAAGCAAGGGCTGTACCTGGCGGAGGCAGGAATCTGATCTGCCTGCCGCGATAATCGTCTAACATGTTGGCACATATCGGGGTCGACATCAACTCGTGCTCGAGTACACGTACGGTACCTCGGTGTGGTAGGAGGGGGGAGGAATGGGCTCCGAAACCTTCATCAATTGGGCTAAGCAGCTGTTGGAGAGAGATAGGATCAATGTGTATATTCTTTTTTCTGGAAGATATCCGGTTGGTATGCCTCAGTATCATTCGATTTTGCTGACTGAGAGCCCAGATCGGGTAATGTCCTACGACCTGTTGAAAGAACCATTGGCAGAGAAAAGTCAGGCTTCCAGTATTGGTGCTACCAGTACTCGTACGGTTGCCTCTATTTCTGGCGCTTAACTTAGTTCGGGCTTAGTCTTGGAAGCTCAGCGACAGATGTAGACATCTTCTCACTCTGGCACCGAGGCTTTTTCTCGGGTTCCACCCATGTCAGATATGATAGGCCCAGGTTCGTGCGCAAGATGTCTCAGCCCGCCTCGCGGGAAGGATAACCAACCGAGACAAAGGTGGAGACAGCAGCACTTGCTGCATGACTGATGCTCAAGTTTCGCATACCTTCACAACCATCTCCCGGTTATAACTTTAGGTCTGCTTGGGTTGCTAAACGAGCAAGTGGAGTTTCTTGGGAGTCTCTGAGAATCTTAATATTGGGCATGTTTGGTTGTCGGTTCCCCACAATTGTAATCCCTGTCGAACACGCAATCTCTGAGGTTTGGTGTTTGTCTCTGGAGGTACCTACCCCAGAGCTTGTGCCAAAGCGAGGGCAAAATTATATTTTTCACTTGAGTTTTTAAGCCTTTGATTGCACACAAGACATGCCTCTTTGGGCCTTTGTTATTAGAAAATTTATATCAATGATATTGCCTTATTAAACACCAGCGAAAATGAAATAGAAATAAAACACGCTAGATTCTAATCTCTGGTATACTACAGCACCGGTGGTCGGCGCGCCATGGATTCCTAATCTCATGAATCCCAAGCTCTGGGAATTTCTCCCATATCCCTGTTTTCTCTCAAGGCAATCGGTAACCCACAGCCAAGCGAGAACACAGGGGCGTGAAATACCAAAGAATTTTATGGGACAGTGATTGTTTGTATGGGAATTCTAACTATACGGTAGTAGGCTCCCTTTGCCACGGGGTACTGTACTGTAAAGGGACTTGATTTTGCTGATCTGGCTCAAATTTGAAGAAAAAAAAGCAAAGGTTCTGCCACAACACAAGACATATGAAATCAGAAACTCACCATTCGCTACGGTAAAGGTCTTTCGCACGCTCCTGGGAGCCTACATTAGGCTATTTGAAAGTGGACTAGCTAGACCTGAACGAGCTGAGAAGATCCTTGAAGCACAGGGATACTTGGCGTGCGCAGCTCCTTCTGCTCCGTTCAGGGAGGGATCCACACCATAATTCAACTACTTGTACAAGTACCTCCTGCGGTGCTTTCTTAATATTAAGTGCCAAATTGGTATTTCCTGAACTAAATCTAATGCTAGGATGTGAGCTGTGCGAAGGTTGTGTCCCCATATCAACCACAATTGAGTAAAAGCACAATGACAATCCTTGTTCTTTCTTTTTTCTCTTACCTAGATTTATTTTTCTTTCTGGAGATGCTTTTTCTTCCTGTCTGCAATCTACCGAACGCTCCAATTCGACACCTGATGGGTGGAAGAGTGCCCGTGAAATTCCAAATCCTGGGCACAATTTAACCCCCTCATCTTGACCGAGATTTTCAAGAAACTAGCTGTGACAACTCTACCGATCTGGTATTCGCTAGGTTTGGTCACATTGCTTATTTTTAGTGGCTCGTTGCATGCCAAAATGATCTTAGTGCGGTGCTCGTGAGTGATCACAGTAAAGGCTCTTGGAGTTCTGCCTCGCGATAGATACCGGAAACAAGGGATCAATAGGGTATATGGCCAAAGATCTATGCGCATCCAAAATATACCCCCTACTTTCATGCACTCACGATTAGGGAAAGTATCTACTATCACCTGGCTCGTGCATTTCCTAGCGTGATCGAATGATGAAGTGAGAAAACCGGGAACAAAAGATTGTGTCAATGTGGGGTAGTCTCGGGGGCTCGGTGGACATTAGCCTAACACCTCGAAGACATTTGGTGGGGGGCGCCGGATAGTCGGCTATCAGAAATAGTTTACTACGTTCTGGCAGCAAAGCGAGAAGCTTTTATAGGATTTTCTGACTAGGCACGGCTATGTGGGAATCCTTGCGCAAATACTGTAGCGTTCATGCTTACTCGTAGTTGAGCGGTGTTCCCTGAAGACTGCTGCTATTGCATGCCGCCAAAATTCGGCTTCTTTTGTTCAGATCTTGGTGTCATCCGGTATCGGTCGTGCTTACAGAGGTCGCTCAATCAGTAGCTAGCCGGGAAGTCTCGATAATGCCTTTTAGTTAAACCATCATTTCCCGTCCTGGGGCTCTGAAAAGTGAATTAAACCTCTCTATCCGTAAGTGCTGAGTAATATTCCCGCTGCTACTCGTTGGCCTTTAGTTGTTCCACTGGTAAGCCGCAAGACACTATCAGAACCGATTGGGTATCTTGGTGCAGCTCTGTATCAGCTTGACGCTCTCTGGTCCGGGGACAGCAATGGGATGCAGCTTACTTGTTTGTGGCTTGGTCCTCAATTGTGTTATTTCCATAGCCAAACAGTTTCAATCTCTAAGGAAAGTGAGAAACAGAGGTGAGCACTAGCTTCTAAGTTTTGTCATGGATTTTAGACATGAGGTTGGCACATCACACCAACCCCGGTCTATCCGGTGATAGTGTCTCTTAAATCGGCGACCAAAGGGGGTGAGCCTTGTGGGGCCAGAGCCGATCGAGGTGTTGATCATCAGCTCTGAGTTTTCTCCATCAACCTCAGTGCCTAGAACCTGCAGTGAGAAAAAACAAGCATACAGACACAAGTCTCTCATGGAATATAGTGTAATAGGCACAGAGGGGATGTTTTTGCACAAGCCAGGGATTATTTTGAGGCTTAACCTAAATTAACTGTCCATTAACACTCCAGAAGGCAATTATACTAGCACCGTACGTCCTGGCTGAGCTGATGTCTAGGTCCGAAGTTTCACCCGAAAGAAAGCCTCCCACCTCACTTGTGGCATGGGTGGGATGCTCAATTTGAGCCATGCAGGATCGGTGCGGGGTTTGGCCGATTGGGAACCAAGACAGATTGATACCAACAAAATCATTCCAATGCTTTACATCCTGCTATCTCCTATCCCGTCATGCAAGAGAAAGCCGTGCCAGAGGTTGGGCGCCACTATTCAAACAGCAGGTCACGCGGGTGGTAATGAATCTGCTTGTGCGAAGCCTAGATTTGCTCTAATGGTTCTGGCATGGGCGGATTTCTCTGGCAGTCCTCACTAGGCATGTTAGGATATATTCTCTCCTTCCGTCCCTCTCCTCTGCTAGAGTGAGAAGATTAGCCCCGTCAATCTTCTAGCCCAAGGTCATTAATCACTCGTGCTCGAAGATTGATCTCCCTGCAAATTTGGTAAACGGCACTGCGCACATCCTGGTAGGTATCGGACTATCCTCTTGAAGAAGTACTTGTTAAGCTAATGAGAATAACAAAGATCCCCTTGCAACAACAACATCACTCCCCCTCACCATGGATATTTACACCAATCCCCAGAAGCATACCTATGTCACGGGCATCACAAAGTTTTTCCTGATGCCGACAGACTCAGGCGGGATTCCGGCTGTCGCCGTTAGCAAAAGAGCTTCCGTTTACATCTCCTCGACATATACCATCCTGATGATCCTGATTTTTATGGTTGGATGGAACTTAATCATAGCCGTTATAATGGCGTTCTGGCCTACTCGTAAGGACCCGAACCGTCAGGTTGCCTTAGTCGCCCTTTGGAACTCCGGCGAATCGATGAATGCCTTTACGTTAATGGTATCTTACTGCGAGAGAGTGATACTGCACATGCTTGGGCGCGGTCCTAAAGTATCCCCCCCAGATCTGGAAGCCAAGAGAGACAGCGCCGATGAAGCAGGTGCCGGCCAGCGCTCGAGGACCAGCCCGGATGGCATAAGCCCCACGGCCGAGAAGGTACCGCTTGTCCAAGGGGGACGGAACGGAACTCAGGAGGGTGCCTCTGCATCTAACCCGAAGTGCGGGGTGAGCAATCTCTTGTGGGGTCTTCTGTTTGCATTTCTTGCCTTGGCTATGACTGTTGGAAATGTCGTCTCGGGTATCTTCGTACCGGTACAACTCTCGATGGGACACGTTGTCCCTCCCGCTAAGGATGTCATATTTTATCCCGACGTCCTGTTCTATAACCGACCGGACGACAACGGCGCTGGACGTGCTAAATTGAATTCATTGAGGGCCCCTTCAGCACTCCGCGCGCTCGGATCTATCGAAGCCTCTAAGGTTACAGTCCGAGATCGGGTAAGTGTGGATGTCAAGACTGAGGAAGGTTCCACGCACGCGAGCTACAACTATACTGTTACGGGGGTGGATATGGGGCTGCAGACTGATCCCGGGTTGCAGCTCAGGGTTAAGGGCGAATGTCACACAGACGAGACATGGTTCCTCGGTTCAACCGACAAAGAAGACACATACAGACTGTTTGGTAGGAACAAAACATTTGCGGTCGCACGTCAGCCGTTGGTGGATTTTCCCCCAATGGTGAATTTTCAGATCGACGAGAACACGCCTGATGAGTCCACGTCCAACACCTCATACGCCATGATAATCAACACTAGCGGCCTCTATAGCTATACCTCTGGTCAAGACCCATGGTATTTTACTGATAAGGCTGGGTCAAACGCAAGTGTTGCATATGAGGTACGCCGGGGGCGACCAGCTCTCAGTTGCTGGGAAGTTAGCAGGTGGCATCTTAATGGCAAAGATGTGGATGTCTTGAACTTAGATCAGTTGCCCGGCCTAAAACTGCACAAGCTCTGGATCAAGGATGTTTTCCCGTACGAGTTTGGGGCCCCACGTGTGGTCACGGTAGGTAGGGCCGCAGGGCCATCTGCACTCAAATCGGCTTCCTATGCTATGGCTCCTTCTTATATTCTGGATGCAGAGGCATCCGCTATTAAAGACGACCTCGAACGTTTGCTACTGGGTGGTTGGGTTAGCAGCCGGAATGTCCTACGCGACACGACCACATACGATAAAGGCAAAATTCAGGGGGTCACCGAAGGTTCGGGGGGCTCGGTGCCAGCCGATGCGGCAAAATTCGTCCTTCAAAGTGGAGATGTTGAGACCTTGTCTGTCCGGATCCTTATTGCTGTCCCGGCTATTCTCTTGTTCCTTTTTGTCGTCCAGAAGACCTTGAGTTGTGTACTCCGGCATTCACACGCCACAAAAGAGTACATAATACCCAATAAGAAGAAAGGTGCACTCAATGAGAAGAAAGATGCGGTCGCTTTGGTGGCCACACAACTATTCCGTAGACTGTATCAGGAGATACCGGTAGACTTAGGGGTCTGGAGCCACGAGGCGTCAATCATTCCACTTATATACCCTCCCGAGACTAAGGAACAAATTACCAAAACCGACGAAAAGACCGGGACAGAAACTACCGAGAAACCGGTCAATGATGCCCAATAGCTCGGAGGGTGCGGATTTTTCTATGTTAAAGCCGCAGGATCTGGGGGTTACTTGAGTGGGATGAGCCGACTTATGTTTTTCAAGAGTCAAGGTCGCTGGAGCGGGGGAGAGAAGGGTTTCTAGCTTTGATTGAGACATTTCAGCATATGTTTTCTCTCGCTCTATTACTTTTTCCGAAGAATTTTCCTTTAAAGCTCTGGTTACCGGTAGCTTCTCCTTTTTGTCTATTTATTAAGTTAATCAGTACGTTGATGTCTGATGTATGTTACGAAATTGTTCTTATTTTCCGTTTCTATTGTCGTTTAAGTAGTATCGGTAGTCCGGCTTGATGGGCTTAATAAATTAACGCGTGTCTGCCGGTATCATGGTGAGAAATTAACTTCCTGAGCTGGTGGGGGGGCTGTCGGTCTTAACGGTACCATTGTAATAAGGTTGAAGGAAGTTGTGTTGTGAACCTAACGGGACCTTTTTTCTTCTCTATCGATTATCGATTGGTCCCTTTACACTGTATACCCGGAGTGCCCTTTTCGATTCTCACAAGGGCTCAAATGCAGAATCTCCTGAAGCTAAAATGGCTTATTGAATGACGCGCTTTCTAGGCCTGTAATGATTTCTCTGAACTGCCGGATCACTCCCGGCAGGGGGAGGAGAAAACACCGTTATGTGGGAAATTAACTAATAACTTGTGCGGTGGTAGAATGGGCATACTAGAGTACCGTAGGGCTTTGCTGTGGAGAAGGTATAATAACCCTCACTTGTTCTTAGCTAGTCAAAACGCCACTATATGCGAAATATTATTAAATCATCCCGTGTACGGTATGTCCCAATTCCCCCGCTCGCCCCCTGATAACAAAGGAAAGGCGTGACCGTAGAGCCATCTTGGTAAATAATTCTAACTCCAGAACAAACGCAGTCGCTCAGGAAATTCTGTAAACTTCCACCGTCAACCATAGGACACAACTCACTCGCGACAACTCTCACATCTGCCCTTGTCTCTCAGCTTCGACAACTATTCGTTTCCATAAACTCCAACATGTGATATTATGAGATTGCTTCCTAGGTAGAGCTGTCCGCAGGGTCATGGCGTTCTAGAGCTGACGCTTGCTTTGCAGCACTGTTTTTTTGAAACGAGATCATCACAGGAGATCATTCGACTCTGTCAATTGGGTCCTCTCGGAAGCCGCCGGCGAACGGGTTCGCGGCAGGGGGCTGGCTCCACATTATGGCCTTAGAATGCCGCGCTGCAAGGTGCAATATTGTAATTATCCTTCATTTAAAGTCTGAGATTTTAGGTTTGAGTGTTTAAATTACTCAAGAACATATTTCTCAAAAATTTTGCGTGATATTTTTCGTTGCTAGGTGATAATGGGAGTGCGATACTGAAATTTCTGTCCCTTCCGAAAATCAGAATTCCTTTGAGTACTGCACCCGGCAGTCGGATAATCGATATCACAGTTGTCTAATGAATGAGATCATAATTTGGTTTTAACACAGGGAGAATACCTATTCTCTTGCGGAAAAATTGGAAACCAAGTCCCCCTATATTTCTGAAATGAGATTGTGATGGATTCTATTTGAGTTGTTGGAGGTGGCCAAGGTCTTGGAGTTGACTGTGGGAGTTTGGATAGAACTAGCGATTGTGCCGGAGTTATCTAGGCTAGTGTTGTGCACGAGCCTGCTCGAGTCGGCTCGAACAGGGGTCCACGAGCCGACTCCAGTCTCTTGCTATATACAATTGTTGGTTGTTTTGAATGATAATGGCAGTGTGTACTAGATGTTTTTTTTAGTATCCGGAATATTGGCACTAGTTTGTATGGGTTTTGGCGCCAAGCTGTCCAGATACTGAAAGGATAACTTCCGTCCGGGCAGATACTATCTTCCTGTGGGTGATACGAACGACGAAAACACGGAAATGATATCACGATCTAGAAACCAAACAGTACCAAGGCGGGCAATCGCCGCTCACACACTGAGTAGAGTTAAAGAAACTAAAGACAATGAAAAAACCGGTGGAGAAAAGAAAAATCTCTATCGACCAAACACAAGGTCCGCGTTTTCTGTTTTCGTTGTTGTTTCTTCGTCCGTTCTTGCTTGTGTTCCTGTGACCGTTGCCTCCTCCACCTCCACCAAACCCTACGATCCTTTCCCTCTGTTACTAATCCCTGCCCTCTTGCTCCGCCCGTCTAACACCTAGCTATGTAAACTTTGTGCTATGAACGTAAAATACAGGAAACATTTTCGTAATATCGGTAGGCTTACTTCGAACCCCACAATACTAAAAAAAACGTCTTGTAGAGGTATCGTGTCTTGGCGGCTCGAGCCGGCTCTGAACAACACTACTTCCGGGCGGAAGTGACTCTATGTATTTAACTCTTATTTCCCCGTAAGTGCGATGACAAGAGTTAAGGCTAAGACATCCTTCTCCTATACTCGTAATTTGTTGACGTTTGCAAACACGACTGCTATTGCATACTACCGAAATCTTGAGTCTCCGGGACATTTTTCCCCGTATGTAATAACTTTAGCAGTTATCTTCGCAAACGTAGAAAAATTACGAGAACCGGTGAGAGCTTCCAAGTGCCTGTAAAGGAAGCCAATCGTTTCAATTAACAAAATCTAGTTGATACGCCTCAGTATCGTTTCTATTCTGTGGGCTGGGAGCCTAGATCGAGTAATATCCTATTGTTGGTTTGTCCAAAGAGGTATTGGTAGAGGAATGTCTGGCTTTGAGAACTGGGGCTATGAGTGCATACATGTGTCTGTCTATCTCTAGTGGCAACCATTTTCAGTGCTGGTTCGCTCTTAGTCTCGGAAGTTCAGTGGCAGAGGTAGGCGCCTTGTCGCTCTTGTACTCGAGATACTAGCACAAGTGCTAGAAGCTTTCATGTTGGGAGAGGATATCTTGACCTTAATTCTATTGTGTTATTACTATCTAAACCCTGCATAATATTATCAATAATATTGTAGTGGAGAAAACATACAAGTTTGGTGATGAGGCTGGAGATTCAACATATTTTATTATGCCCAAGGGCAAGAAATGTCTGCCAACCCGGGTGTTACAACCCACGGCTGGAGAAAACATCTCGGTTAAGATTATTCCACAAGTGGTGGAAAGGTTATTAATATTATTGCGCGAAGGGTCCTTGTCGCATAGCGTGGATATGAAGATCATGGTTGTTGATCACTTAAGGACATCGATGTGTCTTAAGCGAAATCTGGTACTTGTAATAGCACTGTAAGCTCCTTGTTTTATTCTCATATTCTGAGTGATTAGCCCTGCAAAGCCTGCAGTCCGTTCAAGAATAGCAGGTTACCTGGGCATCTGTAGGTGATGTAGTCCAAATTGAAATTTTGAATAACCCAGTGGCCGTCAGTTTTTTCGGCTAGAGTGACCTAGCCTTTTTAAAACTACGGGACTGCCGGCTTGGGATCACAGATTTCATCGAGTCGCGAAAAAGTTAATTAAACCAACTATTCACAAGTGCCGAGAAAATTTCCTGCTGCTACCTGTTAGTCTTCAGTTATTCCTGGTAAGCCACAGGACACTGTCAGAACTGATTGGGTACCTCGGTGCTGCTCAGCATCAACCTAAAATTCCCTGCTCCGGAGGGCAACAGGGGGAATCTTATTTGTTTGTGGGTTGATCCCAAATTGCGTCATTTCCATAGCGAGAATTCCCATGAAAATAATCCCTGTCCTCCAGAATTTATAGGCGTTCTCGCCTCATCGTGAGGTACTGTGGGCAAACAGTGTCAATCTCTAATGGAAATGAAAAGAGATGTGATCACCACCCTCTACCATAAGTGTTGTCATGAATTTGAGACACGAGTTTTTTTGGTTCACCACACCAACCCAGTCTTATCAAGTGGTTGTGTCTCATGAATCGGCGACCAAAGGGGGTGAGCCTTGGGGAGCAAGAGCCTGGTGAGATATTGACCACCGGTTTTAGGTTTCCTCTATCAAACATCAATATCTAAAAGCTGCAGTGAGAAAGCTGCAGATACGCCCAAGTTTCCAATGGAATATGGTGTGCAATACACAGGGGGGATGTTTTCGTACAAGACAAGGATTATTTCGCCGCTTGGCCTAAATTAACTGTTCATTAACACTCCAGGAGTTATTGTCCGTGGACAAAATTAACCGCGGATTAATTTTGTCGACTCACCATACTTGCACTAGTACTGTAATTGTACATCGGGCCTGAGCTGATGCATCCCCCGAATCCCACCCAAAAGAAAGCGTCTCACCTCCCCCCCGTGGAATGAAGGTGGTGCTCGCACTAAGCTTGTAAGATAAGTGCGGGGCTTGACCAATCGGGATCGAAGGCGCATTGGTACCAACAAAATCACTCCAATAACTTTGCGTTCCACGATGCCATAGCCAAGAGGGGGCCGTGCTAGAGGTTTGCGCGCCTTTAAGCTGCAGGCCATGCGAGAGATCTTGAACCTGCTTGTGTGAAGTCTAGATTTGCGCTAATAGTTATAGCTTATGGCAGGTGTTTCTGGCAGCCCTCACGGGGGGGGGAGTGCTAGAGTATATTCTCCTCTTCCATCCCTCTGTTAGGGCGGGGAGATCAGCCCCAGAAATTCTCTAGACCGAAGAGCATTATCAGCTAGTGTTCGAAGATTTATTTCCCTGCAAATTTGATTAATGGTACGCACAACCTGGTATGTATCGGACTCCCCCTTTGGAGGAAGTACCTGTTGAGCTAATGAGAGCAACAAAGATCTCTTGCGGCAACACCACACCCTCATCATGGATATTTACACCAACCCCCAGAATCATACCTATGTCACGGGCATCACCAAGTTTTTCCTGATGCCGACAGACTCAGGCGGGATCCCGGCTGTCGCTGTTAGCCAAAGAGCTTCCGTTTACGTCTCCGGGGCGTATACCATCCTGATGTTCTTGATTTTTATGGTTGGATGGAACTTGATCCTAGTCGTTATCATGGCATTCCAGTCTGCGAGTGATCAACACCGTGACACTCCCTTGGTTGCCCTCTGGAACTCGGGCGAATCGATGGGTGCGATGATGTTACTGTCATCCTACGGCAAGGGAGTGATACACCGCGACACTAAAGTGGGTGGCATGAAGTGGGAGTCGGGGGATCTGAAGTGGGGCCTCCCCTTGGTATTCCTTGCCTTGGCTATGGTTCTTGGAAAGGCCGCCGCGGGTGTTTTGGTTCCGGCACAACTCGCGATGGGAAATGTCGCCCCTGTGGCTAAGGATGCTATCTTCTACCCCGATGTCGCAAGCAACACTCAAGATAATCACAACAGCTCTGCAACTGCTGGATTAGATTCACTGAAAGTCCCTTCAGCACTTCGCGCACTCGGAGCCATCGAAGTTGCCGAAGATAGAGCCCTAAAACGAGTACTTATAGATCACGAAACTTCTGGCGATTCGGCCCGCCTGAGCTACGACTATAATGTTACTGGGGTGGACATGGGGCTGCAGAGTGATCCTAAGCTGAAGCTCATGGTCAAAGGTTCATGCCGCACAGATGATACATGGCTCTTAAACTCTACCGACCAAGGGGATACCTACAGGCTCTTTGGTGGAAACGACACGTTGGAGGTCAAATACCAAACGGAGGTGGGCCTTCCTCCAATGGTGAATTTTCAGATCAACACGAACGCAGGCGGGGGATCCAACGTTTCATACGCCATGATCCCTAACACTGGCGGTCTCTATAGCCACACCTCAGGTCAAGACCCATGGTATGCTACTGACAAGGGTGGGGAAAACGTATCCGCTGCATATCAGGTGCGCCGGAAGCGACCAGCTCTCAGTTGCTGGGAGGCTAAAACGTGGCATCTTAATGGCAAAGAGGTGGATGGCTCCAAGTTAGATACGTTGCCTGGTCTAAAATTGCACAAGCTTTGGGTCCGCAAGGTTTTCCCATCCGAGTTTCGCGACCCACGTGTGGTCACCGTGGGTAAGGCCGCAGGGCCATTTGCACTTAAATCGGCTTCCTACGCTGAAGCTCCCGAATTTATTCTGGATGCGGGCGCATCAACTATTGTCCAGGACCTCAAGCGTTTAGTGTTGGCTAGTTGGGTTAGCAGTGGGGGTGTCCTACGCGACACAACTACATACAACCGTGGCCAAATGGGAAACCTCGCCGAAGGGGAGAAGGGGGATGTGGAAGCTGGTTCCGCAAAATTCGTCCTTCGAAGTGGAGATGTTGTTACCTTCTCCGTCCGTGTCCTTATTTCTGTCCCGGCTGTTCTATTGTTCCTGTTTCTCGTCAAGCAGATCTTGAGTCACGCACTCCCGTCTTTACTGTCTAGAAAAAGGCCACATCTGCAGGGTAATGATAACGAAAAATAACTTTGGAGGGTGAGGATTTTGCAATGCTAAAGCTTGAGGATCTAGAAAATTACTTAAGTGGGATGAACCGACTTATGATCAAGAGTTAAAGTCGCTGGCGCAGGGGAGAGAAGGGCTTCTAGCTTTCAAGGAGACATTTCAAAGTATATTTTTCCTCGTTCTTCGATTTTCCGGGAAATCTTCCTCTCAAGCTGTGTTTAGCGGCAGGTGCTTCTTCTTTATGTCTGTTTCTTAATCAGCGCTTTGATGTTTAATGTATGTTACGAAATTGTTTTCATTTCTTATAGTATATCTATTATCATTTAAGTCATGTCTGTGGTCCCACTTGGTGACCTTAACAAATTAACGTCTGTGTATCACTGCCGGAAATTAACTTCCTGAGCACACGGGGAGACTGTAGATCTTAACAATAGCATTGTACCGAGGGTGAAGAAAGTTGTTTCGGGAACATTTTTCTCTCCATCAATTATCAATTAGTTCTTGAAAACTATAGCCACAAAGTGCCCTATTCAACCTCCGTCAGGGCCCAAATTCGGACAATATTGAGGACAAAATGGCTTGTTGGATGAGGTTTTTTTCAGTGATTAACGATTTCCCGGAACTGCCGGATCACTCCCAGCGGGGCGGATAAGTATTCAACACTATAAGGTTATGCGCAGCGAATATAGATTCTAGTGATCTGGCGATGCCAAACTTGTATTGGTACGAACAATTTGGATAGAGAAAAGTTATCAAAGAAACAAGAAGAAATAATGGAATCGTGTACGGTAATGAATGACTTCGACAAATGTAGGAGAGACACCAAGTGAATAAATAATGAATGCGATGACGAACGGAAAACAAACGAACAAAGGGAACAACAGGCTTTCTTATATCCTCCATGAGATGAGACCTTTCCTCCTCAGCACACTTCCTGCGCGTGCCGTATCTTTGAATGAATAGTTTCTTCCGTATAGTAGCTCTTTCCTACTTCTCAGCCGAATCCTATCCGAGGTGGAAACCCAAGCACCGAGGCTGTGGTTAACCGGTTTGCTGAATACTGAGTGTATAACCGCGGGTGACATGGTTGTTCGGCTATTGATGATAGTTCGTGTTTCATTGTTGATGAATGGAGGTTTCGATGTTGTTGCACTAGATATGCAGGGTTGGTGTCGGAGATCGGTATGAAGCTAATAGTCGTGAGACGTCTTTCGAAGACTTAGTGTGTAACAGGTCGCAGTGATCAGGTTCCTAATCCAACGCGCATGGGAATATATGCAAATGGTGAGCAGTCCAGAACGATCCACGTTCAACAATAGGTAGGGCGGGGGGGAAGAGAAAACACCGCTATGTCGGAGGTTAACCAAGAAATGGCAAAGCGGTAGAGTAAGAAGACTAGAGAGGGCTTCGCTATGGAGGAGATATAGCCGTAAGCTTGGTTCAGTTATTCCGAGGTCATAAAACTTGCTACTCAAACCGCGAATATATGAAATATCGTCAAATTATCCCGATAGTATCACTTCCACCCCTGCCAGTTCCTCTCTGTGCGCTTCCCCGGTCCTCTGCTTGCCCCCGCGGTGGCAGAGGAAATACATAACTATAGAACTATCTCCATAAATCATTCTAACTCCAGAACAAATGCAATCGCTCAATAGATTCTGGAAACTTCCATGATGAACCAGAGCACACCCCCACTTCCGACAACTCTCACATCTACCCTCAGTGTTCGCAACGGGGCAGTCCGTCCGCCCTGAGGGTAGGACTAGGACGGACTACGAATCGTAGTCCGTCCAGTCCTGCCCGAGGCTAATGGCCGTAAGACGGGGAAGACGGTGGGCCCTACAACCAGTTTTCAGAAAGTCTCAGAGTGTGAGGCCAGTCAGATCCCCACAGATCTCCACAGATCTCCACAAATACCTGCAGGTCCCGACAGCTCCCCGCAGATCCGCGCCAATCCCCACCGTCCTTGTCAGGGGATCCGCAGTCCACCACCGTCCCCTATCGCCCTTGTATTAGGATGGCATAATAGTGTCTCACCTTGTCGGGCTCGTAGTCCTCGCTCAAAGCTGCAGTCCTGAAATGTCACAGGACGGGACGGAGTGAAAATTGTCGCCGGTCCGGTCCAGTCTTCTTGGCGGTTTCCTCGTAGGGCCGCCAGGGCCTCCAGACCGTTGCGAACAGTTTCTACCCTTGCCCCTCGTATCTCACTATCTGTTGCCTTCCGCTCCCGCGCCTTAATATACCGAGAAACCCCCCACTAGGGAAGATTATAGGCATAATCATAGAGTTGTGGAGTGGCTGCATATCTAGAACTATATTTGTAATCTAATCTCGGAATCACCGGTGATCACTCGCTGAATTTATCGGCTGTTGTTGGAGCATACTTCTATATCCAGAATGATCGGGTAATGAGGGAGCACTGTGGGGCATGAAGGTGGCTTGCTTGTTGTTTCCATTTTTTTCTATAGTTTTAATTGAGCTCTAAAGGGCGGGAGACTCCGATGAGTTTAGCTAGACTGGACGGGGGCGGTTGTGATGGGAGCTAGATGAGGTATGCGAGTATAAAAGGCCCGTAGCTAGCTTGATAGATAGAGGGGCGACGATTTTTAATACAACCTGTCGGTGAATTCTTTGATTTTTCTCTACACGCCTAAGATCTCCGGCAGAGTGGGCCGTGTTTGCTTACGGGTTATCTTTGTTTCCTTCTCCTCTTTATACGATTCCCGGGCCGGGGATTCTACCTTTACCCGAGATCTTTTCCCAGCCTACTTTTCGTCCGTTCGGTACGTCAGCCGGTAAAGTGGCTGGTGAGGACGCGAGTGAGGTCGCTTGAACCTGGGAAATAGTGGCTGGTGCTTTCCTGTATAGATAGCCGGGGATACCCACCTTCGTTTCTTTTCTCAATCAACATCAGTTGTTTCAACAGCTCTGCTCAGAAGCAAGTCTGGAATGGGACCCGGTTGGCCCCATACCACAGCATTAGAATGCCCTATTAGAAGAGGGACAAATCAGTATCAACCTCTATTGAAGGTTTAAGATAATAGATCATGTTGGGGTAGGATTAGGGGTTAAGTATATTGATCTTAGAGACAGGACTATAGCAGCTAGACTAACCAAGGGCACAGCCAACACAAAAATTCCAAGGAGCTTTCTATAAAATACAACAGGTAAGAAAAAAAACTGCGAAAAGATAAGAATCACCTGAGATGAGGGAACACAGCAGAGGCTCAATGGAGAATGTGAATAAAGCATGCATTAGGCTCGAGATCAGGAGTACGAGGCCCTACCTGATGGCTGAGTAAGAGAAAAGAACAAGATAAGAATAAAGTACATTTAGAAAACACAAAAGAGGTTCAACATTTGTGAAAAGTATTGTAGAGTAAGAAATCAAGTATGAGCAGTAGTAGGAGAAAGGAAAAAAATCACTTTTGAAAAAAAACATATGCAAGGAGTGTAACCGGTACAGGTACTATGGTTACTGATGGATTTTCTTTAGGATTAGTTTGGTTTTAGAATACGAGCCTTGTGGTAGTAGGCTTGTTATGTATGTAGGAGGTATCATTTGATACTAAAGGGGTTTTGTGTTTGGTTTCGGGATACAAGGGTGTGCCTCGTCCTGATTGTGTTTCGGCAGTATCATTTGATACTCCCGTTGTTTGAAGTTTTGTTCCAAGGAATCGTTTGATACCTTGAATGTTTTATGTATTGTTTTATGGCATTGATTAGATACCATAGTTGTTTTAGGATACCAGCTGTGCTCATAGGAGTAAGGCTTTAGGAAAAGCCCGCCATGTATTTAAAGGCTGCATCTTTCAGACTTAGAAAGGGCAGAGGGCCGACAGAGAGAGTTTTCAATATACTTGGTTGGATAGTTACCTTTTCAGTTTGCCACAATAGTGAGAAGCCGCCAAACACTTCAAGACCTTAGCGATATAGTAAAAGGTTTTATCTAACAACCTTTTCGGAGCCTCCCCTTGATCAATCCGCCTAGGCCACGCGTTGGCTAGGATTTCAAGTGCACAACTGGGACAGTTTCTTAGAGGTTCTCAGTGTACGGAGAACCAATAAGGAAACGTTACAAGCAGCAAGACAAAGAGTCAAGTACAATACCAAGAGAGAATAAGAGATTTAATAGAGATTTTGAGGAAACAGAATCAGGTAAAGCTAATAAGAATGAAAATGTGAACAAAGGAAGTAAAACAAGTAATTAGAAAAAATAGTTGGAAGAGAAATTATGGTGGAAATTTGAGAAAATCAAAAGGCAAAACTGTAAGAAAGAAAGAAGAATCAAAATATATATGAAAAACAAATCTGTTTTTATAAATTTATAGGAGACTGAGGCTAGTGTGGGAGGTTTTTGATTTTAGGAGGGTTGACATGATATGTGTCCAAGAATCGAGAATATTGCATGCCTGGTTCCAGAGTTGTTTAGAGTTCGTTACAGGGCGGGGCCGGGCGGGTTTTCACTCGCCAGGCCCCGCCCTTACAACGGGCCGGGGGGGTTATTTTGGGGGTGATCCCCGCCCCGCCCCCGTCCGGGGCGAGTCCCCGCTCATTCCCTGGACGGGGCCCCGTTTCTCACCACCTGGTTTAACGGGGACCCTTCTGGGGAACGGGCGGGGGCGGGGGCAGGGGCAGGGAGCCCTAAAAAAACACGCCCCGCCCCGGGCCGTTCAGCAGGGCAGGGCCGCGAGTTGGGCCGGGGGCCCGCGTTTTTCGGGGCCCCGGAGGCCCCGTAACGAACACTAGAGTTGTTGGTTTAGAAGAAAGTCTATAATAGTATACTTAGTACCTGAATCAAGGAGACCGTGGTCAAGATTGGAAATAATAATTTGATCTTCATTTAGGGCAGGATCAGGATATGGTATACACATAGTATGTCAACAATCAAACTGCTCTCCACAAAGGTATTTCCTTCTCCATTCAAATACTCGCCTTCACCAGCCAACAGATCGAGCCTGTTCTGCTGCATGTGCTGTTAGTACGACCTCACAGTCAGAGCCGGAAACTGTGTCTACAAGTATAGAGACCTGAAGGAGCTTGGCAGAATGTGGACCAATGGTGGAATGAATTTTATTGAACTTCTGGCGCAATGATTCTTGTAGGATTGTATGAAGAAGAAGAGCTCTAGGTGTTTGCTCAAGGTTGGATAAGTGGCTTGCAAGAGCAGGAGGTTGGTTGAGAATAGTATTGGTTACGGGGTGGGGTGGGGCGAGCTTTCACTTTGTGACCCCGCCGTTACTCCGGCCCGGGGTCAACTCTTTGCCATTCCTCCCCGCCCCGTAGGACACGGGGCCCTGGCCGGGCTGTGGGGCGGGGCGGGTATTTTACTTTCCCCGCTGATTGACTAGACGGCCCCCGTCTTCTCGTCCCCCACTCTTGCCCCTGTGCGGGGCCCCACTTATTCCTAGGAGTGATATTCTCTGACTAAACAAATGGCAGGTTGAAATCTAAGGGGTGTTTGGCCTCTCAATTCTGATCTGAAATCACAATTTGAGATCAGAATTGGCTGGCCAAACACCCCCTAATTACTTCGTATGTCTAGTATGATGACTCCACTATTTGGATATTCCATATAGCAATCCGGCAACTATCTCAAAAGATAGGATTTGAATATAGTGCTCACATTATCATTATGATTTGGGCTTCTAGTTTGAGATAAATAGTGTTTGGAAATCGCTCTCAGTATATGATTGTAAGCGTATAATCTAGGTATGTTTCTAAGTACTTCTAAGCATATGATTCCGGGTACATAACTCTCAGCGTATAGTTGTATAGTGGTGCATGCACGATTCCTATCTTCCTGAGGACATGGTCTCCGGCTTATCATTTCGTGATCTCATTCAGGGTGTATGGCTTTGGGCTTATGGCTTTGGGCATTCAGTTTTGGGCTTTTCATTCAAAGACTATTGGTTTAGGCGTCACGTCTCACATGCCTTGCAAGCCATCCACCCAAATACTAGCCACTATTTAAATCTGGTCTGAGGTTCAGGCAATCACTTACCCTAAACTTGCAGATAGTTGGTTAAACTGGGCGCTCACTATGGTGTATAAAAAGCTATGGTTTTAGGTGACTCTCTTTGGCGTATGGTTTTGGGCGTATGGCTTTGGGCGTATGGTTTGGCTTTGGGCGTATGGCTTTTGGGCGTATGGTTTTGGGCGTATGGTTTTGGGCGTATGGTTTGGCTTTGGGCGTATGGCTTTTGGGCGTATGGTTTTGGGTGCATGGTTTTGGGCGTATGTTTTTGGGCGTATGGTTTTAGGCGTATGGTTTTGGGGGGATGGTTTTGGGTGTATGGCTTTGGGTGTATGGTTTGGCTTTGGGCGAATGGCTTTTGGGCATATGGTTTTGGGTGTATGGTTTTTGGCGTATGGTTTGGCTTTGGGCGTATGGCTTTTGGGCGTATGGTTTTGGGCACATGGTTTTTGGCGTATGGGTTTGGGCGTATGGTTTGGCTTTGGGCGTATGGTTTTGGGCGTATGGTTTTGGGCGTATGGTTATAGGCGTATGGTTTTGGGCGTATGGCTTTGGGCGTATAGTTTGGACGTATGATTTTGGGGGCACAGCCTTGCAAACGAGGGCAGGCCAAGCTCAAAA
>Ga0307517_10000485_pt1 | contig 68267 bp, 39 predicted proteins | sample 23_EM_MG_FD_194515 | JGI IMG/M metagenome (GOLD analysis project Ga0307517, IMG submission 194515) | Populus trichocarpa ectomycorrhiza microbial communities from riparian zone in the Pacific Northwest, United States - 23_EM | ecosystem: Host-associated > Plants > Roots > Unclassified | place...
GTAATACGTTCTTTAAATAAAACTAAATCAAGCAGTTTTTATTTTATTTTTACAACTTATATATAATAAATTAAAAAAATATATTATATTTTTTGGCCCCCCTAACAAATAATCCTAGCTCCGCCCCTGCATGGCAGTACTATGTTGTAACACTAACTCCTAACAAGTTAGAGAAATTTTCAGGGAAGGAATTGGGACTTTTGAGTTGTCACCACCTACACGACAGCAACTCATATTTTGAGCACAGAATTATAATAGTAGGATTTAAGTATCTTGTTATGCCTTTACATTTATATGCACTGTTACTAACATCGGAGCAGGAGCACAATTGAAGTCTCACAAGTATAGAAAAACTCCTGTAGAGTTTACACACAAGCATATCAACCCTTTATAATTATACTATGATCGATTGAAAGATCAACATGGCTTCCCATACAACAATTCAACTCGAGAAATGACCTCAAAGGAGGGGGAAATGAGAGCAGAAAATTAAGGAGAGGAAAACAAAAAGGAACTATAGCAGACTTCTCATATATTGTATTTTACAAAACAGCCGCGATTCCAAGTTAAAGAAATCTACTATAGGAGAGGGACGTTGATTTGCCACACTCTGATATCACAGTCCAAACTCCCACTGTAAAGAAGATACGATGCATCGGTTGTGTTGTCATGGTCAATCGTTGCTGTCAAGCACTTGACAGGGCCTCTATGCCCTTCTAAAACTGCCAAGCAAGAGTAACTTTTGTCAGAACCTCTCCAAATTCTAATAGTTTTATCTGCGGAACCACTAAACAACAAATCAGACACAACAGCTAAGCACAATATGGACTGTGAATGGCCCCTTAGGGCTCCCACAACCACCATATTGCCACCACCGTCCTTCCCCCATACTACTATTGATCGGTCACATGCACCAGAGTATAAAACAGACCCATCAGTGCTTAGTGCCAAGGCATTAATCCCAGAGTTGTGTTTTTCTAGCGTAGCAACTAAGGAATGTTTGCTCTCTTTTGAACTTTTCCTCCACACTTTGATATTCTTGTCGGCCGATCCGGTATAAACACTGTCATCATTCGACAATGCCACTGCATTTATAGCATCATCATGTGCGTTGGCTACCGACTCCAAGCACTTGAAGTTATTAGTTCTCCATATTTTAATTGTCCGATCCCATGAAACGGAGTAGAGAAGGGACTCATCACTCGACAAGGCTATTGCAGATACTGTGTCAACATGATGAACCCATGTGCATGTTTTGTGCCTGCGAATCTGAACTTGATTCTTGGGCAACAGACTTTTGAAGGCACGGTCACCAAGTGTTGGTAAAGTGGCTAAACGTGTGTATTTCTGCTTATCAGATTCCTGGTTATTGATTTTCCATACTCGGATTTTGTGATCTTGATGAGCACTAAAGAGTTTATCTTCCAGAACAACAAGGGACTTCACCGCACCTTTTCCCACAGCCACAACGACGTTGTTGCTTAGGTTTTCATGATCTATTTCAGAATCTAAAGAGTTTCCCTTCCATAATCGGATTTCCTTGCCGGAGCCGCTGTAAAGGAACTTCCCAACAAGGTTTAGTGAGGATATATAAGAGGTGTGGCCTTTAAGAGTGGTGAGGCAGTGGTGGTGGGTGGTGGATAGGATTTCTTGGTAGTGATCGGGGTTTGAGGTGAGGGAAGGTAGTGATGGGAGGCTTGGCTGTGAATAAAGTGCAGGCAGGTTTGTTTGAAGGTGGTCGTCGGAGCGTGATTGAGAATCATAATCTGAGTAACTAGCATGGTGGTCTGACATGATTCTCTTGCTTGCTTGAGAGAGGGGGGAGAAACACAGGGAGGCAGAAAATATATAGAAGAAAACACTGTAGAGAAATATCAGATGTTTCCATAGAAAGGTACACATTGGGAAATGATTCGTCTATCCATAAAAAGTAAAAACAGTAAAAGAAAGAAATGCGAGCTAAGTTTTGTCCTCATCAACCGAGCTTTCCTTTTTTGAAACTCATCCCGCTACGACAACCTTGGCCCGAAAGACCATATGTACCAATTAGACTAGAAAAATCTCTTGAAGAGAAAGTCAATCAGTACGGTGAACTATGATACAATGATTCAAGAGGATTTTTATTAAAAACTATTTGTTTTCTTAGTTTTTTATTTTTTTATCTAATTTAAAAAAAAATGTTTTACTTTAAGGTTTTTTATTTTATAAAATTAATTTTTGAATTTATTTAAAGAATTGAAACCTCTTAAGATATAGACTAATTAAAAAAAAATCAATAATAAAATTATAACTAGAGTTATGTGTAACAACTATATTCGACTTCAATTTTGTCTTTCTAACTTGTTGTTTTTGTCTATATTGCTTCATATCAAAGTTCAATGATCTTAATGGTTATTTATTTGCTATGTGCTGAAATAACCATGATTAAAAAATATAGCAGAATAGGATGAGCTTATGCATGAGGGGATGTGGAGGTTCCCTCTTGAGAAAGAAACGTTCAAGAATTGAGTGATAGAAGACATGAAAAGATAATTTAACTAGAAAATTCTCAGAGTTATTCTAAATTTTCACCAATTTTAATTTAGAGTATTTTTTTACCACAACACACAAGTTGTGGAAAACCCCTTCTGCCTTCCAGGATAGTGAACCCTGTCAGGGCATTTACATTGATCATTTTCATAAGAATTTATTTGGATACACGAGCCTATAATAAACTCAAAATACCAGATTTATTCGCACGAATAAATCTTCACCCCAAGTCATAGACAAACTATTGGTTAGGAATCCATTAAAACCTTTAAACCACATTCAAACCACACAATGCAGCTTACTTCATGTAAGGTGGTGCACTAAAGGTGTCAATACATTTTCTAGCCACAACCAATTCTTTACCTTGGAATCTTTGATTAAAGCTAGTACACTTGGGTTTCTTAACGACCCTGAATCAAATAATTAAGTGGCGATTCAAACGACCCCCCGACATCACTTGTCCATGTGCGACAAACATTAACAAAATAAGCCAAGAAAACTTGTATCATTAAAATTAAGACACCCTAAATTAACATCTATTATTAAGTTAAATAACTTGAATCGTCAAAACCCCTAGATTAAAAGAACCATAAGTTGCCATATTCTCTAAAATTACAAGACACTCATGCTTACTATTTACAACAATATTAGAACTCTAGAATCTTTAGGATTCAATCAACATTTAAAGTCCAAATTCATTTAAGTAAAGAAAATACCACAACCTTTCTTTCTTGAAAAATACCAACTTTCATCATCAAAACACCAAAGATTGCTTTCAATAGAGTTATGGGACTTTGGTTAAACTCTAATGCATATCAAATCTAGATTTTCAATATGATAAAAATAATAAAAAGACCTTAATTACTAACCCTAATAGCAAACCTAGTTAATATCAAACACAACACCCTAAAACACATTCTTTATGGCTTCCATAATAAAAGACCAAAGATTACTAATCATTTCAATTTTTTTTTCATGATTATAAGTTCATAACACTTATATCTCATATTTCTTACACTCATTTTAGTATACATTTATTAATTAGAGACAACACATTTGCATCATGCATTACACTTCAAATAAAGCCATATTGGTAGGTTTTTTCCCTTGATAAACCCATGATTTATACTTCATATTTCTAAATTTTACCAACCATGATTACATTATTATGCAAAAACAAAAAAACAAAAAAAAATGAAATGTATTAAAAAAAATTGAAGCTCACCTGGTTTTCCATGGATTTTTCTGATCAATGTCATTTGAAGTTGTTGATAAGGTTTGGGCCTATTGCTATAACTTCTTAGGGTTATGATTACAAGTCTTAGAACATCTCAACTTCTAGAGTATACCTCATGATCACTAGACAAAAGATGCTTAATGTTGATTTTAAAGGTTGCTACTATTTCTATCACCCTTCAATGCTGCCATTTTTTGGAGTTGTTGTTAAGGCTTGATAACATTGTAATACTCTTTTGAAAGGGTTGTTATTTGCTTGGACAAAACAAATGATAAACCAGTTGCAATTATAGGGGTGAAGGGGTGAAGCTTTGGTTGCTATTATTCCCGAAGATGATGAAACATGCTTGTTAGTTTCTTTTTTAAGAGACAAGACCTCTCTTTTTTCCTATGTTTCTCCTCTCACCTCTTTCTTTTTATTTTATTTATTTCCTCTTTTTTCTTTGTTTTTTTTCACCCCTTCCACTTTCTTCTCTTTTATTAATGCTTGGGTGAGGGTTTTTAAGATGTTATTTTTATAGGTGAAAATAGGAGTATAGAGGTCTTGATCTAGCAAGATAAAGACCTTTGATTTCTAAGAATATTTCCTCGTCATTGGTTGCAATTCACGTCTATCCTTTTATGAGTTACAGATTAGTAAGGTACACACTTGTCTTGTAGGTTTTGATTGGTTAGGAAGTGGTCTTTGGCTGGCATTATAGAGGTCTTTAAGGTCACAAATAGATGAGAAAAAGGCTAAGGGTGAAGTACACGATCAGGACTACAAGGGGAGTGTTTTTTGTCTGATTTGATGAGAGAGAAAATGCATTAAATGACCTAAAGAGTAGTACTTGCATAAGGTTTTCTCTCGTGAACTAGTTGGATGGGGGAAGTAGATATAGAAGAATACTATCTAAAACAACTTTTTTTTTCTTCTTTTGATTATTTGATTTTTTTCCTGTTTGAATATTGAAATGACATAATTTCAAATAAAACTTATTGTTTTATTTAAAAGAACACAACATCATTTTTATCTTGGGGTAAATTAGGGTTGTAGAATTGAAACAAAACACTGTCATTTTCATTAGTCTAATTTAGACCTGAAAATTTTACGCACTTTCTATTTTAGTCCTTGGTTTTTAAAATCTTCAATTCATTTCTAAACTAGGCTTTATTTTAAAAAAAAATCCTTTCAATTTTTCCATTGATGATTCTCTATTTAGTCCCTATATTTTGATGTACTTTATAGTGTGGTCATTGGTTCCTTAAATTATATAATTTCAGCCAAATTTGACTCTTTATTTCAAATTTCTCTATAATTAGGTCCCTTATTGAAACCAAAAGTGCCCTCCTAATTCCATTTCCTTTCATTTTAGTCTTTTAACCTTTAATCCTTTTATTTTTGGTCTAATTGAGCCTAAATTTTGAATTTTGTTTTTTCTTCAATTGAGCTCGTGATTGAATTAATAAGTCCTTCAAAGTTTTCTAGCACTTTTATTTTGGTCCCTAACCATCTAATTCTTACAATTACCTTTTTTTTCTTTAATTTCTCTTCAATTAGATTCTTAATTGCATGCTCATATTATTTTATGACTAGTTATAAATTAAATTCTTTCCTGATTGTAATTTAAAACCTTTTTTCTTTGAAAATGATTTTTTTTTCTGAAAAAGATATTTATTTATTTTTAAAAGATTTTAGAAATCTTTGAGTGTTTCATTACTTTTTGTAGATGAAATAAAATAAGGAAAAAGATATTGAATGATCGATTCACATTAACCATTAAAAGCATAAAAGGCAAAAAGACAAAAAGACAAAAATTGGGTTGAAAAGCGGAAGATCAAACATTGATGAGCGTGACAAAAACAATTATAAAATAATAATAATAGCTAAGTGTAAACCGATATGCTAAAATAAGAGATTAAAGGGATAGCAAAATCATAAATATAATTCAAGTTTGAATTCCATAGATAATATGAATAGTATTGTCTATAAGATTACGACAAAGGTGTTGATTAATTTTGTTGGGTTATATATGAATAGACTTCTCCCAATGTTCATATGATAGTCTTGTAAAAGATTTAAGGTAAAAAAATTGTCTCATTCCATGGGGATTATTTCTTGGTATAGATGAAAATATTCTTTAGACATATTTTCTAGTGCATTATGATAATACACTAATTTATGTAAGGAATATGGTCATTATAATTTTGAAAAGGGGTCACAATGGTAAGTTTTTATGGACCGGAACTTGAAGATGTCATAGTTTTTATGGACCGGAACTTGAAGATGTCATTACTAGGATTTTAGAGAAAAAAAAAGCTTAGGGTTCGGGGTTCATTTCATTTCTTTTCTAAGAACCTATGGTTTCTATTGAATGAGGATTGAAGATTTTATGGAAGAGATGACGAGCAAGGTATTAATTAAAAAATTAGTGAATTAATTATGGTATAAACATTGCAATTTATAGAGTTCTAAGCATCGTGCCAAAAAGCCAGAACACACTTTATTTAAAATGATTAAATTAGTTGACATGTCAACAGAAAAACACGATTGATATTTTTGGATAACGATGTTCATTTACCACTTCATGCATAATCAATTTATTCAATTAATTTCAACATTAAAATGTCAGGGATTCAATCTTTATAATAAATTAAAAAAATCAACCAATTATTAGAAACAATGGTGAGTCTCGTATACACAATTTACTTATATTTCTTTTTTATATATATAATTTATCATTTATTCATTGCTTTTCTTTTCTTTGCTTTTGCTTACAACTTTTTCTTTAATTTTATATTGCATACTTGCATTTTATTCAGATTAGTTTAGTATTGCAATTCTCTTTTTCTTAATTTGTTTGAGCCAAGTTAAGAACCATGTATTTTATTTGATTTACAAGGTTATTATTTACATTTACTCAATATTAAGGTTTTAATTGTAGTTTCTTCTCGTTAGAAGAAAGAAATAAACAACATATAATATATTAATAAAAAAATCAATAATCGATTAATATATTGACACATGATCAATCATCAAGACTACTTGTTAGATCAACACTTTTATCCTTATCAACAAGATCAAATTAGTGAAACCATTAAAAAAAATTTCATTTAATTAAAAATTCAGCTATTATCTTATTATTTTCCCCCCTAATCTGTGGGGTCAATTGACCTATAAATTAGTTTAACATTTCTTAATCCACCATTAAGACTCACATCACCTCATGCAAAAAGTGTGTTATTTTTTTTCAATTATTTTTTCTGAGTAATAGATAGTTGGTGTAGTTTTTTCTATTTGCAAACATTAGTGTATTATATAGCTTATTTATCATATTTTGTAGGCGTGATTATCTATTTTTTTAAGGAAAGATACATAAAAATATACTTAACAACACTAGCGAGTCCGCTTATAAATCTTTGAAGTTAAAGTCCTCCAACTATTTGGTCAATACAAGATATAAGTTTATTGTGTATTACCACTCAAGCTTGACTTCGTCGAGTTCGACTAAATAGAACACTCGTATCTTAGACAAACAAAACATGTTTTATTATTTTCATGAACAATTCAACTAGAGTGAAAATGTTTGTGATTTATGAGCCAAAAGGCTAAAACAAAACCAAGCAACTGTTGTTTGGTCACGTTGTTTAGTTAGAGGCTCAAAAATAATAATAAATAATAATAGAAAAAGGAACAACAGTTGATAGGCCATGGAAGAGAAATTGTTGTTCTAGCTTAAAGAGCAAAGAAAGAAAGAGAAGAGACCGACCAAAAAAACAAGAGAAGATATAGAAGTAAAAGAAAAAAAAAAGATGAGAAAACGACATGTTGTTAAAACGCCACCATGACTCTGTCATCTACACATACAACACCAAGAGAAAGAGCTCACTGAGATGAATCCAATGACATAAAAAAAGACTACCATCAAAATCATAATGACGTTGCACACGTTGCCACAAGGTGACAATCTTGTTTCACATACCGACTCGTGTAATTTTTTCTTCCCTTTCCCTAATTAAATCATTGATTCTTTAATAACTCTATGATTTAGTTTCAATATTAGATTGATCAAACAACATGAAATGAAAAAAGAGAAAAAATATTGTCACACACATATCTTAGGTCATGTAACCACTAGCTAATATTATAAAGTTTGCACCCGATTCTTCATTCTACAAGTTATCAATATGGGTGTATGAATTATCAGTATGATGCCTCTTTGTCTCACTAATTGCTAGTATCATGGCTCTCCTATCTCACCAATTATCATTATAGCACCTACTTTGTCTCATAAATTGATAGTTACAACATCTACATGATCAATTTTTTTACAAGTTAACTATATGGCAAAATTAATTATTTTTCATGATTACTCTATATTATATGTTTGAGAACTCCATCCTCCATGAGGAAATTTCATATGACCTAAAATATATAAATATCTTAGATCACCTAGTAACAATATATAAACCACAATACAAAACCACACACAATAATCACAACCTGCATGCGTTCTTGTTATCTTTGCTAAACATTTTTTTCTCCTACACATTTATTAATTTAGGCACTAAAAGATTTTATATCCTAATAAGAGATTTGTTTTGCAAGAATTTATGAGCCATGAGCCTTGACAAATTATTTTTTAAAAAAATCAAAGGTTGAAAGGTTAAGTTCAATTTAAAGTTTTAATAATTTTGTTTATTGGGTATAAATATATATTTACACAATTATTCTTAAAAAAAAATGTTATTTGGGAAAAGATAAATTACCATATATTATGCGCAACATAATTATAAAACACACATAAAATGAAAATCATGATAATCCTGATAACAAGTGTGTATTCTCTATTTTATTTTATTTTTATTTTTTCACATGCATAACAAAATTTCTCATGAAAAGGTAAGCTTAAAGGCCCAAGTCAACAGGGGCACATAAGTCCATAGAAGCAACTTGAATCTAAGCCCATGCTGACTATTAGTCAACCTCTAAAAAACACAAATGAAAGTATAAGTCAAAATGTCAAATTTCGAATTCGAAAAAACAAAGCAAACAGTTCTTTACACTTCTGGCCGGCAATCCATTTTGTCTCTTACTCTTCACAGAATCTCCTTACTCCCTTCACTACAATGCCCATCTTCTCTATAATAAATCCCTTTGGGTTTATCACTCTCTTCATCTCCATTGTTCCCTATGGACTCCCCTCCAGTTGCCGCCGTTTCTCTCGTCCTCCTCGCATCCTTCCTTCTCTTCTTCTCTTTCGCTCAATCTTCCACGATCGGCGTCGGTTACATTTCCAAAATTCTCGAAATCCAGGACCGCGAACGAGCTCTTCCTTCTGTCCAAGTTGCCGCCGCTCGCGGTGTTCTGCAACGCCTCCTTCCTTCTCACTCTTCCAGCTTCGAGTTTCGAATTGTATCTAAGGTACTTCGATTTCTTATCGAATTTATTTGTTATTTGATGGATTTCACTAAAGTAACACCGAGAGATTATCATTGTTGTTGTTATAGTTAATTTTGAAGAAGTTCAATATTTTTTTTAAGCTTTTTGATCAAGATATATAATTTATTTAATTGTATTAATGTTAGGAGCAATGTGGAGGGGAATCTTGCTTCATTATAAAAAATCATCCCTCGTTTACAAGGCGCGGAGCTCCTCAGATTCTGTATGCTAAAGACTCTTTACTGCTTTTATTAATTTTTGCCAAAAAAAACTTATGTCTGTTTTTGTGGTAGTCATTTTCATTGATGTGAAGGAAATAAAATTCATCAAGTTCGTTGAATTATTGAGAAATTATGACTTCCTTTGTGATAACTTGGAATTTTTTTTCTTTTTCTGGGTGCTCAATGCTAGAATTTCCGGGGTAACTGGAGTAGAAGTGTTGGCTGGTTTGCATTGGTATTTGAAGTATTGGTGTGGTTCGCATATATCTTGGGACAAAACAGGAGGTGTGCAGCTCAATTCGATACCTAAATTGGGTTCTCTTCCACGTCTTCAAGATGATGGTATCTTGGTTCAGAGACCTGTTCCTTGGAATTATTACCAGAACGCTGTCACATCTAGCTGTGAGTTTCTGCATTGATTGAATTTTCTACTAAATATCCAGAGTGATAGCTATGTCATTAATTCAGGTGGATTTAGCTTTTTGCGTTGTGGTCTGATAAATATTATATAAATTTAATATATGTTTCTTTGGAAGATTCTTTTGCTTGGTGGGATTGGAAAAGATGGGAAAAGGAAATTGATTGGATGGCTCTTCAAGGCATCAACTTGCCACTAGCATTTACAGGACAGGAAGCTATTTGGCAAAAAGTTTTCCAGGTGCCATTCCTCTTATTAATCTCCATATTCTTCCAAAAGAGCTCTAGAGATTTTATTTGTTTTATTTTCCCTTTTTTTAATCATGGAAGCTTCATTACTACTGATTTTTTTTATGCCACTACATTCTATGATATTGGGATCATGAATGATCTGTACTGAAAATAATAATTACAATAAGGAACCAGGATCCTGATACATGTAAGTCTCATTATTCAACTATAACCTTTGTGAACTTGTTTATTGCACTAATAATTGTTTTGCATATAGTTAGTATATTGGAAAAGATAAAAATTAAGTGTATTGATCTATATTGCAATCCCTTTTGTTGAACACACATTTATCAATAAAAACACATCATATGAATTATATTTTTCTTCAGTATATGTTGAGTTAATCTGTGAGAGCTGTGTCTTACATTGTTTCATATTGTTTCTTTTTACATTAGTTCTGGATTCCAATATGTTTCATTATATTCTTTTTGTTGGTTAATAACAAAATGACCATATTAGTTATTCACATAGTTGTGAATTGCGTTGGAGTTATTATATTTGATGTGGCACTTTGATTTCTGCTCTTCTAAATAGACTTTTCACTTTAGCAGAAATTTAATATTAGTAAAGAAGATTTGGATGATTTCTTTGGAGGCCCTGCATTTCTTGCATGGTCACGCATGGCAAATTTGCACAGGTGAGCTTATATTTCTTGCTTGACTGTTTAAAAGAATTTACAGTAATTTGTGAAAATGTTCTTTCTACACGTTTAATTATCTAACTTTATGTGTGATGTTCAAAATGTTGATATTCCTCTATTTTTTGCAAATTCCTAATTGTAGGATATTATTGCTTTTAAACCCTTAATTTCTGGAAGAAACTATTTTATATCATCAAAATCAGAATGCAGAATTCGCACTGGGGAACTTATTTTTATGATTATTATTGTTTTGGGCAAGAACATTCTCAATAATGTCTAGAAATGAAACTGGTTCAATAGTGACGAGCATAATTACAAATACTATTTTGTTTACAGGTGGGGAGGACCACTACCACAAAGTTGGTTTGATCAACAACTAGTTCTGCAGAAGAAAATTCTCGCCAGAATGTATGAACTTGGAATGACTCCAGGTATCAATAGTCATATACTTGTACTCTTAAGGTTTCTAGTTGTGGTATAAATTCAAATTAATCTTTCTGCAGCATTATTCAAAGTGGATGTTAAATTCCTCAATAAGAGGAAATATCTTGCTTTTCTTTCTTTTGCCCTAATTCTGCGAAGATAAAAATTAGTAGAACTATTTGCATTTCAAAATGCCACTTCAAAAAAATACCAAATTGAAAAATTAAAAACAAAAAAGTTGAGGAAATTCACATATATTTATCAAATAATTGCTTTAATTTTTGAACTTCTATCGATATAACGTTTGCAATTATTGCTATTCTGCTGTCCAGTTCTTCCAGCCTTTTCTGGAAATGTTCCTGCAGCATTAAGGAATATATTTCCTTCAGCAAAAATAACACGCTTGGGGAATTGGTTAGTACATCTTTGTGCCAGTTTAACATATGCATGGACTTCACTTTTAAGTTCTGGTAATGAAATGCAAGAATTCTATAGTTTCTTAAACTCAGGGTTTGGATATCTTTATAATTAAAATACAAAAGAACTGGTTAGGATCATGTCCAAGAAGCCCACTAGAAATTCTCAAGCTTTCTATTCATTCTTTTGCTGATTTCATGCTCATTACATGCACATATATTGCAATTATCAGATACATTGTGCTTTCTCCAGTCCTAGGTTAATATAGGAAATTGGGTAACTCAACCTTGTGTCCTGGAAAAGATTAATCAAGTGCCAAAATGTACATGGCATTTTTGCTGTGGGATGGCAGGAAGAGATTCACAAACCATACCCAGCATCATCTAGGATTTAGGACTGCAGAGTTGTGTTGATGCACTTCATGTATTTCTTTGATGGATCTATGAATCCATGACCCATATTCTACATCCTCCTTCAGGTTTTCAGTTAGGAGTGATGTTAGATGGTGCTGCACGTATCTCCTTGATGCAACAGATCCCTTGTTTATTGAGATTGGAAGAGCATTCATTGAGCAACAATTGACAGGTGAGCTTATCTGAATCACCAAAGTTATTCCAGAATTATATTCCTTATGTTCATAAAAAATGCAAGAATTCTAAATTTTTGTGATCTTTGCAATTATCTTATGGGTCAGAGTATGGAAGTACCAGCCACATATACAACTGGTAATATTTTCTTTGCTTTCCTATTCATACAACTGGTTTTCAGTTTGCAAGTTATATATTATAAGCTATCCATTTTGACAGCTATCCATTTTGACAGTTTTCAAAGTCCTGCATTAAAATCATGAATCCATCCATCCTTTTGTTTTGTCATTGGCTCTTTCATGTTGGAATTGCAGTGCAGCAAATGCAATAACAGATCAGGTTTACAGAAAATTATTCTGTCTTAAAGTATCCGTGTATTGATTGTTTGAATAACTGCAGTGACACTTTTGATGAGAATACTCCACCTGTTGATGACCCAGAGTACATATCTTCATTAGGTGGATCAATATTTGAGGGAATGCAAAGTGGTGACAGTAATGCTGTCTGGCTGATGCAGGTGAAGGAATATCGAATGTTTAGTTATCAATCATCACAAACTGTTTATCTAGCTTCAGTGATACTTAATTCAATGTTGATAGTGCATTTTGTCATTATATATTTGCTACAAGTATGACATCTCTATAATTTAAGTTCCAAAATTGCTTCGTAATCAACGTTAGCTCTATTTGTTCTGGAATTCTGATTTATTTGCTTTAATTCTGCAGGGGTGGTTATTTTCATATGATCCTTTCTGGAGACCTCCACAAACGAAGGTTATATTGTAATTTGATTGCTTTGCTATTCTAGGCACTCTATGTTCTATAGTTAAGAACACTACCATTCAATCTCTTGAGTATTTTATTTTTTAAATAAGCATTAAAGCCATGTTAAACCAAAGTGAACAAGGATATAATTCCTGTTAATGATGATGTTTGAGTGTGTACAGAAAACATTGAACTTTAAGCAATCTTTCTAATATCTGCAATTTTAAATTCTCAAGTATAGAAGGAAAGTTCAGAAAAACAAAGTAGAGAAAAATTTAATAAAAAAAAGAAAATGGCATGTTAGTTGGGACTTAATCAGGGTTTCTCATTTGTATGTTCTGACTATATATGAATCAATTTTGTAATGTGCATGATATCACAGCCTTAGATCATTGTGGCTATCTTGGGTTATCTCTTAAACAGACTGAAGTGTTCTTGATGCGATGTGAAATGTTCTCATTTCGTACATTTTGCTCAGGAAAAAAAAAGCTTAGATCTTCTCTTTGTTTTTTAATTATCCCATCCAACTTAGGATATTGATTGTGCAAAGCTTCATTATGGAAAATGTTGAAGGGATACAGATGATTACTGATTAGTTTACTATGCAACTATATATATATATATTATTTTCTTTCATGGAATCTTATAGATATGATTTGGAAATGTTCAGTTGCTTTTTTTTTATTATTGATGAGTGCTTTTGGTTGATGGTATCCTTTGCTCTTTTTCAGGCGCTTCTACATTCAGTTCCTATAGGGAGGCTGGTAGTCCTTGATCTGTTTGCCGAAGTGAAACCCATATGGAATACTTCAGAGCAATTTTATGGTGTCCCTTACATCTGGTAAGTAACTGTTCCTTTTCTAACTGATGATGATATCTGTGATTCTTAGCTGAAGATATTTGCTTACAAGACGTAGAAATATCCTGATTTCATCAATTGCAAAATCTGCTGTATTATCATTAGTCATCACTATTTTCATTTGGGCTTGAGTTTGGCCTGGAAGCATAAATTGAGACCTTTTTTTTGGTCTATGTTATAAATGCAGAGTATTGTGAAAGAACACATAATACATGCTATCTGAAAATGCAGTACAGAATTTATAAACCATGTTATTGACCGTCACATCCATGGCCATTGAGTCATTTATTGCTACTTTATGCAGGTAGTTAGGACTATGGTTTTTCTCATGGTAGCATGTATATATAGCAATATCTAGTATCTTACACTTCGGTTGTGCACCTGTGAAACAACTCATATCCTCATTGAAGTAAAACTCTGTTGATCTCTAAAAATCAAGCTGCTTATAATTCTGTTATTTTATTTTCTGTTATGTACTAACCTGTGAATAAATCTGTTATATCTATGTTCAGTGATTATTTAATTCCTGATATATATCCTAAGAATGAATTTCTGATGTTTTCTTTTCCTTTTCCTCTTCTATATTTATATTGTTTTTAAGTTGTTGTTTCTCCACTTGGCAGGTGTATGCTGCACAACTTTGCAGGAAACTTGGAGATGTATGGGTATTTAGATTCGGTAGCTTCTGGACCGGTTGAAGCTCGTACCAGTGAGAACTCCACAATGGTAAAGTTGATTCCTTCAAAGCTTGATTGCTAATAAGAATTGAGATGTTATGTGGCTTTGATCTTTCCATTTGAAACATAAGGAAAATTTAGGTTATATTATCTTAAAGTTTCACCCTTTAACAAAAAGCACTGTAATTTAAAAACACTTTGCAACTTTCATTTGTATTACAATTGTAAGCTACTATTAATAAACAATGTTAGTACCTGATGAAATCTGTTGATGGCCCACCCATTATCCGTGATCCTTCAACTTAGCCATTCATAGCATTGAAAAAATTGAACCTCTTTCAAGCATCCTGTTTGGCTCTCTCCCTCCACAAGTAATTATACACGTAGCATTTCTTTTTCTTTTTCTTTTTTTGATTAACGTGGGTGTCCGGGCTAGCATGCGCGCACCTCGACTAATCCCACGGGCCTTGAAGTTAACGATCATGTAAGCTTCTAGTAACCCTGAGATTTGTGGGACTCGAACTAGTGACCTCTAGGGAGCAAACCTAGTGCCTGACTAGTTGAGCTACACCCTTCAGGGTTACACATAGCATTTCTTGCTCTTACATAAGGTTGACAGTTGACAATATTCTTTATATTCATGATTAGTTCAACGTGTTAAATTTATTTTCCTTCTCTAACACTCCTAAGTTCTCTCTACAAGCTTTCCACGTACACAACTACACCTCCCTCAATCTAATAAGATTAGATTTTAAGATTCTTAAACTAAAGAAAGCGGAGAAAGTAAAAGAAAAAAGTACAAGATCTGGGAGAGAGAATAGATTAACACATTTTCTAATTAGATGGGCTTGTGGGTAAATGGGAAGCAATTTCATACTGTTTATGTGTTTGGCAAACTTGTTTGATTTGTTGTTTAATTACAACATGTGAGTCTTCTAATTTATTGAATTACAATGGATGGCAACAACACATGAAAATGCAGACAAAAGATTCCAATTATAAGAGCGAGAAAAGCAGGATTCTGTTTGTTTACATTGTGAAACCTAGATATACCATAATATAATACCCTTCATTATTAGATGCACAGAGCCAATGAAGCACTCTATTGATGGTTCAGAAAAATTAGAATTCATGCAACTGAAACTGATCAATTAGATTATTGTGTAACATAATGGGTTGTATTGTTGCATTGCTTGAACAATTTGATGGTGTTTAAGATAAAGGTCTGTATATGCAGAATTTGGCGAGTGATACACTTGATTTACCTTGCAAATATTCTTCATTGTTTAATGTAAATTTTATCTGTCACTTTCTAGTGAATTACAATTTGTCATTTTAAAAACAAATTGAATAGGCATATGCACTAACTCCCCTTTTATAATACGAACGGTGCATATGTATGACCTTGCATAGTTTTGCTGATGCCTGTTGGTCAAAGCTGTCAAACCAAAAGAAGCATATAACTATTGCTAGAGTTCATCTCTCTCTCTCTCTCTCTCTGACAAAACAATTCATCGTGTCATGTTACAATTTTAACTAATTATTGTACCATTTTATTACATCTTTTATCTTATTCTATATAGTTGCTTCTGTGAAGGTTGGTGTTGGAATGTCAATGGAAGGTATAGAACAAAACCCAGTTGTTTATGACCTCATGTCTGAAATGGCATTTCAAAAGAACAAGGTTGATGTCAAGGTAATGGAAAGTTCTCCACTGTTGCCACCATTTCATATTTGTACATTTATGTCTCCAACTTGCAATATAAAAAGTTTGTATGTTTGCTAAACTCAACCTTAAGCCATGAACACTATCATCCTTGCTTTCTTGTTAAGTTTGGTTATTGCTTTTTATGTTGTTTGAATGCATCACTGAACACTATACTGTAGTTATTATTGTGTCAAATACTAGTCTTTTTAGAGTTCCTCTTATCTTATTACAATTGAATTAGTTCATCTTTGATATGTCAATTTACAAGCGCTTTCCTTTAAATGTTTCATAAAATTGTGGTACATTTCATGATCCTCTGAAAGCTTTGTTTCTAATTTTTAAAATTTGAAATTATGAAGGAATAGAAGACTTTTTTCTGAAATAAGAAAGTTTCTCCACCTCTTTTTTCTAGATATGTTGGCATATGGGAAAATAAATAAGAATGGATCAGGCGTAGGGAAATTCACACTTCCAATTAAAATCACAACTATCTTGTCTTTCTTTTAGGAATGGATTGATTTGTATTCAGCAAGACGATATGATCGATCAGTTCCAACAATACAAAATGCCTGGAATATACTGTACCACACAGTTTACAATTGCACTGATGGTGCCTATGTAAGTACCCCAACTTGTCTACAGTCTATGGAGTACATTTGGATGTATTATTCATCATAATATGGTAATGGCTCTACCTATCTTTGGCTTTCACAAATGTGCATAATATGCAACTTATATTTAATCCTTTTATTTCTGTTCATTTATATGTCCTCCTATACATATGCTTTTGTAATTTCACTCATTTTCTTTGTGGATGTTTATACATTTTCATCATTTCCCTCAGTTCAAGAAAAGTTTATTGTATCCACAAATGTCGTGATTCTGATTCGAAATTACAAACGTGGTCTTTTTAACCTTGAGTCTGTGACTTAGAACCCGGTCCGATTAAAGTGCCAAATTGATATTTTGCATGTGAAAAACTCCTAGTGCACTCTGTTGTTTGAATTCTGACAGCCTTAAGCATTGTTGGACCAGGACAAAAACCGGGATGTAATTGTAGCATTCCCTGATGTTAATCCAAATCTTGTTTCAATGCTGCAAGGAAGGCATCACACCGATGTAAAACTAGTATCAAGAAGAGCGGCCCTAATAAAAAACACTGATTCATATGAACATCCTCACCTATGGTATTCAACCACTGAAGTTGTGCGTGCTTTGGAACTTTTCATTGCAGGAGGGGATGAATTATCTGGAAGCAGCACTTACAGGTTAGCATTTTGAGGTTTCAAAAACCTTTTGCTGGATGGTTTATCCATTTGTGTAATTCTTAAATTATTTTAGAGTTTTCACTATTTTCCCATCCTTTTCTAAATGTATATTTATTTCCATGTCAGTTATGACTTAGTTGACCTGACAAGACAAGTGTTGGCAAAATATGCAAATGAGCTGTTCTTGAAGGTCATTGAAGCCTACCGATTAAAAGACAGCCATGGAGTTGCTCACCAGAGTCAGATGTTTCTAGACCTTGTGGAAGACATAGACACACTCCTGGCATGCCATGAAGGATTTCTTCTGGGTCCATGGTTAGAAAGTGCAAAGCAACTTGCTCAAGATGAAGAACAGCAAATACAAGTTAGTAGCCTTTCAAATTATAGCCCTATTTGATCTCAAACAATTTCAAGAGTCGTCTGTGTTTTTTAGTAATTCAATGTGCTCTGAAACTGCAGTTTGAATGGAATGCAAGAACTCAGATAACTATGTGGTATGACAACACAGAGGTGGAAGCAAGTCTTCTTCGTGACTATGGTAAGGGGATCAACACTACCTTGGTGTATCTTTTTACCTTCGTTGCTTGAAAAATTAGCCTCAAATCAAATTTGGAGGCTCCATGCCCATCCTCTCCGGATGGACATGTCATTGGAAGTTGTTATCACTGGATGATTGAAAACTTGTAGGCTTTTTAACAGTATTTCAATGGAGTTTTAAGAAAACCTCTGTTCCCGTTCTTGCAGGGAACAAGTACTGGAGCGGTCTTCTAAAATATTATTATGGTCCCCGAGCAGCTATATATTTCAATTTCTTAACCCAGAGTTTGGAAAATGGCCATGGTTTCCAGTTGAAGGCTTGGAGAAGAGAATGGATAAAGCTTACAAACAAATGGCAGAAAAGTCGGAAGATATTCCCGGTGGAGAGTAACGGAAATGCTCTGAACATATCACGGTGGCTCTATCACAAATACCTTGGCAATCCGGATACATATGATCATTAAGTGAAGCTGCCATAGCACAATGTTACAAACTATATGAACTTTTTGGACATCATCAGAGAATCTTGCGATTTGCACCAAACTAGCTGTACTCTGCTTGTTTACGAATTATAAATATAAATCAATGCAGGTCATGTAACATACGAGGCAATGATCCAACTATAGGAGTGAGTTACCTAATGTCAGTAGGCTAACATGACAACGTAGTTAAGCCAGATGGGAAATGTCTTACCATGATGGAAACTGCACCAAGATCCGCACAGCTTCTAGTTTGTAGCTAGTTTGGAGTCAGTGAGGTCAGTGAACTAACCCTTTCGCCGCCCTGTAGATAAAAGGTGGGAAATAACCGTACTTTTAATGGCTGAGGGGCACTAGGATAAGCAGGGGATGAGATGGTCGAACATGAGCTAACTAAATTCTCTGACCCGAGGGAAATAGTCATTTATAGCATGAATATAAATCTAATTTGATTTGAATTGCAAGTTTGATGGGTTAATTAAGATAAATTCTAATGAATCTAGAATAGAATCATTTCAATTATTATTTTTTAATTTTTAAAGAGTTAAAATGATGTTGTTTAAAAGTAAGTTACGAAAAAATCAAATCAAATCTTACTCTAATTTTAATCATGTCAACTCTTGATCAATTTAATATGAAACCTAACTTGAAATAAGTTCATGGTTGGTAAGATATTAGGTTGATTTACTAGATCATGTTAGGTTTAATAACAATAGTTCATAAATGACCATGTGCATGAGAATACTTGGAGGAAAGGCAAATTGTTTAATGCCTTGTTTGAAACTAGTTTTGTCATTCATGCTATGAGAATTTCAAGTTAATTTCAAAAATAATAAAAGAATGTTATAATATTATAGATATATTTTATTGTGTCATGATTTTTTTTTTTAAATTGAAAAACGCAATGATGCTATTTACACTTATTGAAATAAGTTAAAAAAAAAAATGAATCGATAAACTATGAAAGATTTATTAATGTTAACTAAATACTTAATGAAAAGCTAATATTTTCTTTTAAAAAAAGAGAACTAAGTACATAAATATTTAATCCTGACTTTTATTTTTTAATTTATGCGCTTTTATTTTTTTATTTGATAGGTTATGTTTTCTTACAAAGAACAAATAATATTTATTTTTATAAATACTTCATGCAAATAAATTTTATTTATATTATATATATATATATAATTAAATTATAATAATCTCTTTGAAACATTATAAAAATAAAAAATTCTTTTTTTAGAAAATAACTAATATTTAAAAAAGATTAACTAGATTTTTTTAAGATATTAGAGAGGGGGTATTAATTGAGATTTAAATAAAAATTAATGTAAAATAAAAAAAAATACATAAAACATAGGGAGGGTATTAATTAAAAAATGAAAAAAAAAAATCATGCACTGATGGGTCAGGCTCACGCACCTGACCCTAAGATAAAAGTCAAGGCGGAACCCAAGCTTATGCTTATCCGCTTCTTTTTTCTTTTAGTTTTTTTTTTATATATAAAAAAGCTAGGTGACTTGTCACTTACTAGGCAGTTATCCAGAATCTGACCATCACTTTAGTGACCGGAAAATCAAGGGGGATTTTTGTCTTCATAATCTATTTTTCAACTCATTTTCATTGAAAACACCTCAAAAACACTATAAAGCCTATATCACCCAACAACCCCAAAATCACTCACAAAACAACAAAATCCAAAACCAAAATTGAACTTGTTATGCATTTCCTGACATGTTTAAAGAGAAAAACCACCTCTAATGAACTTCTCTCAAGAAGAGAAGCTCATTAACACAAAAATATTTTTTTTAGTTGGATTGTGGCCAATCAACGACCTTACTATTTACTAGTGAGTTTCTCAATCTTCTATTAAATTCAAGAACTGAAAAATAAATAAAATAAATTTTTGGATCAAAATAAAAATTATAAAAAACTTTGAGATTGACCACCCATTTTCTTTATGTTTTACATTATGGTTTTCGTACTTTAAAATCTTATCTTCCTACTATAATCTAAAATTTTATCTCATGAAAACTATATCTAATAAACTCATATCAAGAAGAGAAATCCATTGACACAAAAATCCTTTTTTTAGTAGTTGAATTGTGATCAGCCGATAACCTTGTCGTCTCTTAGCGAATTTTTCTCTTTTCTCTGAAATCTAGGGACTGAAAAATAAACAAAATAAACAAAATAAACTTTTGAATCAAAATAAGAAATCTAAATAACTTTGAGATTGAACACATATTTTTTACATGTTATACATTGATGTCCTTTTACTTTAAAAGTTTATCATATACTACAATTTAAAATCATATCTCATGGAATAAAGTCACAATAGTATTAAATAAAAATAATTGATGATGAAAAAAAAAAGAGAACGAAAACGAAAGAATAAGGGAGAGAGGTGATTCACTATTCACCTAAAAAAAGCCCAATTCTTTTAGTGTCGTTAGTAATGACTTCATGTTATTTGCATATTCAAAATGTGAACCAGTGTTATTTGCATATTCAAAATGTGAACCAGGTATGACACGTGGTCTAAATTCGGATTGCATGTGAATAATTTTAGATGGAATTGAACCAGCCATAATAACTTTTCAAATACGTGCACAGTTTGAATACCACGTCGTTTTTTTATCTTTTTATTGGGTAGGTTACCCAAGTGTTGTCACAGGCTACTTCTAGAAACACATGTTGTTTTTAATTATAAAACAATTGAAAGGAAAAAAAAAGCATTTTTTAACCATGCAATCAAGAGCTGATAGCATTAAAAAATATATTATTTGACCTTCAAGCAACATATAAGTAATATATAAAAAACTTACTTAAATTGTCTTGAATTTCATATAAGAATCAAATTGTAAATTATAAAGGGACATCAACTTAACATAGACATTGTTTGAGCAACTCAAAATAAAAAGTGGCATGATGAACAAAAAAAGTGTGGAATCCTAATTTTTAAGTGAGAAGTGAAGTCTCATCAATTGTTAGCAAGTAAAGAGTAACAAATGTTTGTCAACTCCTTGTTACTACAAAGACCTGAATAACTTAGTTAAGTTTTTGTAAATATCAATCTATGTGTTTGAACCCAGTGTATAAAATAAGTATAATATATACCTCAAACACTCCCTTAGAAAGTAAATTTTTCCCTTAAAAGAAAGTAGCCTAAGAGCACCTAAAACCTTTAAACTTTCTTAGGCAAGCATTTATACACGCATCTAATTAAACAACCTAATAACCATTATGTAAAGTAATGAAAAGAAAATTATAAACAATAAACAAAAATAAAATTGAGAAAACCAAGAAAAAAAATAAAGATCAAGATATCTCACATCATAACACGGGTAATTTACCTGGTCATGTTTAATAAATTCCTCTATCAAAATAAATTTGTGGTAGAAAACACATAAAATTTGTAATAGAAACCGACACATACATAAAATTTATTGAACAATAATAATAAAAAAACACAATACAAGGCTACACATATGAAAAATTTTATAAAAAAATCAATATTCAAAATAAAAATTTAATCTATATAAAATTAAGAAAAAAATCACAAATGAATCATACTCACCTCTCTAAAAACTAAATATACCTAATATCATTTAAAAATAATCTCAATCCAATTAAAATATAAACCAAAAATTTATTTGAAACAATATACACAAATAATGCATAATTTTAAAAAAAACTGGAGAAAAAAAGAATTTAAAAAAAAATCAAGCCAGACGCTTTTCGGCCTGGTAAGCAAAGCCCAACGCCTAGCCCAATGAAGTAATTGTCCCGCGCTCGGGCCTGCAATGCCAGGCCCAAGTGCGGGCCTTTTTTAAAAAATTTTAACGCATCACCTACTTCAACCCAAAAACTGGCCACTATAGTGGTCGGAAAAACATGGTCCGTCAATTTTCACCTAAAAATCTCATTTTTAATCTATTTTTTTACCCAAAACACCTAGAAAACATCCTAGAGACCTTTTTAAACCAATATATAGCCACTAAAAAGCCCCAAAACCCAAAATCCACCTGGAACAAAAATTATTCCTAAGTTCAGATATGTTGTTTTAGGTGTTTTAAAGATAAAAACAACACCTAAACATAATCCCTCTCATCATATGAAACCTTTTGACACAAAAATCAACTGTTTTGGTGGCTAAAATCCTTCATAACGATCACTTTCTCTCTCTAGGTTGGAATCTGACGATTCACTCTTTCTCCTCCCAATAAAAAGGGCTGAAAAAAAAATGAAGTTAGGTACCAAAATGTATTGTCTTAAAATTCAAGAGACTGGTCACTTTATACCTAAAAAATATAGAAAATTAAAATGATTGTTTCAATGAAACTTTTAATACGCCCCTCATGTTACCCAAGATTTTAACTTCAGTTCTATAGCTTTCAATTCAATCCCTCTCTAAAAAAATATACAATTGGAGGCTAATTTGAACTTTAAAAAGTCAAATCACATAAAATATACTGCTCCAATTCACATTGAATTACAAGAAAATACATGGTAATCCAAGGCTGAATCGTGTGTGTGTGTGTGTGTGAGAGAGAGAGAGAGAGAGAGAGAGAGAGAGAGAGATAAAAGATATGTAAGGGATCTATTTCTATATGGATGGAGATTAAATTTCTTTTCCAAACAGTTTTAAAAGTGGATCCCCTAATTTGATCGGTAAAATTTTAATAAAATTTAAAATTTATCAATTTATTAACATATCCAATCGGAGAATTTTATATTAGTTGGCTCAACTTTATTCACGCGTGCCTACCCTCCTTTATCGGTTGCAAAAGGTATTGATATGTCAATGTTAATTGCTAACGAGGCCTTGGAGTATATGTTTAATTCATGGTTTACATGGGAACGTCTTGGTCTTAAAACGACGTCATCGTTAGCTGCTTCAAAAGAAATAAAAAAATGAAAACAAGATAACCAAGGTTGACTTTCTCATGGAGCGAACTAATGTTTGAAAGTGGGAATTTCCGAGAAACAAAGTTTATTTTACAAAGAATATAGATAAAAATAACAATAAATGATATTTAAATATGATGATGTTTCTGAGATGCAGGAACCGGGGAAGTCCTTTCTGGGTATCTTGAATGGGGAGAACTTTTGACCTGCGAGTGGATGGGCCACGAAGCTTCTAGGAATCAATGCATGAGCCACCACGAAGGGAGGAGACCTCTTCTTTCAAAACCAACGCCACGTCACACCTCCCAACTTGACTCGGAGGCGTTGATGGTGAGAATCGCCCAGGTTTCTCGATGCTTCCAGAAGCACAAGCTGATTTCTGCATTTACTTCACTGCCCCTGGATTCTCTGTTTTGCAACACTTTTATTGAAACTCTGTCCATTTTAAATACTCGCAGAAAAGCTGCGCTGATTATCCCAAGAAAACAATGTTTTCAACGCTTCTAGAATCTTCAGACTTGGCACATAAATTAAAAATAATTTTCTTCTTGAATATTGCACATAAATTGTATTTTGTCCCGTGGAGGGGCTTTTTTTTTTTAAAAAAAAAAAAATATATTCTCCAATCTAATGATCTTTATATTTGACTTGTATATAAATAATTTATTATATTTATAGTTCTTTTTTTTTTATCAAAATATATGCTTGCTCTACATGCATCTTTTATATTGCGGGGTTTAATAATCTTCATGCATGCCAATCTTGTACAGGTATGGTGGCTGTGATGATATATTTTATTTTTTGTTGAATTTTAGAATATTTAATTAGGAATAATATTCAATACTTGATTTGGCCACGTGTTGAGTCCCCAAGGGAAGGGGTAGAAACAGACGGCCAAAAAAGATCCTCATAAATTAATGGTTTTTTTTTCTTTTGTCCATGAAAAACACGCGTATTTTTTAATCTTAACTTAAATAAAAAATAAAAAAAAACTTAAACTTATTAAAAATAAATTTTTTAAAAAATAATTTAATATGTTTTCAAAAAAAAAATAAAAAAAATATGATAGAATTTAATAAATTTAAAACTTATTACAATTTTTTTTTTTGACAAAACCCTTATGAATGTTGGTAAAACATGATATTCTTGATCAAGTTTCTTAAAACAACCTTTTTTTTAAGATAAAATAAGTCTTTTTCTATTGTTTTTTTAATTTTAATTTTAATTTTTTTTATATGTTTAGATAATTTTGATAGGTTAATGTTAAAAATAAATTTAAAAAAATTAAAAAAATAATAATTTAATATGTTTTGAAAAAAAAAATAAAAAAAATATGATAGAAAAGAAAAGGATATATTTGTCAAATAGTGTTGTGAAATTAAAAGAATAGTACAGATTTCTAATCCCCCACGCTTCCCAGGTTGGACCGCGTTAGGAATATAAAACAGGCAGCACACGAATTCAACTCATAAACAAGAAAACCTCACAGATTCCAATTTCATAGATCCCTCCCTCCCTCCCTCTTCTAAACAAATATTCTTCCATCCTTTCTCTGCCTGCAATCAATCTTTCATCGTCTGTTGTTAAGAATCATGGCCGGAAACAGTTCTTATGAGACATCATGGGCTGATCAATGGGACTACAACAAAGATCCTGTTGTCTATCATAACAAGGACGGCAGCAGCAGCAATTCGACTGCCAAATACAAGCAGAAGGTTGGAGAAGGGCTTGGAAAGACCAAACAGGTTGCTTCAATTGGGTTCAAGAAGGTGAAAGAAGGGACCTCTGTTGGCTTCCAATGGATCAAAGAAAAGTATCAGAAGACTACCCAGAAACGCTAGTTTTGTCACACCATATATTATTTATACATAGGTTTTACCTCTCTGTACGGTCTGTTGTTTTGACCACTACTGTCTTGTTTTCTTCTTCTTCTTCTTCTTTTTTAGTCGTGGTATTTTCTGCTTTTCCATTCTTTTCGTTCATTTATCATGTACCATAGGCCTCCATCCATGCTTTTTATGTAAGATATCATGTTCTATATATTTTGATTTTCCTTTCTTGTGTATTGATTATTGGATCAGATTTATTTGTTTGGCCTTAATTAGTTTCACATCTTCTTCTATATATATATATATATAGTTCCAATTATTCTCTGTTTATTACCCTTTGAAACGAGTAAATTAAAACCATTGACTTACAAAAGCATGGTGCGTGCCATATTCAAGTCACCACCGGTCGTTTGGCAAGGAAGGGGAAAAACGGAGGGGAAAGAAAAGGGGAGAGAAGAAAAGAACGAGAAAGATCTGGAAGGTTTTTTTCTCTCCCTCGGCCTCTCTTTGTGGGGGAAGATTTTTCTTGCTAGGGGATACAGTCTAGTCTGGTGGCAAATTCAGATTTAGCCATGTTTCATGATCTGGTTTATTAGGGAAACTTTGAACATGATCAAAAGCTTAATCAATATTTTTCTCTGGTCGGATTTTTATCGGGTTCATCAGATGATGTTGTCTTGAACCTTAAATCCAGATAGATTAAAATATTGTCCCCATATCTCTCATTTAATTGATTGTTATATATATCCTGAAAAGAAAAAAATAAATTCATAAAATTCAAAGAAATAATAACTTAATTTTTTTTTTGAAAACTAACATACCACAAAGCTCAACTATCTATGAATTATTGTATATTTTTTTGGCGGTCATCAGCACATATGTTTAAACAAAAAGCTTTACTAGTCTTGGCTTGCTTCCAAGAATTGTAGCCTGCAAGATAAAAATATTATTAGTTAAATATATTTATAAAAAACAACTAATAAAAAAATGGATGCAAAAAAAAAAATATCATCTACTTTGCATGCAAAATGATCAAAACAGAGTTGCCGGTGTGCATGGTAACGGAACCATGAACACAACAATATTGATTTTCCGCACCAGACTGTGACCGTCGTGTGAAACGCGTGAACATCATGTGTTGAATGTATTCCGCCTATACAGCCTCTGAGATGTAAAGCAGTCTAAAATCCTTTCAAACCGTCACATTATTCCAGCTTGAAAGCTCTCTTTTTTCACATATTTTTTGGCTTTCTTTTGTGTCTCGTAGAAAAAATCACACAACCTATATTGTACAAATTAATTATATGTTAGTAAATGAAAAATAAAATTTTAATATTTGAAAAAAAAAAGTATCATGAATTTGATCTAACCTAATTGTAGCGTGATTCTCCGTGAACACGACTATTCTCATTTTCTGCATCGGACTGTGACTGTCGCGTGAAATGCGTGGACGTTACGTGCTGAATGTATTCCATCCATACAGCCTGCGAGATGTACGACAGTCTGAAATCCTTCTAAATCGTCACGTCATTCTAGTCTGGAAGCTCTCTTTCTTTCACATATTTTTTGGCTTACAAATTAATTATATGTTAGTAAATGAAAAATAAAATTTTAATATTTGAAGTAAAAAAAAAGTATCATGAATTCGATCTTATCTAATTGTAGCGTGATTCTCTCAAACTTTCCTTGCAACATTATTATCAGTTCTCTCTCTTTCAAATTTTCCCTTGAAGTAAAAATTTATAAAAGGAAAATTTTAGTAATTTCAATAAACTAACCAAATTAACATAAAAAGATATTTAAGTTAATACTAACCTTAAACCTTGAAAATCATGCATCGACTTGCAGTTTCCATTCAAGATGTTTGGAAACCTGGCTCCATTGAAACAATGAAATTTTTATCGATGATTTAAAGGCCGATGTTATTATTCTCGCAGCCTCAATGTTTGTAAACCTGAAATTGCATTCGTTAAATGAAATTATTTTTTCAAAAATTATTAAACATGTCGTTGTGAAAGCAAAACAAACTTACATTGAAAAGTTGTCCTTCCACAAGCCTCATACTTGTGGGTAAATGGATCCCGTTGTGAAGGGACCCCCCCAACGTTGCGGTATTACACTCGATGAGCCCGCGTCGTGAGTTGATGTTTGTACTTGAAGTGCAGAAGAAGAGAGAAGGAGATGAAGCCCCGTCTGTTCTGATTTTGATTTGTTACTTTAGTGTTGTCAACGAAATTACCGATGCAATATTAAATATTAATATTTTTTATATTTTCGTCGGTGATTCCATTTGTAAAGTCAAATTGAAATTTTATAGTCTCGGTATCTTGACATTTTTTACCATCGGGAACATAAAAGGAAAATTAAATATTAATATTTTTAATATTTTCATTGGTGTTTTCGTCTGTAAAGTCAAATGAAAATTTTTAACCTGCATGAGAATTTTCAAAAAGCCCTCCAAATATTATCAATGACTTTTCATTCCGTCGGTGATGCCTTTGGAAAAAAAAGTGAAAGTCAAAAGAACATTAATTATCAGTACATTGAAAAGTGAACAATTATCATAGTCACTGGAATATATCGACGGACATATTCCGTTGGTATACCCGTATGTAATGAACATCGTGAACAATGTCAAGGAGAAGGGGAATAACTCTCATAGTCACTGGAATATACCGACGAAATTATTCCATCAATAACTCCGTCAGTAAAAATGTCACGTCACAGTACAATTTGTCGTTTTTGAATCCCATTGTAATACCATTTATAATTCCCTTAGTATATATCAAGAAATATTTTCCATCGGCATATTTATGAATGTACTTTACCGTCAGGTTAATTCTGTTGGTAATGTCGTCTATAAAAGTTACACGTCATCATAATGTTTGGTTTTTTTTTTTTTTCATTTCTTATTCTCCCACTGCAATTCTCTTCGTATATATCGAGAGAATTTTTCTGTCGATATTTACCGATGGATACAGGATTGGAAAATTATATTAGTAAAGGTCATCGTAATATACTGACAGAAAAATTCAGTCTATTTTTCTGTTTATATTTATTAATTTTATAGTGTTTCATCCCTTTTTTTTAATTTATTTATATGAAAATTAGGCTAATATGTAACATCTACCTGCGTCCAAACTCACAAAATTCTTTACTTGAAGACTTTGGTTTTTTTTTTTTCTTGGCTGAATAACTAAACTTTAATTTCATTTTAAATTTATTCCAACATGATAATATGTTTCAACATAATAAATAAATAATTCATTTAAAATAAATTGTGTTCTATGCCTTTTCTCTCTCTCTTCCTTAATTCTTCAATTTTATAAACCCCTTTTTTTCGTTAACTCACACCTTACTGGTGAGACTTTATACTAAATATTTTATATCATAATTTTGAACTATTAAACAATGACAGTTTACACTTGTCAGTAATCTTAAATAGATACTCTTTGAACCTTATATCTTTTAAGATGATAGATAAACCCTTCACACTCCACATACTGGAGGAAAGAGTACCTTTGCCTCTTGACAGCCATAAAATTTTTTTACAAAGTATCGAATATGTATTGTTGTGTTGAGTTTCCCTTTTATTTGGAGGATGAAATATTTGCTCAGAGTGGAATACCATGAAAATGTATTATATTAATGATATAATACAGAACACTCTTTTTATTTGGAGGATGCACTCAGTTTTTCTGCCCACTCGCAAAACGGGAGCTGTCCTCCCTTTTTATACTTGTTTATGTCAGTTTCTCACACCGACTTGGAGAAAAAGTCTAGGAGAGGGATTTCTAGAAAAACCTAGAGAGTAAGTCAGTGATTAATTAACACTCCCCCTCAACGACTGCTCTCTCTAAACAGTAATCTAGAGATCATGTTGAGTCTTCTTTTAAACTCTTTATTAATATGTTGATTTGGTGAATAAATCTGCGACTTGTTCTTTAATCTTGCATCTCAGTCGCCTTGCAGAACTTTCTCTCGAATAAATTGATCATGTGCTTCGACATGTTTAGTTCTTGCATGAAATACTAGGTTTTCTGCTAAGCATATAGCACATTGATTGTCGCAATGTAATATAGTTGGACAATTAAATGGTTCGTGAAGATCTTCATTAGCTGCATTAGCCATGCATTCTCCTGAGCTGCCATAGTTGCTTCTCTACACTCAGCTTCTGTAGTTGATAATGATACAGTGGGCTATCCTTTGCTGCACCATGATATTGGCCCTGAACCAAGGCTGAACGCATGTCCAGTGGTAGACCGTCTTGTGTCGCGGTCTCTGACATAGTCAGCATCATAGTGCCCTAGTACCCTATATGGTGTTCCCTTGTTATAAAATATTCCATGATCCATAGTTCCTTTTTACATACCTTAATATCCGTCGAACTGCTTCAAGATATAGTTTCCTTGGTTTCTCTATGAACCAACTAACGACTCCAACCGCAAATGTGATGTCCGGTCGTGTTGTCTTCAAGTAGATTAGACTTTTACAAGTTTTTTGTACATTGTTGTGTTTTTCAATTCTCTACTTTCTTCTGCATATAATCTTGTATTGGGCTCCATGGGGGTAGATATTGGTTTGCAATCGAGCATCCGAACTTTTGCTAGAGATCTTTTGCGTATTTCACCTGACACAAGAACAAGCCATCATTGCTTTGTTGTATTTTGAATCCAAAGAGGTGCTTCAACTCTCCAAGCTTCTTCGCTTGAAATCTCCCCGAGAGATTTACTCTGATTTGCTGAATTTGTATCTCATCATTGTCGGTACTGATAAGATCATCTACGTAGATTAGGATAATTTAGAGTTTTCCATTTTTATCTTTTATAAACAGACTTGAATCTATCGGTGCAAGAGAGTATCCAGCCTGCAACAAGAACTATGCTATTTTATCGTACCAAGCTCTTGATGACTACTTTAGTCCGAGCTTTCTTTAATTTGCACACATAATCTAGATGAGTCTTACTCTTAAATCTTTGTGATTGTTCCATACATACAGTACATACATATATACATAAATGTATGCGTGTGTATATATATATACACACGCATACATTTATGTATATATGTATGTATGTATGTATGTATATGGAAATGCATTCATAACATCCATTTTCCAAAGCTTCAATGGCTTTTTGGCTGCAATTCTGAGCAAGACTCGTACTGTAGTGATTGGCTGCAGCAATTCTTAGCAAGACTCGTATTATAGTGATTGGCTGCAATTCTTAGTAAGACTCGTATTGTAGTGATTGGCGGCTGCAATTCTTAGTAAGACTCGTACTATAGTGATTGGCTGCAATTCTTAGTAAGACTCGTATATTATAGTGATTCTCGATACTGTACTCAATGTTTCATCGAAATCTATCTCATATTGTATGTTTTTTTACCTGGTTATATATGGTATTATTATATTTATATAAATATATATTTATTATTAATAAAAACTAATTAATTTATTTTTAATATTCATATAATATTATATTAATAAATCTAATATTTGATTTATGAATCTAAAATAAAGATAAAATGTTTCGCAAAGAAAATTATAAAGTTGTTATACTTATGAGATTCTTATTGTATCAAAGTATTGTTTTTAAAATGTTCCTGATCAATGCTCTCTTAAATACTGAATATTTATTAGAGTCGTAAAGACTGATACATATTATATTCTTTTGTTTATGAGAAAAAGCAATTGTTCTTATAAGTTAAGGTATAAGGGATATCTAGAACTAATATGTAAGTGCTTGTCACAAGACATGTATACTAAACTGACCTGCATGAAAATTACATATGGAGATATCACTTATGTCTATGAAAAAACTCACGTCACAGTTGTGTAAGTAATCCTTAAACTTGAAATCACTAAGTTATCTTATATAGAAAATGTTATGCTTTGATCTTGTTGCATGTTATCTTAACCGAGGTAATGAAGAGGCAGATATTGGGTATAACATAAACTATATGAAAATACTTAGTGATCAAGAGAATATTCATCACCATAAGTGAATTAGGGAAAATGTTTTATTTGTTCTCAAATAGTATTGATTGAGAAATCATTGGCAAATATGAAATGAGAATTGAAAATATTTTCAAATCTTATTTAAACAATCAATGACTATTATATAGAGAACAAACATGATTTAACGTGACAAACATATTACATGCTTTAATGTTAAATCGACATATTATTGATGAAAAGATATTAATTACACCGAGAAACAGGTCACTGAAAAGTTAAGTAAAATCACTAATAACTTTTCTAATATTTAAGGGACAATAACACATTACTAGAGGATGCACATGATCTTCAAATATAAATGAATCAATTGTTGAATTGATAATAAATTAAATTCTTTAATTAATCTATTTAATTATAATTATTGGGGTTAATTGCGAATTAAATCTGTGTGCAGATTTATTTTTTTCAAAAGTATTTTTTCTCATTATTTTTTTAAAAAAATACTTTATGGTTATTGTTCCAACCAGATTTGCTCGGAATTTGCCACTAAATTAAAAGGAATGGTTTTGCTGGTTATGCGCCACCAGTAGCAATGTGAGCATTACTGGTGCACTTGCTCGGTGCTTGATGCACCAAGCCAGGTCGCCACTGGCGATAGAGGTTGCAGTCATGGTTGTTACCCCTAACATAGTAGCGTTAGCGTGTCTAGTGTTGTTGCCTTCTAGTGCGAGTTGCCTCGCGTTGAAGGCGACAACTTAAACCACCAAGCACGAGGCTTCTGCTCATGTTAGAGGTGGTGTATCGCAAAGGCAGCCCCTCGCGCCATGCCAAACCTAGCAGCAACCTTTATTGTTGTTGTTAAGATGACCACCAACACGAGGTAGCAACCTCGCATTGGAGGCAGCACAGCGCAAGGGTAGACCGTCGCACTGTAACAAACCAATGGTAACCCTTGTTGCTGTTAGAAAGGTGGAAACCGGTGGTGGGCAGTGTGCCCACTACTGTAGCTGCAAAGAGAAGGAGAAAAATTACAATTATGCCTTTTAGCTTAGTTTAAAGTTTTTTTAGGGATAGAATTATGTATCTATCTCTGCAACTTATATCTAATTATGTTTAGAGATATTTGGAGTAGAAATGATAATTTTAGCCCTCCATATATAAAATAATGATTTTATATTAAAATTGAAACCCTAAATTTAATTAATTATAGAATTAATTTTTCTTAAAATCAAAATTGCAATTGAGGACTTGATTGAACAAATTAAAAATTGAGGATTGATTTGGAAATAAACTTTTTGGTGCCTTTTTTTTCTTTTAAATGAAACGGCGTGTTTTGTACAAAACAACATTTAGAAAAATAAAACATAAATACTAATATCCTAACTAAAACAAACAATTGGGTTTATAGCCCAATAAATAGAATATTTAACAATAACTAAATCAAGCCCAATAAATAAAATCTAATTAAGATGCCTCAACTAAAAGTTCAAATAAATCAAACTAAAAAACATAAGCTAAAGTCCAATATCTCAACAATTTAGGTTACCTTCATCGTCTATAATCATACAAGTACATATATAATATTTCGAGTCCAATACCCCCACCACATTATCTGTACGTAAACATTTTATTTTATGTTGAGTTTCATTTTTTTACTTTTTCTTTAAACTCCTTGAACTTTATTAGTGCTTCAGATTTTTCTTTTATAAAGTTTATCTAGACATTCTTGAAGAAGTCATCAATGAATATGATCATATATTAAAAACCATTGACTGACAGTTGCTTGACTTTCCCATGAAGAAGTCATCAATGAAGATAATCATATATTAAAGTCACTGACTGACAATTGCTTGACTTTCCTAAACACGTCTGAATGTATGAGCTCAAGAGGCAAGTTCACTTTGAAGGTTGACTCTTTATATGGTAGTTGATATGCCTTTCCATATTGGAATCCAACAAAGACCGAGTCTTCTTAAACTTTTAACAAGGGAAGACCTTTAAGCAGTGTCTTCTTTACCATCACCTTCATCTTAGTGTAACATACATGTCCAAATCAAGCATGTCATAAATCCATGGTCTCGTTTTTTCTCGTCTTGTCTACGTATGTTGTTTATGTTAACATCACATATACAAACTCAAGCCTTCCTCCATCTATGATTGCCTCTCTTGTAGGTTTTAAGTTTTTATTTACATTGATATCATTTGGATCAAAGACTGCATAGTTTTCATCAACTGTGAGTTGCAAGAATGATATAAGATTTTTTTTTCATTCCTAGCATGTGAAGAACATTTCATGGCTCCACTTTATGTGTGATAAATCGAGATGTAACCAGTGTTTGAATGATATAGGTGATCGACAACCCTAAATCATTTGTTGTTACAACCACCCATCTATCTTTATATTAAAAAATATTCTTTGATCTTTCTTTTTCTTCAGTTATGTGATTAGAGCACCCCGAATCCATAATCTAATCATTTTCATAATTTATTAATTTATTACTTACCACTACAAGTGTCGTTTCTTTTTTTGGCTCGATAATTAATATCCTCTAATTATATTATCCTATTGTGAAAGATCATTCTTAGTAAAAATGACAACATTACCCTCAATCCATCTCTAGAAAGAAAATAGAAGAAAAGGCCTTCAAAAAAGAGCGAGAGAGTGATGGGCAACCTTACCTTAGTCTATGCTCATGAGCCGTCAAGTACCAGTCTCGCAACTGGCACAAAAGGATCGGTTTGTAGTCTCTAACAAAGTGGTAATTCTTTTTATAATTATAACATTCATTGTTTCATTGCCAATATTTCTTATCATCAAGGTTTTCACATAGGCATGCTCCCTCTCATTGGAAGCTTTTTCCACGTAGTCTTTTTTGCCAATCTCTTTGACGTTGTTGTTGTTTTTGTTAAGCCCTTTGTGTTACTAAAAATGGATTTTAAAAAAAAACAATTAGCATGTTTTTTTATATATTGATGAAATAACATGATTTTAAAAAAATAGTGAAATAGTACAGTTTGTACATGTCATGATTGGAAAACACAACACTCAAGCTTCTCGTTATTCAGAATCACGACATCTTAAAAAATAGTGAAATGGAATGCACATAAGAAGAGAGAAAAGGGAAAAATAAAGAAAGAGATCCCAGAGGCACACCAAAGCTCCAATTATGACACCACCGGTACCATCAAAAAGATCTTGACGAGACGAATCCAACAACACCAAAAAGATTTATCAATGATGAATTAAGTATGTCACACTTGTCTTCCAAAGGTGTCGTTGGATTCGTCTCATCTAAATTACAATGAGGAGAAATGAGAGAAAAATAAAAAAAGACCCTAAAAGTGCAACAAAGCTTCAATTACAATACCATCAGTCCCATATAAAAGATTTCAACAAGAAAATTTAACGACGTTACGGAAAGTCATCAACGATGACTTGAATGGGTCATGTTTGTCATCGAATGCAAGTAAGTCACCTGCCATCTTTGGACGGCAAGTGTGGTACACTCGAGTCAATATTAGTGACCTTTTTTGATGTCATTAGATTCATCCAATTGAGATCTCTCTAATGATACTAGTGATGTTGTGATTGGAGCTTTGGTAAACCTCTAGGATCTTTTTTTATTTTTTTCATTTCTCCTCGCGTGTAGCTCTTTTCATAATATTTTTTTTAAGATGCCGCGATTCAGAATAATAAGAAGTTTGAATATCATATTTCTCAATCATGATATATATAAACTATATTATTTCACTGATTTTTTTAAAAATATTTTATTTCACTAATATTAAAAAAGAAAAGTGGTAATAAGCAAAAATAAGCCTGAAAAAAGCTTATTCATCATTCATCGAGACTTTGGACATATGTTTGTCTAGAGCCTTTTGATTGGCCAAGATATTCTCCATCCTAGTAAAAGATGGCTCCTTTGCTCATCCTCGGGTTGCCGTAATGATATCGTTAGCCTTAACCCATTGATAACAATTCTCCTCATCCTTGCCTCTGATATTGCATGTAGAGGATCTAATTTCAAAACTTCTTCACAAAGATATTTCACTTCAGACAAGTATTGCCTCACTGTCATGTCTTTTTGGGAGATTGGCAAAAGCTCGTTCTCCAATCTTTGGAGCTTTGCATCGTTCATCATACCGCCAAAGTGTCCCATGCCTCCTTGGGTGTCTTCACATTTTTTATTCGCTGCAATAATTCATCTTCAATGGTGACAAAGAGAACGTAATGGCCTTCCCAGCTTTGATCTTCCATTTCTTTAGCTCTACCATGTCCGTTAGTGGTATGGGCACTGCTACCATCAACAATATCTCAGAGATACTTGCCGAGCAGGTAGAACTGCATGTGAACCAGAAATGTCTGCCGTGATGACTTGGTGTGCCCGACACTGTGCTAAGTAAATCTGGTCCAAACCAGTAACTTCACAATCCCAGAAGGTGAAGATTTTAGAGCAACCATATGTATTTTTTTATTTTTAGATTAGCGTGAATGTTAGAGTATAAATTTAGTCTCTGGCCAGTTCACTTCACAGTCCCTAAAAGTGGAGATCGGTTTTAGAGCAACCTGATGTATTTTTTTATTTTTAAATTAATATGAGTATTTGAGCTAGTTTGTGTGTAACTCAACTAAATTTATAGGTTCTAAAATTAACAGCTATGTAAATCTCTAATAGCACTGAAATTTGTAGAATTCAAACTAATGTTTTTGTGACATGAACAGTGACTGCAATTTTGTGGTGAGATTTCCACAATAATTATAACTCTCAAGCATATTTGTTAAATTCGATCGGATGACTAACTAGTAAAAAAGCCTACATCAAAGATAAGTCAACATTTATTTTATTAAAGCGTTGAAAAAATCAGATTTTGGATAGACTTGGTTAAGTTTATTGAGTTATTGGAAAATAGATTTGATGTTGTAAATATTTTTTTTTATTTAATTTAAAATAAAACTCAATTAATGGATAAGAATAATCTTTAAATCCTAAAACATTATTGTAATAAGTAATCTCATTTTTTCAATCTCGTATTAAAAACAACTTGAAAAAAAAGTTTTACACAAAATATGGATTGATTTGTACACAAAATAGAATTACAAAAGTGATATTCCATTGAATAATTCTTTTTAAAGAAAAAAATTCCTTTAATTTTGAAACTACTTTTAATACTTTATGCATTCCCGCAAAATAAAGTTAAGCATCGAGGAGCTTGTACAGAAAATATCAACAAATAACTATTTTTATAATATTTATTTAAAAATATATTAAAAAAATATTTTTTATTTAAAAAAATTATTTTTAAAATTAATTTATCAAAATAAAAAATTATTAAAAAATTTTAAAAAATGAAATGTTTCAAAAACCTTTATAAAGCACGAAAAGAAACATTTGCATCATATTCAACCAACTCACTGAAACACAGTCAGAGTGAACATGGCGATCCATCTACCTAATCGACAGCTATTCATCGACGGAGAATGGAGAGAAACCGTTCTCAAAAAACGCATCCCCGTTATCAACCCTGCCACTGAACAGATCATCGGTCAGTTTACTCACTCACTATATATCCGTATGTGTGTGTTTTGCTGGGTTAAAACGTTCATTTATGTCACTAATGAATTTTTTTCTTGCTTTAAATTTGTGGGTTCTAGTTATTTTAGTTGTTCAGTGATCTTGAATCTCATAAAAGACTTGCAACCTTGAAAAGATTTGATCTTTATGGTTTTGTGGAACATGGTACTTGTTCAGGTGATATACCAGCAGCCACTGCAGAAGATGTGGAGATTGCAGTTGAAGCAGCTAAGAAAGCATTTTCTAGGAACAAAGGCAAAGATTGGTCCTCCGCGTCAGGTGCTTATCGTGCCAGGTATTTGCGTGCTATTGCTGCTAAGGTACAGTTTAATTTGCAGTTTTGCTGATTTTTTTTGTCACTCGCAACTCCCAAGATATATTACTTCTTAATAATCTTGGATTTTTTTTCCTACCTTGCAGTTTGCTTGGATTCATAAGTTTATTTTGCAGTTAGTTATCTGTTGGCGTGCAATTAATTTCTAAATTGTTTAATTTTCTCTGTGATTGTGCACATTCATTGTTTTGAATTTCTTCTCTTATATAGCTATTTGTTTTGCTTATGTGTCTACGCTTTACTTCTGATCACTATATATGTTCTTAAGAAATTTTCGTCATTTATCAGGTTAATGTTGTGTGGAATTACAAAGGTTATGTTCTGTCATTTAGTAGTGTTTGGAGTCAAAATCTGAGAGGGATGGTTTCTTGGATTACTAAATAAGAAGCTCGCATTTTTTATATTCAAAACTTTAATGACAAATGATGTGTGTCAAATATGGAACCCGTTTTTCTTTCTAATGGAGTATGAGATAATCATTTGTTATTGAAGTTTTTTTCTGCAATTATATCAATAATTTTCTTAATGTTGGCCATTGAACTTCCCTGCTTGTCCCGGGTTCCAACTCCTATTTATCTTTGTTTGTGTGCAGATAACAGAGAGGAAATCAGAACTAGGAAAACTTGAAGCAATTGATAGTGGAAAACCTCTAGATGAAGCACTGTGGGACATGGTATGCTTGTGGCACTATCGAGATATTGAGTTGAGTATTATGTGCATTGTCTTATGTGGGAATTCTTGTTGTCCAGGATGATGTTGCAGGATGTTTTGAGTACTATGCGGACCTTGCTGAAGGCTTAGATACAAAGCAGAAAGCTCCTGTTTCTCTTCCTATGGAAACATTTAAGAGCTTTGTTCTTAAAGAACCACTTGGGGTTGTTGCTCTGATCACTCCATGGTATCTGATGCATCACTGTGTGATACATTTATGCCTGTTTCTTTCTTTCTTATGTAATGTTTACCTTCTTGTAATTAAAATTTTTCTGGCTTGGGCGTGTCAAATGTTTTTAAATGAATCGTTACCAGTAAGCTCTACATTTTTTTCAGCTACACCAATGTCAATGAATGTAGCACTGTAAAAAAAGCACATCATGGTTTTTGTATTATAGGAAATTAGGAAGCTGGAAGAAAGAATTGTGTGGATCTGAGAAGATCTATTCATTGCATGGAAAAAATATATAAAATGAAGTGTGACTTATTAATTTCTTAGCATGTTCAAGAGCCTGGAGCTTCTAACTTTTCCATAATCTTTATCTTGCTAATAAATGCCTTTATGAGTTGAGACCACTGGTGCCATCATAGTTTTTTAAGTACTATGTTGTTTTGATAGTAATCATTCTCTTAAAATTGTTCAGTTGAAGTCTATGCAAGAGAGTGGTTTCTTTAATTCTGCAGAATATTATTTGAAGAGTCTGCTTTCCATTATTAGATTTCAGTTATGAATTATTTCTATCCAAGTCTTGTAGCAACCTTTTACGGTTCTCCATTGAATTTGTTGTCGCAATCTAACTCTCACTTATCCTGAGATGCAATGTGTTGTTGCAGTTATACTGGCTGCTTGTAGTTGCACTTGAACTCTACTTTCTATGCTATCTGGAATGCTGTAGTCTGGGTTATAACTTGTAACTTTATAATTGTCACCTAGATGTCGACTTGCTAAATTCACAATGCACACAACCATGGTTTTAGTTCCTCTCTGAAGTTATTTTTGTGCTTTCCAATTTAGTTTACAATCATCGATGAGGACTGGTCAAAATCCTTTTTGGTGAAGAAATGAGACATCTGTAAAATACATTTTGCTCCATTGCTACCATCATTATTTGCTACTTCATTATTACGTCTTAGTTTTATATCTTACCTAATTCCTTGATCCCATTCTTGAGTTTATGAAGATCTCTAATGTGATGGTATGGTGTCTCTAGGAGTCATGTTGGCTGTCATTTTTTGTTTTTTGGGACTCTCTTCATTTGTTACTTCTAAATTCTAATAATAAACCAGATGTTATAGAAACTAACTATTTCTTGTCTCTTTTATTGAAGGAATTACCCACTATTGTTGGCTACATGGAAAGTGGCTCCAGCCCTGGCCGCAGGTTGCACTGCAATACTGAAGCCTTCTGAACTGGCATCTGTGTACGTCTGTGCCCTTAATTTATTGGAGCTTGCATAAATTCTGGTGGTGGTTGGCCACGTTTCATGTCATTTATGATGTTTCTGATTTCAGGACTTGTTTGGAGCTGGGTGAAGTGTGTAGGGAGGTTGGTCTTCCCCCTGGTGTCCTCAATATTTTAACTGGGTTGGGCACTGAAGCAGGTGCTCCTTTGGCATCTCATCCCCATGTTGACAAGGTTCAGTATTCTGTTATTATTTTCTTGTTGGACACCTTTTCAAGTCAGATATTGATGAGTACTACTTTTGGGTTTTATATCTACCTTGCTTTAATTGCTAATAAGTTATTGACAGGTTGCATTTACTGGGAGCACTGCTACAGGGAGCAGGATAATGGCATCTGCAGCTCAAATGGTCAAGGTATGTCTTGTGCTGAACAATTTTTTGTCACTTATTATATGCTGCTTGCTGATTTGTGCCTAATCACTGCTTGTGAATTGTAATATCTTGTCAGCCTGTTTCAATGGAGCTAGGTGGGAAAAGCCCAATCATTGTTTTTGAGGATGTTGATCTTGATAAGGGTTGGTTCCCTCTTAGCATTCCTTGTTTTTTACTCTATAAAGATTTTTTTTTCAACAATACATAGGGGAAGCAAGTATGTGATCATGCAGGTGTTTCTATTAATAGTAGATTACTTGCTTTCTTCCAGCGGCTGAGTGGACCCTCTTTGGTTGCTTTTGGACAAATGGCCAGATATGCAGTGCAACATCCCGTCTTTTAGTGCATGTAAGTGTGATGCCCTCTGTGCTTAATATGCATGTCAAATCACTTTCATCTTGTGAGGCCAAAGTTGGGATTTTATATGTTAGCAATACCTTTACCACTGTCATCTTGTGCACGTTCCAACACCTTCCCCTTGCAGTTTACAGCTTATGCTCTGGGTTGATTTTGCATGCCTTGAAAAGCAGAATCGAACTAAAGATTCCTTTTAGCTACACCCAGAACTAGTAAGACCCTATAAAATGAATTTAGCTTCTTGAAATAGAGAAGCAGCACTGACCCTGCTCCAAACTCCAAGCCAACAGCCTTAAAGAGTTTTATAAATGATCCCTTGGAGCTGTGAAGATTACCAAAAACCAAATCTAGCTAAGAGTAACCAAATTTTGGAGTTTGTGACCAAGTCAAAGCATGAAAAGAAACCCTACATTGCTGCTATCCAAACATTAAAACAACGTTGTAAGGTACATGTGTCTTTGTCAAATGAGCTATCAAACCTTCTCAAAAGGCAAGTCTTTAAAAGTTCCCTCCAAGTCAGAGATTGCTGGTGTCTGGGGTCACTATAAAACATTAACAGCGGCGGCTAATCTTCTTCATCTTTGAAGATTAATTGAAAATTCAGCTGTTTCTTCAAGAAAATGGTATTCCCCGAGGACAATAAATACAACTTTAATACAACTTTCCTAATCTTGTAACTGTAAATGAGTGACTTGCCTGCAACAGCTTATCCACTTAAAAGCTTGGATTTACTATGAGTGAGAAAATGGGATAAGAAATGTTTGGCTATTTGCATCCAGCAGTGTATAGTTTATCAAATGATATTTTTTTCTTAAAATGTGTTAGCCTTGTAAAAATTTAAGATTTTATTCGCTTTAATATTTCAGGAAAGCATTGCATCAGAATTTTTGGACAAGCTTGTCAAATGGACCAAAAAAATTAAAATTTCTGATCCTTTCGAAGAGGGTTGCAGGCTTGGCCCACTTGTCAGTGGAGAGCAGGCAAGTATTTTTTAAAATCCTACATTTTCCATTTCTCTTTGTTGGTTCAGATGGGATGATATTTCGTTACAAAGTTAACTTTTCTACTATGTTTTGTAAGTAGGCAAGTATTTGTTAAAATATCATTGTTTCAATTAATATCTAATTCGCTGTTCAACTTGTGATCTCAAATAGTCACATTATGTATATGTATTTTATTTTCTTTTCTGAACAATTAACTCTTCTTGGTGAACTAAACCTGCTAATTTAATTATTTACTTCATTGCTGCAGTATGATAAAATATTAAAATTCATTGCAACCGCCAAGAGTGAAGGTGCAACCATTTTGAGTGGTGGGGATCGTCCCAAGGTATGTATATTTCCTGCTTTTGGTGGGATTGCTCTGTCTCTATATCTCTCGGGGTATTTGAGTGATTTTTAAAAATATGTTGTCAGCATTTAAACAAGGGATTCTTTGTTGAACCAACCATCATCATTGATGTAACAACCTCCATGCAAATCTGGAGAGAAGAAGTTTTCGGGCCTGTTCTATGTGTTAAAACATTTAGTACTGAAGATGAAGCCATCGATTTGGCAAATGACACCCAGTAAGTTTATTCTTGTATCTCAATAAAGACAATGAACGTGTCTGAATACTTGGATTGGATATTATCTTCATCATCTTTGTTGTTGCTTCCTTTGTTGTTTTTTTTTCCTCTGATCTGCTCGGTTCTTGTATGTTTTATTCTGACTTTCTATGGATCTCCCACAGTTATGGCTTAGGAGCTGCTGTTATATCAAATGATCCAGAGAGGTGTGATCGTGTAGCCAAGGTGAGACTTGAACTAACAATTAATCATGTGCAAATAACACACCAAAATCTGTTCAGAGGGATTATTTACTTTTTGAGATAATTTTTCTTCCTCTACCTCCATTTTGCAGGCTTTCCGGGCAGGTATTGTCTGGATCAATTGCTCACAGCCATGCTTCTGTCAAGCTCCATGGGGAGGCATTAAGCGCAGTGGTTTTGGGCGTGAATTAGGAGAATGGTAAGAACCTAATTTCCTTAAAAAGATATGCAAGAGACTATTTTTTATCAGCTAAATCCAAACGTTTAGAATTTTATGAATACATAACCAACATTTTCCCTCTATTTTTGCATAATGGAGAATTTTTTGGTTATGATGTAAACTGTCTGCAGCCTTTTTTCTCCCCTCGATAAATTATTGAAATTACTCTAGATTGGCATCAACTTAGTGCTGATTCTGACTCCTTTTGCTATCCTTTTTCTCTCAGGGGACTTGAAAACTACTTAAGTGTGAAGCAGGTAACTCGATATATCTCTGAAGAACCATGGGGTTGGTACCAGGCTCCCTCAAAGCTATAATAGCAAGTTTTCTGAAAATGAAAATGCGGAACAGCAGTTATAGTAAAATGATGGAAATGTGTGTCATGTAATGAACTCGAGTTGTGTACTGAATTGAAACTTTGAGCAGAATAAGCAATGTTTCACCAAACTAGATTGTTGTCTTGTATGGTTTAAATAATATTACCCGTTCCTGCTATATCTTCCATGCGTTGCCTTTGCTGGTCCTTGCCATGAACTACTGGTGACCCTGTAAAAAATCTGGAGCATATATTGGTTTAAATGGGCATTTACTAATGATTCATTTTTAATTTTTATGGGAAGCATTCAGGAACCAACCTAATAGCTGATTATAGGTGGTTATGTGTCTTCTGATGCAACGGTGAGTTGCTTGTTTAATGGTTTGAGGTCAACCAAAGTTGACGCTTGGAGAAACCTGCGGCAACTTGGTTTTGTCAACTGGCAGCATGGTTAGCATTTTGATCCTGCTTTCCAAATCATAAGAGCAAGAAAATCAAAGTTGACACTAGGAGAAATCTGCGGCAACTGAACTCTGCAATCAGAACTCTCAGGAGTCAGATCCACTGCCGCAGACTTCTGCATCCTGCTAGCAATAGTGGAGGTTTTCTTGCCCTATCGAGATCCTGCCACGAACAGGCTGCTATGCCTTTTGTTTAGAGCCTATTCTCATCATCCATAGGTATAAGCTATCTATCTCTCTACCCATGCTATCTGACTCTTGAGGATGAGTTAGCACCATGTGGGATGTCAATGTATGACAGCCAAAATCCCAAGTTAACCCTCGCACCTCCTCCAGAAAACCTGTTTCATTTGACAGAACTAAAATTCTCACACTGCAAAATCTTTTCCAACAATGATATGGATGTGCCCTTATCTGCACCTCACATGGCTCATATGAGATCCTGTTAACGCTGCTAGTTAACTGCAGTACTTTACTCATCAACGCAGAGCACAAACATGCTGGCAGGCACCACGCACAGCCTAAATGAATGCAGTCGCGACTGAACTTACAAGTACATTTCCCCAACGTGACTGATTTACGAGCCTTGGATTGGAAGGCATGCCTGAAATTGCACTAGCCTCACGTTTTGCCTCCTTTAGGAAGCAAGTTTACGCAAGATACGTGCTTCATGGATGGCCAGGCCCACGTAAATAAATTAAACCTGTCAACTGGGGACATACCATATTTATACATGAATGTATGCGTGGCTGACATGATTACCAGATCAGAATTCTGAGCCCCGTGGGCACCTTATCTCCATGAATAAAACCGAGATACTGTGATGGTGACAGTGATGATTTGCAGAGACATTTTGTGGTACTAATTTTGACTCTCATCACTTCTTCACAAAGACATTGACAAGATCGTTTGGTTTCGGAGATAAGGATGACACGATTCTCAAAAAAGATAAGCTTTAGACAATATTAAATACTCCATTGCCAGTAAGCATATAAATGTTCGAATCAAGTGAATTCAGCCAGAACGTTTTAACGTCCCAAGAGCCAAGTATACCATTTTTTTTCTTCAAATTAGCACTGTAATACAAAAAAATAAATATTAGACCAGTTAAAAACATGTTTATAAAAATAGCTGCGATTTTTAAAAAAATATATATATCTTATTAAATTTTTTGAAAGCTAATTTAAATTTTAAATTTAAAAAATAATTACATATTATCTTTATCACAGCTGCAATAAAAGTATAAAAATAAATAAATATTAGTCTCCATCTCCAATAAATAAAATCTTGAGTTGTGGGTTGCATTCTTTACAAGGTCAAATCATTCCAGAAGTCTATCTTGATTTTAATCTTGGACGAACTGTTTTCTGTTTAATTTTTCGCAATTAGAGTTGAAAAGTCCTTGTAAACAGAGTTCATTCTTATCCAATTCTATGTTCACTCAAAATAAAAAATTAAAAAGAACAAATCATACTCATTAGTTCTCCAAGTGGACAAATCATGCTTGCTTTATTTAAAATTTAAACTTTAAAAAGGTTATTTGTTTTATGTGATTTTATGTTCAAGCTCTATAAATACTAATATAATAATTACTAAAAATTTATATAATTATTAATTTCAAGACTCGTAGGATTAGTCAAGGTACGTATAAGCTGGCCCGGACATCCACATTAATTAAAAAAAATTAAAATAGTTTTTAAATTTACATACATATTATCATTATCATGATTGACTATTTATTTTTAAAGCCTTTTGGAATGTTAAGTGCAGTTTAGGCTACAACGGACTTAGATTTATAATTTAAAAATTACAACTGAACATTTTATGATGGCTTCTTGCTCGATCAAAGCAGCTCTTGGATTAAAAAATTGGAAGAGAAAATGTTGCATGGAGGAGCACATTGGTTTAGCCGCATGTATTCCATTTGTTCTATGGGAGGATTCAATATATAACTACTACTTGAATAGTTTAATGCTTTACTGGATTTATTTTATTTAAATTCATTAAATTTATTAACCTAAATAGATTAGTTAAATTCTGATAAGGTGATGGTCTCAAGTTAAATTGATTAAAACCATGCTCAATAAAATTATTTATATATGAATATGTTTATTTAATCCTTGTAAAACTTTTGTTTTGACCTTCAATGCATTCCATAGTTCAAATTAAAATATTAAAATAATAATATATTATATCAACATGGATAAACTCAATTTAACCTATTAAATCTACTATTTAGGTTATGAGACCCTGATAATTCTATAAAAAAAAAATTATTAAACTCAATTCTCAATCAACTGAATGTTGAAGGATAAAATTAAAAATAAAATTCAACAAAAATCTGAGTCGAATCAACTTAGGTTAACCTATTAAACCTAGGTTATGAGATCGGGATAACCCCTTAGAAAGCAAATCAAGACAAATTATACAGCTCAATTCTCAATCAATCCAATGTTGTGTAGGGTTTTATGAAAAGATACATTGTTTGTATTGCAGTGTGCTTTATATAGAGATTACAATGAGAATTACAATCAGAATACGAAAGAAGAATTACACACAAAGAAGGAAACCAAATGTCTTGAGAATAAGGAAACAGATATCCTAACTATACGTGGAGTCATAGCTGATGGAGATTTGCAGCTGGTGTGGATGTATTTGATACATACAGGGAACTTATTCCTTTACTCTTATACACCCCCGCAAGATGGTGCTTCCATCAGAGACACCAATCTTGGACCGAAGAAGAGTAAACCGTTGGCGAGAGAGAGGCTTGGTGAGAGTATCGGCTAGCTGGTCTGTAGTAGAAACATTAGAGACACGAAGCAAACCCTTGCTGACATGATCACGTACAAAATGGAAGTCAATGGCTATATGTTTCACGCGAGAGTGGAAGACAGGATTGGCACAGAGGTAAGTTGCACCCACATTGTCACAGAAAACAATCGGTGGAGCAGGAGGAGATGCATGCAACTCACGTAAGAGCTGCTAAACCCAAGATAACTCAGCGGCAGTGGCAGCAACAGCCCGATATTCGGCTTCTGTAGAAGAGCGTGCAACAGAATGCTGCTTGCAAGAGGCCCAAGAGACAACATTACCTCCCAAAAATAAAATGTATGCAGTAGTGGATGTGCGGTCATCAGGATTGCCTGCCCAATCAGAATCAGAGAAAGCAGATAATGTAGTGGAAGTGCTGCGGGTGAGGGAGAGGCCATGATAAATGGTGCCCTTGAGATAACGTAACAGACGCTTAACTGCTTGCCAATGAAGCTGAGTGGGTTTATGCATGAACTGAGAGAGTTTATTCACTGTAAAAGCGATGTCTGGACGGGTGAGAGAAAGGTACTGGAGAGACCCAACAACACTGCGAAACTCACTGGCATCTATGGAGGCAAACCCGTCAGTTAGAGTGAGACTGGAAGTTGTGGAGAGTGGTGTAGTTGCCTCCTTCGCACCAGCCATGTTGGTGCAGACAAGTAGATCATATATATATATATATATATTTGTGTTAAGACAGGATGAGGCCAGTGGAGGTGGGCAATACTTCAACCCCAAGGAAGTAGTGGAGAGAACCCATATATTTGACAGAAAAACAAGAGGACAATGCAGCAATAAAAGAAGATAAGAACCTGCCATTGTTGCCAGTAAGAAGGAGGTCATCAACATAGACCAAGAAATAAGCAATTATGCCATCATGATTGTAGATGAACAGAGATGTATCAGCTTTAGAGTTGACAAACTGATGTGAGATGAGAAACGTGGCCAGCTCATTATACCAAGCTCGGGGAGCTTGTTTAAGTCCATAGATGGCTTTGCGGAGACGACAAACATGGTGAGGCAGCTGAGCATCAATGAGGCCCCGGGGTTGAGCCATGTAGACTTCTTCAGAAAGAGAACCTTGAAGGAAGGCGTTATTAACGTCAGTTGTGTAATAGGCCAACCATGTTGAAGGGCTAGACAAAGAACAATGCGGATGGTGGTAGGCTTGACAACGGGGCTGAACGTCTCAGTATAATCAAGACCAGGACGTTGATGAAAGCCTTTTTCTACAAGGCGGGCTTTGTACCTGTCAATGGAGCCGTCTGGTTTTCTTTTGAGCCGAAAGACCCACTTGCAGCCTACCAGATTCTGGTGCAAAGAAGGAGGGACCAATTCCCAGGTGCCATTACTGGTTAAAGCAGTGAACTCAGCGGACATGGCAGCTCTCCATTCCGGGTGTTGAAGTGCTTGAGACACACAGGATGGTTCAAGAGTGACAGGTAAGGGATGTTTAGTGGTGAGGTTGAGCTGGCGAGGTTTAAAGATATGGTTTTTGGAACGAGTGATCATGGGATGATTTGGTATAAGGGGCGGTGGAGGGGTGAGGGCGAGGGATGGTGATGGTGGTGGCAATGACTGATGGGCAGGACTGGAGGAGCGATCATCACACAGGGGCGAAGGCTAGTATGAGTGCACGGTGGCCTGCTGGAGGTGGGGCAAGAGTGCTGCAGGTGACGAGACTGGCATGGCCGACTGGAGGAGAGGAGGGGAAGATAATGAAAGAGGAACTGGAGGTGGGGAAGGAATGTCAAATGATAATGCCCAGTTGGGCAAAGAAGGAGAGGATGGACGTGCATGGGGGGAGGCAGCAAATGGGAATGCAGTTTCAACAAAACGGACATGACGGGAGATGAATAAACATTGAATAGTTGGATCAAAGCACTTGTAGGCACTCTGAGTGAGGGAATATCCTAGAAAGACACAAGGACGCGAGCGGGGGTCAAGTTTGTGTTTGGCATATGGTCGTAGCCATGGGTAACACAAACACCCAAAGACACGAAGCTTAAGATAATTAGGCAAATGACCAAAGAGAGATTCAAATGGGGATTTAAGTTGAAGAATGGGAGTGGGTAAACGATTAATGAGAAATGTGGCAGCTTGAAAAGCATGGAACCAGAAAGAAAGAGGAAGGGAGGCTTGATGGAGCATGGTGAGACCTGTGTCCACAATGTGCCGATGACGGCGTTCAGCAGTACCATTATGTTGAGGAGTGTGGGGGGGAGTAGTGAGATGGGTGATGCCATGAGTAGCAAAATATTCTTTAAGTTTGACGTACTCACCCCCATTATCAGAGTACATGGAAACAATTGATTTTTTAAAATAATTTTCAACAATGACTTTGAATTTGGGAAAGATGAGAGAAACATCAGATTTATGACAGATAGGATAGAACCAAATATATTTTATAAAATGATCAACAAAAATGACATAAAATCGATAACCTTCGGTGGAAGAAATTGGAGCTAGGCCCCAAACATCAGTGTAAATTAAATCTAATGGACCATGACTCTTTAGAGAGGATACATGAAAAGGAAGTCGTTGGCTTTTATGACAGAGACAGGAGTCACAAGTGACGTTACTAGATGATGTAGATAGAGGAAGGGTGCAGGAGGTAACAAGATGATGCAGGATACGAGAAGAGGGGTGGCCAAGCCGTCTATACCAGTCTATCAATGGGGCTTTAACACCAACAAAAGCATGGAATGATGTCAGAGGAGACAAAGATTCAGGCCACACGTACACATCATTTTTATTCCGGCCGAGAATGAGAGTCGCCCCCGTGCGAAGATCCTTCACCAAAAAATAAGCAGGAAAGAATTCAATGGAGGTATTATTAGTTTTATAAAATTGAGAAACTGAAAGCAAATTTTTCTTGATGGAAGGAACACACAGAACATTAGATAAGGCAAAATCTTTGAAGGGAGTTGGAAGAGTTGCATGGCCAGCATGAGTTATTTGCAAACCTGTGCCGTCACCTATAACAATAGCATCCGAACCTTCATAAACCGAGGTGAGGGAGAGATTGTTGAGATCATCGGTGATATGATGAGATGCTGCAGAATCAAGAAGCCAGTTTGGTGGCTTTGGAGAAGCAGTAGCAGTGTAATTGGCAGTAGGAGCTGTAGAGATAACAGGGCGAACACGAGGACAGCGTTTGGCACTATGTCCTTGTTGATCACATAATTGACAGAATCCTTTGTACCCTTGGCCTGGGCGTTTCCGTGGAGGCTGATATGAGCCATGATAGCCACGATTAGAGTTGGAGAATGACTGATATCCACGACTGTTGGAGGAGACTTTGTTATTGTTGTAGTGCCTGGGAGTAGAGGTGCTGGAGTGGCCAGATCGTTGAGTGACATGAGCTGTGATTGGAGGAGACACAGCACGTACCTCTTCACGTTTGAGAAAATTTTCATATTCAACAAGTTTATCATGAAGGTCTTCAAAGCTGATGGGGTTGTCACGAGCACGAATGGCTGCAGCAATTTCTTTGAATGCTGGACCAAGACCATTGAGAACATGAACTACCAAGTCAATATCACTGGGAGGCTCACCAATGATTGAAAGTTCATCAGATATACTTCTCATGGTATTAAGAAATTCACCCACAGAGTTGGAGCCACGCGGGTTGTAGCAGTGAGTCGTTCCTTGAGACTCATTACTCGTGATCGTGAGCGGTTTGCATAGAAAATGTTAAGTTTCTCCCATGCCATACGGGAGGTTGTTGAAGACGCAATGAGTGGCATGATTTTTTCTGAAACAGAGGCGATGATGGAGTGCAACAGAAGCTGATCTTGGCAAACCCAGAACATGTGAGCAGGATTAGGTGCATCATGCAAAAGTTTGGGTGGTTCCAGATAAGAGCCATCCACATATCGCAGGAGATCATAGCCAATAAGAAGGGCATTGAATTGAGCACGCCATGTTAGGTAGTTTATTGGCGTGAGTTTGAGGGGTAATTGTGCTGCAGCATTGATAGCAATCAATAAATTTGGTGTTGTGATAGCAAGGTTAGACACAACAGTGGCTGCGTTTTCTTGAGAGGTTTCTGCCATGAAAGTAACCTGTGAAACCAGATGCTCGTGGGAGCGTGGCGGCTCTGATACCATATAGGGTTTTATGAAAAGATACATTGCTTGTATTGCAGTGTGCTTTATATAGAGATTACAATGAGAATTACAATCAAAATAGGAAAGAAGAATTACACACAAAGAAGGAAACTGAATGTCCTGAGAATAAGGAAACAGATATCCTAACTATACGTGGAGTCATAGCTGATGGAGATTTGCAGCTAGTGTGGATGTATTTGATACATACGGGGAACTTATTCCTTTACTCTTATATGTTGAAGGTGAAATTAAAATAAAATAAAATAAAATACACAAAAAACCACCTAAACCAACCAAACTCTTGACCTAGATCATGAGATTAGGATAACCTTATAAAAAAACTAAAATAAATTATGAAGTTTTATTTCCAATCAACTCAATATTGAAGGATGAAATTGAAAAAAAAATCAACAAAAAAAGGATAAAAAAACATGAGTCAATCGGCCTAACCCGTTATCCAGGTTATAAGACTGTGATAACTTGTTAACAAGAAAATAAATAATATTATTAAGCCTAATCTCAAACCAATCCAATAGAGAAGGATTAAATTGAAAAACAAAGTAAAATATTGACAAAAAATAACCAAAGTCAACCCGAGTTAACTTGACAAACCTGGATCAAGAGACCGAGATAACTCTATAGATAGTAAATAAAAAAAATATAAAGTATAATTCTCAATCAACCTCATGTTGAAGGATTAAATTGAAAAAAAAATATTCAATTAAAAAAAGGATGAAAAAAAACTCGAGTTAACCTAGTTAACTCGTAAAACTCACGACAAGGGTTATGAGACCGTGATAACCCTATAGAAAGCAAATACAAAAACAATTATGAAGCCTAATTATCAATCAACTCAATGTTGAAGGATAAATTTGAGAAAAAAAATAATTAAGAAATGACAAAAAAATAATCCAAGTTAACACGGCTAACTCGAGAAACTCGCAACCCTGGTTATGAGACCAAAAAACTCCACAAAAAGCAAATCAAAATAAATTATGAATTTCAATACCCAGTAAACTCAATATTGAAAGATGAAATTAAAATAAAATGAAATAAAAAAATCTTCAAAAAGTTTGAGGACCAAAATAAAATAAAATAAAATAACTTGGTTTTTCACTATTCATTCCAAGTATTTTTAGTATATAACTAGTCTATTTGCTCGCGTTGTGTTGTGGGTTGGACCAATTTTTTTAGATGTAAATAAAAATTTTAAGAGCTAAATTTTTTTTTTACTATGTTATTAAATCTAGCTAAACGGGTCAATCTTGAAACCTCGCAACTTAGCTCTTTGCTTAACTCGAGTTTCCAATTAAACCGTGCAGGAGCTAGCCTAAATTAAATCAATTAATTTTGTGGGTTCAAATGCATTATTGATAACTAGTAAAAACATGACTTGACTTTTTAAAAAAAAAATCAAGATAACAACTCTTTTTGAAAAAACAAAATTGAGACAATGACATATTGGATCGATTTCATTTTTCCTAACGGCATGTGTCATGAACTTCACTGAGTTTAATAAAAAAATTTATAAACTATTTTTTAATTATATGATAAAAATAACATGGTAACAAAATTGAGCATCAACCTAAAAATAAATACTTATTTGATATAGTGATAACCCTATAGAAAGCAAACAAAAATAAATCATGCAGTTTATTTCTCAACCAATCAAATATTGAAGGATAAAATTGAGAAAAAAATAAAAACAATTAAATGAAAAAAAAAGCATATCCGACCAATGGATGAACTCTTCAAACCTATGAACCGAGTAACTTGAGCTAGCACGTCAAACCTGTGAACCAGGTTATGGACTTCAGTTGGACTTAATTTGTTTTTTTCTGAAACATTTTTCATTTAATTATATGATAACAAAAATAGATCATCACAAAATTAAACACCAACCCAATACTGAGATGTTGAAAAAAATAATTAAAAAAATTAAACTCGTTAGACTTGCGAACCAAGTTAACCAACCAAACTTGTGAAAATGTTCATGAACTTTATAAAGTTTAATAACATGACTTTTCTCTGAAACTATTTTTTTTAATAACTGAGATATATATATATATATATATATATATATATATATATATATATATATATATATAAATATATTTAATATCGCAATATAGGTGATTTACCTGATTGTGTTTAATAAATTTGTTTATTAAAATCAATTTGAAATAGAAATCGACACACATAAAATTTATTGAATAAAATAAAAAGAAAAAAAATATAATATGCAAGACTACACATATTAAAAATATTATAAAAAATAAATATTTTTTATTTCTAAAGATAAATCTAATATATATAAACTATAAAAAAATTACAAATAAATCATACTAATCTCTTCAAAAAAATAAACATATCTAATATAATTAAAACAAATAATCACTATTTAAAAAAGAATAAATAAGCGAAAAAAATCACAAAGAAGTAAACTACAAACTTGAAAATCATTAAATATATATATATATATATATATATATATATATATAAAAGTTTTAAATTAAAAAAAATCAAAACTATAAAAAGAAAAGAACGAGGCCAAGCCAAGCTCCTGTCCTATTAACAAAAGGCTCACACGCGGGTCTGCAAAGTTAGGCCTAGTTGCACGAGCCTTAATTTGTTTTTGTAAGTGGGAGGACGACATGTCATCCGCCCCGGTTCAATTTGAAAAAAACAGACGACATGTTGTCTAGAATCCCTAGATTCTAGCCACTGTGGTGACTAGAAAATTAGGACGGCTAGTTTTTTTCTTCTAAAATCTCATTTTCAACCCAAAACACTTTAATAACCTAGTTAAACAAATCCATAACCTCTAAAAGCATAAAAAATCATTTCAAAACTCAAAATCAACCCGAGCTCAGATTTGTTTTTTAGACATTTTCAAGGTAAAAAAACATTTAATTTAAACTCTTCTCATAATATGAAACTATTTGGAACAAAAATCTACCATTTTGATGGCTAGAATCATAGCAACAAAAACGTTTTCTCTCTAGACTGGAATCCAGTGATATCCTCTCTCTCCTCTCACCCAAAAGAATTGAAAAATGATAAAAATAAAGTTTAGTACTGAAATTAATTTTTCTAGAAATAAAGTCGTTCACCTAATAGTTAAAAAAGATAAGGGACTCAAATGTACTTTTTAAAAAAATTAAAAGGCACCACCTATTTTATCAGTGTTTTTCTCTTCAGTCCTTTGTCTTTCAATCCAATCCTCTCTTAAAAAAAATATATACAATTAGGTGTTAATAAGGGCTCAATTGTGTAAAAAAAAGTTTCATGATCAAATTGAAATTTAAAAAAAAATCACAACTCCAATCCACAGTAATATATGAGATGGTGAACAATGATTTTAGAACAGCTAAAATACCACACATTTTAGCTTTAATGTTAATTAGAATAATAATTAGCTAGAATGTTTGCGCTACACTGTGGGTCAGAGAAATTTTATGAACGTAAAAAAAAAAGATGTTCAACTGATGCTAGCAGTTTTAAAGAAGCAAAAATAATCAATGACTCATGTAATTGAAAGAGACTACATATGTTGTCAAAGCAGCGATCCAAAAGGCAAATAAAAAACACCATGAATCGAGTATCTCATATTTATATTTAATCAATTAATTTAATTTAGTTCAAAAATAAGATTTCTTTTTAAAAAAGATAAATTTAATAAAGACCGATGAAAAACTCGAGATAAGGCGTGTCATTTTCAAAATCACTAAAGAATTCCATTGAAAGTTTTAAAAAACAGAATCCAATTTCTAATTAAATAAATGTCAAATAATGAAATTAAAAAAAATAAGCAACCCCGAGTTAACCTTCTAAACTCGAGTTAATCTCTTAAACCTACAATCTATTAAATTCTAAACTCAAGTTCAATCAAGAAACTCAATACCCAACCAATTTAATATTGGGGATGAAATCGAGAAAAAATATAAATTTTAAAAAATTTTCAAGCAAAAAAAAAAAGGATCAAATTTGATAGAAAAAAAACTCAAGAATAACAAAATTATATATAAAAAATCAATTTTAAGAAAAATCTCAAATAAAAACAAATAGCAGTAAAAAGAATGGGGACTCAATATGACAAATGAAAAAAATTTAAGGGGATAAAATTGAATAAAAAAATTAAATTTTATAAATTATTCAAAATAAAAATAAGAGTAGTCACAGAACATCAACCAAATTTGAAGGAAAAACCTATTAAAGGGCTATTTTAAGAATTTGGAGTGCCAATACGAAAATCAGGGAGAGAGAGGAAAAAGAAAAAAAAGTTGTTGCTCCAAACCAGAGACCTATCGATTACATACACTGCCCATGTATTAAAGAGTTACCGAGACGATTCGAATGTCATCCCAGAAGTTGGCATTTGGCCACCAAAGAATGTTGCATGTACCTAATTGCTAATGAAACAACCTCAGAACTGCAAAAAAAAGCCAAACTAAAAAGACAAAAAACAACCCTAAAAATCCTTTTCTATTCTTGTTTTCAAAGGCAATAAAATCATTTTACTATACTTAAACAAATAAAAGGTCTAAAAAAACCCTTGAATGCTAGTTCTTTTTTTTTAAGTGAAGGTCAAATAAGTAAATTTATTGTACCAACAAAAGATAAAATGATTGATTTACCGATATTAATTTGCAAATGACCAATGGGTCACATGAAAATGATAATAAAAACCCCCACTAGCCAGACTATTGTTTGTTGGAATGAGAGGTAAAATGATAAATCCACAATGTTATGTATCTCTAAAGAATAGTTTTTTACTTCTTATATTTATTTTAATAAAAAGTTTTCTAAAAAATTATTGGAGAACTGCTACTTTAATTTTTTTTTTATTATGTAGCAAATGAGCAAATAAGGACTGATTGAGCAACTTGTCTGTTATGTTTAATAAATTTAGGTGTGGACTAGATCTGTTGCTTGCGCATCGTTGTGGGTCGAACAATTTATTTTTTTTTATGTAAAAAAAGTGATAGGTTAGAAAAAATTCAAGTTTCAAGTCATTAGTTAAAGTGATAATTTAAATAATGCAAAAAAAAATGATAAAAAATTGATAAAAAAACAACAAAAAAGGAACCACAATTGAGTCTATTTAGATTATTAAACAACTCAATGTCAACCTAACTGGAAAAAAAAAAACCAAAAAAGAAAGTCAAATTTAAAAAACAAAAAACATCAGCTTTAAAAAAGGGGAGAAATCAGGCAAACATTCTAAATCTAGTCTAATCTAAAAAACTTGCAACTTGTTAAATCATGGACCTAAAGTTCAATCAAGAATCTTAAATATTATCCAATTTAATTTTGAATGATGGAATCGTTGAAAAAACTAAAAGAAAGGGAACATAAAAAAAAAAGAATGGGGCTAAAATCTGATAGGAGAAAACCCAATAAGAATAAAATCTGAAAAAAAAAATTATCCCTAAGAAAAAAAATGCAATTAAAAGAATTAGGACCAAACTTGAAAGATTAAAAATATCAGAGGGAGTGAAGTTGAAAATCATTTGTAATATGATAGATTATTTATAGATTAAAAATTGATAGAGGATGAAATAGAAAAACATTGTTGGAGGCTAACCCAATAAAACCAAACAAAACAAATAAAATAAAATAAGAGAAAAAAATTGAAGAAAAAAAGCAAAACAAAAGTTAAAAAAAAAGGATAAGAAAATAAGAAAACATCAATTTATAAAAAGGAAAAAAACATGGCAAACTTGGCAAACCTCTTAAATCTGGTCTAATCTCTAAAAGTCGTATTCCGTGAAATGTTTGACCTAGATTCAATCAAGAAGCATAATTCTCAACCAATTTAATTTTGAATGATGAGATCGGTAGAAAAATATTAATAAAAAACCTGCAAAAGCAAAAAAAAAAGAATGAGAATAAAAATTGATAGAAAAAAATTCAAGGAGGATGCAATTTAATGAGAAAAATAAAAAATTAATAACAAACAAACCATGATGAAATTATAACCAAGACCTTGAAACCAAGGCTAAAATATCTAAATGTTAAGGGTAATGTATTAATTCTATTATTCTATCAAATATAAAAATACAAAAAGGTTATTGTGCAGATATTAAATTATTTTATTCAATGATTATATTAATAATTTTACTATATATTAAAAAATATAATCACTAAAATAATCTTACATAATTCTCAAAAAATATTTATAACATAATAAAAATATCATCCCACTCACTAAGCAAATACAAAAGACAAAATGACCAAGAGACCACAAATATAATTGTAATGAACAGTGTCATTTGTCTTGGAACTAAGTAAAATCCATATGAGAATTATTCCACCCTCCTGGGAATCAAGAATATTCTCTTCTCGAAAAAAGAAGAAGAAGAAGAAGAAGCATCGTCGTCTAGCTGTCAACTTATGATGGTATGGAAGAGTGGGCCATAATCAAATCTCCAAGACCCCAAGCAGACACGCAAATACAACACAACCACATCAGAAGGCACGGACGTTAGTAAAAACAGCAGCAGTAGCAGTAGTGGTCCAGATCCAGGAAACTTACACTGTTTGTTTCCTTTCACAGCTCAAAGAATATATGTATGTCTCTTCTACCACTTATCACCCGCACTTCACTGCACTAGATCTTAAAAATTCTATACGTCCTTGTCGCCAAAAGGGAGCAAGATATTGTTGGTCTATTTATTATTACTGAGATGGATTGAATGGTGACATGCTCTTAATGTTGTTGTTGCTGTACGGTTGAGTATTGCCTGTGTCCACATACATAAAATTTTTAAACAGACAAGAGTTACTGAGGAATTTGAGATCCGGGGTTGCTGTTTTGATTGGAAAAATATGGGAAGCTCTGAGGAGAGGGTTGTTGCTGTCATCATGGTCGGTGGACCTACTAAAGGTATCGTTTTTTTTTTTTTGTTCATTCAATTGCTTAATCATAGTTTGATTTCTATATTGGAATTCTCAATTGTGATTCCTTAATTGTATGCGATACAGTTTAATGCTCATTTTACGGCTCCATTATCGGACTTTTTCCTGGGTTCTTCTGATTTTTTCGATATTTGTTGTAATTTTGACTCTTTTGGTGCAGATAATGAAACCCTGTTCTTTGTTTCTTTGATTTTTTTTCTTCATTCAATTGAGTTGAAATCTGAAATGTTGCAGGCACTAGATTCAGGCCATTGTCATTGGATATTCCAAAGCCTCTTTTTCCTCTAGCAGGACAACCAATGGTTCACCATCCAATCTCTGCTTGTAAAAAGGTATTTATTTAATTCCTTAAAGAAAATATTCAAATTTGTTTGTTTCTTAGTTAGCATAGCATATTGTAGTCATTGAGATTGCATTTTCTGTTTCAGATTCCAAACTTGACGCAGATCTATCTTGTTGGTTTCTACGAGGAAAGAGAGTTTGCTTTGTATGTTTCCTCAATCTCGAATGAGCTGAAAGTGTCTGTTAGGTAAAGTGACTTGATGGCCTTTCTTGATTATTTGCTTCTGATTCCGTAGTTGAGTGTTTTTTTTTTTTTTAATTATCAATCTGTGCTTGTAGATATTTGCGGGAAGATAAGCCACATGGTTCTGCTGGCGGGCTTTTTAACTTCAGAGATCTAATCATGGAAGACAACCCGGTTTACATCTCAGCTTAACCTTTTCTATTAGCATGCACGCCTGTCACCCAACAGTATTTTCTTTGCATGTTCTGATGTGAACATGCGGTAGTTGCTAGCATTTTCTGCAGATATAGATGGATGATTTGTACTCCAAAATTCAGTACTGATGCTTGGTTATCTTGCCGCAGTCCCATATCTTTCTGCTGAATTGTGATGTTTGCTGCAGTTTTCCACTCCCAGAAATGCTTGGTAATCTACTTTGCCAAATTGGATTATTTTGAACTTCATGAATTTTTTTGAACTTGTTCGGAAATTCCTCTTCAGGGTATAGATGCATCCTCATGGAACCATTAATTTTAGATATTTCCATGATTATATCGAGATAAATAAAATGGTCTTATGTACATTATTATTTTTTAGCTAAGGTTTCTTTTGTCTAGACAGTTTGTAGTTTATATTTATGTAGCAGAAGCATTAATTACTGTATTTCCCCTACAATGCTTGCAGAGGCCCACAGAGCATATGGTGGGATGGGAACTATCCTAGTAATCAAGGTTAGTTGAATGCAAAAGATAATAACCTAGGAAAATTGTTCAGAGTTTGGTATTCCAGCAATAGGATGTACTCTGTTTGTCTCCAAGATGTTTTAACTCCATTGTTGTTTTCTGCATGCAGGTCTCAGCTGAGTCAGCCAGCCAGTTTGGGGAATTGGTAGCTGATCCTGACACCAATGAGTTGTTGCATTACACAGAGAAGCCTGAAACTTTTGTAAGTACCAGTCCAGAAACACATTTTATTTAGGGAATTTCAGTACTTTCATTATTTGCTCGAATGATTGATTAAAGATGGATCTGATTCAACTTTTTAAGCCCTTTTTTTTTTTTACTATCTTTCTTGCTTGTTATCCCTTTTTTGTTTTTTTTTTTTAAGTAAAACCTATACATATAATCTGAAGGCATGGTCATTGAATTTTGAAAAGCTTACTTCTGCATTTAAAGGTAACAAGTTTTTGCTTAGGCTTGATAGCAAAATCTCATCTTTTTTTATACTTAATTTTAGTACGTAACCAAACATCAATTTTATTTTATTTTCTTATATTGAAGTACAATAGGCTTAAAATTGTAGTGAATCCAATGGTGATTTCTGTTACTGTTTACCGCCATTCACTTCATTTAGGCTTTTCCCCCCTTTTTATTCATTTGATGTTATGTTTTGATGCAGGTAAGTGACCGGATAAATTGTGGTGTTTATGTTTTTACACCAGAAATATTCACAGCCATCCAGGGTGTTTCTTCTCAACGGAAAGACAGAGGTATGTGATATGGTGTTTTGCCTGTAGGGTGCCTGTGTAAGATTAATTTAGAAGTTCCAGAATTCTGTGGTTCTTTTCTTTAATAAACTAGTTTAGCCTGTATCGCCGTTTAACAAGGGTGCATTGTGAAAATCTGCATCAACTAAAAATATTCTGACCCTAAAGCTTGGCATATCCTGGCTTGTTTTGTTAGATTGTGATAGCATTCTTTGTAATTATCGATAGTTTGAATCTTGATTTTGGAAAATTCTGAACTCTGTTTTACCATTTTCAGCTAATCTGAGACGTGTTTCTAGCTTCGAAGCCCTCCAATTTTCTACAAGGTATGTGGTTCATACTTTACCGACTTTTTCATCCCTTAATCTTGGAATTAATGACTCTAGGCTGAGCATTGCTAGTATAATTTCACTTTAAACTATTATGATAAATTTATTGAAATGGAGTTGAACAAATGTTTTGCCAATCTTTTAATATACCACTTTTTTTTAACTCATTAAAGTTGGCAATTAGTTTTGAAAATACATTTGGCCTCTTAACTGGGATTCTCCAAACAATCCATAAGATGCATAAGCATCTAATGGATTGTTTGGAGAATGGACTGTTTGAACAATCCATATGCATCTGCAGTAACTCATTGGTTTGAAGACCATTAATTGCAGTTCTTGTGACTTAAGAGTGGATCTATTTTATTTCTTTCTTTCTTGGGCCTCTTCAGTCGTTGAATTGACTAATTAGACTTATTCATGACAATAATCATATGTTTGTTTGCTTATCTGTGTAAATGAGTGACTTGGAGAGTTAGTGTTTGAAATGTTCTCTTGTCACAATTGATTATTTACTGACATGGGATTTGCCAACCACATCTTGAACTTGTATGAAGAGTCAAGTAATCAACAGATCTTCAGTGTAACAAGAAAATTCAATTTGTACAACTCAATTGGAATACAGATTCCCTGCAGTAATATGAACTTTATCGTTTAAGTTGCAGTATATGTCCTCTCTCTAATATTACTATTCTGGGAGAGACATCCTTGATAGTTTTAGCCAAGTCCTGTTTTAGTATTTTCTTTCCTTTCTCAACGTGCATTAATATCGTTGTTATTGCTCACTTATTGATTCGATAGAACCCAATATTTTCCACAAGTTCCTGCTTTGATCCAAGTTCCCTTAACAGGAGTCTTCCGACAGATTATGTAAGATTGGATCAGGATATCCTGTCACCCCTTGCTGGAAAAAAGCAGCTATATACGTATGAAACCATGGACTTCTGGGAACAAATTAAAACACCTGGGTAAGTCAATCTTTACATCTTATGTTATCTTCTTTGCCATCTTTAACCAGTTACCTTATGTCATTTTCACTAAATTTATACTGCAGAATGTCTCTAAAGTGTTCTGGTTTATATCTTGCCCAATTCCAATTCACCTCACCCCATCTTTTGGCTGGTGGTGATGGCTCAAAGAGTGCTACTATTGAAGGTGATGTTTATATACATCCATCAGCAAAAGTACATCCAACTGCTAAGGTAATCTTTTCATCTTGTTTATGATAACAGATCTATGGGTACAAAATAGAACTGATGGCCAATGCAATCCTTTTAGTATGTTTTAGTTGGGGCTCCTTTTTCTTTCTTGTTCATAGTTTAGCTAGTACTGTTTTTTTATCCGGTTGAATGCTTACTAGTATTATTCGTACACAATAGAACTGTTAGCCAATGCAATCCTTTTAGTACAATGATAGTCGGGGCTTCTTTTTCTTTTTTTGTTCATAGTTTAGTTAGTACTTTTTTTTATCCGCTTGAATTCTTATTGTCAAATCCCTTTTATGGTGGTTAGGTGATGGGAATTAGGTGCATTGGCCTCTAGGTCACCTTTAAAAATGTTAATAGTTTCTTTATCCATCTATTATGATGCAAAAGGAATATTGGTTGCTTACTCTTTTCCTTTCGGAGCGGAAAATGATTTACAAACAAAAAATCATATTAAGATTCCATAAAAATTTGTGTCAAACAATAAGTCGTAAAACTGTGGGTCTCACAAATAATAAAATAATGATCAAGCATGAAAATTTCACCGCTACATCAGTTGTTATGATTTCTTTGTTTCTATAGCACTTCTCCTTCCTGTTTTATGTACTGCTTCTTTCCCTGCATATAATTCATTTATGAAATTGACTTTTTTGTGGAATGTGATGAAACAGATTGGTCCCAATGTCTCTATATCTGCCAATGCTCGTATAGGACCAGGTGCAAGACTCATAAGGTGTATCATCCTAGATAACGTTGAAGTCATGGTAGGGAACTGAATTAAGAGATTTATCATGAATAACTTTGCTATTTTTATATCTTTTTAGGGTGAGGTTGTGGAGGGGCCCCTTAAGATATCTCAAACTTGATTATATGCTTCGTTTTATCTCTCAGGAAAATGCAGTTGTCATTTATTCAATTGTTGGGTGGAACTCTTCTATTGGGAGATGGTCCCGTGTCCAGGCAAGTTGTCTATCCTGTTATATTTTAGTTGGATGATTGCCGCTCTTGTTTGCTACTTGCCAAATGTTATTCACTTCAATCAGTATCCCGACAATATAACAAAGGCAGACATTATATTTGTATTACGGAATGTTTCTCAATATCAGTAATACGATTCTAGTATCTACATGTTTAATGTTATCATTGTCGTATTATTTTTTCCCCCTTCTTCCATTGATAATCTGAAACTCTCCTCTGTTTCCTCTCCAAAGTGGTGTCTGATATGATGCATCTGTTTAGTCTTATTATTACCGCTAGGGTATATTTCCTTAATCTGCGGACTTCCCTCTAATGCATGGTAGGATTTATCATGTTCAATGAAATGATTGCAGGCTGAAGGTGATTACAATGCCAAGCTTGGGGTTACAATCCTTGGTACATTTTTTATGCATTAACCCTATTTCCCTTTACCAGTCCATTTCCTTTTTTTTTAGGGACATTATTTCTCTGCACGATCTCAGTGTTCTTTTCCTTGATCCAGGCGAAGGTGTTACTGTTGAGGATGAAGTAGTGGTGATTAACAGCATTGTCCTCCCATACAAGACACTCGATGTTAGTGTTCAGGACGAAATTATTTTATAGTAGACCTGGAAAGCTCCGATTTCTGCCATCTCTCTTTCTTATACTGGGAAACCTTTTTTAAGAACATTTATCGATTTGTAAATTGACATTTGCAATTTATAATAATAAAAATTTTGATTTCGAGTTTGACACCTCTCCTGCCAAAGATTCGTAAACATGGATAAATTATAGTACATTTCTATTTCATCAAGGCAAGAGCTGTCTTCATATGCCGATAAAAAGATGATTTGTAATCCTTTGGCGATTTACTGTGCGATCGAAAATATATGGCTTTGGATACACATTGTACACGAGCAGTAAAAACATGAAATCCGGATATGGCAGTCGATGCAACTGCAAGCCAGATGGGGAACACACGAGAAAATGCTTCTCATATATCTGTTGCGGATTTCCTTCACTTGAATCATAGAGCAATAACGATATCACATTCTCCATTGTTGTCCGAAGATCTTCTCACTTTCGAAGAAGACCCAGAGGACATCTGGGTGTTCGTAAATCTAAGTACCGTAGGGTTTAGAAGCATTCTCCTTGTTCCTTCGTTGCCAGCTCTGCATATCTCACTTAGCTTTGAATTTATTTTCCCTCTTTTCTTCATATTCAATAGCTGGGAATCAAACATTAATTTACAACATATATCTATGAGCAGCGACTCATAATAATGCAGTTTAACCAAAAGCAATTTACCCTGTGTTAGAACCTTATCTCTAATTTCATCTTTTATAATTCCCGACATCATAAGAGCATCAAAACAGCAAGAAGACCAAGAAAATGTTATAGAGAGGAAAAGGTCTGGGTGTATTGTCCATTGCGCTGCAGCTGTTGTCCCATGAAAACAAAATGATATCTTGCATAACCGAAGCAACTTTGTAGCTAGTTAACCTAAGGAGAAAAGACGGTATATTCAAATTCATTTGCTTCGAAACATCAGATAAACAACATTGTTTGGCCATGCTAAGATGGTGCACGGGGAATATGCATCCAACCTGAAGCCATTTTTCTATCCTAAAAAGTACCCAAAAAAAAAGAACAAAAGAGAGGAGGAAAAGAGAGAGAGAGAGAATGGAGCGTCTTATACTGTACTGGTAGCAGAGACACAGTAATAAAAAACTAGGAGATGTGTAATGGTTTCTTCCCAGCAACTTCCGTGTACCATGATTTCCATGCTTCCGTGTAGTGAAAAAAGAGATCTCTCAAAGCTGCAAAAATTATCAGCATATGAGCTTTTCATATTTTCCCCACTTTTTGTTCCAAAGGTTCAACAAGACAAATGGATGGCAAGGCATATTAAAATAAACTATTAACTGACTAGCAATCAACACAATGGCATCTCAGAGGAAGCACTACCCCAAATTATCAAGCACACGAAACCTAACTCACAAGTTAGACATATGCTATAAAGGTCAGAGCAAAACTGCGTGAAAAATGTGGATAGGCCAAGTAAATGGGAAAGCTGGAAGGACGAAAGGATCGCTCAATGGAGGCCTCAAGGGAATGGATACAGATATATAGCAGTCTAAATCGAATGGTTAAAAAATTGTTTTAATTAACATGATTTAAATAAATAAAAAATTAATATAAATTTTTTTTATTTTTCATACTCTAAAATTTTTTATTTTTTTTAATTTAATTCTTGATTTAGAATAGTTAATCAAATATTAATAACAATAAAAATTAATTTTTATTAATTCTTTAACCTTTTAATTTTCAAAATCCACTATGTTAAAAAAGGATAAAGAAAAAATTTCTAACTTGAACTTTTCAAGTTTTACATTCTTTTCCTTACCTCATTTTTTATGTTTTTCTTTTTCTTTCCATGCTTTAGTTTTCCTTTCAAATCTAGAGTTTAGATTCATCTTATTGAGAAATATTTAATTTATATAATTTTTAATTCAAAAATCTTGTTTAAAAGTACATTTAAATTAGTGTTATTGGAATTTTAAGAGATATATTGCAAACATTCTAGTTGTATAAATAAAAAGCAATAAAGCATTAATGATAAAAGATTCATTATTGACAACAATAAAAAATTCATTACTTTAAAATACTTCAACAAATAAATATCATTCTTGTTTCAATTAAGCATAATTAATTTTATTATTATGTATGCTAGAATTTTTTATTTTATATTAATTACAAGTTTAAATATATACTTAGGATGCATACTAATATTCTATTATTTATTTTTTTATATTGAAATCATGTTTATTATTAGTTATACTTTTATATATTTATAGTTTTAAAAATATATAAATTCTATAATTTTATTGGATATTTTTTATTTAACATGTTTTTATAATAATAAATTAAATTTATTTGCTCACTAATCTAATATATTTATTTACAAACTTTGATTTTCACGAATAACTAACTTCACTGGACGAACAAAGTGATATGACCTAAGCAAACCATATTTGCTTTTCTTAAACGCATAGCTTTACTAGCAGACCTTCAAACAATAGCCTATTGACAATTTTCATGCTTTCAGACAACTCAACAATGGAGTGATCAGTTGTCCAACTCATTGCATGATATCACAAGGAAACATGAAATGAAAGGCCGACAGACTATGTAGGCCAGGTGTTTTCTGTTTCATACTGAACATGTATTTCTGAACCTAATCGTCAAATAATTGGATCTTGAAGTCTGATATGGTCAAACCGTTTCACTGAATTTTTTATGAAAGCATTAGGTTGTACCTTGGTTGTGGTATTGAGGACGGAAAGTAGAGGAAAGACCCTCCCAATCATAGATCTGAGTCACTTTCTCTTCAGAGTTGCCAACTCTGGCTATGCTAACAGGAGCAAAAGGGCCAAACTGGAAACTTCCTGAGTTCTGCTGTGAATCCTGGTCGAAATTGCCTCTCTGAACGACAGTTACAATATTCTCATCTTTTATTTGCTTCTGCATCTTCAGATTCTTGCTTTTATCCCCATCAACTGAAGAATCCGTTTTGTTTCTTTTAGAACATATGTTTGTGACATCAGCTCCAAATGTCCTCTTCCTAGACTCAAAAGGAGCCAAAGGATCACCTGATCCATTCTCCGATTTTCCTCTCAAACCTAACCACCTGAATGCAGGTTTCCTTGTATCAGCAGTATGTGTCTGCACATCATTTAATAAATATCAGTACTTTAAAGAATTGTATTAGTGCTCGAGTAACAAAGGCTAACATGATTCCTTTAAGTTTTCAATAAGCATTTGTCATGATTGGTTACCTTTTCAATAAGTTTTAGAGAAGAAAGCACATTTGCGATGTCATATAGCCTCCTTACTTTTGCTGCACGATCATATTATTCACAGAATGAAAACCAAAGAGCTAGACCACTAATTGCTCGTATCAAAAGTTGAGGAGTTGAGAAAAATTACTTCTCATAATGGAGGACTTATGGCCATCCCCGAGTAATAACTTGGCAGATTCATCTAGCGAGATCAAATTTGCCTGATAACAAAACACTCATAAGCACCTATGTAATAGATAATGGCTACATCATCTGACATTGTAGTTTAATCATGCTTTAAAAAAAAATTAAAATTTTTTTAGTTTTAAATTATTATTTTTTATGTTTTTAAATTATTTTTGACATGCTCATATTTAAAAATGAATTTTAAAAAATAAAAAATATATATATATTATTTTAATATATTTTATACCGAAAAACACTTTGAAAAACAACATTTATCACACTCTAGGCTGTAACAACTAAGCTCATTTAAGATTTTACTCACGTTGAAGCACACAAAGAGCTTGACAAAATTCTGAGTAAGAAGACCCAGCGACTTTTCCCTCCTATGATCTGTAACAAAAATAATTGAGTTGGTTATAAGATGCTAAGAAAAGTAGATGGGTAATTATATGTGCAACCAAAATTTTGAACAAAACATAGGACTAGAATAAATAACTACAAAGACCTTTGAAAGTTTGTTAAGCTATTGCTTTTTCAAATCATATGCAGATTCTGTGGAAAAAAAACTTACTTGTACAAGTGATGTAATAACATACGAGAGAGAAGAAAACATAAATACAGATGCTCATAGAAAAGGAGAGGACATTACCAAATCTTGACGCCGCTGTAGATTTGATAATACCAGAATTCTCATTCTGGCTTCCAGTGTTAGGATTGGAATCAGAGTCATCATCTTCATCCTCATCATCATCTGCAACCTAAAAAATTCAACACACGAAAAATGGAGATTAACAAAAAAGTTCCCGACTAGAAAAAAAGAATGAAAGAAGCCCTTATTAAAACACAGTAAGTTCATGAAGAAAGAATAATAAACCCTTAAAAGTTCGCTTACTTTCACAGAATTATTGCTTTGCTTATCAATTGTATTGACATTATCTCTCAAACCCTCTTCCTAAAACATCAACAACAACACAAAATCAGCCCAATTTCAAAAAACAACAACACTTCATAAGAAAACCCATATCGAGCTCAAGTATACGGAACATATAATCATTTTCTTTTATTTTTTGGGTTATTTCTACTACCTTTAATTCTTGTAAAGCTTTAGGGACTGCAGCAAATCCCTTCCATAAATACTTGTTCTTTGCTTTCCTTGCAAGAACCTTTAAGAACATCAAAAACCCACATAAGAAAACTCACTAAAAAAACAGAAAAAAATTGAAACATCATAATCAAGAGTCTCACCCCAACACTCTCCAAAACATTGACTATATCATAGATCCGCCTTCTCTCAACCCCTGCAAATCACAAACCCATTAAAAGAAATTAAAAATCCCACCCATTCAAAATACGGATCGATATTCGTAAATCATGATAACCAGTAAAATATAAAAATCAGAAATAAATAAATACCTAATTTTGAAGCAGCGTCATCAAGTCCAATCACGTCAATGTCATCTCGATCATACAGGGTCAAGAAACTGCACAATTAGTAAAAATCAATTCAATTGCGGGGGGAAACTATGAGTTTTTGAAAAAAAAAAAAAAGAAAGAAAGATGGGTTTGTTTACTTGGTGCATAAGAGACCGAGAGATTTCTGTTTCCTGCTATAAGTGTGATGCCTTGAAGAGGGATCTATAATATCACTGTAAGACAACGCCATTTTGTTTTCTTTTCTTTTATGAGTGCAGATCTGATGCAGTGAATGGAAAGATGGAGAAAATGAGGAAGGGAAGAGAGGTAATTACCGTTAGAAAGGAAGAGAGGTAGAGGGAGAGGGAGAGGGGGTTTTCTGTTTTCTTAAGACTTGTGATAGGCGGGGTTTGGAATTTTGAATAGAGGGAGCAGTTTGGAGGGTTAATTATCTCTAGCGGGAATTCGAATTCGCCCCCCCTTTTTTTTTATTCTAACCTGGACGCGCTTTTGAGTTTGTGTAAAAATTGGGTTGTGTCAAAAGTTGATGATAGTTAGGATGTGTTTTTTTATATATATAGTTTTACCATGTTTTTTTTTTTAAATAATTTTTTGATATTTTAAAATTATTTTAATATATTAATGTCAAGAATAAATATAATATATATATATATATTATTTTAATATATTTTTAAACAAAAAACACTTTAAAAAACAATAGCTATCATAATACCAAAAATTATCTTAGTATTTTATAACCAAAAAAGGTTATTGCGTGGATAAGTGAAAATGATATTAGATGAAAAAATGTTAAGTTGGTAGCAGGTGGTAATATGTTTAAAATCAAATTACATGTTGAAATGAATTTAATTTCATATATGATTCGAATTCAATTGATAACCTATTAAAATTTTTATATTTAAAATAAAATAATAAATTATGTAATTGAATTCAATTATAGTCTTTGAAATACTTGTGAAAATAAATTGAATTAATAATCTTGATTGTTTTGCTCTTAAATCATTTTTTTTTGTTAAAAAAACATCTTTTTTTTTTTTTACAATGACCTTTATATTTATTAATTTTTAACTACTATCCTTTAATATTTTTACAGCATTTATGATTTTTCAATCTAAATGAAGTATCTTAACATTAGAATTTTCTTGCAATATAATAAAAAGGGTTAAAAAGTCATTGTTGTATCAATGATCTTGAGAGAAAGGATTCAAGAATATTAATAGTAGACTTCAGACTTGGAATCATCCATTCATCATAAAAAAAAAAAATTTAAGTCAATGACTAACATAATTTTAACAATGTTAACAATTCAATAAAGATATCATAATTTCTAGTTTTAATAATTTAAAAGATATCACCATAAAAAATAAATTTATAGCAATTGTATAAATAAGCTCCTGACAATTGTATAAATACTAGTTTTAACTTTCATGCTTAACTTGAACTCTTCAATAACATATTATCAACTCATTTTTTTCATCAACCATTTAAAGCGTAGCTCTTTCAGGTATCTAAAAAATATTCCAATAAGATTAGAATGATTTACAAGTCATTCAACTACTTCAAAAAGATTTGATCCCTCCAATCCCGATTCCCTCATTGCTTTAATTATCTTGTTCGGCTTCCAAACTTGATGGTTTGTGTTCATAACAACTTGTGAAATATTCTTCATTGCACGGGTCATTTCTTCAA
>Ga0307517_10000486_pt1 | contig 68174 bp, 57 predicted proteins | sample 23_EM_MG_FD_194515 | JGI IMG/M metagenome (GOLD analysis project Ga0307517, IMG submission 194515) | Populus trichocarpa ectomycorrhiza microbial communities from riparian zone in the Pacific Northwest, United States - 23_EM | ecosystem: Host-associated > Plants > Roots > Unclassified | place...
TGTTCTCCACCCTCTTCTCTATACTTCTGAGGTTTTTTTTGCCCAATAATGTGATTGGCTGTAGAGCCTTTCTATTTCAAAAAGCACTGAAAATCTGGTGCACGTTTTGAATGGCATGAACCATACGGCATGGAACAAAAAAAACCCAGCCGATAGTGGTTCTATGGCAATATTGGAGGAATACCCGCTCCCACCTGCTTCCCCACCACGATCTCAGCCGGTAACCCCCCGACGTCCAGGGCCAATACCCCCTCGTTTGATTTTCGATTGCTCTCCCTTTCGAAGATTGACTCCAGGCGTCTATATACGAGATGCCTCCATCCGGTGGGCCCTGGAAGCACTATCGGAGAAGACTGAAGGAATTATTACCACCGAGGGGTGAAATTTGAACTTCATTCTTTATAATTATAGGCAATGGAAATCTGCTTATTCCTTAACTAGTCACTGTGATACAAAACAGAGGAAGATATCAGAAGTATATTACCCTTTGCTATTCTTCCGTTCCAGGCCCCCGTTCCTAGGAACACTTTACATACGGTAAAAACTTCAAGAGTTGAACCGTGTGTTATGTGCTAGGCCTACCTTCCTTCCTCATTACGGTCCGGGGGTCTTCCTTCTTTCCCCCCCCGTCCAGGAAGGGGAAAAGGGCAGTGTTTTGCTTTATTCCCGGTCCACCTTCCAGGGAAGGGAAGTCCTAAATGTCATATTATACATAGGACACAGTTCAATTATTCGAGTTTTCATGGTAGATCATCACCTCATTAACATTCTACAATTCCACCCTTTTACTACTCTCCATATCCAAGCACCCAAAAGACTAACATAAATCAAAATTTAAAGATAATAATATATTATTATCACATAGTAATCTAGGCCATACAGTTCATAGCTTTAAGCAAAAAAACGTTCTCCAAAACACATTTTGAGATAAAAAACACCTCCGATGGGGGTTTGCCAAATAGCCCCTAAGTGCTTCCCCCATGGCCATATCACACCCAATGCACTCCTGGGAGGCTTAATACTCCCCCAGCAGTACGGTACCGGTATCTCTAGGAGTCTGTACGGTCCCGTTCCGTTCTCTCATACAAAGTTTTTAAATGTCCCTTTTCCTTCCGTTTCAGAACGGAGAGAAGATCATTCTCACAGCAGAAGCGGCCACCCAACGGAACGGAACCGCCGTAGCCAAACAGGCTCTAAGGCTACCGGGATTGTGCCCCAGCTCAATACAACCCGAACTCAATGCTGAAAATTTGATAAAGATTTGATAATGATGAGGCATTACAGAGAGCACCAGGGTCACGTGCAAACCCGAGTCACGTGCTCCCCTCCTCTAGATGAACCGCCAACCAATATCCGGGATGAAAACACAACTTGAAAAAATAGCCAACCAAGAGTCAATGCAAAAAGGGAATTTATTTATTTTCTATCATAGAGTCTGTATCACACTGAGAAGCGAATGTACCATTAATGTAATAAAAAAAAAGTCACATTGACTTTCAGAAGGAAAGAAATGCGAACAAAACCTAACTTACCGTAACAAAAAAACGATATTATGGTCCAAGTTATGGGGAAAATAATAACCAAGAATAAATAACTACGATATTATGGCAAAAACAATCTGAACCTTCACTTTCCGAGAGATCTCACTCTCACGCCATAATCAGATGATCAGACATGATTCACAAAAATATAACACGGCCGATCAGATAATCTTATCATAATATCATACCCGCCTACTTGTAAGATCGCTACGGGGGCCTCCCATGATGCATAAAACGCCGCTCCGAAATATTTTGGGAGAGTTTTTTCTTCTTACTTCTACCGCCATGCCAATTATTATATCATATCTACCCATATTACTTACTATTGCTCTCCTCAACTCCCAACCTAACCACCACAAACGCCAGCCAATAGCGAGTATGATAGAACCACAACCCCCTGCATCCGTATTGAGCTGCAATAGGATGCCGCGCCCTATGTCGTGCAGAGGGTTCGGTCCACCCAGATATCACTCGATGCGCGCATTTTTTAAAACGGCATATGGAGTACTATGTATGAGTACAGCACAGTATTGCCCATCATGGATGACATGCAGTGCCAATGGCTGGTGGTCAATATCTCCGTCCTCCAGACTGGCCGGGGCCCTCTATATGCTCGACCCCTCTTACAAGTGCCGGGAGAGATGCTTTCGCCCAAAACAGGGATCACCTCGCGGGCTAACCTAAATTAGCTGCTCATTAGCTCTCTTGACGGTAATATACGAGTACAAGGGTAGACGCCTATTAACCGGAACAGATAGGGACTAGGCATACTTTTGGCTGGTTATCCCTGAATAACTGCTCTATAACTTCTTACAGGACACTGAACCTGCGCAAATCCGAATTCTCTGGCTAGTAGCCGGTAATCGCTAGTTCGTTCTCAAAAAACCATGTAAAAACACCCAACCGATTCATCCATGTAACCAAGAAATCACAATCTCTCACTCGCTAAATCCTAGTAGCCAGTCGCTCCAATTACAAATCATTCATTCCCGCCTAGATAATTCAAGATAAGCTACGCATGAACCCTCTGCGTACCATCCCACCAGGCTCCGAGAATTCCCCTTACAAAAGCACAACTTCGGTCCCAATCCAACATGCAGCGAGCGGACAACAAGAAAAACAAGCAAATGGTGATGGAAAAAGAGACGAAAAAATAAAAAATGACAACCCGAACAACACCCCGATCCCCTGACATACCGTATTTTGCCAAGCCATACCATGAATGGAAGAAACCCGTCCACGACACCGATTATAAGAATACCCAGTAACCAAGAGCGAAAGCGAATTGAGTTGAAGAAAGGAATAATGGAAGAGAATGGAAAAATTAGGTGGCGGCCAGGGCGTTAGCCTCCCCATAGCCGGCGTAATTGCGCTTAATTGCATCCTGAATGTACTTGTGGGCCGTCATCGCTGGGTATTTCCCCAACGGGCCCCTGATCTCTACGTCCTTGTTCGCCTGATTGAAGTACCTACACTGCAATGTCAATCACTGTCCCGGTGAATACGGAGAGGGGGACTAACGCAATACTATATCGCGACGATTGTCGTTCACCCACGCTAGGACACCTAACCCTGTGAAACAGGCTCTTGAACCTGTCATCGCTCCAAGCCATCAACATGTCTCCAATGTTACACACGACCTCACCGGTCCTAGCTTTAACCGGGGTCCAGTGATCTCCCATTCCAAAGCTTGTGTGGGCCTCCCTCCCGGGACAAATCTCGAGCCCATCCTCGCCAGTCTTTTGGAACAGCATTGTAAGACAGTCGTAATCCGTGTGGGGCCCCGCACGCCAATAGCTCGGCGGGAATTGAGTTCCAGTGATATCGTGGTAATGGAGGAGCCGCATGGTTGACTGAGCATCGGGGCGATTGACATCGTGAGCTTTGAGGAAGAAGTCTTCCGGGAACCCTAGGGCGAGAGCAAAAACGCTGAGTATGTTCATAGAAAGTGAGTGGGTTTTGGCCATGAACGAAGACACCGTTTTGTTGAACTCCGGGATCGATGGTTCTTGTGGCCACGTCTGGTCCCCTCGGCGGTGGTATTGTAATTGAAGGGATTCCTTCTGATCGGGCAATCCGGTGGACGGGCGTATCTGGGAACAAGTTTCCCAACCGGTGTTCTCGGCCTTGATGAACGGTGTTTCGGCCTTTTTTGTTGTCGGGAGATTAAAGAATCGCTCACTGTTCCCACACAATTAGAAAGGGGTCTTTTGTCTTGGGGACTGGCGGGCGCGGCTCACGACAGCGCAAACATCTCCTCTATCTCTGCAACCGAGGGAGATTCCTGATTCTCGATTATGAAGAACCCATTGTTCTCCGCCGCGACCAAGATTTGCCTCGCAATCTCAACTTTACGCTCTGCAAAGTTGGCCACCGAGATCCTAGGAACTTTCCGTTCCTTTGCAGCTTCAGAATTGATCGTCATGGTGTGCGAGGTGGCTGTAGGTTGGAAGGAGGTTGCTGCTGCGGCTCTAATGTGAGAGGATAGTCAGTAACCGAGGATGTTTCCCAACACGATAGCAAACACAGGTCATGCAATTGCGCAGACAACGATAAAAATAATGATTTAAGAAATCCCATGGGGGGGACAGTTGGCTAGATGACTTAAATCTCGTTCCACCGGTTCATTAAAACACGTGATCATCCAGCTGTGTGCTCCTGCAACTATTCGAGCAGGCTTGGATGACCGGAGTGCTTCCGGACAACAATTGATTGGATAGGGGGTAGACGCATGGTGGGGCGAATGGGAGGACGGTTGCGGAGAAGAGGAGAAAATGCATAAAAAGGGGGTGATGCGGTTGGAAGAAGAAACGTCGCTCCTCAGCTCTTGCAAGCTGAAGAAGGAGAAGGATGGAGAGGAGGAATATTATCGGGACCCATTCCACTGGGAGCCGCGCACGAGACAGGGATACCGATAACGCCGATGGGTATATCCCGGGGGTCCACATTTTGGGACGCCGACCACCACCACCACTGCCACTACATCCCCCCCCCCCGCTCTTCCAACAATATTGATGACCAAGGCCCAGCAGATACCACGCCCAACACAACGACCACTCTTATACAGTGTCCCCCCATTCGTAAAGCGATAATTGGCCCCTTCCCTCGTTTTCGACACGTCCACATCCACATACCGGTACATACAGTCTTTGTAAGGCAAGCGTGAACTGGACGCGGGCATCTTCCCGTATCCAAGAAGAAACGCAAATGACATGCAACATGAAAATGAAAAAGCCTGAACTTACCGGTAATCAATTCTCAGGCGTGTGGGATAAACCACAGGATGGGGGCTCTTTGATTCTTTATGCGACGAGTAGGGGGCGATGACCGGCCACAGATTGGAGTAGTGGTAGTGGAAGAGGGTGGTGATATAACGATAACTCGGTTTAAGAGTAACACCCAGCCGATAGGATCAGCTTCGCACAGCTGTTTTCACTGATCACTGACTCGATCACCGGCAATTTTTGCGCTTTGAATCCCTGGCAATAATGGATTATCTATCTTTTTTGGCAGGCTTCGACTCTTCGGTAAGAGAATCGGCCAGCCTACGAACAGGTGGCTGTTTAGGAGGGGGTTGATTACTGCAGACAAGTGTAAAAGTGCTGAGTATTTGAGTATGTATGCAGCTAGGGCTTGCTGATGAGATTATTGAGGTAGTAGAAGCGAGAGAGAGAGTAAATTTACAATACCGGCGGGGATATATGTATATCACTTTGCCTAGAAATCGGGAAGCACCTTTCCCTCCCTCACATCTTCCCTCCCCCCCCCCTCCACCTTTTCCCTTCCACACATGGGCACACCCAAAAACCCCTGTATCACACGCTCACTAGGGGAAAGGCAGTACCCGAGGCCAAACGTAGCGGGATGAGAGGTGTTATTCCTACATACGGCACAGACAAAAAGCGTCGACAATCACAGTCGCATTTTTCCCACAACCATCTCCACCTAAGGATGCATAATGATGCAGGTTACAGAGGGGCCCTCGATAATCCACCAGCTGTGTTGGCTTAAGCGCTCCATCCCCCGAGAAACAGAAACTGCTGAACCTCGCCATCATGGGCAGGCAACCGACTTGGTGAGACCCTTCCTAACAACTCCACACCACTCGCAGCGAATAATAATAATAACAATAATAATAAAGAGGCCGCCCTCCCGCGCTCGGAGGAAGCCGCATCCCAGCCCGTCGACCCGGAAACGACCAGGCAGGCCCTAGGCGAGTTTTTCTCAGATTGTTTGAGAACCCACTCGTTCGGCCTTCCCCGTGGTCCCCGACGTCCGGGCTTACTATTACAAGTAACTATAATACGGTACACTTTTCCTGGACTGTTTCCAGAGTTGCGGTTTCTTCAAACAGCATGACTTGCATAGGCTTGAGCAGTGTGACATTCCCCACTGGATGCTTAGTTTTTGTTTTTTACCCGCTTTCTCAAGAGGAATCCAAAGGGTCGCCGGTGCCGCCCGGTACCGGTGGTTGGTATCATTGGCAATCGGGTTGAATTGCTCGAGTAACCTATTTCACAGCAGAGCGAGCGCCCGTCCTAGCTAGTCATATGCGGGTTTGAGCAATACAATAAGTTGAACTTCAGTCAAAACTGCAATAGTAGCTAGTATTCGGGTTTGTGGCTCACTCTGCCGTGTTAATCCAATATATTTATCCTACATGTGCCTACTGTGGAATACATTAATTGACTTAGGCCCGCCGGTGAGGTGGATCACACTGCCAATCGCAGTAAGCTTAATTGTGATTGCAGTCAGTCAAGCCATGTTACATGCAACTCTGGATCAGAGACAGGATCGGGCAGGCGTATTCACATGGCCACGTTGCCGAGAATAATGACGGCTCATAAGTTATGTGCAGGTAAACAATTGGCACAATGGCAGCCTGCTCCTCCCCCCTGCTTGCGCTGTACCTCCTCTCCATGGAAGTACTAGTATAGTTCCACGGGCATAACCGATCCCCCAAATTCCCTTGCAATTCGAGTCGTCCTCTGGAAGAAAAAAATACCCTCATATCGGGCAAATGCGGTCAAAATCCCCTCCCCGATTCCATCATGATGGGGCGGCGCATGAGGTCCCTGCGTATGTAGCACAGAAAGCACCCCCCGTGGCACAGTTCCTTGCTTTTGGTCTTTAAAATGGCAGGGGTTCCACAGGCTTCACTGCACAACATACATTCTGATAGGCAGAATATCGCTGCCTTATCACTCGTACTCGTGTGCTCGAGTACCGTACATTACCACACAGGATTACCGCACCTTCAGGCAACTAGGTGTCCGGTCGTCGAACTTTGAAATTAGTTTCACGGAGCGATCGTGGACCACCGCGTTCATCATTCTCTGACCCCGCTCACAATTCATCGTCCCCATACCCCAAAACGCTGCCAACCTCTGGTTTGTGCTTCTAGCCCACTTGCGAGGAACATTTGTATATGCGAACGCTATTTATCCATTGGGCGGGGTGAAACGGCAAAATTCGTTACTAGGCGCGCCAAAGATTTAGCAGTTACCAAGCAGCGGCTACTAGAAAGCAAAATTCGTCTCTTTCAGACAACAGACCAAGCACCTCCAGCACCGTTGAATTCTCAACGAATCACAAAATCCAATTCCTTTTACGTTTGGCTTGGCCTCCTTGATAACAAGTCTCCCTGTTTCACACCAACCCAAGAGATGGTGCTTTCAACCCAAGAGCACCGGGCCCCTAGTTGCTAGCCGTTAACTTGCGCTGACGGAGTGGTACCGTACCCGTGATACCGCACCATACCCGACCTCGTTCAACCAAATTGAGCTCACTGGCACTGTACCCAGCAACTTGGAAGCCGTTGTACCCAGACGGCCGTCGCAGGAAGGTTGCTCGGATTCGCCCCCAATCCCGGACGTTTGTTTTTGAACACCATCAACGGCGACGCCGCATCCAACTCAGAGGGTTCTTCCTTCCAAACAGGGGGCAGGGGGTTAGGACAGGGACCTGCAGGGCAACCAAATTCCTTGGCATGAAGTTTTCCTACCTGGATTCACATTCCATCAAACTCAGTCTTGATGTCCTTGAAAATTAGAGTGCTTTGGGGGTATTGGCCGAGCCTGGTGCGGTGCCACAGAACCATAACTCCCATATAATCCTAAAAGAGAACCCTTCGTATCATAGTTTTTGGAGCCTCTAATACCGTAAAAATTCTTCAAATTCACTATCTCAGTAACCTCCGAATTTGGAGATAGAAAGCTCCTGAGAAGGAATAGCGTTTTCGTGACACGTTATAAGACTAGCCTACTGGACGTTTCAGATCCTATTAACCGGTATTTGCAATTCTGTTAACCTGTCAGACTAAACTTATCGTGATCTAACGCGCTAGTTACGGCTGATCTGATAACGGACTTCGGGAGTTTTTACGGAGGCTTCAAATCGCTGCCCCTTTACTCTTGAGGTAGTGCAGCAAGTCCATATGAAAATATTGGTTTTTAGTGGTCACTGACCTTGCGGCGCTAGCCCAATACATCTCGGAAAGATCCTGGCGCCTAAGTGATATCCGGTTAGACTTTCTAGATTTGCTGTGTTGAACGACTTTAAGGTGCGGTTATCATTGCTGATCTATTATTGCATCAGTATGTTAAATTTACCATTCCCGGTGGCTCTTAGAATTGGCCGGGCGGGCATTGGAATCCTGCTAAAGTCGCCCCCTATCCTGGACGACCGAAACCCAGGTCAGGCTTTGGTATGGGGAAATCAGAAACCCACAGAGGCCCACAGGGGACAGCCAGATATCCGGTTTATCAAGAGCTGGGATAGCAGGGTGTGACTGTATATCGCCCCGCTCTTCCTTAATAAATAGCTACATTGTTAGCTAGGGATTTGTTGGCCTTGCTACGGCACCAGGCGTCATTAAGGGGCCCATTTTCAACACTAAGAACCTTTCGCAAAGTCAATCAATCTCCGGACTTAGGGTTCAGCCGAAGAAATGGGGTCGCGGTGGGATTTCTTGACCCTGTAGCTGACGGCCCGCTGCGATTGATTAGCAAATCACAATCACGCTGAACAGTTTGCTCCACAGAGTGAGCAGACTGGTGGCCAACCATTTGGCCTCGTGCCGGCCCTTGGAAATTCCCCGGCTTTCCAAAGGGTAACTCACTGCCCCCACTTGCAATACGGATGTGCTGAAGTAGATTATTTGTGTTCTCGGTGCGTCGCTTGTACAGTACTCGAGTGGAGAAATGGCGATGCATCGATATATTGGTCTTTGATGGAAGTGCGTGGGATCATTCGGATTGGACCGGAGATGTCCAGCAACCTACCGGTAAGCAATACGACCGACACTAGCGTTGAGCAATAGCACTAGGCTACGATGAGGGACCAAAATCCGATAGACCGGGGGTTCAATATTGTGATAAATATCCAGCGCACTAAGGCAGAGTGACGGTCGGGACCCCCTTCTCTCATAACTGAGTTTTGAGACACAAGATTAACTTCTGGTAAAGGTATAGGTACGTCGGCTGTTCCGACCAAGAAACAGTAAGGATGATGTGTCGGCGAGGAAGTTCCCCAGGCGAGAGCTTGAACTTAGCGGACGGAGCTAGATTATCAGATGAGGTAAGTTAGCAGTATTTCCGCTGGTAACTCAGGTTAAAGAAATTGCCATAATACCAGATATCATAAAATTGGTGGACCCCGCTCCCCAAAGCAGGTGAATCCCTCCCCACGTTGGAACTTTTACCACTGCCTAGTAATGGCTATTCACCCACACCTCCTTTGAATGTGACTGTGTACCTAATGCCGAGGTCCCGTCTCCCCGAATGCTTACTAGTGCGCTGTAGGGCGTCGAGAAACCGATAAGCACCGGAGTAAGCCTATCCGTGATGAGTCTTGACTGGTACCTAATTCCCGGAAGAAGTGGTTTTTTCGCCGTTGTTAGAAGGCCATACGGATGTGAAGGCTGGATAGATGTTCCTGGAGATATCACAATTGCACACGGATGTGCCTTAGTGCTGAGTAGACTATATTATGATACAGTGAACCCTTGGGAGCTTAGCTGGTGGAGTCCCCCACCACTAATACCCATTCTAAACGTGAGCAAGTAATCCTTGAAGCTATGCGAGGAGGGGCGTGTTTGAGGCCGTTGGCGAGTGATATCATGTGAAGCTGGTGTCTTGCACCGGAGACTGAAGCGCCCCGTTTTTGGCCTGTGGGCTTGTGTCACAGCTGGCGCGAGCTTTCTTTTTCCCCTCTTTTTTTCTTTTTTCTCGTGCCATCCATGGACTAAATCAAGTGGTGTCGGCGGTGGTCGAAGCTCCTAGCCCGAGCTCTGTTATGGTATGGTAATGAATAATGAATTGTGCATCCTGCACAATCGCCCCACCCCCATGAGTCCTCTGTATGGGCTTTGCACTAGTGCTAGTGCTGTGAAGAGCAAGAGGTGAGACAATTGACACCGCGGTGAAATATTCCAGTAGAAGCTGTTTTCGTGGCCTTTTTTTTTAAGGCTAATAAGCATCTATTTAGAATTGCGGTGGCTGTGTAGTGCTATGTAGGAGATAGGAAAACAAAAGCAAAAAAGGGGGAATAGGGAAAACTCTCCCGGTATTTTCTTAGCCAGCACTTGCGTAACTCTAACAAATCTGCTTCCAGCCACCAGTTTTCACCCCGCTTGTGGGTTATGGTGGTGTGGGAGATATGGTAGAACCCCACCGGGTGCGTTGTAGCCCGTGATCCATACTCGAGCACACCGGCACAGCTTCGGTACCCTACCCAAACAGCGAGGAGAGTGTTTGGCTGCTAGCGTGTATCATACCATCGAAGGGTAGTGTCGAAACCCCGGCTGCAGCCCTCGACTAGCTAGACTTTCACGCTCTCCTTTCTGGTCACTTTTATTTTATTTTTCTTCTCAGCGAAAGATAAAGGGTATGGTTAGGAAAAAAGAATATTGTAGAAAAAAAGATAAGAGGGAAATATCCTTGGGTGTCTACTCGTTGCACAGCCGCAAAATGAAATATATATATATCCGTATCAATACCTGTCCATAATGGCATCATACTTCTCCTAGACAAATGGCTAAGAGCCAACAGGATATTATAGCCTTGAGTGAAGTTAGTCTGCCTGGCTAAAGGCACTGTGGTTCGACGGAGATACAATTCGACACCTAAATGTTCCCATACTCGTCCCAGACAAGAAGTACCCAGACACAGAGGGGGATAAACGCCATATTGAGGAAGGGCGAAATATCCCTGTTCCCCCCCCCCCCCAGACATCAGGGTGTTTCTTGTCTGGGACGAGTAGCCCGGGGCGGATCCCTAGTTTCGCGAGCAGAAGTGCCGAGCATTCATAACTTTAGGTAGATTACGGATTTGGTAATCCGTTTCTGATTCTTTCCTTGGGAAGGAGTTAGCACTTACTAGGACTGATTGCCCTGAATTCTAAGGACACAGTCCCTGACTCCGTCCCACACCTCAACAGAAGCCTATCTTCTGAGAGGGTTTCGTGATGTGAAAATACACCACGAATAGTCGTTACAGGTTCTACCCCGACGCTCCTAAATACCACCCTGAAGCAGTCAAAACCCGGGACTCAATGACCCAACGACCCCACTTCACGTCCGGGTCGGTAGGCTTCCTCCGAGCCACGCCCATCCGACTGCTACTTCTGCATCTCCTGGCTCATCGGCGGCTAGTTCGGTTGAAGCTAGTGAGAGCTCGGATTAAATTATCCTTTGGTGTTGTGACGCCTTCGCTAAGCGGGCTTAGGAGACTACACAGTGTGGCTCGCTTGCCATGTCAAGTTTGAGCGGGGAGCTCAGGTAGCTATGAGTGGCCCTGAGAAGATTGTGTGTGAGGGTTTGTCAATCAGGACAATCAATGATCCCAAGGGCCCGTCCGAAGGTCAGAAGCTCCGATTAATGAATGGAGTTAGTGGTGGGAAGGCTTGGTGGTGGTGGCGGTGGTAGCGGTAGAAATTAGGGTCTAGGGGCTAGGTTATGAGAGAGGTATCAGGCTGCGGAGGTAAGTTAGCAGTTGTTTGTGTCGGTCGAAGTGCGTGTATTATACCAGCACTGCGGATCCAACGGGATCATTGTTTGCTATAACGACGGGGGTGCTACGGATAATAGGATAGGACCAACGCTGGTTTAAGCATAAGAACAATGTTTTTCCCGCTTGAGATTTACTTCTAACTATATCAGGACACAAGCTGGAGGAGAGAACCTGGACTGGAAGGCTGTAAGGAACCAAGATGGCTGTTGAATTGATTGGCCGTGTGAGCTCCCGGCTGGGGGTGTGGTGCTCGAATACAAAGTTTACGTTTATCCAGCTTGCCGAGTGACTGTTGGTGATGGCAACTTGATAAACAGCACATAAAGCCCCGGAGAGAAAAGAGCTTTTGCAGTGCTTTCAAGTAGGACGCGGCTAGCGATAGGAAGGGCTCAAGAGTATTTAGTTAGAACCTTGAAGTGAGTCAAGTACCTAGTACTTCTCACGGGAATTGTGAGCGGGGTTTAGATGTGAGTTCCCGCGGGCAAGTGGTGGATTGATATATCCGGGGAGCGGAGAGATTACTTACTTTTTGGATTTTCAGACAGAAATATCCTTGCGATATTAGAGTTCCTCAGATGTATTTCTTCTCGACTAATTTACAGACTGCGCTGCCGATGGCTATAACACAACCAGCGATCCTCCTATTCCATTCCTGCGAGCCATTGCCATAAGGTTCGCGATATTTCGCCCTATTTCGATAAATATTATCTTTATGAGAGCCAAAACAGTCAATTGTGTTGATGAATCTTAAAAGCCTTATTCTGCCGTGGGCCCGATGACGTCATCCGTGGGATTTCCCATCCCTACTCGCCCCGCTTTTGGCTTTCCCGCCATCACCTTTCTGCTGCCCCGGAAAATTTCCCCACAGTTTGCTGTTTGTGTGAAGGCATAAGCAATATCCTTCTCCGCGGTCATCCATAAAGCAAATTTCTTTCTCGTTTCCATTAAACACACAGAACCCCGATACCAGACAGACAGGTGCCATGTCTTCGACCGTAAGGACTCGGCAGTTCTTTTCTTTTCATGCGACGAGCGGATATGCTAATAACTGGATAGGAGACCAATCTGAACCTCCCACCGGTAACCGATATCCTCTTTAAGCAAAAAAAGGCCAAGAGACTGAACTTTGAAGACCTCGGACGACTCCTGGGGCGCGATGAGGTTGCTGTTGCTGCGATCTTTTACGGGCAAGCCCATGCCTCCCCCGCTGACATCAGGAAACTCGCCGAAGTGTTGGAATTGAACGAGGTGGTGGTTGCAAATGATTTGGGAGGGTTTCCTGATCGGGGGAGGACACTCGACATGCCTCGTATGCACAGTAACCCCTAGACGGGCCATATCTTAACGCTAATGGGGGGCTTGATGTCTAGCGAGGGAGCCATTGATCTATCGCCTCTACGAAATCATTCAAAACTACGGATTGGCGTACAAGGCGGTTCTGAATGAGAAGTTTGGCGACGGAATTATGAGCGCTATCGCTTTCACAACAAAGGTGGAGAAGGAAACTGATGACAAGGGAGTCGAGTGGGCTGTCATTACCCTAAGGGGTAAATGGTAAGATTTTTACACTCTATTTGTGATGACTCTACTGATTATATCTTAGGTTACCATACTCCCGATTCTGAGGCGGACGCCCGGGAGGAACCGGATTGTTTCACTGATATCTAGGACATTTTGGATAGGTAACCCAATCGCAAATGATGGATTTAGGATTGGGGAAGAACCATGAAATATGTGTGAAAGATTATAAGAGCGTGTTTACTTTTTTTCTGGCCCATTTCTGTACTCGCACAACCCGGTTAGCGTATCTATCTATACTATGGTGAGCGGTTGATATCTAGACCGCAAACTGGGATAGAAATACTCGCCCCAAGTTACCCCTTTAATTTGGCCATGGAACCCCTTCGCTTTTCCGTGGTATCTCAGTAGAATTATATGGGGATCATCCTAGCCGAGAAGTCAGGCAAAATATGTCTACGGATTTTCCGGTCCTATGGATTAGGACCAAGGTTTCTTTAATTTATCCCCAATTACAATTTCTAGGAGACCCGCCCTCCTGCTTCTTTGAAATATACGGTAGTAGCCCGAGTTACCAAACCGGCCCTGAGCAGGAGAACCCGACGCATATCTGTATTCCTATGATATAGTACATTTCGGAGACACTTTGAGGCCTGGATTTACTCAGACAAGTCGCATTTCCGGTGATGAAAGAGCTCTCAAATCCTGTTAATATGGACATTACTCATACAGGAATCAGTATTCATCGGTCCTGTGACAATGCAGCCTTTGACCGAGCCTCTTCATGTCAAGCGTCATCAAGAGGGGGGGGGCCCGGGTGCCTGCTTCCTCAGAAGAATTTCCTACGGGCGCAGCATTCCCTTCCGGGTGTGGGGGCTTAGGCAATGTTGCAAAGAAGCCCTTTGATAATCGAACCCAGAGGGGGGTTGAATCGGGGCTTCTGAAAATGAAAACTGAAGGTGGGGTTCTTTACTCTAATGTCTTAGTAAGCAAAAATAGCAGGCACTCTGGGAATTTCTACCTTCAGCCGATGTGTGAGTATTTATTGGAGAAGTAGAGTACCGATACCAGTGCTAGTCTATTTGCTTTTTCTGCCACATTTTGCTTCCTTTTCCTGTCATTTCATTTGTTTCTTTTGCTTCCACCTGCCTTCAAATATCATTGTTTACCGATTTGTTAGAAGGGGCTCCATCCTACAACCCTCCGGCTCGAAAAGCGCGTTCCTAGTCCTTCGATCATTTTTGATCGAACCCCCTTCGTTGCAACATTGGGCTTAGGGGACACTCTGAGCCCCAAGACTACAGTAATACCCAGCGGAAGGGAGAAACATTCTCGAGAATCCTTAACTGCATTACACCTGGGACAAAATACTCTCTTTTCATTTGGCAAACCTTGGGGCATCCGCTAAAGTTCTCGGTATCCCGCAAGAAGGTTTACATCCACTATGGTGCTTGGTCTGCTGCCCCGGGAACACTTGTCTGTTCCCCTGGCCAGAATAGGGGGGACACTCTGACCCCTAACTTGCTCTGACAATCGATCGACTAGGGGATTTGGGAAAGGCCCCGGGACCTGGGTACAGACAGGTACCCAATTACGGTATCGCGAATCTGAGGGGCTGTTGAGATGACTGCTTGCAGTGCTCGATTGATGGGGGGCAATTGGCTAGCCGGTGTCTGAGGAGACAAAATCCCCGACCACACTTGGCTTAGCCTTTGAACAAGGACCGGAGCGCAGCCAATAGTTAGCCGCCGTGCGGTATTGACCTATTGGGTAAGCCGGCGCTCGTTTTGAAGAGCCGGTTGGTGGTTGAAATCGGCGCTTTGCCGATACCGGGATTAGGTTTCTTCGGAAATACTTCATCTAGGAATAAGCTCTACAGCCGCTCACCGAGAGGTGAGAACACGATGACGCGAGAACGCATAGAACTCTTAGAGGACAGCTCTCAAAGGGTGTTGAGTCTCATTGACTGATATTCGCAATTCTGCTGATCCGTCAATCTACACCTACCATAGGCTAACGGGCTGATTCCCGTTGATAATCTAATGGTGGATTTCACGAGATTTTACACTAGTCCGCCTTGCCGCCCACAACAAGAGAGCGGACGGGCCGCACATGCGATACGGTACCCGGGCAACCTTGCCACAACTCAGATTTGGACGGATATGATACGGGAAAGCTACCGGTATGTTGCTCAGAAAGCCCTCGAAAGCCAAATACCGGTATTGGAGAAACCCTTTTTGATACCATCCATTCTTGTGCATACCCTCCGGAAACCTTTTCCGGTCACGGCTCACCATCCGGGAGCCCTCGCATGGCAATGGACAGCAAAGTATTCATGGACTGTCAGCAGTCGCCTACCGGCACCCCCCTTAACCGTCCTCAGGCGCCCACCAGGTCTCCGCCTTTCGTTACCTACGTTCCTGAGTCCAAGCAAGGATAGTCCATCTAACGAGAATTGGACTTTTAGAACGCGCTTGAGCAGGATCATGCCGACTCCCAAATCTCTCGGCGACGTCGTTACACAAGCCTTGACATTTGCATTTGTCATAACATATCTAGTTAGGCAAATGGAACCGAAAGGTCTGAGATGTGCCCTTAATAACAGCAAGAAGACCAACATAAAATCAAGTTCGGTAGCATAATGTACTCGGGTATGGGCGTTAGTGATAGGATGGACTGGGGCTCGAGATGCCAAGCCTTTTACCCTTCTTTGCAATACCTACCAAATTAAATCATTTTTTCCCCCTGGGGCATGAGCATGGGGACTTTTGGGCCCTTGTCTATCCGATCACCAACGCGGATACCCTAGTGATGGGTACTCGGGGGTGGAGGTTAGTGATGGGAGAGACAGGGGTTTGGCCTGTACTCATGGCTGTCCAAGGGAAAAATTGATTTAATTCGGCAGGCATTGCCAAGAAAGCTAAGAAGGGTAAAAGGCTTGGCATCTCGAACCCCTGTCCACCCCATCACTAACATCCACCCCCGAGTATGAGAGTGCGGTTCTCCCCACCTGCATGGTGTGAGTTCGCCTCGCCGGGAGCGAGAGGCAGACTCGTCGTCTCGTCGTCTCGTCGTCCAAAAACTCCGTGTTGCCAATCAATTGCTAGCACTACGGAGACCTGCACTTAGTACTCGAGTAGAGAGGTGTTGAGAGGAACCTTGCTTTCGAGAGACAAGAGCTAGGTAAAAGAATGGCTTAGTGTGCATGCTCAACACCCATTGTGCGTCTCCCACAAGCGGTCTGCACACCTGGTCGTGATCTATGCCGTGGCCGATCACGTGCTGGCACTCGTACAATGCAGTTCACCATTCTGCCACTACAGTAGATTGTATTGGCTCTTTCGCTGACGATGTTATTTAGGCTCTCCTTTGCCTTGGCAGCCCTGGGCAACGGCATGTACCGGTACTCGAGCACAGTGCTCATGCAGTGGGTGGGTGGTGAGAAAATCGGTTAGTCAACGATTTTGAGGGCCTGGCGACGATTGCTTGTACTAGTACTCGAGTGTAGGCATAGCACAGCACTCGTAGCTGTGAACATCGCCGTGCTGAGGGCAGACGCATATCCCACGACAAGGCAAAGAGACTAACTCATCCTATTTTCCGCAACCGTCCCCGAAACCAATCAAAGCCGAGAGGCTTCGGCCGGTGAGGCGCCCGAATCTTAATTGAAGCCGTGCCCTCGCTAAAGTAGTTTGCTGATCAAGTGTCTCAATGGCACCCTGGCACCTACCGGTGGGTAAAATCATGAACGCTTCTTCGATGTCGTAGATAGCCTTTTTTATCATACCCATGGTTTGGTTTTAGGCACATGACAAGCACTCCCTACCTGAGGGTAATGTGCAACCGTTGCATGCAGGAAGGATTCCTGGCAGATACCGGTCCAAGCCCCCCCCCCAAAAAAAACATCAACAAAAGAAACCAAGGGCATCCACTTATGACGCTCAAAATGAGCTATCATCAAAGTGAGCTCATGTTGTAATTGAAACTTCCATGGATATCCAACCTCGGGTGAAATCAGGCCTTTCGTTGTATCATTGCTCGAGCGCTCGTCCCAGCCAAGAAGTATCCGAAAACGGGCGGGTATATTTTTGTATGGGAACTCAGATACGCTAAGACATTTTGCCACTCATCCCTGTTTTCAGGTACTTTAACCAGGGACGAGTGCTCGGCGATTACGCTTGTGCATTGGCAATGATGCTCGCTTGCGCACTCGGCAGGTCTCGTTCGTCTTGTCCCGCAAGCAGGGCCATTCCGGCACACCCGTAGAACTCCAAGTTGGTGTGCCGAGCACGGTAGAGTGGTGCGGTTTTTGTGTATGTTTCTGGTGCCGGTCCTCTTTCCGACCTTACTGGATAGGGCGGGGCGAAAAGCGGGGTCAAGAATGTTGGGCATGTGGATCGCGTGGATAACTATCACCCTGCGGCTGATGCCGTGCACGAAGGCTGGCGCGCTAGGCGATCCAAAATGCCCGAGTTGGTAACGATGCAACAGCGAGGCCGCAAGGGCCATCTTGGGTTGGAAGGGAGAAGGATTCTATGCACCCATCAGCATCATCGTCTGTCTCCCTCAATGTTGCTCTTAAGTTAAGCTGGTCTGTTCTCGCTTCTCCGTGCCTTCGTCTCTTGTAATCCTACAACTAGCTTTTTCGAAGGAGACTATATCGATTATATCCTTGACACATATACCCACGGTATAGTTTGATTAGGTATGGCTACTGAATTGCCATCCTACTGTATCCTGGATGACGAGGGCCTGGACCCCGACTCGCGCCTGATGTCGGTTGGGGGTCATCACGGCGAAGGAATCGTGATTGAGGTTTCAGTGAGTACCAGACCATACTCGGCTTCCAGAGTGACAGGGTAGCTGGGTTCGAATTAGGTTGCTTGAGTACTAAGGATGGTGCGGCATTGTATGCAGCTACCCAGCGAGGATGATTTGGATTTCGGATCCCCGACAGAGTCGGATGCCAGTAGTCTCTCATCCGGAATTTTGAATTACGAGTGAGTCTTTATGATTCATTCACCTCTCCCTTCCCCCTCTCCCATTTTTTGTTTTCGGGTAGGAGCCCCCCCCGTCTTGCGGTCTACCCTTGTTAGAGAGGGGAGATGTTACCGGATACCCCATGATACATAATAGGGACCAAACGCGTTCTGTCTTTTCTTTCTTTCTTTCTTTACCCTATTTCCAATTGGTTTTTGACCGATGATAACCCAACCCTTAAGGCATTAGATACGAGAACGGGAGGCGTTATCACTCGTCCCGAGAGGTGAGGATCTAGCCTTCGGTGGTGTGGAGCAAGGTAGATAGCTAATCCAACTCGTTTTGAATTTAGGGATCCAGTGTCAGTTCTAGAGTTCCGCCAAAGCTTGATCTCGGGATCGTGGATAAGTCTAACGGTTTATAATTTTTTGACAGGTATTTCCGAACGATACCATAGAACAAGAGAGGTGCGTGTTATTCATCTATCGCCTTAACATTTGGATGAGCAGAGCATAATTTGAGATACAATGTAGATTGGATCTTTGGCACCATGTGGGAATAAGCTCAACCACTTGCGCACATGTCATAGTGTGGACTAACCAAACCTATTCCCCTTGCAGATCGACAACATAATTTTGGGGGGCGAGCTCACCATGGCGCCTCTAAACCAGCCACAGAAAATGCTTGATGTGGGGACTGGAACAGGTTTGTTTCTTGCCCGCCCTTATTTTTACGGTTTTCTCTTGCTGATATTTCCCGTGGAAACAACTAGGTATCTGGGCTATTGACGCTGCCGAGTAAGATGGCCTGAATGAGGTATTATCAAAACAGATGGCTGATCTTTTCATACAATAGCCATTATCCTGCGGCACTCGTAAGACTTGCCGGTTAGATTGGATGATCTTGGAGTGCTAATGAGGGTAGGTTATTGGGATTGACCTCGCCCCCATACAGCCTGCATGGACTCCTCCTAATTGCCAATTTGAGGTCGATGTAACATCCCTAAGCTTTCTGTTCGAGGGGGTTTTTTTTTTCTAATTTCGAACCCTAGGATGTCGAAAGCGATTGGGTTTACCCTGAAAACACCTTTGACCTGGTTCACAACCGGTATATGCTGGGCTCAATCAAGGACTGGGAAGGGCATTTTTCGCGGGTGTTCCGGTAATCTTGCCATCAGTGGTGCTGGCTATTGATGAAATTAACACGATAGCAGGCATATCAAGCCCGGTGGATACTTTGAAGTTAAGGAGGGGGTCTTGGAGATGTGTACGTGCCCCTGACTGATCTAGTATGCCGGTGTTCTGGAAGTGATTTCTAGTACCGAATACTAGCGTTATAAGCCCTCGGTTCGTGACTGGGGAATAATATCTGACCTGAACGAGTTTCCAGATTCTCAGCGTGGACCATGCCCAGGGAATGTAGCCAAGTTTTTTGAATTGCTTCGGGAATCCGGGAGCAGGTCTGGAAGACCAATGACTGGGGTCGAAGATTTAAAAGCAAAGATGGAAGCTGCTGGGTTCCAGGACGTCGAAGAGGTATGAATTGAAATGCTCCCCTAGTTTTGAAACCCGTCATAGCTAATACAGACTAGAGGATTGACCAACTCCCGGTCGGAACATGGCCAAAGGATGTAAGTTATTTTCCTAGGCTACGTTGTAATCCTCTGCAGGGTGTTGATGTGGGTAGAAACGGCTTTTGGAAATCGGCACGTACACCCAAGTCGCCCATCTTGATGGTGTGTCGTCCTACGGCTCGGCCCTGTTCACTCGTGTCCTCGGATGGCGCCCAGCCGATACAGCCAGGTTTTTCGGCCAGGTCTGCGAGGAATTCCGAGATAATAGGAATCTATTCTATACACTCCGGTATAACCTGGTTGGAAGGAAGCCATTGTGATGAATCGCAGTGGGATGTGAAATTGGCAGTGTACGTTTTCTGATTATGGGCTTTATCTCTCACATTTTTCTCTCCTGAGTGGATTTTCTTTCCTTCTTTAATAGTAGGTTTCTTATCATGTGATACCGGTGGTCGGTCTGCTATCTTTTTTTTTCTTTCCCCGAAACCTTTTTTGAATTAAATTTAGTTATCATCGGGCTTTTGGCGAATTATAACTATCTATTCGCCCATACTACACGAAGTGCTAGCAAAGTAGTCTCATACCCCGTGTGCAAACAAACGGTGGGAACGAAGATTGACAATATATTCGGGATACCAAATCATAAACCCTTCCCAACACCACCCCCCATAATCGTATCTCACTAACTTACTACCGGTGTAGTATCCCCTACAAGTGTTGATAGTGCCGAATTTCCCTACACCGTGCTAAAGGGACACTAGTGAAATTAGCGTTTTCCTTTTGATTGGCAGATTCAACCTCAAGTGGCGTGTGATGCTATCACATGACTCTGGATGTTGTTACGATAGTAAATTAAATATTGACAGGTGCATTCATTATCATAACCTCACGGCTACGTACTGGCAAAAACATCCACTCTCATATTATTATCAGGTTTAGTTGCGCCCGTTAATACAGTAGCAAAAAGATCTACTTAATAACTTGACCTGAAATGCTTTTGATATCTATCACTCGATCGACATTTCCAGAAAAGCGCCAAGTTAGTTTTTTATCATAGTCCGATTTTTTTATATAGCGTGATGTGGGGGGGGGAATTCGGCACTATTAACAACTGCAGGGGATAGTTATTATATTATATACCCGCCCCCCCACGATCCACCCAATTCAGCACATCATCAACCCCCGTATGAAATACAAACATCCACTATATAGGACCATAATGATGCATCCAAAAAGGTATAGTATGATACAACACCGCACCACCCCTTCCTTCCCATTTCCTCCGAAACCCCAACCAACCAGCAAAATCAGACCGACAAACCGCCGGGACTAACTTACCAGCCAGCCACAAGAAGAAAAAGTAGAGGAGAGGTTCCGAACTCGGTGCTGCGGGAGTGAGCAAAGTTAGATCGATCCTGCTATGATACAATACAGGAACACATATCATACAATATGCTATTCCGGGAGTTGTTGTCCTTTGTTTGTCGAGGGGGTATGATGATACCATGTGGATATTTAAGTTTGGTATTACAAGAAAACGGTAGTCAACTCGAATAATGATTCTAGGAGCGATAGACACCTCCATGCGTTACAGCTTATCCGGGAGCACTGTAATACTAGATGTTTTACTACAGTAAACATTCCAATAGTTTCCAGCAGATCCTACCAACCAACCAAGCAACGTACCCCCCCCCCCCCCGCCACCACGAGAAGTGTGCGGTACAGCACCGTACGGAAAATAAGAACGTGTCAGGAAATACGCGAAGAGATTATACGTGTTATTTCTGTCTACTTGTGATACCTACTATACACACCTACCATACAAGTCTTTATTCTCACAACCGTAATTTAGTTCCGGACGAGCGAACAGAGTGCAAAGTTAGCGGTAGAAGTTACATCATGTCCCTCCTTCCTTCATAACGGGTGTTTTTCAAGTTCTAGGTGGATTCTCTTACTCTACCGTATACCGCTGTGTGGGTCCTTTTTTCCCACTTTTTTCGACACTTGGGGAGGAGGGGGGGGGGGGATGTATGGGGGATTGTTGTATTGGGTAGGTTAAAAGGGAGGGCGCAGGTATCGTACGTACTGTACGGTGTTTGGTATGTATCGTGTGGTGTAGTGTGGTAGGAGTTGTGTCTTCAATGCTTAAACGGTCCTTTCGAGAATTTCGGGGTGCGGTACTCTAGGTATTTGGTGTTTTGGTTTTTACGTTTATGCCTGGCGATATAGCACCAACTTATCATAGATTATCACACTTTCGGAAAGAAGGGAAGGCACGATACCCCTTTGAGGGCAACGGTGATCATAATGTAAAAGTGAGTTGTGTAAATCAAAACAAAACTATTTGGGAATACATAAATATCCGCCTCCCCCTCCCGACCATAAACACAAGATGTTTCAAGTATATAGACTCTCTGTTATCGCATTCACTAACCCCCCCAGGCATATATCAGCACTCGCACACTTCAATTACACGTAATAGGAGAGGAGAAACTTACACCCTAGCCCCTCTTTGGCGATATCCTCCTCCCTCAAAAACCCCAACGGCATCTCCACAAGGTTTCCGCGAACCGTCGCAAGCACACCCTTAACCTCGCCAATGGCAATCCTCGGATCGGGGTTAAACTCGTCCCGGACGATATGTCCCCACTTGATCTTCGGCTGTTGATTCTCACCGGGCGGGACACTAAAGTGCTTACCCCAGTACTCGTCGTAGTCCTTCCAATTCGCGACTTTATCCGTGGGCACGGCGTGGAAAACCTTTTCGAAGGCGACAGTGTTTGTGCGCGCAGTGTAATTCCAAAAGTTCTCAAAGGTTTCCGAGAGCGGGTCTGTCACCATCTGGTCCTCTTGCGAGTCAAAGTCGTAGATGTTCGGTATGGGGACTGGGTGCATATTCTCATCCACGGTGGTAAGATTTGCGGCGGGGATCAAGCCGAGGTGTTTTCGGAAGATTTGGCGGCGGAGGGTCGCGGCAAAGTGCGAGGCTTGGTATGGCCTATTGTCCATTAGTGATGGAAGGGGCGTGGGGTCTTCGATTACTATCGCGATCTCGCTGTCGTGGTCTCCAAGTTGGGACCTGTCGTTTAAGTTTGCCGATCCGCATATCACGACCCTGTCGTCAGCTATTAGGAGCTTGGAGTGCACGTAAAGCTCCTCGGAAACGAAGGCGTCGAGGTCTTGTTGGGCGTCGCCGTCCCAAGGCGCTGAGCGGATGTCGCCACCGCCGAGCATAGAGCATTGGGAGACCGAGTCCCACTCTTGGCCGACGGGGGAGCGCGAAGCGTATCCACTGTATTCACCACCGGGGGCAGCGCCGTATCCAGGGGCGCCCACCCCGGCGGGGTAACTTGCGCCCGAGCTTGCCCCACCCGGGGCCACTCCACGGCCAGCGTTGATACGGTCGTAGTTCCTCAGATTGTAGAACCTAATATATTTTTTTGGATCGACACCAGCCTTTGCGATTTGCTCCATTATCGAGTAGCCTCTGTCGTTGTTGATAGACCGGTATTGGAATTCCATAATTGCTCGGGTTCCAAGGCTGCCGTCAGTTTTGAGGTCGCCGGCAAATGCCGGGATTGCGGGGATGACGATTATCATTTTGAACCTCCGGCGTTCCTGGTCGGCACGGAGAATTCGATCGACAATCGCACGACCAATTTTGTTGAGGATGGGGTTCTGCTTGCTATCCGTTGCGGTGATGAAAAATTGGTTTTCAATGTAGACAAAGTGCTCTGCCGTGCTTATGATCTCGATATATGCATGCGCAATCGAGTGCTAAATTGTGACATGTCAGGACACGACTCTATCGGAAAACAAGCAGTTGGGGCTCACCTCTGTCGCGGGGAGCCCGTGACTCCATTTGGATGAACTCCTGACAATCTGGCAGCGTACACCCTCCACTTCGTCACGTCTCCTCTCGCTGTATGCTCTTTCTTCTTCATAACCCCCACGGGGTTCATCATAGCCGTAATCGTCCCCTTCAAAGAGCTTCTTCCCGACATGATGGACTTTACCTTTTATCTTTTGTCGGTAGTGCCCTCTTTCATGTAGTATGCGGTCGTCGAGCGGTTGGAATCTCTCTTGCTTCCTCACTTCGTATTTACTATAATATATGAAATTCCAGCGCACAATGAAATGTCTCTGGAGGTCTCTGACGGAAGGTCCGATTAAGGATAGCGCAACATCAGACCATCCCATTCTAGAGTGTTCTTCGCGGCTGACCTTGTTTTGTTCCCAATGATCGACGTTGTGGAAATCCATAAACCTTTACACAGATTGGTATGTGGTCATCAACCATCAATAAGGGACTGCTCACCTGGAGTTGTTATAATCTTGGCCTGGGAAGATAATCGCCTTCGTGTCGCTAGGGTGTGCATCAGCGATTGGGTGATGGTTCATGTCCCAACGGCCAAAGCACAAATCCAGTCCGCCCATGAATGCAATTTCTCCGTCAACAAGGCACAGCTTCTCATGATGTGCCCAATACATAGTGACACCATCCTTTATGCCGTATAACCCTTTTAACCCGTCTCCAAGCTGATAAGTTCCTGTTTTCACCTTATTCAAGATGTCGCTTTGAATGGTGGGTCTATCGGGAAGATGGTCGGGATGCCTGAATACAGTGATATTGGGATGAAGTTTCTCAAGCGATGTTTTAGTGTGATGTGAACTAACTGTAGCGACCTCACCGGCCTCGCGAGAGTGTAAATTGGGCATTTAGTTTCTAGCGTCTCCAGGTAATAGGGGGCGAAATACTTACGCGTTAGGGCTTGAGTAACTTCCTTGTACACGATGATATTAACCTTAACCCCGCGTTCTGCTGCAGCCTTAAGCATCATATCAATTCGATATTGTTCATTCAGCTTGGGCGGCCGGCGGAGGTAGAGCTCAGGGCTCAGCCACCCTGGTGGCGAAACATTAGTTTAATGTCTGACAAAAAGCGGTTGGGACAAGCCCGAAAACGTACAGTCTAGGATCCAGATGCTCTGACGGGCGTTCTCTATGGCAATGCTTACGGCATACATGTAATCTTTTCCATCCACATACCACTTTACCCCGTTACCTGTCTTTTCCCGGGCAAACGAGTCAAATCTGTTTTCTGTTTGCTGAGCCGGGAGTCCGCTCTCGCCCGGGGCACCGTACTGGGCGACAGGTTTGTGGGTACTCGTGGCTGGGAAAAGGGTACGGGCGTACGAATGCAACGAACTGGTGAGTGCGCCGGTAAAGGTCTCGAGTGCAGAAACCGAAAAGCCGCCGGAACCGGTAGAAGGTTTGGAGTGAGGATTGGCGGGGTTAGTGTTCTCGAATTGGACGGCTGCTGAGCCGCCACCTGGGTAACCGGTTGATCCTGACTCATGCCCGTAATATGCTTGCTGCTGTTGAGACGAATGGTGCTGAGGTTTGTAGTGCTGGCCTCCGGCAGCTCCGCCCGCAGTAACTTTTGGTGGAGGAGGCGATGATACGTATGCTGAGCAGCCCTGTGAGACTGTGGGGTGATCCGGGGGCTGGTGGGGGGGTGCCGGATACTGTGATTGCCCGTGCTCCCCTTGCCCGTATCCCCCATAACCCTGCTGCGGGGGAGGAGGAGGGTAGCTGTAGGATTCACTTCCGCCGCTGTATCCGCCGTACTGTTGTGAAGCGAGGGACGGGCCGGGAGGAGGGGGATATCCTTGGAAGCCTCCCGTTGCATAAGCGGATTCTGGTGGCCCCTGGAAACCTCCATAGCCCGAGGAGGCAGGCGGGTGGCCTTGCGCCAGCGGTGGCGGCGGAGGTTGATATCCGCCCGAACCGTAGGCGCCGGGTGCGTATGGGGATGGCTGGCGACCCGGGTACTCAGCGCTTGATGTCGGATATCCACTCTGGTGTGGTGGAGCTTGGTATCCGTGGCCGGGCTGGACACCATACTGCTGTCCGTGAGGCGGTGGAGGTTGATAATTTTGCCCTTGCGCTGCATATCCGTAGGGGTCAGCTTGGGGGTACCCATAGTTCCCATATCCCCTCGCCCTCTCTTCTTCACGATATCGCTCACTGCTGCGTTCACGGCTACGACGGCGCCCAGGGCTACCGTGTTCACCGCTCTCTTCCCTCTCTTTTTCTCTGCGCTTTCTCTCTTTTCTCTCTTCCTTCTCCTGTTTTCTACGTTCCTTCTCGCGGTAATATTTATCATCCTTCACCCTGCTTAGCCTCTCGTTACCGGAATACTCCTCCCCCGAGCCCTCGTCGTGCCTCTTCTTGTAATGCTTCTCGTGACTATGACCGCCCTCGTCGCGGGGACCATATTTGCTGGATTTCCCCATATTTCCCTTGGAAATATGAATTCGCTAGACCGATTATGGGATAGAAGTCCAAGACTTAAAAGAGAGGGAAATTAAAGAGAAGGGGGGAAACAAGGGGACCTTTTTCTTGAGTTCCTACTTCCAAGGGCGGGGCAGATGACGTAGGCAATCTTGGGATGTGGGTAATGCAAGGGCCTCATCAAGATGCAAGCACCGGTAAGATGAGGTACAATGGGGGGGCTTAGGGAATGAAATACCCAAAGCAACCCAGCACCAGGGCCCAGGGCGCGACACCACCGAAGACGAGCCCAAAAAAAGTAACCGGAGGTTAACACAGTAACGCTAGCTGCGGATTTTGAGGACTTGTGCATCTCTGTGTTCCCGACATAAACCCCCGCGGTGAAATGCCTCCCCACACGATTTGGGCCTCCGCCCAACCTGTTTGGTGTGTCGCAATCCCGGGAACAAGCACCTGCATCTTTCAGCTGAACATGGTATGGGAGCAGAACCGGCTATCCAGTGCCGCACCTTACTAGAGTGGGGTGCAAGTATGATACCGCTATTTGCCTCGGATTAACCCTCACTGCTGATGAATAGGGTAGGATAGCCCTACTTTCAGGGGCGCTATTATACTCGTACCTGTATGAAATCCTATTATGAGCAGATACTATCGTACTCGCACTTTTGGGGACAGCCTTTAGCTTGTGGCTCTGGAGAATGTAAACAGTTGAATTTCTGACAACAGCCATCCGGTATCCATACGGTATGATGGCACTCTTTTGGTCCGCTTCCGTGAGCCTCAAAGATTTGCCGGGTGGAGACGTGCAGAGTTGGGGCTCAACACAACCAGTCACGCTCCTGGCGAGCAAACCTCGCCGAAATAGCAGCCAGGAAGCAATAGCACGGAAAGAAAGGTGTGTATTGTGAGCCTATCATACCCAGTGGAGCAAAAACTTTATCCATACATCGCAATTCGCGAGACTAGAAGGGGGGTGAATGAAATGATGATCTCTATATTTGATGTGATCGAAAGAGTTTGATGAGAATGTGGATGATTGAAATGGAAAACCTTGATCCCGCCCAGTGAATTTTCCAGCGCTAGGGTCAAGATGTACCCCGCATGAACGAGTTTCAATTGAAGCCGCGGCGTGATCCCGGCTTCTTTGCTTGCTGACCATCCTCTGTAAAAAAAGCAAGAGATCCCCCTCGGTTCTCATCCAGTTCCTTTTTGCCTCGCCGTTTCACCTCCTGGCATGCCTGTGTCTCGTTCCAATGGAGTACGGTAGTCATCAGTGAGCACGGAATACGACACGGTACCCGGTGGACACTTGACTGCTACCCTCGTGCCCTCCGGCTCACACCCAGAGAAGAAATGAGATTACAGCGGACAGAAGGTTCTCCAGGAAGTTCTCTTGCTCGTCCCCAGCAAAAAGCACCGAAGACAGGGGAGGTAAACGCCACATTTGAGGAAAGGCGAAATACGTTATCCCTGATATTATCATTGAAATATCCCTGCTTTCCCTCCGAAACGCGCGGGCACTTTTTTTTTATTACAAAACCTTTTCCATTCGGGCTGAACATGTGTTTGCCCACACACCTCAGCCCGCTGCCCGGATAAACCGGCTCACCTGCCATCGTATCACCCTCAAATTCGTCTCCTCCGCAAAATTCGGATTCCAGGCCACGCGGGTCGGGCACCAGCTGCACTCGAGCACCAGTAACATTAGGGTGAAAATCACACGATAATCGATTGCACCTGCACACGCCTCTCTCTTTTTACTATCAGATTTCTTTTTGGTGGAATTTAGTACCCTACGGTACTGTCACCTGATCTACGCTAACCGGTATGGTTGATACCCCGATCTGCGTAGCCCAGAGTCCGAATTTGGGAGGGGACGGATTTGAGCGAGATGAGATGGCATCTGGTAGAAATACTAATCTCAGCCTCAGAAATTCAGAATCCATCGAAAGAACCGATTATGTAAGCTAGATATGGCGAGGGCTTTCGTCAGCATGTTTCAACCCTCAACCACCCGAGTGCGGTAGGTCGCTATGTTCCATAACTTGCTGTAGCAGCACATTAAGTAAAAATCGTATTGTCCTTGCCAATAATCGTTCGCCGGACTTGCACTGTCAAGGGAATTATAAGTAGTGAGGCGCTATATCTCGTTTAGGGATTTAATGGCCAATCCTCCGTAGAGTATATCTCTTTTCTCCCGACTCTACATTGAGATTCAATCCACACACCCGAACCTTATCCGTGAACCAGAAAGCTAGATGGACTATCCTGCGCCACACGCTATCATTCGTTATGAGAGGTTTCCGAAACTAAGGAAACTCAATTTAACTTTTATACAATTACCCCCTAGCATTGAGGATAAGGATACCGGTATTAGGAGCTAACTTGTTTCTTCTTCCGCAGCGCCTCTCCTGAACACAACGCTCCCCATATCCTACTAAATCCCCATCCTTGAGCCTTGTGCCGAATTGTCCGCTAATCTCCACAAATTGGGGTTCCGAAGTCGATTTGATATGCCGGGCATGAATCTATCAGCACTCCCCACGACACGGGTCCCCACAGTGAAAGACAGCGTCACCTGGCTTGTAGTCAGAGTACCATTTTCGATATTGCTCTTTTACAGCTGTAATTTATGGCGTCGTACTAATAGCATGACCATTTGCCTTAATAAAACATCTCGTTCGGCCGCACGGTAGTCTATCATACAGTATTACAACTCCACACTGATTTGAATCCGTCCAATACTATCATAATCTTATAATATAATATCATTACCATGATTAAGAGAGAAAACAACCAACGAGAGAAGTGAAGAAAAAGAAACTCCAGCATACCACTTCTCCCCCCTCCAATCCCGTACCAAATCGCGCTGTTAGACCCCGCCCTATCAACTCACAGGACGTCATCTCAAGTATGATATATGAGTTGAAAGACATCATCTTTTTTTCCCTCAATATCTGCCGACAGACATGAGGAAAAACCTCTGCTGTTGCCAAGTTAACTTTCGATAAACGAGTACTATATGTTTTTTTTGTTGACCGCATGCGGGCTGATATCGGATGTTGACCGTCCACCTGGATTAGCCCAACTTTGACTGCGCGAGCCTTCTAGTCCCTAAATCCTGCGAAACGAATTGACATGGTAGGTTTCTTCGACGCCATATTTCCCACTATCAGACCAATCACTAGACAAATGGTGATGAGGGATATGAAAACGGGGTCTTCTAGGCCCACCTCCCCTATAGTGGATACTGATGTCTATAGCAAGGGCTGGGTTAGATTTAGCAGGTTAATTAAGCTCCATTATTTATGGTAATTTATCCGCGGTTTTAGGTATCGTCTTATGCAGTTTGTTCGCAATCCTCTAAAGAATCCAGCCGCTATGGTATATTGCCTTTTCCTCTATCTCTATCTGAAAAAAAAACCACTTTATGCAAGTATACATTTTTCTGCAAGAAAGACAGTAGGGGGGAGGAGAAAAGGGAGAAATAAAAATAGTACATGGGGAAAAAAAATCAGGTAACTGAGTAAACAGCTTGATGGAAATCACAAACAGAAATCCATACACCGAATCCCCCACAATGATAAAATATAGAACTATTTCGTGCCACCGACCAGTGTGCACCGTACTTTATACACAGGAACCCATTAATCCCAACTCAGCTAAGCTAAATAGGAAACTTCACAAAGGCGGGATAACATATATGCATTCACATCACGAGGGATTGCGTTCGCCTCAAAGTATGATGTCAAGGACAACTTCTGCAAGGAACAGACTTTAAAAGGAAAGTAATCCTTGTGACTTCCATAAGGTCGGACCTTTTAAACGTCCAACTGCATTGTGGGTTACCGCTTCGGGAGGCGGTATGAGTGCTAAGGCCCTCGAGTAGCGGTACCCAGCAGCGAAAATGAGCAGTGCTTAGATATTAGCTAGGTCGTCGAGGTTGAGCACTTCTCGAGGAGTATTTTCACCGCCCCTTCATTTCCCTTCTCCGCGGCATAGGAGAGCGGCGTTCGGCCGCCATTATCCGGCTTTTCGGGATTGACCTCTGCCCGCTCGGGAAGCATTTTCACCACCCTCCTCCGCTCCTTAATTCTCCGCTTGGACCCACCCGCGGCATACGAGAGCGGTGTTCGGCCGCAATTATCCGGCCTTTCGGGATTGACTTCTTCTAGCTCGAGTAGAATTTCCACCGCTTCCTCACGTCCTTCCTGGGCGGCATAGGAGAGCGGTGTTCGGCCGCAATTATCTGGGTATTCGGGATTAACTCCTTCTAGTTCGAGTAGAATTTTCACCGCTTCGACACGTCCTCTGCTAGAGGCATACGAGAGCGGTGTTCGGCCGCGATTATCTGGGCAGTCAGGATTGACTTCTTCCCGCCCGAGTAGCATATTCACTGCTTCCCTGCGTCCTTGCACGGCGGCATACGAGAGCGGTGTTCGGCCGCCATTATCCGGCCTTTCGGGATTGACCTCTGCCCGCCCGAGAAGTATTTCGACCACCCCCGCGTACTCCTTAGCCGTCGACGAAAAACTACCCTCGGCGGCATAGGAGAGCGGTGTTCGGCCATAATCATCTGGGCAGTCGGGGTTGACATCCTCCCGCCCGAGTAGTATTTTCACCACCTCCTCATTTCCCCACTCGGATGCACAGGAGAGCGGTGTTCCGCCGTTATTATCTGGGCAGTCGGGGTTGACAACTTCCCGCCCGAGTAGGATTTTCACCACCTCTTCATTTCCCTCCGCCGCTGCATAGAAGAGCGGTGTGAGGCCGCCATTATCAGGCTTTTCGGGGTTGACCTCTGCCCGCCCGAGTAGGGTTTTCGCCACTCCTGCATTTCTACTCTCGGCGGCATACGAGAGTGGTGTTCGGCCACAATTATCTGGGTATTCAGGATTGACTTCTTCCCGCCCGAGTAGAATATTCACCACTCCTGCACATCCAATCTTGGCGGCATACGAGAGCGGTGTTCGGCCACCATTATCTGGGCAGTCAGGGTTGATATCTTCCCGCCCAAGTAGTAGTTTCACCACCTCCTCATTTCCCTCCGCCGCTGCATAGGAGAGCGATGTCCGGCCGTAATGATTCGGCTCATCAGGGTCGACCCCTTCCCGTACCAGTAGCATTTTCACCACTTCCTCGTGTCCGTAACGAGCAGCCCATGCAAGCGGAGAAGCCCATTCACAATGCCATTCACCAGTACCATAACCCTGCATCTCTAACAGAGCGGCTACAACCTCAACAATCCCGAAGTACGATGCACAGTGTAGTCCACTAAACTGAAGAGAGGTATAGTCGACCGCAGAGTCAGGATCTTCTAAGCATTCTAAGTACCGTTTAAGGCAAACTGCGGATATGTGGTCATCATACTGCTGAAGCATCTCCAAGGCAAGTGATCTTCCGTAGTCCGAGAGTTCCTTCTTCGCATGGACCCCCCAGTACAGAGAACAATACGATAGAAAGGGATCGAATTCATCGGGATCGAATTTATGGAGACCGAGTTCATCGAGATCGAGCATACTATAATATTCTTCTAGCAGGTCTTTGACCTGTTGGGAATTCAAATATGTCAAGCATATCTCTGCTATTGTTGAGTGAGGTGAACTGAAAATATCGGGATGGGCGGAAAGATACTCCTTGAGCGTAAAATGGACCAGACGCACAGTTGATGCCTCCTTATCCATCGTAATAAGCCCCTGACAGCAGCCTATTAAGGTCTTTATCGAAGGGATATTGTCGGCATTGAAGTCCTTGGAGCCTAGCTCGATTGCTAGGGCATGGCGGAGCTCATCCTCTCCCAATGGCCGTTCTGCATGACTGATCCACATCAAAGCCCCCATCCCAAGTCTTGATTTATCCCCACTCTGCGCCTTGATCCGTTCTATCGTGGCATCGTAGACACCCCCCAATCCTAATCCATCCATTAGTTTGCTGAGTCTTTGTCGCCTCCGATATACTGTCGATTCTTGCAATATTCCATCAATATTTAAGGAAGCGAGCAGAAACCTAAATATATATATTAGTCGAGAGTGCGAGATAAGATTGTCAACGCCACCGCCGCTACCCACATTTCCGATATGCTTCCGGGAATCTTCTCCAGGATTTCTGCCTCCAGACTCTCATCCATGGCATCTGGTGTTTCGTCCTGGCTCAGTCTGGCACGAAGGAATCTGATGACATCGCCTCTGATGGGGGAAATAGATATACTTGTAACTCGTCCAACAAGGCGTGTTTCAATCTCCGCTCGAGCATGGGGCCTCCCGGTCATGAATATTCTGGCGTCCGGGGAGATCTCCAGGATTTCCCTCAGCGAATCAAAAAGCTGATATCGGTGCGCAGCCGTACATTCATCAAGAGCGTCAATTACCATAAATGTACGCTGTGAAGACGTGATGAGTTGCAACATCTTCACGATATCACCGAGCTGCGGTCTGCGCCCACTAATGACGTCTTTCTGCTCTCGCAAGGCCCGCCATACTTCCTTCGGAACCCCCTTTGTTCTGTTGATCATCTGCTTTATCAAGGAACTTAGCATACAGGTCGTAGTCTGCTCTTTTCGTGCCGCGAAGTCGAAGTAAAAGCAGGTAACGGCCGTGTGTTGTCCTTTAGTCCACTTGCACAACCAGTCCACTACCAGCGAACTATCACCGCGGCATGTTAGCACGGGTTCACCTCTCCCTCCGGAGAATAGACCTTACCAAACAAATGTCTTGCCGACCCCCGGATTTCCGTAGCAAAACATAACTTCCTCATCGCCCCCACCTTCCCCACTCAATCCGCACCATCTTCTAAATTCCTTAGTCTCCATAAGCCACTCCCCGACATCGTTGACACGACGCTCTTGAATGTCGCAATGTCGTAAGCTGGCATCTAGGGGTGATAGCTAGGCTAGCAGTTGAGGCCGATCGTCGGTGAGAGTACAGTTTTTCCACACATTACTAGTAGTATTATTATTATAAGAGTTCGTAGTATTTTGGCAGTTGGTGCTATTGTTGAAGTTATATTGAGACATCTTCGACTTTTTATTGCTAGCTCTGTTGAAGGGAAAGAGATTTTTAGAATAGTCGGCTGATGATATTCCTGGGGGGAGGGAAAGAAAAGAGGGGTTTGGTGAAAGGAAAGCAGGGGTCTGTTCAAACAGCGCCTCATGTCCAGCTACTCTGGGGTGCCAAGAGCATTTCAGATAAATCGCGAAACGAAAACACCATTAGCTGCTACCGTACCGTATTAACTCGAATAAGAGAGCGGTGTGCTATGTCGTTGGAGTTGCCCCCTCTGGTAAGGTCTGGTATTTTTTTGTTTTTTTCACCTCCTTTTTTTGCTGTGTTTTCCGCCCCTTCTCCAAGGTAGGGAATTCTTGACTACATAGCACACCGCTCTCTTATTCGAGTTAATACGGTATTGGCACTAGAGGAGAAGGCGTCCTATACACCGGTTTCTAAATCCTGGCCTATGACACAAGCCTTTCCATTCTACTCTTACTGTACGAGAGCTAAGTTACATCACCGGTAGGGAGGTTTTGATAATGATCGCAACTCGAACTGTCCTCATCACCACAGCAACAGCGCTAACCTTCCAGGAATTTAATGTGCAATAGTGCCCAATGGCTCAACTTCGCTGTTTTAAGAACACCTCTTACATAAGGCTACCATAAATAGGTTGTGTTTATTCAGAAATTAGTGGAGTTTGAACCAATCCCAAGAGAAAATCTTTGAACCCGCGTAAGTTTTGTAACATTCTTATTGTAGCAAAACATGTGTTCCGACGCCATTCCAGTACTATTGCAATGATGTTATAAGTAACTCCAGCGCTACTAGACCTGGTAGATTCCCTGATCCCTCTCCTATCAACTCATATAATGGCGTCCCGAGTATATGAGTTGAAAGACATCTTTCTTTTCCTTAATTCTTGCGGACTCACATGAGGAAAACCCTCCGCTATTGCCGAGTAGAAATTTGATAAACGACTGTTATATGTTTTTTGTTGCCCGCATGGGAGCTGATATCAGGATGCTGACCATCCACCGGAATTAGCCTAGCTTTGACCGGGGTGCCTTATAGTCCCTAAACCCTGCGAATTGACATGGTAGGTTTCTTCGACGCCATCAGACTAATCACTAGACAAATGGTGATGAGGAATACGAAAACGAGATCTGTTAGGCCCGCCTCCCCTATAGTCGGTACCGATGTCTATAGCGAGGGCTGGCAAGTTCAATTCAGTACTGTTAATTAAGCTCCATTATTTATGGTAATTTGTCCACGGTTTTAGGTATTGTCTTATACAGTTCGTTCGCAATCATCAGAAGAACCCTGACACTATGGTACACTGCTTTCCCCTCTATCTCTATCCGAAAAAGAAGAAAAAGAAGAAAAAAATCACCCGATGCAAGTATACATTTTTCTGCAAGAGGGGGAGTTGTGGGGGGGGGGGGGGAGAGAAGGGAAGTATAAGAGCAATAGTAGGTAGGCGAGGGTTGATGGCTTGATGGAAACCACATACGATAGGATGAAAACCGGAGGCCATACACTTAATCCCCCCACAAGGATATAATATAGAACTATTTCATGCCATCGACTAGTCTGTACCGTAATATGTACACAGGGGCCCATTAATCCTGACTCGGCTAAGCTAAACAGGGAGTTTTGCAAGGGCGGGAGGACATATATGCATCCACATCGGAGGGGATTTCGTTCGCCTCAAAGTATGACGCCAAGGATAACTTCTGCAAGTAACAGACTTCAAAAGGGAAGGAATCGTTGTGACTTCCATAAGGTCGGACCTTCTAAACGTCCAACAGCATTGTGGGTTGCCGCTTCGGGAGGCTGTTTGAGCGCTAAGGCCCTCGAATAGCAATACCCAGCAGCGAACATGAGGAGTGTTTAGAGGTTATTACCTAGGTTGTCGAGGTTTAGTACTTCTCCAGCAGCATTTTCACTATGTCCCGAGGCCCTCGGCCAGAAGCATACGAGAGCGGTGTCCGGCCGCCATTATCCGGCTTTTCAGGATTGACCTCTGCTCGCTCGAGAAGCATTTTCACCACCCTCACGTGCCTCTCAATACCCCATGGATCCCCGCCCGCAGCGGCATAGGAGAGCGGTGTTCGGCCGTCATTATCTGGGCAGTCGGGATTTACTTCTTCCCGCCCGAGTAGCATATTCACTGCTTCCCTGCGTCCTTCTTGGGCGGCATACGAGAGCGGTGTTCGGCCGTCATTATCTGGGTAGTCTGGGTTGACAACTTCCCGCCCGAGTAGCATTTTCACCACTCCTTCACATCCATTCTCAGCGGCATGCGAGAGCGGTGTTTGGCCGCGATTATCTGGGTGGTCTGGGTTGACAACTTCCCGCCCGAGTAGCATTTTCACCACTCCTGCACGTCCATTCTCAGCGGCATACGAGAGCGGTGTTCGGCCGCGATTATCTGGGCAGTCCGGGTTGATATCTTTCTGCCCGAGCAGTATTTCCATCACATTCCCATATCCCTCCTGAGCAGCATACGAGAGAGGTGTTCGGCCGCTATTATCCGGCCTTTCGGGATTGACCTCTGCCCGCCCGAGAAGTATTTTGACCACCCCCGCGTACTCCATATTCGACCAAGGTCTACTCCCGGCGGCATACGAGAGCGGCGTTCGGCCGTCATTATCTGGGCAGTCTGGGTTGACAACTTCCCACCCGAGTAGGATTTTCACCACTCCTGCACGTCCATTCTCAGCGGCATACGAGAGCGGTGTTCGGCCGCGATTATCTGGGCAGTCTGGGTTGACATCTTCCTGCCCGAGCAGTATTTCCATCACATCCCCATATCCCTTCTGAGCAGCATACGAGAGAGGTGTTCGGCCGCTATTATCCGGCCTTTCGGGATTGACCTCTGCCCGCCCGAGAAGTATTTTGACCACCCCCGCGTATTCCATATCTATCGACCAATGTCTACCCCCGGCGGCATACGAGAGCGGCGTTCGGCCGTCATTATCTGGGCAGTCTGGGTTGACAACTTCCCGCCCGAGTAGGATTTTCACCACTCCTGCACGTCCATTCTCAGCGGCATGCGAGAGCGGTGTTCGGCCGCGATTATCTGGGCAGCCTGGGTTGACAACTTCCCGCCCGAGTAGGATTTTCACCACTCCTGCACATCCATTCTCAGCGGCATACGAGAGCGGTGTTCGGCCGCGATTATCTGGGCAGTCCGGGTTGACATATTCCCGCCCAAGTAGTATTTTCACCACCTCCTCATTTCCCTCCGCCGCTGCATAGGAGAGCGGCGTTTGGCCGTAAACATTCGACTCGTCAGGGTTGATCTCTTCCTGCCCCAGTAGCATTTTCACCACTTCCTCGTGTCCGTAACGAGCAGCCCATGCAAGCGGAGAAGCCCAACCATACGGTCCATCAATACCATAACCTTGCATCTCTAACAGAGCAGCTACAACCTCAACAATCCCGAAGTACGATGCACAGTGTAGTCCACTAAAGAGAATAATGGGCTCGGAGGCATCAAAACTAGGATATTCCAAGTCTACTAAGTGCCGTTTAAGGCAAGCTGCGGATATGTGGTCGTCATACTCCTGAAGCATCTCCAAAGCAAGTGATCTTCCGTAGTCCGAGAGTTCCTTCTTTGCATGGACACCCCAGTATAGAGAACAATACGACAGAAAGGGATCGAATTTACCGGGATCGAACATAGTGCAATGTTCTTCTGACAGGTCATTGACCTGTTGAGAATTCAAATATGTCAAGCATATCTCCGCTATTGTCGAGTGAGGTGAACTGAAAATATCGGGATGGGCGGAAAGATACTCCTTGAGCGTAAAATGGACCAGTCGCACAGTTGATGCTTCCTTATCCACCATAATAAGCCCCTGACAGCAGCCTATTAAGGTCTTTATCGAAGGGATATTGTCGGCATTGAAATCCTTGGAGCCTAGCTCGGTTCCTAGGGCATCGCAGAGCTCATCCTCTCCCAATGGTCGTTCTGCATGACTGATCCACATCAAAGCCCCCATCCCAAGTCTCGATTTATCCCCACCCTGCGCCTTGATCCGTTCTATCGTCGCATCGTAGACACCCCCCAATCCCAATCCATCCGTCAGTTGGCTGAGTCTTTGTCGTCTCCGATATACTGTCGATTCTTGCAAGATTCCATCGATATTTAAGGAAGCGAGCAGAAACCTAAATACACAGATTAGCCGAGAGTGCGGGGATAAGATTCTCAACGCCACCACCGCTACCCACATTTCCGATATATTTCCGGGAATCTTCTCCAGGATTTCTGCCTCCAGACTCTCATCCATGGCATCTGGTGTTTCGTCCTCGCTCAGTCTGGTACGAAGGAATCTGACGATATCGCCTCCGATGGGGGAAATAGATAGACTTGTCACTCGTCCAACAAGGCGTGTTTCAATCTCCGCTCGAACATGGGGCCTCCCTGTCACGAATATTCGGGCGTCCGGGGACTTCTCCATGATTTCCCTCAGCGAATCAAAGAGCCGATATCGCTGCGCAGTCGTACATTCATCAAGAGCGTCAATGATCATAAATGTACGCTGTGAAGATGTTATGAGTTGCAATAGCTTTACAATATCATCGAGCTGCGGCCTGCGGCCACCAACGGCGTCTTTCTGCTCTCGCAAGGCCCGCCATACTTCTTCCGGGACCCCCTGTGTTCTGTCGATCATCTGCTTTATCAAGGAACCTAGCATACAGGTCGTAGTCTGCTCTTTTCGTGCCGCGAAGTCGAAGTAAAAGCAGGTAACGGCCGTGTGCTGTCCTTTCGTCCACCCGCACAGCCAGTCCACTACCAGCGAACTATCATCGCGGCTTGTTAGTACGGGTTCACTTCTCTCTCCGGAGAATAGTCTTTGTTACCAACCAAATGTCTTGCCGACCCCCGGATTTCCATAGCAAAATAGAACTGCCTTATCACCCCCACCTTCCCCACTCAATCCGCACCATCTTCTAAACTCCCCAGTCTCCATAAGCCATTCCCCAACATTGACACGACGCTCTTGAATGTCGCAATGTCGTAAGCCGGCATCCAAGGGTGATAGCCAGGCCAGCAGTTGAGGCCGATCATCGGCGATAGTACAGTTTTTCCACACATTACTGGTAGTGGTAGTATTATTAGAGTTCGTAGTATTTTGGCAGTTGGTGCTATTGTTGAAGTTATATTGAGACATCTTCGACTTTTTATTGCTAGCTCTGTTGAAGGGGAAGAGATTTCTAGAATAGCCGGCCGATATTCCTGGGAGCGAAAGAAAAGAGGGGTTTAGTGAAAGGAAAGCAGGGGTCAGTTAAAACAGCGCCTCATGTCCAGCTACTCTGAGATGCCAAGAGGATTCCAAATCAATCACGCGAAACACGTGGAACTAATACGATTGGCTGCTATTGGCACTGTAGGATGAGGCATTATGCACCTGTTTCTAAATCCTAGCCTATGACACAAGCCTTGTCATTCTATACTGTACGAGAGCTACGTCACTGGTAGGGAGGTTTTCATAAACAATAATCGCAACTCGAACTATCCTCATCACTATAGCAATGGCGCTAACCTTTCCGGAATTTAATGTGCAATAGTGCCCGGTGGCTCAACTTCGCAGTCTTAAGAACACCTCTTACATAAGGCTACCATAATTTTGCGGTTTAACCTAAATTAACTGTTCGAATACTTTTTTTTTAATAACTTTTATTCTGTTTGGGTTTTCTGTGGCCTCAGCAGGCTCGTCTACCCAAAACACTACTACATACAAAATAATAAAACCACCACATCAACCAAACAATCCCGGTCCCCAAGGCCTCCATTCCATTCCCGGCGTAAACACCGACACTTTCTTCCTCTCTTCCACCTTCTCCTCCTTCAAAATTTTCTCCTCCTCTTCAACCGCCCTCTCTTTCTCCAACCTATCATCCTCCTTCGTCCAACTACCCTTCTTCCTCGCCAACTCCCTTCCCAAACTCAAAACCAACTTCTCCAACTTCTCCATTTTGCCGCCCAGGCGCACCAACTCCTCCATTTTCATATCCCTCTCTCCAAAAGCAATACCCTTCCCCTTTCTCTCCTTCTCCTTCTCCATCTTCTCCTCCATCTTCTCCAATCTCTCTGTCACAAACTCCACATGTGACTTTATCCCATCGATCACTTTCATCCACCCAGCCTCCTTCCTCCTCGGCTGCACCGCTACAAACTTCTTCACCGAGCACCAATAACCCCCGACCCAAATGCCGGCTCTTCCTAATTGGTGTACCACCTCTTCCCCCATAACCCTAACCACTACCGTGGACGCCAAGCCTCCACGCTTCCTCCTCTTTTCCAACTCTTCCTCCCCCACCAACCACCTCGTCCTATCACAAAATCCTACACCCGCCTCACGCAATGCAGCCTCCACCCCACCAATCCCCTCATCCTACCTCACACCCCCAATTTTAATCATCCTCGGTATGCTTTTACCCACCTCTTTTTCAGGGTCAAACGACCCGCCCACCTTCCTCTTCTTCCCTCCATCCACCACCTGAGCGACCAAATCTTCCAAACTCCTCTTAGAGGTCTCCCTTGGAAACCTCTCTTCCTCCGGTGAGGGCGTCCTCCAGGGATTCCTTCGGGCTTCCATCTCTTCCTCATCACTCTTCCACAATCTATTTACACCCAACTTAATTTTCACCTGCCTCAACCTCTCCTCCACTTCTCTCAAACGTCCTCTTAAAAACTTATTCTCTCTCGCGAGAGCATCTTTCATAGCCAAAGTCGATCGTAAACTCGAAGCTGTGGAGCTTGAAGCCATCGTGGCCGGCCTGGTATCAATTTTAACTTGTTGAGAACCCAAAGCGGGGTTTGTGTAACAAGGTGTAATTTCAATCACTGGGATTGTAACGGCGACGGAGCATGTTCGAATACTTTTTTTTTTTTTTTTTTTTTTAAACTTTTTCCATTTCGGGTACTTAAGCTACTCTAAAGCGTGACCCTAATCAACCTCTCCCATGCTTGTTCGAATACTTTTTTTTTTTTTTTTTAAAATGTATATTCTCTTCGGGTTTTCTGTGGCCTCATCAGGCTCGTCTACCCTAACACAACTACTCTAAATACAAAATAATAAAACCACCTCAACCAAACAAGCCCGGTCCCGAAGGTTTCCACTCCATCCCCGGCGTAAACACCGACACCCTACTCCTCTCCTCCTTCTTCTCCTCCTTCTTTACCACCTCTTCCTCACTTATCAAACTCCTCTTCTCCCTCCGATCATCCTCCCTCGTCCAATCCCCCTTCTTCCTCGCCAACTCCCTACCCAGGCTCAATATCACCTTCTCCAACTTCCCCACCTTGTCGCTCAAGTCCTTCAATTCCACCTTCCCTAAACCAATCCCCTGCCCCAAAGCTATGCCCCTCTTTTCCCTTTCCCTCTCTTCCCTCTTATCCCTCTCCTTCCCATCCTTTAAAACCACCTCCACATCCCCCCTTATCGTATCCACCACCCTCATCCACCCAGCCTCCTTCCTCTTCGGTTTCACTGCCACGAAACGCTTAACCGAACACCAATAACCGCCCACCCACAACCCTGCACGATTTAATTGGCGCTCCACCTCTTCTCCCCTTACCCTCACCACCACCGTGGACGCCAAACCCCCACGTTTCCTCCTCTTATCCAACTCCTCCTCTCCAACCAACCACCTCGTTCCATCACAAAATCCCACCCCCGCCTCGCGCAGCGCATTTTCCACTCCACCAATCCCCTCTTCCCACCTCACACCACCCACTTTTACCATCCTCGGCATGCCTCTTCCCACCTCTTTCTCAGGGTCAAACGACCCGCCCACTTTCCTCTTCTTCCCCCCATTCACCACTTGAGCGACCATTTCTTCCAAATTCCTCTTGGAGGTCTCCCTTGGAAACCTCCCTTCCTCCGGCGAGGGCGTCCTCCAGGGATTCCTTCGGGCTTCCTCCTCTTCCTCTTCACCCCTCCACAACCTATTTTCCCCCATCCTGATCTTCATCTTCCTCAACTCCTCCTCCACCTCCCTTAACCTTCCCCTCAAAAACTTATTCTCTCTCGCGAGAGCATCTTTCGTAGGCAGACTCGATCGTAAACTCGAAGCTGTGGAGCTTGAAGCCATCGTGGTGTACCTGGGATCGTTTATTACTGGTCGAAAACCCAAAGCGGGGCTTGTGTGACAAGGTGAAATTTCAATCACTGGGATTGTAACGGCGACGGAGCATGTTCGAATACTTTATCCCTACCACTTGTATTTATTCTTTTTTTTTTTTTAGTAGAAATTGGTGGAGTTTGCATCAATCCCAAGAGAGAACCTTTCAACCCACATTGTTTTCCGAGGCCATTCCAACACCATTACAATAATCTTATAAGAGACTCCAGCATGCTACTTCCCCATTTCATTCCCTATCAAACAGCGCCATTAGACCTGGTAGATTCCTTGATCCCTCTTAACCCATATAACGGCATCCCACTATATGAGTTGAAAGACATCTTTCTTTTCCTTAATGCTTGCTGACTTTTTACAAATCGACTATGGTTGAACAGCGAATAACGGCGGCGAGTGATCGGTGGTGAAACGAAACGAAAAACGCCAAGGCAAAAGGTAACACGATCGCACACTGAAGCGGGGAAAATTTTCTCTTCAACAACGACACCCTCACGATGCTCACTATCTCAACTAACATAACTAACAGCAAAACAGAAGTATAAGTAAAAACATCGATATCTTCCTTCCGCTCCACCGAGTCCTATCCTTCCATCGATCCCCACATACGTCCATGTCCTTCCACGCATATCACCGGTTCCATGTCGGTGCCCCTTTCTTCCATGCTCGTCCCCACTCTTCTACGCAGGTCTCCCTTTTCTCCCGTGAAGAGCAATCATGCTAACAAAGGAAAGAACAAAGAAAACTCTTCTAGGCTCCATAGCCTACTCGCATCTTCCTCCTCCTCACCGATCAGAGGTGAATACCCGGAGGTTTGTCGAGGTTCGTCGAACGAGAATGTTGCGCGCTGCACCTATGCCAGGTGGCATGAAAGAACTCGCTCCCGGGGGTGTATCTATCCAGAGCGCATGTCTGATACTTCTTTGTCTGAATGATAATGAGGTAGGATAGGTGCGGGGCCGCCGGGCTAAGTGCGAGGCCGGGGGTTAAGTGCCCGGGGGGGGGCGGGGGGGCTTAGTATGGTGAGCAGCACCGAACATTTCCAACATGACTGACATGAGGAAAGACCTCTGCTATTGCCAAGTAGACATTTGATAAGCGACTGCTCTATGTTTTTGTTGTTGCCCGCAGTATAGGAGCTAGTATTGGGATGTTGACTATCCACCCAGATAAACCCAGCCTTGACTGCGCGGGCCTTACAAGCACAGTCTCACGATTCTGCTAATTAATGTGGTGCGACTATATTTCCTACTATCAGACCAATAACTGGACAAATGATGAAGAATATGAAACCGGGGTCTGCTAGACCCACCTCCCCTATAGTGGATACCGATCTCTATAGCGAGGGTCGCGAGTCCGATTCAGTACTATTGATTAAGCTCCATTATTTATGGTAATTTATCCACGGTTTTAGGTAGTGTCTTATACAATTTGTTCGCAACCATCTGAAGAACCCCTGGTGCTATGGTACATTTGCTTTTTTGCCTCTGTATCTATCTGAAAAACAAACACCTTCTGCAAGTTCACATTTTTCTGCAAGAAAGACAGTGGGGGGAGGGGAAAAGGAATAAATAAAAATAGTACATGAGAAAAATCAGATAGTCGAGTTAACAGCTTGATGGAAATCACATAAATATAGGATGAAAACAGAAATGCATACACCGAATCCCCCACTGATAAAATATAGAACTATTTCGTGCCACCGACCAGTCTGCACCGTACTTTATACACAGGAACCCATTAATCACAACTCAGCTAAGCTAAATAGGAATCTTCACAAGGGTGGGATAACATATATGTGCATTCACATCGTGGGGGATTTCGTTCGCCTCAAAGTATGATGCCAAGGATAACTTCTGCAAGTAACAGACTTCAAAAGGGAAGGAATCGTTGTGACTTCCGTAAGGTCGGATCTTCTAAACGTCCAACCGCATTGTGGGTTACCGCTTCGGGAGGCGGTATGAGTGCTAAGGTCTAATGGCCATACCCAGCAGCGAACATGAGCAGTGTTTAAAGGTTATTAGCTAGGTTGACGAGGTTGAGCGCTTCTCGAGTAGTATTTTCACTAGCTCCTTATATCCTCCGTCAGTGGCATACGAGAGCGGTGTCCGGCCGCCATTATCTGGCCTTTCGGGGTTGACCTCTGCCCGCCCGAGAAGTAGTTTGACCACCCCCGCGTACTCCTTAGCCATCGACGAAAACCTACCCCAGGCAGCATAGGAGAGAGGTGTCCGGCCGTCATTATCTAGGCAGTCGGGGTTGACATCTTCCCGCCCGAGTAGGATTTTCACCACTCCTGCACATCCATTCTCGGCGGCATACGAGAACGGTGTTCGGCCATCATTATCTGGGCAGTCAGGGTTGACATCTTCCCGCCCAAGTAGCAGTTTCACCACCTCCTCATTTCCCTCCCCCACTGCATAGGAGAGCGATGTTTGGCCGTAATCATTCGGCTCATCAGGGTCGACCTCTTCCCGTCCGAGTTGAATTTTCACCACTTGCTCGTGTCCGTAACGAGTAGCCCATGCAAGTGGAGAAGCCCGCCCACCCACAATGCCGTTCATCAGTACCATAACCCTGCATCTCTAACAGAGCAACTACAACCTCAACAATCCCGAAGTACGATGCACAGTGTAGTCCACTAAACTGAAGAGAGGTATAGTCGACCATAGAGTCAGGATCTTCTAAGCCTGCCAAGCGCCGTTTAAGGCAAAGTGCGGGTATGTGGTCATCATACTCCTGAAGCATCTCCAGGGCAAGTGATTTTCCGTAGTCCGAGAGTTCCTTCTTTGCATGGACACCCCAGTATAGAGAACAATAGAAGGGGATCGAATACATCAGGATCGAATTCATCGAGATCAAGTCCATCGGGATCGGGCATACTATAGTATTTTTCTAACAGGTCTTTGACCTGTTGGGAATTCAAATATGTCAAGCATATCTCTGCTATTGTCGCGTGAGGTGAACTGAAAATATCAGGATGGGCGGAAAGATACTCCTTGAGCGTAAAATGGACCAGACGCACAGTGGATGCCTCCTTATCCACCGTAATAAGCCCTTGACAGCAGCCTATCAATGTCTTTATCGAAGGGATATTGTCGGCATTGAAATCTCTGGAGCCTAACTCGATTGCTAGGGCATGGCGGAGCTCATCCCAATGGCCGTTCTGTATGGCTGATCCACATCAAAGCCCCCATCCCAAGTCTTGATTTATCCCCACCCTGCGCCTTGATCAGTTCTATCGCCGCATCGTAAAGTACTAAAGTTAGGACAAAACTTTTCGTCTGATGCCCTTTTTACACCAAAAGTGCCCATTTTCACCACCCTCTCTCATTGCGCAATGTCTATGAGAATCAGCGAAAATTTGTCCTTGCATTAGAAAACCCGTAGATAACATGAAGAAATTTACAGAATCTTTAAATATCACCAAGTGGTGGAGAAAAGGTCATTTAAGTATCTTGGTATAGGTTGCCATGTACTTTTTTGTATGGAGCCGCATACAAAAATCTAAGTCACTTTCACCCCAGTTGATGCAATCACGAACCATGAAGGCGGCTTTGATTACTTACACTTCTACTTATAGAGGTTTGAATAGATAGTGATTCCCTAGCTGATAGAAAGATTTCAAGTGTTTTTATATAAGCAGTGTTGAGAATTGTTTGTTTAAAAATGTCCATTTCTGGTGTAAAAAGGGCATCGGACGAAAAGTTTTGTCCCCGTACTGTAGAAATCCCCCAACCCCCATCCATCCGTCATTTTGCTGAGTCTCTCCCGTCTCCGATATACTGTCGATTCTTGTAAGATTCCATCAATATTTAAGGAAGCGAGCAGAAACCTAAATATATATGTTAGCCGATACTGTGCGGTGGGATTCTCTGCGCCATTGCTACTACCCACATTTCCGATATGCTTCGGGGAATCTTCTCCAGGATTTCTGCCTCTAGACTCTCATTCATGGCATCTGGTGTTTCGTCCTGGCTCAGTCTGGTACGAAAGAATCTGACGATATCGCCTCTGATGGGGGAAATAGATAGACTTATCACTCGTCCAGCGAGGCGTGTTTCAATCTCCGCTCGAACATGGGGCCTCCCGGTCATGAATATTCGGACATCCGGGACCTCTCTGGGATTTCCTTCAGCGAACCAAAGAGCCGATATCGCTGCACAGCTGTACATTCATCCAGGGCGTCAATTACCATAAAATACAGGTCGCAGTCTGCTCCCTTCGCGCCACAAAGTCGAAGTAAAAGCAGGCTACGACGGTATGTTGTCCTCCAGTGCACTCGTACAACCAGCCCACTACCAGCGAACTATCACCGCGGCTTGTTAGTACGGATTCACTTCTCTCCGGAGAATAGTCTTTGTTACCAAACAAATGTCTTGCCGACCCCTGGGTTTCCATAGCAGAACAGAACTCCCTCATTGCCCCGACCTTCCCCACCAAATCCGCACCATCTTCTAAATTCCTCAGTCCCCATAAGCCATTCCCCGACATCGTTGACACGGCGCTCTTGGATGTCGCAATGCCGTAAGCCGGCATCCAGGGGTGATAGCCACGATAGCAGTTGAGATCGATCATCGGCAACAGTACAGTTTTTCCACACATTATTAGTAGTATTATAAGAGCTCGTAGTATTGTAAGAGTTCGTAGTATTTTGGCAGTTGGTGCTATTGTTGAAGTTATACTGAGACATCTTCGACTCTTTATGGCTGGCTCTGTTGAAGCAGAGGAGATTTTTAGAATAGTCGGCTGATAATATTCCTGGCAGCGAAAGAAAAGAGGGGGTCTGTTAAAACAGCGCCGCATGTCCAGTCACTCTATAAGGTGCCAAGAGCATTCCAAATAAATAAATTACCGGTACAGGAAACGCGTGAAACTAACACCATTAGCTATTGGCAATATGAGAAAGCATCACATGCACGGGTTTCCAAATCCTAGCTTGACACAGGCCTCGTCACTCCTACCAGTACTGGGGAAGCTTTGTCGCCGGGTATGGAGGTTTTGCTATAAACAATAATCTCAACTCGAACTATCCTCATCACCACAGCAACAGCGCCAACCCCTCCGGAATTCAATGTGCAATAGTGCTCGGTGGTTCAGTGTTGCAAAGAAGGCCCTTAATAATCGAACCCAGGGAGTTAGAAGGGGGGTTGGATCGGGGCCCCTGAAAATGGGGATTGAATGGGTCTTTAATGCCTTAGTACGCAAAAATAGCAGAAACTCCGATGGGAATTTCTACCTTCAATCCAGATGTGTATGAGTATTTATTGCTCAGAAGCCGGGGAAGTGGAGTCCCAGTTCTAGTTTATTTTGCTTCCTTTTCCTATCATTTCATTTGTTTCTTTACTTCCAATTGTCTTCAAATATCATTGTTTACCGATTTGTTAGAAGGGGTTCTATCTATAGCCCCCCGGTTCGAAAAAGTGCTTTCCTAGTCCTTCGATAATCTTTGATCGAACCCCCCCCCCCTTCGTTGCAACATTGCGGTGGTTAACCTTGGACAGTCTTAAAAACACCTTAGATACGGTAAGGCTATCATAAAAGGGTTGTGTTTACACTTTTGTTTGCTTGAAATCAGTGGAGTTTGCACTAATCCCCAGAGAAAACCTTTCAACCCACACCAAGTTTTGTACCGTTCTTACTGTAGCAAAACTTGTGTTCCGAGTACTGGTATAATAAGCCCAGTAGTAGCAAGATGTATTAGGAGCAGAGAGGAGTGCATACAACAGCAAGCGCATATGAGATGGAGGAACACCGAAGTGTGGACGGGTGAACGTTCTAGGGAATGACCGGATGTACCGCGGGGTGTCAAATTAACGCGAACATTTGTATAATACTTACGATACCTCGTAACCAAGTAAGTTACCCAGCTTAATCTCATACAAGGCATAGGGATAAAGTTTCCGAACAGTTAATTTGGGTTAACCCGCAAAATGAACCCTGTTTAGTATTAGCTATAGTTTATAGGAATACTGTATCAAGTAACCCTGTTCCGTAAGAAATCTCTATCCCTGGCACTTGTACTCGAGTACAAGCAATAATAATTTGGGCAGCCTCAACAACAAAAACTAAAATGCACCTAGCCTTACTCTCAGAGCTAAAAGGTGTTGCCGTGTGGGTGGGGAATTGGCCATATAATTTGGGTCTGGTGGCTGCCGGGGGAGATGCTCTCACCGATTTTCAGATGTGGTGCTTGGTTGCGAGGTACAAGTGTTCGCGTTAATTTGACACCTCGCGGTATTACTAATGTAGAGTTTTCACTATTTAAGGTGGGCTGTAGCCGGCAACCTCTGTGGGGTGCACACCACAGTATCCTTCTCCTATCAGCTTGGCCTACACGATCGTGCCATCACCTCCATCACCGAGGCGAGGCCGTTCCAACGCCATTACAATAATCTTATAATTAGTATAATATTATCACAATTAAGAAAAAAAAAACCAGTGAGCCAAGTGATGAAAAAGAAACACTCCAGCATGCCACCCCCCCATTCCAATTCCCCATCAAATAGCGTTATTAGACCTATAGGTTCTTTGATCCCTCTCCTATCAACCCGTATGACGGCATTCTAAGTACTGTATATGAGCTGAAAGACATCATCTTGCTTTTCCTCAATACTTGCCGACAGACATGAGAATAGGACTCGGCTATTGACAAGTAGACTTTTGATAAACGACTACCATATGTTTTTTTTGTCGCCGGCAGTATGGGGGCCGATATTGGGATGTTGACCACCCACCGGGGTTAACCCAGCTTTGACTGCGCGGACCCTACAGCCCCCGAACCCTGCTGGTTGACATGGTAGGTTTTCTTGGTGGTTCCTCAATGACTATTCCTTGCTATTTGACTAATTGCTAGAAAAATATTGATGAGGGATATGAAAACAAGATCTACTAGGCCCACCCCCCTATAGTCGATACCAGTGTCTATAGCGAGGGGCGGCAAGTTCAATTCAGTCCTGTTAATTAAGCTCCATTATTCACGCCAATTTATTCACAATTTTAGGTATTGTCTTATACAGTTTGTTCGCAACCATCCGAAGAACCCTAATACAATGGTACATTGGTTTTTCCTCTATCTCTATCTAAAGAAGACAAAAACACCTTATGCAAGTATAAATCTTTCTGTAGGAAAGACAATGGCGGAAGGAGGAGAGGGAGAAAAGAAAAATAGTACATGAGAAAAGTAGATAGGCGAGGGTTGATAGCTTGGTGGAAATTACATCTGATAGGATGAAAACCGAAAGCCATACTAGTCCACTGAATCGCGCCAAAATGATAGAACATAGATTTATTTCATGCTACCGACCAGTCTATACCGTACTTCATACACAGGGGCCCCTTGATCCCAACCCGACTAAGTTAAATAAGGTGTTTCACAAGGGGGATAACATTTATATACATTCACATCGCAGGGGATTTCGTTCGCCTCGGAGCGTGATGCCAAGGGTAATTTCTCTAAGTAACAGACTTCAAAGGGAAGGGGTCGATGAGATTTCCATGAGGTCGGATCTTCTGAGCGTCAGACTGCATTGTGGGTTACAGCTTCGGGAGGCTGTATGAGTGCTGAGGCCCTCGAATAGCAATACCCAGCAGCGAACATAAACAGTGTTTAGAGGGCATTAGCTTGTCGAGGTTGAGCGCTTCTCGAGTAGTATTATCACCTCCTCACCTCCTCCGCTAGTAGCATACGAGAGCGGTGTTCGGCCGCCATTATCTGGCTTTTCGTGGTTGACCTCTACTCGCTCGAGAAGCATTTTCACCGTCCGCGCGGACCCCTCAATTTGAGTGAGAAACCCACCCTGAGCGGCATAGGAGAGCGGTGTTCGGCCGCAATCATCTGGGCAGTCGGGATTGACTTCTTCCTGCCCGAGTAGAATTTCCACCGCTTTGTCACGTCCTTCATTAGCGGCATAGGAGAGCGGTGTTCGGCCGCCATTATCGGGTTTTTCGGGGTTGACCTCTACTCGCTCGAGAAGCATTTTCACCGCCCGCGCGGACCCCTCAATTTGAGTCAGAATCCCACCCTGAGCGGCATAGGAGAGCGGTGTTCGGCCGCAATCATCTGGGCAGTCGGGATTGACTTCTTCCTGCCCGAGTAGAATTTCCACCGCTTTGTCACGTCCTTCATTAGCGGCATAGGAGAGCGGTGTTCGGCCGCCATTATCGGGGTTTTCGGGGTTGACCTCTACTCGCTCGAGAAGCATTTTCATCACCTCCGCGGACCCCTTAATGTCAGACATAAACCCACTTTCAGCAGCATAGGAGAGCGGCGCTCGGCCGCAATTATCTAGGTAGTCGGGATTGATTTCTTCCCGCTGGAGTAGCATTTTCGCCACTTGCTGACATCCTCCCTGAGCAGCATACGATAACGGTGTTCGGCCGCCATTATCCGGCTTTTCGGGATCGACCTCTACTCGCTCGAGAAGCATTTTCACCACCCCCGCATACGCCTTAGCGTTCAACGCATACCTACCCGCAGCGGCATAGGAGATCGGCGTTCGACCGTCATTATCTGGGCAGTCGGGATTGACTTCTTCCCGCCTAAGGAGCAGTTCCACCGCTTCCTCACATCCCTCCTGGGTGGCATACGAGAGCGGTGTTCGGCCGCCAGTATCAGGCTTTTCGGGATTGACCTCTGCCCGCCCGAGAAGCATTTTCATCACCTCCGTATGCTCCTGAATGTCCCGCCCAACCCGACCCGCAGCGGCATACGAGAGCGGTGTTCGGCCCCAATTATCCGGGAGGTCGGGATTAACCTCCTCCCGCCCGAGTAGCATTTTCACCGCCCCCCCACGTATTTTTTGAGCGGCATAGGAGAGCGGTGCTCGGCCGTCATTATCTGCGCAGTCGGGGTTGACCTCTTCCCGACCAAGTAGTAATTTCACTACCTCCTCATTTCCCATCTCTGCTGCATAGAAGAGCGGTGTTTGGCCGTAATTATTCGGCTCGTCAGGGTCGACCTCTTCCCGCCCCAGTAGCATTTTCACCATTTCCTCATGTCCGTTACGAGCAGCCCACGCAAGTGGAGAATCCCCCAAACAATACCTTTCATTAGTACCATAACCCTGAATCTCTATCAAAGCAGCTGCAACCTCAACAATCCCAAAGAACGATGCACAGTGCAGCCCACTAAACAGGAAGGAGGTGGAATTGACCTGAATATTAGGATGTCTTATGTCCCATATAAGGCAGATCGCGGATATGTGGTCATCATATTCCTGAAGCAGCTCCATGGCAAGTGATCTTCCGTAAGCCGAGAGTTCCCTCTTCGCATGGACTCCCCAGTATACAGAACAGTACCACAGAAAGGGATAGAGTTCACCGGGATGGAATTCACCGAGATCGAGTTCATGGAGATAGACTGAAGATTCGGTTGACAGGGCTTTAACCTGTTGGGAATTTAAATATGTCAAGCATATCTCTGCTATTGTCGAGTGAGGGGTACTGAAAATATCGGGATGGGCGGAAAGATACTCCTTGAGCGTAAAATGGACCAGACGCACAGTTGATAGCCAGTTATCCACCGTAATAAGCCCCTGACAGCAGCTTATTAATGTCTTTATCGAAGGGATGTTGCCGGAATTGAAATCTGTGGAGCCTATCTCAACTGCTAGGGCATGGCAGAGCTCACGCGGACTCAACGGCCGTTCTGCATGACTGATCCACATCAAAGCCCCCATCCCAAGTCTCGATTTATCCCCATCTTGAGCCTTGATCCGTTCTATCGTCGCATCATAGACATCCCCCAACCCCAATCCATCCGCAATTTTGTTGAGTCTTTCCCGTCTCCGATATACTGTCGATTCTTGCAAGATCCCATCGATATTTAAGGAAGCGAGGAGAAACCTAAATATATATATTAGCTGATAGTGTGGGGTGGGATTCTCAGCGCCATTGCCGCTACCCACATTTCCGATATGCTTCCGGGAATCTTCTCCAGAATCTCTGCCTCTAGACTCTGATCCATGGCATCTGGTGTCTCGTCCTCGCTCAGTCTGGTACGAAGGAATCTGACGATATCGCCTCTGATGGGGGAAATAGATAGACTTGTCACTCGTCCAGCGAGGCGTGTTTCAATCTCCGCTCGAATATGAGGCCTCCCGGTCACGAATATTCGGGCATCCGGAGACTTCTCCAGGATTTCTTTTAGTGAATCAAAGAGCCGATATCGCTGCACAGCCGTACATTCATCAAGAGCGTCAATGACCATAAATGTGGGCTGTGAAGATGTGATGAGTTGCAACATCTTCACGATATCACCGAGCTGCGGTCTGCGCCCACTAACAGCGTCTTTCTGCTCTCGCAAGGCCCGCCATATTTCCGCCGGAATCCCCTCCGTTCTACTGATCATCTGCTTTATCAACGAGCCCAGCATACAGGTTGCAGTCTGCTCCTTTCGTGCCGCAAAGTCGAAGTAAAAGCAGGTGACGGCCGTGTGCTGTCCTCTAGTCCACTCGCATAGCCAGTCCACTACCAGCGAACTATCACGGCGGCTTGTTAGCACGGGCTCACATCTCTCTCCGGAGAATAGTCTTTGTTACCAAAAAAATGTCTTGCCGACCCCCGGGTTTCCATAGCAGAACAGAACTCCCTCATTGCCCCGACCTTCCCCACCAAATCCGCACCATCTTCTAAATTCCTCAGTCCCCATAAGCCATTCCCCGACATCGTTGACACGGCGCTCTTGGATGTCGCAATGTCGTAAGCCGGCGTCCAAGGGTGATAGCCAGGCCAGCAGTTGAGACCGATCGTCGGCGACAGTACAGTTGTTCCACACATTGCCGATAGTAGTATTATAAGAGTTTGTAGTATTTTGGCAGTTGGTGCTATTGTTGAAGTTATATTGAGACATCTTCGACTCTTTATTGCTAGCTCTGTTGAAGGGGAGGAGGTTTTCAGTAGTATAGTCGGCTGATGATATTCCTGGGAGCGAAAGAAAAGAGGGGTTTAGTGAAGGAAAGCAGGGGTCTGTCAAAACAGAGCCTCATGTCCAGCTACTCCTGTGTGCCAAGAGCATTCCAAAAAAAATCACGCGAAGCTCGTGAAACTACCGTAATATACTACCGTACCATTAACTTAACTGCTATTGACACTGCAGGACAAGGCATCATATGCACGGGTTCCTAAATCAGCCTATGACACAAGCCTTGTCATTCTACCTGTATGTGTACAGTACTGTACGAGAGCCACATCGCGAGTGAGGAGGTTTTGATAAACAATAATCGCAACTCGTAACTATCCTCATCCCCACAGCAACGGCGCTAACCTTTCCGGAACTTAATGTGCAACACTCTTGTCTCCGCGCCAAGAATTTGCACCCTTTCCGCTAGTACTTGCGCCTTCCACAAGTATTCGGATACCTTGGCGCCAAGACTCGCGGCTTCAGGTGTAAAACTGAGTCGGCTTGGCGCCACACAATCTGGATACTATACTTGTGGAATGCTTAAGCAAATTCACAGAATGATACTTTTGGTCCTCAGGATTTTTCGACTTTTTTTCAGTCGGTTTGGGACAAAAGCGAGCCGTTCAGGTGCAATTACGGTAGAGTGCCGTAACAGTAGGCACAAGTAACAGGTACGCTAAACCTTGAATGCTAAGTTAGCTAAAGAGGGCTATAATACAATACAACGAGGTCATGAAGGGAATCAATCTTCACCGGACCCTACCATAATACAGTAGAAGCAATCACATAATTTCGCCGGGTTATTGGTATAGTAGTATATTGTCGGCTACTATTGTCTGATACTAAAAATACTCGGGTAAGAATGTTGATTAGAGCCATTCTTGGCTGATAAGAGTGTATGGAAAAGTAACAGCTTGATAATATGCCTGAAGAAAAATACCCACTATTTCGCGTCCTGCAAGGTGCCCAGTCCACGTCTTTTGGCAGTGAAAAGAGCCCTTATTAGCTAGAAAGAGGAAGAGGCGGTGCCGGGCATCCTGAGACTGTTCGTTATTTCTGGGAAGTGGGTCTCCAGATCTTTAGATCTTGGTCGTTATTCAGGCGGCAAGTATGGTATCCGCACAACGTTAAGCTGGACGGCTGATTTTGTAATATTTGGCGGCGATGCCCATTCTTTTAACTTCCCATAGTAGTTCTTGGTGCAGAGATATAAGCTAGCCAGTTGGAATTTGGAGAATGTGTTCGAAATGCCTGCGGGAGAATATTCGGCGTCTGCTGATTAGGAGTTGAGGATCATGGATTCGCAGAGGGGGGAGGGGAATAGGCTTCGTAGTACCGGGGGCGCGCAATTCCAGATGACTGACTGAGAACATTTTAGATAGCTTTTAAAAGCGTAATTTTGTATTGGCTAACCTCAATTTTCCCTACTAGCTACACTAGTGCTAATCGTAACCAAGATGTAGTTATTGAAGTGTCTTTTCTTACTTCCTACAAATACTCTCTGCGTCCCAATTCTCGCTTCCAATGCAAGGTTTGCACATAAACAACTCCTCCGCATCCCATTTAGCCTTAATTCTTAGCAGCCTATCATAGTTCTCTCCCCAGAAAACTTCCTGCCAGCGCCTCTCATTTAAATCCGCCTCGTTAATATAAGCACCCATGTCCGGCTCCAACGCAGCAAGAATGGGAGTCTCGACATCGGTCATGTTCTGTGCTATAATGGCCTGCTCCGGGAAAGGAGTGCTTGTTTCCCACCCCCGTGAAAATACAATGTGGACGAGAGCCTTTTGCCAGGATGGGTTAAGCGCTGAATCATTACCTTCGTTCCTGGCCACTTGGCCACCTGCAACAAGATGTCCGGTGAATACTGTATTCTGGTTTGGCCCGAGGGTCTTGAAGACTTCGCATAACCTCGTTGGTCCATCAGCAGACTCGAGAAATTTGCGAGAGAGAAGGCGAGAGGATAACAAGGAATTGCCGGTATTACCCTAGCGGGAATAGCTTGCATAAATTATGCGCGAGGTATATGCCACCATGGGGGAGAGCATATATCCGAACCTAAGCTCCCTGAGTATGGGACTTCCCGGAGGCATCTGGGAGACTACTCAGGAACCCCAAAGAGTTTACGTTTCAAGATATGGAGAACTGATTGGAACGATGATGAGAGAACCAGTTCTCTACTCTTACTAATGCATATGCTTCATGCATTGATAGATGAATATCGGATCTGATCACTCCATATTCATGATACTATTGGTATGCAGCCATTTAGACTGCATATTCCATTATAGTCTATCAGGACGAAGAGATCGAAGACTGACTACTGGCGGAGTGGGGACACCCTCAGAAGAAATAGCAGTCGAGAGATTCTCAGAGTCGAGCTGGGCAAGTTTTCAGGGTCAAACAGTGTTCGCACTTTGTTCTGACGAACTGAATTCTTAGAAAGATACTTCGTTACTAGAGAAGTGAAAGTAGTGAGAACTTTAGTATAAATAGTAGGGCTCTCCCCGATGGTTGAGAACATCATCAAGCAACGGAGAAGAGCCCTTAACAATATTATAAGTTATTACGATATTCTTCTATTACTTTACCGAACAATTCTTCTTGAGCCTTCCTGACCTATATTCCGTTGTCCCGAATATCCTAGGCCTAGTTAGCCCGGAATCCTACCGTGTTAGCTACCCTGTAACACTATATTGTTATTCTTCAGTCACCAAGGCTCCTATGTTGACAGACATTCTTGTCTGTTTTATCCTTTATTACCTTTTTTTCATCCTCGAAGATACACCACAGGGTGCCATTGTCGCACCTGAACCCACGATCACTGAAGATTTAGATTCTTTAGACGATTGGGAACCAGAATCGGAAGGAGGTATAACTTTACCTTGTTCCTCTCCTTCCCCACCTCTTGGCTTGTCTCGACCTTCAACCCCAGAGACTATTATTCTCTCAACACAAGCCATCAAACAAGTGGATCGAAATCAAAAGACTCTTCAGAACCTTATTGACGCTGAAGAACAAAATTGGTGGGTAACACCACAAGGGTCCTTTCGTCACCCTTTCCCTACCTTAGCGAAGTGTCGTACGAAGACTCGACGATACTGGAGAGTTAGAAACCCCCATCCTAATTAAAGGATTGCTAACCTCCACCATGGCCCTTGTGAGCCCCAACTCTCCTCACCCGGAACTCATCGGCAACCCCGATCAACCCATGGAAGATGACGACACTTCCACTTCTCATGTATCCTCATTCGACTCATCCTCTGGTGCTATAACGGTTACCTCAAATCCAGGATCGGTAATCCATTCCCCAATGAGTCGCTCCCATAGTGCGCAATTCGGCGTCGAGAAAAACACGTCACGATCAAACTCCCGTCAACGAGCAAGAAATACGACGAACCAAATGGAACTCTTTAAGCAACAAATCGGACTAGCCTTCCAACACATTTCTTCGTCGATCAACCAAAGTCAAGATGAGAACTTGATAGCTTTAGACGCTTTGTCGGAAGATGCTAGGGCCCAATACACCAACCTACGGTTATTACAAACAAGGTTAGCAAGGGGCGAATTAATTGTTGACAAGGAACTCCAGGATGCTAGAAAAGCACTAGCAACTCTCGAAGGAGCAACTCATGACGAACAGGAAAGGCTAAAATTAGCTATTGCGCAAGAATTTAGCCGCCAAGAAGCTCAGCAGAAGGAAAACGCAAAAACTTCGGAAATCTGAGACAAGATATTGGAAGCAGAAGTAATATCCCTTAAAGCTCAATTTGCTGAACAACTCAAAAAACAGGACCTTGAATGGCAACGAGTCTTGAGACACCAGGAAGATGGTGCGGCTGAAATGTTAAATCAACTAAAAACCACCGCAGCCGAACAACATTAAAAGGACCGTCAAGCAGCAAAGGAACTTCTGGACAAACAAAATCAGAACTTCCAAGACTCAATACAAGCCCTGACGGACAGAATAGATCATCATGAAAAACCCAGCATTACCATCCCACCCACAGAGGCAGGTGATCGTGATCCGGGACCTTCAAATCAGGGACAATTTAATCCTTGGAATCCTCCTCAAAATCCTAACCCTGATAAACGATCAGCTTCAACGCCTCGAGAAAATAAAGGGAAAGAAGTTGACATAGGAGGAAATTACCAACCACCTCCACCACCGCCAAGTAATATTGGTGGTGATCCAGACCCAGACTCTAGTGACGATGACGACGATAACGATAAGGCAGGAGACGATGGCAGGGGCAGAAGAGGCGGACGTCCGGAACGCAACGCTCGAAGACCATCGATTCCTAGAGACACATCTCCCCGTACAAGAGGCATATTAGAATTTTTGCAACAACTCAGTACTCCGACTCGATCAGTAAAAAAATGCGGCCGAACCCCCTTACTTTTTTCAGGGTGCTGATAACCAGGATGTGAGAAACTGGCCAACCGCATGTGAAGATTACTTTGATTGCAACCCCTATCAATGGGAGAATCACTCTCACCGCATTGTTTTCGCCCTCGGTAAAACCAAGGGAAACAAGGTAGCCCCTTTTGCGGAAAAATATTGAAAAGTCATGGGAGGAATAGGAGGTTTCACTAGAGATCCCGATTATTCAACTTGGGAAAGATTCCGACAAGAAAGTATCAAAAGATATATTGGTATCGAGGAGGAACGACGAGCCCTAGACGAAATGGATAGGATTACTTATAAGGGCAAAATCGATACATACCTCCTCCTCCTTGAAAACCTCAACATCAAAGCCGGACTCACAGGAATAGCATGGAGGGTCCGTGCCGAAAGCAAACTCCCTCAAGAAATATTACGTCGCCTATCCCACTTTTCATTTGCCACCGATGAAGAATGGATGGAAATCTTAAGGAAAGTGGGTAGACAAGAGGAAGCACTCCTGGAAAGAGGGAAATTAACAAAATCCCTAACAACCCCGCACCCACCCCCTTCTAAGCGAAAACGAGAAGATTCAGACAGAGGTTTCAACACCAAATACGAAAAGAAGGGGTCGGATAGTAAACCTGGAAAGGGATCATCCCGATGGAAGGCCCCGCGAAATAATACCGCAAGAACCAAAAATAATACGGCTGCAAAGGATGAGCATACCGATTGGAAAAAGGCACACGATGGAATCAAAGACGATGTGGTTGAAAAACGAAAGAAAGAGAAACGCTGCACCCATTGCAGCATGGACAACCACACCTGGAAAAAATGCTGTAAGCCGATCTTGGTCGCAACAACCTTCGCATACAAAAATAGGAGAAACCCTAAACAACCGTTCAAACCAAGAACTAGCACACTCGCAGTGCACCAACCTCCTCCATCACGACAAGAACAACCTGCAAAGGTTAACTTAATACGACAAAGCCCATCACAAATCTGGGAATTATCTGACACAGAAATGTCATAGGTGCATGTGTCGCAAAATCTCGAAGTATTTTCTTTCCTCAGTCTATAAGTCCTTATTTATCTCGCTTAGCGGACAAACTAGGGCGGATGCCACAGTGTCCTTAAGAATGACAGGGACGCAGGTAGGTCGCGTCTTAGATTCGAGAAGCAAGCAGATACCACTTATTCTTAAGGCAAGCAGGAAGTGATTACGAAGATTTTTTCACACACGTTACACCTTGGCATGTGTCGGAAATTCTTGGCAAAGTCTTGGCGCTTGTACAAAAATTCTCACTGCAGAATGCGGGGATACCACACCTGCAGGAACCGTCGAACATGGAGTAAGGGGACTGGTGGATGGGTACCTTCCTAGGAAGGAACCCGGGGTTTTTTGTCTTCCGAGAAAGAACCTTTGAGTTGCCCCCCGAAGGAGGACTTTTTCTTTCCCCCGAAGGGGTCAGGTATTTCTAATTTGGAACGGTTTTCCCATTTTATCGACTTGGGTGTCTTGGGACAAGGATCAGGGGTCGTGAAACCCCCTGGGCTTTCCCAGGCCCAAGGTGCCACCAGTACAAATTACATTTGTTCTTGCCAGAGACTGGACTCGAACGCCTGACCCTACGGGTGAAGATGGGTGGGCCGGCCCCATCTCACCAACTAGACCATCGCGAACGGTATAGAAATACAATCATATGATCACGTATTATACCCCAACCTTGCGTAACCTCAAAACACCAAAAACACGTTTATGCAACAATAACCCAAGCTATGCATCAACAAACAGAATCGCTACGACAACCACGTTACACGAAAGTTAAGTTTTGTTTACATTTATCGTTTGTTTATTATTGTTTGATGTTTTATTTGGCATTGCATGGCGTTGGGATTTGGCTCGTTTAGTGAGCTTTATATCTTCGGGAACCTCTCGGCAGAGAGTAAAGACCGCTTGTAGTGGGTCGCCCGGAAGTATAAAATCTTTTAATCTTTTGTTTTAGAAAGTTTGTCTGAGGAGACCTATCTGGTCGAAACAACGCGGGCGTTGTAACAAACACCCAACTATACAACACCCACGATGCCTCCTAAGCGAGGTAAAGAACAAACTTACAGTCGCATTAAGCGAACCGATATTATTATCAATGAGCCACATCGCTACGAGTGTCCTGAGGGACACGCACACATATACATCCTCGGCAAACGTTATCGAATCCCAGTCTTATTGGACTCTGGATCGAATATTTTCCTTATCAACGAACAGCTTGTTAAAGACCTTCACATCCCCTACCACTCTCGGGCTGATGCAGTCCAAATCCAAGGATTCACTGCAGAAGCAATTTCTTCGGGCGGATCACATTTCACGAAACCTTTATACCTGGAAATAGGAACCAACAAACATTTATCGCTCGTTTCCTGCGAAATTGCTCCGGCAGGAAAGTATGGAATAATTATACCTTTTGGGTAGTGGCATAAGGAACACCCGATTAAAAATATTGCCCACCCCAACTCGTAGTGCTTTGATGATACTGAATGCCAGTCCCATCTGCTGCCCGAAGATGAGGGAATCTCGGTGGAATGGGATGAGGACGTACTAAACGATCTGAATGCGATAGTCATAGGCAGGATTGAAACGATTGATGAAGAAAAAGTTACTATCATTGATCGCTTGCCAGAAAAATACCACGATTACCTGGACCTCTTCAGACCTTCTACAGCAGAAAAACTCGCCCCGCGCCGTACCTTTGATCATGCTATTGATCTCAAACCAGACACCCAACCTCCTTGGGGTCCGATATATCCGTTATCACAGAAACAGCTCGAAGCGCTACGGAAATACCTTGACGACATGCTCAAACAATGAAAGATTTCCCCCAGCAAGTCCCCTTCGGGCGCACCAATCCTTTTCGTACCAAAACCCAACGGTCGCTTACGGCTAGTTGTCGACTACCGAGGTTTGAATAAGGTTACAGTACACAATAAATATCCTATCCCCTTGATGACAGAGTTGAGAGACCAGGTCCGAGACGCTCAGATCTTTACTAAGCTGGACCTAAAGGACGGTTTTCACTTAATAAGAATACGAAAAGGGGATGAATGGAAGACGGCTTTTCGAACCAGCGATGGCCATTACCAATACCGTGTTATGCCTTTTGGATTGGTTAACGCACCCGCTACGTTTCAGACCATGATGAACGAAATATTACGGGAGTTCCTAGATCAGGGAGTCGTGGTATATATCGATGACATCCTAATCTATTCTGAAACTCTGGAGGAGCATATTATACTCGTTCGAAAAGTTTTACAACGACTACGGGAATACCAAATGGCCATCTCCTTGGAAAAAAGCGTGTTTCATGTGAAAAAGGTGGATTTTTTGGGGTATGTGGTTGCAACCGATGGGGTAACTATGAACGAGAAAAACGTCGAATCAATTAAGTCATGGAAAGCCCCTGCTTCGGTTAAAGACATTCAAATCTTTATTGGGTTTGCTAATTTTTATCGCCGGTTCATAAAAAACTTTTCGGCAATTTGCACACCGATTACGAACCTATTAAAAGGCGACCCTAAGAAATCTTTCTGGGGAAAAGAACAGCAAGAAGCCTTCGAGGACCTGAAACGTCGATTCATCTCGGCGCCTATCCTGTGTCACTTTTACCCAGATTTGAACACCGTGGTTGAAACAGATGCCAGTGGCTATGCACTTGGTTGCATCTTGTCACAATTCCATGGCAAAAGGCTTCATCCGGTGGCTTTCCACTCTCGCAAACTCGCGCCAGGCAAACGAAATTACGACATCCACGATAAAGAGCTGTTAGCTATCGTTGTCGCCTTTATGGAATGGAGACACTACCTAGAGGGAATGGAAAAACCAGTGACGGTTTATACAGATCATCAGAACCTCCAATATTTCCTTACAACAAAAGTCTGGACGCATAGACAAATAAGGTGGGCTCAGAAATTGTGTGGCTTTAACTTTAAAATAGTCTATCGTCCAGGAACCAAAGGAGGCAAACCGGATGCTTTAAGTAGGCGGCCAGAGTACCGCCCTGAAGAGGGAGCTACGCATCGCGAACAACAAATTTTGCAACCCAAGCACTTCGGAACATTCCAGATCGCGGTTGTGTGGGGTTCAAATACGGAAAAGCTCCAACAGGAATTGCCTCAAATGGAAAAGGAAATGGGGATTCGGGTACAAAGACTCTCAGAAGACGCACGAATCCCGACAAAAGGGTCAAAGCTAGCGGCACGACACGACCTCTACAGTAGCGAAGACATCCACATCCCGGCAAATAACAGAGCACTGGTTAAGATTGGCTTAGCCATCGCAGTACCAGAAGGAACCTACGGTCGCATAGCGCCTAGAAGTGGTTTGGCAACTAAAGGAATCTTGGTAGACGCAGGTGTTATCGATGCTGATTATAGAGGAGAAGTCAAGGTCCTACTCGTTAACTACAATAGTATGAACTATGAGGTAAGAAAAGGTGATCGCATAGCTCAGCTAAGTGTGGAACGATTGGATGATCAAGATTGGATGGAAGTGGAAGGTTTGGATCTGACGGAACGGGCAGAGAAAGGTTTTGGAAGTAGCGGGCTAGGAGCAGAGTTGAAAGAGGTTCAACTGACGATATGCTTCCTTCAAGCGGATGCCAGTGGCGACCATCAGTTCTACGATCCTTTCGACATCAATCAACACCCTGTATTACGCAAAGGCCAAGTCCTCCTATCCAACGCAATTATTGCTAAAGCCAGCTTAAGAAAATCCGAAGAAGATTTTCTATCAACAGTTAAAGAAGCGGCAATGATGGATGAGGACTGGATGCGAAGAAAGGAAGAGTTGGAAACCTTAACGAAGGAAGAAAAAGAACTACCTAAACAATGGTCGATATCCGAAGACCTACTCTACTACAAGGATCGCCTATATATCCCCGATAAGGAAGATCTGCAAACCCTTATCGCTAAAAGTTGCCATGATTCAAAAATAGCAGGACATTTCGGACAGGAAAAAACCCTTGAAATTATCACACGAGATTTCTATTGGAAAAGGATAACTGATTGGGTAAACGACTATGTCCGATCCTGTACCACATGCCAACAAGCGAAAGCCCCCAGACATGCTCGCTTCGGGTTACTTAGTCCCTTACAAGTGCCTTATGCAGCTTGGGCCTCTACATCGGTAGACTTTATCACCCAGCTACCGAACTCAGCAGGATATACTCAAATCATGGTTGTAGTAGACCGGTTCACAAAAATGGCCAACTTTATCGGATTACAAGAAAGCACGACCGCTAAAGAGGTGGCAGAAGCATTCCTTATGGAAGTATGGAAACTTCATGGGCTACCAACGGAAATCATCTCGGATATAGATGCCAAGTTCGCGGGAGAATTTTGGGAGTCATTGTGTCAAAGGCTTGGGATTAAGAGAAAAATGTCGACAGCTTATCATCCGCAAACCGATGGACAAACCGAAAGAGTCAATCAAGTATTGGGAGGGTATCTCCGAATATTTGTTAACTACGATTAGGATGACTGGTATCACCTCTTACCTCTAGCCGAGCATGCCTACAACAACTCGGTTACAACGGCACACGATATGACCCCCTTCTTTGCAAACTACGGTTATCATCCACAAACCGAATGGTTAAAAGAACGAGAAGGGCAAAACCCAGGAGCCAACCTGTACGCCCACTGAATGCAGACGATACATCAACAAGCGAGACAATCACTGGAAAGGACAAGGGAAGCTATGGGACGATATTATGATCGGAAAGGTAAGCAACAACCAGACTTCAAAGTTGGTGACTTGGTCATGGTTAATGCAAAAAATATCCGAACGAAACGCCCCTCCAAGATATTAGCTCCAAAACTTTGCGGTCCATTCAAAATCCTAGAACAAAGAGGAGAACTCGCCTACAAGTTAGAAATATCGGATCGATGGAAAATACATCCGGTATTCCATGTGTCGCTTCTCGAACCCTACGGAATCTCCGTTCGACCTGCCCGAGAACAACCACCGATGACACCAGAAGATATAGATTGAGATCTTGAGTGGGAGGTGGAAAAAATAGTAAAGAGTGAAATAATCTCTTATGAACGAAGAATTCATGGAAGTACCAGAACTTTTGAAGAACTGCGTTACTTTGTAAAATGGAAAGGGTGTTCGGAAGATGAAAACACCTGGGAACCACCAGAGCATTTAGAACATGCGAAGGAATTGGTTGAAGAATTTCATAGGGAAAATCCAGACATGCCAAACTTGGGCTAAGTAGTATTACTAGGAAAGGTTTTCCTCCCGTGGCCAAGTAAACGCGGAAGGTTTTTCACCCTACCTAAGTAGAGTACTAAAAGGAATTTATGTTTATCGCTACACATGTACTATAAGGAGTTTGAGGTCAAACCCCTTTGGTGGGAGCTAATATTACCCTAGCGGGAATAGCTTGCATAAATTATGCGCGAGGTATATGCCACCATGGGGGAGAGCATATATCCGAACCTAAGCTCCCTGAGTAGAGACTTCCCGGAGGCATTTGGGAGACTACTCAGGAACCCCAAAGAGTTCACGTTTCAAGATATGGCGAACTGATTGGAACGATGATGAGAGAACCAGTTCTCTACTCTTACTAATGCATATGCTTCATGCATTGATAGATGAATATCGGATCTGATCACTCCATATTCATGATACTATTGGTATGTAGCCATTTAGACTGCATATTCCATTATAGTCTATCAGGACGAAGAGATCGAAGACTGACTACTGGCGGAGTGGGGACACCCTCAGAAGAAATAGCAGTCGAGAGATTCTCAGAGTCGAGCTGGGCAAGTTTTCAGGGTCAAACAGTGTTCGCACTTTGTTCTGACGAACTGAATTCTTAGAAAGATACTTCGTTACTAGAGAAGTGAAAGTAGTGAGAACTTTAGTATAAATAGTAGGGCTCTTCCCGATGGTTGAGAACATCATCAAGCAACGGAGAAGAGACCTTAACAATATTATAAGTTATTACGATATTCTTCTATTACTTTACCGAACAATTCTTCTTGAGCCTTCCTGACCTATATTCCGTTGTCCCGAATATCCTCGGCCTAGTTAGCCCGGAATCCTACGGTGTTAGCTACCCCGTAACAGCCGGCGGTCACGTCGGTACCGGTTAGAATCTGGTGTATCCCAGCACTGATGGGAAACAAGGGAAGCTGGTTCCAGTCTACCCGTGAATTGGGGTATCCACGTGCTTTCTGGGCAAGCGGTGCAAAAAGGGCTTCCGTGACATTGGTGTTAGATTGACCAGCGAAGAAAGCGACAATTATAATGCTGTTTGTTTCGTGGAATATCCAGTAGTATCCCGATCCACCCGCATCGGAGAGCTTTGGGAGGAAACTATGGAAGTCTGCTATGAATGAGTAGAATTGTTCCCTGTCTGGGATTGTTGCGTTCAAATTTGAGACTATCACCGTGTTGTCGGGGAAGGTGCGAATGGTAGTGGATGTTACCACCCTGAACGTGCCACCACCACCACCTCGAAGAGCCCAGAAGAGATCCGAATTTTGGCACTCATTGGCAGTTACATGTTTGCCCTAGTAGAGTAGACAATTAATCATTTAAACAAACCGATGAAGCATTTGTACGGGGAACTTACATCTGTAGTAACAACTGTGAACTGGTAAGCGTTATCAGATCCCATCCCTTTCCATGGCCCCAAAGGCGAATGCCCTCCCCCCTGAATATAACCTCCTGCAGCGCCGACCGTATTGGCGAGCCCGACCACCCCGGTTTTCCCCTTATCCTTCAATGCTGAATATAATGGCTTCAGCTGTACCCCGGCACCAATAGTAACAGCCTCCTCGCTCTTCTTCCACTTGCAACCTTCCGGCGTAAAGTTTCCAGAGAACTCGATGCTGTTCATGTTGTGTGTCCAGATTTGCAGTGACCCCCTACCCGCTGATCGCCCAAGGTAATCATGCCCAGTGTTTTTGATGACAAGCCAAAGGTTCCTGTCACGGGCAAAGTCGACAGCCGTTTGAATCTGTGTTGGGGAGGTCGCTGCAACGGCATATACTGGTACATTCCCTTGGCCGCATGGGGAAGATCTGGGAGTATCGATGTAGCAGGTCTCATTTTTAATAGCTGACGTCTCAAAATTTATTTGTTGATATCCACCTTTACGGGAGAAGCTGTTAGTGAGAGCCGGGCTCGCAGAGGGCCCAGAGGGTACTTACCTGGGAAGCTTCCCCTCCAGACCGAGAGATTATAGTTGGCTTTGGCATCATCGCAAGCTGCTTGATCAAATGTCGGATCATGGCAGGGCGACGCAACGGGTTTGACGACAACCAGAGATCCGGAAACTGATTCATTAAAAGAGGCCCATTCGGATGGTTTGGGCCAGCAAGAATCAGTTGGAAGGCATCGGCATCGAGAGTACTGCTCGCCCCCCGAATCCGAATCGTCGGTCGCGAGGCCAAGTGGAAAAAAAGGAATAGTAGAAAAGGCAATTGAGAGGATTACGGACTTCATCTTGAGAAAGAATCCTGTCTATTGAACCCTTGAGATTAGCCTGAATTTAACGGCATCCAAGAGATCAGGTATCGCCTTTATATATTCCAGAGAACTAACCTCTAATCACCGGGCTAACGTAAACCGATTTGGTCAAGCTAACGGCCAATGGCTACCAATTTTCCCACCCACTGTAGACCAGAAGGCATCCATATCCACTCTGCCCCTCCAGAGCCTAAGCCATTATGCTCATCTTCGTGACACCCGAAATGTAGAGAACGGCAAAGATTTTGCCGTGGTTATACGCTCACGACATGGGGCAGCCTCGCCTGAAGCGCAGATCCCTACACTTGCATCTTTCCTCCTACAAAAGCCAGCTACGAGGTTTGCTGCTCCCTGAATACGAGGTTGGTTGCGGAGGATTAAGGTAACCGGGGAAGCTGTAGGATATCATGCCAACACGTGTTCCCGGGGGCCGACTTCTGAGACGGGGGTTGGCCCGTGGGATACGGTTGCCAAGAGTGTACCGGCAGCACTTGAATGCTCAGGCACCATGGTTAGGCACTTCAAGCGCTTTACCATGTTTTTCTCGTATATCTATACTGCTTTACTTGGCTAATTCGTTGTCTAGTAGTGAATAGAAGAATGGTTACGGGGCTCACTGCACCGTAGGGTACGTTTTGTAGCGCAGTGCGCTCCGTTGGACAAAGATCATTCGTTGCCTTTAGCTAAAGATGGAACCCATATCGGTGTTTGCCTAGTGGGTCTAAAAATCACTCACTCGGGATATTTTTCCGCCGCAATCGAGTCCACTCAAAGCCTTGAGTTATTATTGTCGTTTCCTCTCAAATCTTTCCCCTCTCGATCCTACAACAGTAGGGGCTCAGATTGTTTCCCTAAGAGGGATAGGGCTGAAAGAAGGAAAGCAGAAGGGTAGGTAGTAAGAAGTTTCGTTTGGAAAAAAAAAGCCTTTAAGAAATTCTTGCACGGACAATTCTTACGAAGCCAATGATGTAAATTTAGGAAAACATAAGGAATTATAGTAAGTGAGGATTCTTGCTGAAATACGATGGTGCAAAAATCTTTAAAGTGCAATCGGGTAAATACCATAATGACAGTCGACCCTCCCAATTGGTTGCTGGCCCCAGTCAGGAGGTCCTAACGGTTTAAGAGTGGTTTAAAACTTCGATTTCCCTGCTCGAAATCGATTTTGGGGGCATTCACACTTTCGCCCTCCAACAATTAGCGGGAGGGGGGTCCGGCTATTATAACCCTTATGTCCTTCGTCTCTGATCTCGGAGCTGTTGTTGTATATCCCTTGCCAAGCACTCTATCAGAGCTCGCTAGCTCTAGTTACCTTAGCATCACGCTAGATGTTGAGACTTTAAAGTTTGGACTTAAAAAAAACTAAATTTAGCAAGGTACCTAAAAGGCTCACCCTGGGATATTTTGGGTTATTTTTTCAACCACCACCACTGCGCGCGAGGGTAGGTGGAAGAAAAATAACCGGGAAACCTGGATCAGACTTTCGCTGCTTGCCGGTTTCGTTTTATGCTTCTCCCTTTGCTAGGGCTGGTGGCTTTCGGGTGACGTAGGGTAAGGCGAATTTGCAATCTAAAGCTACCGGTTGGCTTACCTCGGGATCGTACTGCCTTGGGTTGCACATAAGCCTGGATTGGCGGTGGCTCTCGTTATTTGGGTACAAAGAAAAATCGTGAATGGTGAATGCAATACTGGTACTCTCCGCCCATCCAAAGGGCAAACGGGTGCCAACTCTTGACGCGGAGACACGAGTACTGCTCGGTGGCTAACTTTGTGCAGTCTTAAGAACACCTTTTAAAGACAGTATTGAAGGGGCTGTGTTTGCACTTTTGCTTACCAGAGATTGGTGGAGTTTGCACCAATCCCAAGAGAAAACCTTTCAACCCAGACCAAGTTTCGTACCGTTCTTACTGTAGCAAAACTTGTGTTCCGAGTGATGGTGTAATAATCCCAGTATGATAGCAGGATGTATTACCGCAGGCAACCGGAACGGTACATGTGATGGAGGAACACCGAAGTGTGGACGAGTGAACGTTCTAGGGCATGGACGGATGCATCTGGTTACGCATGTACTCGTACTAGTAGAGTTTTCACTACTTAAGGTGAACAATAGCCACCAACCTGCATAGAGAATAGACACCGCAACATCATTCTCCTGCCGGTATCAGCTTCGCCTACACGATCGCGCCATCACCTACCGTACATCACCGAGGCCGTTCCAACACCATTATAATAATCTCATGATTAATATAATATTATCACAATTGAGAGAAGGAAACCAGTGAGCGAAATGAAGAAAAAGAAACTCCAGCATCCCACTTCCCCCGTTCCAATTCCCTGTCAAACAGCGCTATTAGATTCGCTGGGTTCCTAAGATCCCTCTCCTGCCAACCCATATATGACGGCATCCTTAGCGTACCAGTTGAAAGACTTCATTATTCCTTTCCCTACTACCTGCCGAGAGACATGAGGAAAAATCTCTGCTGTTCATTGCCGAGTAAACTTCCGACAAACGACTACTATAGGTTTTGTTCCGTTGTTGCCCGCAGTATGGGAGCTGAGATTGGGATGTTGACCATCCACTGGGGGTAACCCCACTTTGACTACGCGAACCTTATAGGCTTTGGATCCTGCTAATTGACATGGTATGTTTCCTCGGTGACTATATTTCCCACTACCAGACCAATCACTAGGCAAATGGTGATGAGGGATATTAAAACAAGGGTCTGCTAGGACCACCTCCCTAATGGTTGATATAGATGTCTATAGTGAGGGCCGGCAAGTTTGTATTTAGCAAGTTCAATTCAGTACTGTTAATTAAGCTCCATAATTTAGAGTAATTTATCCACGGTTTTAGGTATTGCCTTATACTCGTATAGTTTGTTCGCAATATTCTGGAGGGCCCTGATTCTATGATACATTACCGTTTTCCTCTATCTCTATATGAAAAGAAACGGGTATGCAAGTATACATTTTTCTGTAGGAAAGAGAGTGGCCGAAGGAGAGGGGGAAGAAAAGAAAAACAGTACATGACAAAAGCAGATAAGCGAGAGTTGACAGCTGAATGGAAATCACATACGATAGGATGAAAACCGAAAGCCATACCCTGAATGCACCTCACAACGATCGAAATAGAACTATTTTATGCCACCGTCCAGTCTGTACCGTACTGAAGAAACGAAAACCTGGTCCAGAGTATCTACTTTCCTGAACGGTGGAAGAACTGACGAATCTCTATCACTTTCTAGAACTGTCAAGAAGACAACCAAACCACACAAGTCGCAATCAATTCAAG